>OQVH01000151.1_pt1 | contig 52682 bp, 48 predicted proteins | sample 1691641 | NCBI WGS metagenome assembly OQVH01 (sample SAMN03418286, study PRJEB22391) | human gut metagenome | biome: human-gut; feature: organic feature; material: feces | host: Homo sapiens | place: Italy | collected 2013-04
AGCAGGCGATAGTGCTTTTGAACCGTCGTGGCTATTCTACCTTTGTGATGTGCCGTGACTGCGGTCAGACGATTACCTGTCCGCATTGCGCAGTAGCAATGGTTTACCATAAGAAAAACGAGGATTTGCGCTGCCATTACTGCGGTAACACGATGCCGTTGCCGCAGGAATGCCCAAACTGTCACAGCCGCCGCATAAAATATTTCGGCAGCGGTACGCAGAAGGCGGAAGAACAGCTGCAGCAGCTGCCGGAGGTGCGGGTTTTGCGCATGGATCAGGATTCTACCGTGGCGAAGTTTGCGCATGCCGATATTCTGCGGCGCTTTGCCGACGGTGCGGCCAATGTTTTGATAGGTACGCAGATGGTGGCAAAGGGGCATGATATTCCCAATGTAACACTTGTGGGAGTGCTGGCGGCGGACAGTACGCTGCATCTGCCGGATTACAGAGCGTCGGAACGTGCCTTTTCGCTGCTGACGCAGGCAGCGGGGCGTGCGGGACGCGGTGACAGGCCGGGACATGTAATATTCCAGACCTATGATCCGGATAACCCGATTCTGCAGCTGGCGGTGACGCAGGATTACGACACCTTTGCCAAGAGTGAGCTGCAGGAACGTCAGAACTATTTTTATCCGCCGTTCGCCCAGATGCTCAAGCTGCAGGTGGTTGACAAGGATGAGGGGGCAGGACTGGCGTTGGCGCAGCAGGTTGTCTTTTATCTGCAGAGCTTGAAGCTGCAGGGTAAGCTGGAGGATTTGCTGATTGCAGGACCGTTCCCCTCGCTGGTGGCGAAGGCCTATGATATGTACCGCTTCAATGTGCTGTTGAAGGCGCAGAATTTGAAGGAAACAAAGGAAGCGCTGCTGAACAGCGAGTTTAAGGAAAAGCCGAACCTGTACTTTAATGTTGATCCTGTAAGTGTAATTTAAAGTGATAAATGATTGTATAAAAACAGAGTTTGTGTTACAATATAGGAAATTTAACACTGCTAATACCGGTAGAATGTTGCAAAAAATCTGCCGATGTCAGCAAATTGATTAATGGGAGTAATTGTTTATGAGCATGCAGATGGAATTTATCAAGGTGCTGCCGTCGCCGCAGGCCTTAATGGAGGATTATCCGGTAAGTAAGGCTTCTAAGCTGCTCAAGCTGCAGCGTGACGAGGCTATAAAGAATATTTTTACAGGCAAGGATGACCGCTTTTTGCTGGTTATCGGTCCTTGCTCCAGCGATAATGAGGACGCTGTGCTGGACTATGTATATCGTCTGGCTAAGCTACAGGAAAAGGTGCAGGATAAAATTTTTATCGTACCGCGTCTGTACACCAACAAGCCGCGTACTATCGGCGTAGGCTATAAGGGTATGCTGCATCAGCCTTCTCCCGAGGGTGAGGAGGATATGCTGGGCGGTATTATCGCCATCCGCAAAATGAACGTGCGCGTGGTAGAAGAAACAGGTCTGACCGGTGCCGAGGAAATTCTCTATCCTGAGGTTTTCCGCTATCTGTCCGATTTGCTGAGCTATGCCGCAGTCGGTGCGCGCTCCAGCGAGGATCAGCTGCACCGCATGATTGCCAGCGGCGTAGGCATTCCCGTTGGCATGAAGAATCCTACCAGCGGTGATTTGTCCGTTATGCTCAACAGCGTGGCGGCGGCGCAGCATGAGCAGGAATTCCTGTTCCGTGGCTGGGAGGTGCGCACCAAGGGCAATCCGCTGGCGCATTCTATTTTGCGCGGTTATGTTGACCCCATCGGCAACAGCTTCCCCAACTACCATTATGAGGTGCTGAAAATCGTTATTGATATGTACGCAGAACGTCAGCTTCAGAATCCGGCAATTATTGTGGATACCAACCACGCCAACTCCGGCAAAAAATATCTGGAGCAAATCCGCATCGCTAAGGATATTGTGCATTCCCGCAAGCTGAATGCCGATATCAATAGAATCGTCAAGGGATTAATGATTGAAAGCTATATCGAGGACGGTGCTCAGGGCGTGCATGACGGCGTTTACGGCAAATCTATTACCGACCCTTGCCTGGGTTGGGATAAGACGGAAAGACTGTTGCTTGACCTGGCGGAAGAATTGTAAACATGATAAGTATGAGCTGCTGCGGCGAAGGCTGCGGCAGCTTTTTTTGCATGCAAAAAAGACCGCCTGCTTCAGCGGGCGGCCTCTAAATTTTCTCAGCTATTAAAATGTTTCCAGCAGCTTGTAGCCACGACCGATGAGGAAGGTGGCAGTTTCCGGCTCGTTGGTTTTGAAAACTACTACCGGCTTAACGTTATCACGGTTAAAGGAAATATACAGATAAGAAATGTCGATGTTGGCACCGTGAATAGCGGCAAGAATTCCGTCCAGATAACCCGGAGTATCGTTCATCTCTACGGCAATAACCTTGTCCTGACGGCATTGGTAGCCTTCTGCCTTCAGCACCTCGATAGCAGTTTCTGCCTTGTCCACAATCAGGCGCACGATGCCGAATTCCGCGCTGTCATTGGCCAGCATAGTGTAAATATTGATATTGGCTTTAGCAAGAATGGTGGTGATTTTGAACAAACCACCCTCGTTGTTTTCGGTGAATAAAGAAACCTGGTTCAGCATATGTAAAAATCCTCCCTAAATTATCATAAAGCGGGCTGTACTGTTGTCAGTTTTTGCTTGCTTAATAAAAGATTATAGCACAAACTTTGATGAGAAGAAAGAGGCATTTGTAAAGTTATCTTTACCTGACGCAAGCTATTGTGAAGTGAAAGAGGACAAAAATAATATTTGTTTTTGTTTTGAAGAAGCTAATAACAGGTTTTTGGGTTAAGGTTGATGCTTGCTAACCATTTCAATCTTTAGCGTAAATGGTTCAGTAGACTTCTGGTTGAAACGAATAAAGATTTCAAATTACTTGATTTTTCGTATGAAAGTGCTATAATAATTCTTACAATATATGAACAAACATCGAAGTGTTTGCAAGAAGGCGGAGGTTGATAATATGGGTATGAAAAAATTATTAGCAGTTTTATTCTCGGCTTTACTGCTTGTAGGCGTTGCCGGCTGCGGCGGCAACAATGCGCAACAGGGCGCGGTGACACAAAAGGTTATGAACGCCAAAACCAAGCAGGATTTTGAGCCTGTGACGGAAGTAAAGGAAGGACGCAAAAACGTTTATGCCGTACTTAAGGTTATGAAGGGTAACTACTGGGAAGAAGTTATCCGCGGTATTAAGGACGGTGCAGCCAAGGCTGACGTTAACGTTTATGTAGGCGGCGTTATGAAGGACGGCGACTGGGAGCTGCAGCGCGATATGGTCAAGGAGCTTCCCGGCAAAAAAGCAGATGCAGTAATTCTTGCTCCGGCGGACAGCTCCAATATGACGGCAAGTGCGAAAACACTGCGTGAGCAGAAGCTGCCGGTGTTTTTGGTTGATACTGCACTCAGCAGCAATGATTATGATGCAGCCTTCCTTACCAACAATCTCGAAGCCGGCGCCGAGGTTTGCCAACAGATGGTAGAGCAGATGAAGGCTAACGGTGTGAAGGAATCCGAGGAGGCAACAGTTCTGGTACATGTCAGCACCTTGGCCAGCACTACGATTGCCGACCGCTTGAACAGCATTATGGCAAACTGGGGTAAATTTGCTCCTGCAAGCTGGAAAATCGAACATGATTATATTATTAACTACGGTGATGAAGCGGGCGCAGTTAAGCTAGTTACCGAAAAAATCAAAAACACTCATAATGTTAAAGGCATTATCGCCTGCAACAACGGCTCCACCAATGCAACTGTAGAGGCTGTAATGGCTGCAGGTCGCAAGGATGTTGCCGTTACCGGTTTTGACCTTGGCAAAAAGACTTTACTGGGCTTGGAGGACAAGAACTATAGTATTGCCGTTGCCGTACAGAATCAGTACAAAATGGGCTACGAGGCTGTGATGGCTGCCGCTGCTGCAGCAAAAGATGGCAGCAAGCCGGCACAGAAGCTGGTGAATACCGGTATCAGTATGGCAGATAAAAATAATTATAAAAAATAGATAACAAAAAAGCTTAAGAGCCTTCTGCTTCTGACGGAAAATCCGCCTGACGCAGAAGGCTTTTGCTGTTTGGGCATAAATATATGAGGAAGCCTGCACAGAGAATTTGTTTTTTTCTGTAGTAATGTGTTATAATGAACTATTAGAATAGCTACAAGGAGGAACAAAAATGGCTAAGTTAAAAATAGTGATTGCCGGCGCTCCGGTGCTGCGTGAGGTGGCTCAACCGGTAGAGCGTATAGATAAAAAATTGCAGCGTCTGCTGCGCGATATGGCAGAAACAATGTATGCGGCCGACGGCGTAGGCCTGGCAGCACCGCAGGTGGGTGTAAGCAAGCGCGTAGTAGTTATTGACGTAGGCGAAGGCCTGTACGAGCTGATTAACCCTGAGATTGTTAAACGTGAGGGCAAGGTGTTGGGCAGCGAAGGCTGTCTTTCCGTGCCTGATTATGAGGGCGAGGTAGAGCGCTCCGAATATGTAGAATGCGAATTCACCGACAAAACCGGTCAACGCATGCTGCTTTCCGCAAGTGGTCTGCTGGCTATCTGCATTCAGCATGAGCTGGACCATCTGGACGGCATTCTGTTCATCGACAAGGCTAAAACCATTTCGCCTAAGCAGAAGGAAAATCCCGAGGATGCCGTAAGATAGATCCTAAGCGGGATATGAAAAAAAGATATACGGAGGAAAACAAATGCGTATAGTATTTATGGGAACACCGGATTTCGCAGTCGGCAGCCTGCAGGCGCTGTGCGAAAGCGGCAAGCATGAAATTCTTGCGGTAGTAACTCAGCCGGATCGTCCTAAGGGACGCGGCAACAAGCTGCTGCAAACACCGGTTAAAGAATATGCGCTGGCGCAGGGACTGACTGTTTACCAGCCGCAGAAGGTAAAAACTCCTGAATTTGTTGAGCTGCTGCACGAGCTGCAGCCGGAGCTGATTGTAGTAGCTGCCTTCGGCCAGTTCTTGAGCAAAGAAATTCTGGAGCTGCCGAAATACGGCTGCATTAACGTACACGCTTCACTGCTGCCGAAGTATCGCGGTGCGGCACCGATTCAGTACGCCATCATCAAGGGCGAAAAGGAATCGGGCGTAACGATTATGCAGATGGATATCGGTATGGATACCGGCGCTATGCTGGACAAGGTAGTAGTGCCTATTGCAGAAAATACCACGATGGGCGAGCTGCATGACGCTCTGCGTGAGCAAGGTGCGGCGTTGCTGCTCGAGGTTATCGACAAAATTGCAACAGGTACTGCCGTTGCTGAACCGCAGGATAACGAGCAAGCTACCTATGCAACACTTCTCGACCGCAGCATGGAGCATATCGATTGGAGCAAAACGGCGCAGGAGGTACACAACCTTATCCGTGGCTTTAACCCTGCACCCAGCACCTTTACCAAGCTGCCGAACGGCAAGAGCCTTAAAATCTGGGGCAGCAAAATGACTGACAAAAGCAGCGCTGCTGCTGCCGGTACCGTTATCGAAACCGGCAAGCACAGCTTCTTTGTGGCTTGCGGTGAGGGCGTACTGGAAATCACCGAGGTACAGCCCGAATCCAAAAAACGTATGCCGGCGCAGGTTTTCCTGAACGGCCGCGGCGTACAGGAGGGCGACCTGCTTGCCTGAAGCAGGCTGTGATTTGAAGGAGTAATCTTTTAATGAACGAAGATAGTGTATTTAAGCCCAAAAAACGTATATTTATGGCTCTGACCTCCATCAGCGCTGTATTAGGTGCGTTGATGTTTTATGTGGTCTGGAAGGTAACCTTTCCGGGGCTTTATGAAATCAGCCGTTTTCTGCCGATAGTCTTCGGCTTTTTCGGCGTACTTATTGTGCTGGCAATGCTCAGCGGCGTGCTGGGAATTGTCATGGCGCTGTTGGGAATACCGGTACTCAAGATTTTGTATTTTTGGGCGTGGAAGGCAATTAATATTCTTTTCCCATTTGCGGTAGTACTGGGACGCTTGTTCAACATTCCCCGTGACCGCATCGAGCAGTCCTTTATCGAGGTCAGCAACAATTTGGTGCTGCAGCATAAGGTGAAGGTGCCTGCCAACCGAATAATGATTTTAACACCGCATTGTATCCAGCTGGATACCTGCGTACATAAGATAACCCGTAACGTAGAGAACTGCCGTCAGTGCGGACGCTGCAGCGTAGGTGCTATGCTTGGGCTGGCGCACAAATATGGCTGCCATTTTGCCGTAGCTACCGGCGGTACGCTGGCAAGGCAGATGGTTAAGCAGGCAAGGCCGAAAGCTATTGTGGCTGTGGCCTGCGAGCGTGATCTGACCAGCGGCATTCAGGATGTGTTTCCTCTGCCGGTTCTGGGCGTTTTAAACGAGCGTCCCTTCGGTCCCTGCTTTAATACACGGGTAGATATTAATAAGCTGGAAGCAGCAATTTTAGCATTTATGGAAGATGATGAGGAAGAAACAAAGCATGCGGAAGGAACAAAAAGCAAATTATCCTGAAAGCGCCCGCGGAGCAGCGGCGCTTTTAGTGCGTATGGTGTTGGAGGACGGCGCTTATACGAATATCGCGCTGAACCAGTATCTGCGCGGCAGCAGATTGAGTGACCTTGACAGAAGGCTGGCAACAGAGCTGGTATACGGCACGGTGAAGGCCAGCGGTACGCTTGACTGGTATCTGGCGCAGTGCGTCAGCCGTCCGCTGGACAAGGTGGCCGGTGATATTCTGGCGATACTGCGCATCAGTACCTATCAGCTGCTGTATATGACGCGTATTCCTGCGTCGGCGGCAGTAAATGAGGCTGTAAAGCTGGCGCGCTCGGTGAGCCATGAGGGCAGTGCCAAGTTCGTCAACGGCGTGCTGCGCGGTCTGCTGCGTAAGCAGGAGGCAGGCGCTTTCGTTCTGCCTGATGCTGAAAAACAGGATGCCGATTATCTGTCACTGAAATATTACCATCCGCGCTGGTTGGTGAAGCGCTGGTTGGGACCGTGGGGACGCGGCGGCACCGAACGCCTGCTGGCGTTTGATGATACGGCTGCGCCGGTGTGCCTGCGTGCCAATACGCTGGTGACTACGCGCGACAAGCTGTTGGCTGATCTGACGGAAATGGGTGCGCAGGTGCGTGCTTCCGAATGGAGTCCCTACGGCATTGTGGCAGAGCATCTGCCGTCGCTGCATACACTTTTGGCAGCACTGCCGCAGCATTTTTATATTCAGGACGAAAGCTCCATGCTGGTAGCGCCGGTGCTGGCGCCCCAGCCCGGAATGCGCGTGCTGGATATGTGCAGCGCTCCCGGTGGCAAGGCAACGCACGTGGCACAGCTTATGCAGGATAAGGGTGAGGTTATCGCCTGCGATATCCACGAGCACAAGCTGGAGCTGATTGCCGAAAACGCTGCCCGTCTGGGTATGAAGAGCGTCAAAGCACTGCAGAACGATGCTCTGCAGCTGCGCAGCGAATGGCTGGGCGCCTTTGACCGCGTACTGGTGGACGCACCCTGCTCCGGTCTGGGTGTACTGCGCCGCCGTGCGGAAGCACGTTGGCGCAAGCAGCGTAAGGACTTGAAGCTGTTCCCGCCGCTGCAGCTGGCAATTTTAAAGAATGCCGCACAGTACGTGAAGGATGGCGGTACCATGGTTTACAGCACCTGCACGATTGAGCAGAGTGAAAACCATTATCTGGTGGAAGAGTTTTTAACGCAGCATCCCGAATGGCAGCGCATGGAGTTCACGCATCCGCTGACGGGTGAGCAGGTACAGGAGCTGCAGCTTCTGCCGCAGAATGACGGCATTGACGGCTTTTATATCTGTAAGCTGATGAAAAAGCAGTAATATAGAGGTAAGAGAATGCAAGATATTTTTGCTTTACCAATAGAAGAATTACAAGAATTATTTGTGGCGGCAGGCCTGAAAAAGTTTCGTGCCAAGCAGGTATTTCAATGGCTGTACCAAAAGTCGGTCTTTGATTTTGCCGCTATGCACAACCTGAGCAAGGCTGATATCGCCGTGCTGCAGGAAAAATTTACCGTGCTGCCGCGCAGTCTGAAAATTTTGCGTGAGCAGAATTCCTCTGACGGCATGACGAGCAAGCTGCTCTTGGGCTTGCCGGACGGAAATTCGGTGGAAACGGTTCTGATGCACCATGATTACGGCTACAGCGTGTGCGTTTCCAGCCAGGTCGGCTGCGATATGCACTGCGCCTTCTGCGCCAGCGGCCTGAAGGGCGCTGTACGCAATCTGACGGCTGCGGAAATCGTGGCGCAGGTTTACCTGTTCAACGAGCGTCTGCGTGAGCAGGGCGCGATGGTGAGCAGAGTGGTGGTTATGGGCAGCGGTGAACCGATGCTGAACTTTGACAGCGTTTTGCAGGCGTTGGATTTTCTGCACCGCGAGGACACCTGTAACATGAGCTATCGCAACATGACGCTTTCCACCTGCGGCATCATTCCGGGCATCAAGCGCCTGGAGGAGCAGGGCAAGCCGATTAATCTGGCAATTTCGCTGCACGCAGTTAAAAATGAGCTGCGTACGGCGCTGATGCCTGTCAACAAGGGTTATCCCTTCGTGGATGTGCTGACAGCTGCCGAAAGCTACAGCAAGGCCAGCGGCAGGCAGATAACATATGAATATATTCTGTTGAAGGGAAAAAATGACAGTCCGCAGGACGCGGAGCTTTTGAGCAATTACCTGCGCTATAAGCAGGCATCCGTTAATCTGATACCGGCCAACCCGGTACCGGAGCAGGGCTTTGAGCGTCCGTCCAAAGCGGCAGTAGAACGCTTTTTGCGCATCCTGCAGAAAAACAGGATTAACACTACCGTTCGTAAGGAGATGGGCAAGGATATTGATGCGGCCTGCGGTCAGCTGCGGGCTAAATTTGCCAAAGAACAGGAGCAAAAATAATGCAGGTAATCAGCAGAACCCATGTGGGCCTGGTAAGAGAGAATAATGAAGATGCGCTGCTGGTACGCGAGCCTTCTCTTTTTGCCGTTGCCGATGGCATGGGAGGCTATGCGGCAGGTGAAATTGCCAGCAGGTCTACTATTAAAGCCTTTGAGGCTGCAACACACAGCCTGCGCCATGAGCAGGAGGAACAGAATATCCGTAAGGTTATGCTGGAGGCCTTTGACAAGGCCAATACGCATGTTTTCAAAATGGCAGTGAGCAACGAAAGCTATTCCGGCATGGGAACGACGATGACGGCACTTTATCTGCCGGGGGATGGGCACGGCTACTGCTGCCATGTAGGCGACAGCAGATTGTATCTGTTCCGTGACGACAAGCTGGAGCAGTTGACGCATGATCATACACTGGTAGCAGATTTAAAGGAACAGGGTAAAATCACGGACGAGGAAGCCTTTGTACATCCGCAGCGTAATATTTTGCTGCAAGCCCTGGGTGTCGAGGAAACGGTAAAGGCTGATTTCTTCAGCTTCCGTCTGCAGGAGGGTGACAGGCTGCTGCTGTGCAGCGACGGGCTGTCAGACATGTTGCGTGCAGCTGAAATCAGCCGGATTATCGGCTGTGCCGATCCGGAGCAGGCTGCAGACAAGCTGTTGGAGCAGAGCCTGGACAACGGCGGACGCGATAACGTGTCCCTGATTCTGATTGATTTAACTACGCAGGGGGAGGAAAGCTGTAATGGATAAAAATGGCAAGACCATCTTGAACGGACGCTATGAGATTATTCGTCCGATTGGCTATGGCGGTATGGCCGAAGTCTTTTTGGCCCACGACCAGCTTTTGGACCGTAATGTAGCCGTGAAAATGTTGCGTGACCAGTTTCTCGAGGACAACGAGCTGCTGGAGCAGTTCCGCCGGGAGGCTAAATCCGCGGCGCGTCTGGTGCATCCGTATATTATCAATATCTATGATGTTGTGTCGGAGGGCAGCAATCAGTATATAGTTATGGAATATGTTGACGGTGTTACGCTGAAGGAGTATATGCAGGAGCACAAGCTGAGCCTGAATACTGTGCTGGAAATCGCTGTGCGACTTGCCGATGCATTGCAGCATGCTCACAGCCATAACATTATTCACTGTGATATCAAGCCGCAGAATATTTTGATTGATAAAAATATGAATCCTAAAATCGCTGATTTCGGTATTGCCAAAATGGTCACGAATCAGACGATGGTTTATTCCAAATCGGTGATGGGTTCAGTGCATTATATTTCACCGGAGCAGGCCTGTGGCGGTAAGATTACTGCCAGCAGCGATGTCTATTCCTTGGGCATAGTGCTCTTCGAAATGCTTACGGGTGAGGTTCCTTACGTTGGTACAACGGCTGTTTCTGTTGCTATGATGCATGTAGAAAAGCCTGTGCCGCAGCTGAAGGACTACATGGATAATGTTCCCGAGGGCATGCAGGAGATTATGAACAAGGCGCTGGCGAAGCGCTGTGAGGACAGATACGCTAACGCCGGACAGATGCGACGCGATTTGCTGAACCTGAAGATGAAGCTCTTCCCGTTCAGCAGCGAGGACTATCATCAGGAGCTGGGCGCGGTGAAGTCCAACGGCAATGTTGTCGATAGCCCTGATGACGGTGCTACGGTGATTATGAAGCCGGTGCGCAGTGAGTTGCCGCCGAAGCAGGTAACTCCGGCTGTAACACAAGAGCCGGAAAAAATTCAGGAAAAGCAGGAAGCAATGCCTTCCGAAAAAACAGGGGATGAAAAACCGGTGGTTAAGAAAAAGCTGAATTATACCAAACTGATTGTAATGATTACTGCTGCGGTAGTAGCAATTTCACTGGTAGCGCACTTTATCTTTAACCGCAATCTGGCGGAGATTGAGGTGCCTAATGTTACCAATATGACGGTAGTAGAAGCACAGAAGCTGCTGGAGGAAAAGCAGTTTAAGGTAGAGCTGGAGGAAAAATACGGCGATCCTGATAAGTTTAAGCCCGGTACTGTTATGGAGCAGTCTCCGAAGGCCGGCGAAAAACGTAAGCAAGGCAGCCTTATTATCCTGACCATCTGTAAGGGCGCGGAGCTGAAGGCAGTGCCTGATGTTACAGGCATGTCGTTGTCGAAGGCGGAGCAGCAGCTGGCGGATGCAGGCTTTAAGGTCGGCCAGGTGACGCGCAAGCATGTGGACGGCGGTAAAATCGGCGCTGTACTCAGCCAGTCGCCGAAGGGCCTTGACAAGGCTCCCAAAGGAACTGCCATCGATCTGGTAATTAACGAAGGCGATAAGCCGGTTCCAAATATTATCGGCAAATCCATTGACGAAGCTAAGGGCATGCTGGAGCAGGCAGGCCTGAAGCTTGGTGAAATCAAAAAGGTTCAGGATGCCAACGCTAAGAAGAATGTAGTTTTGGCCTGCAACCCGGGTGTAGGCAGTAACCTTAACGACGGCGCGGCTGTAGCGATTACCGTAGCTGCCGGCGGCGATAAGAAGAGCGCCTACGTTGACTTTGTCGTACCGAGCGGCAAGCCTGCCAACGTACGCATTGTGCTGACGGATGACAACGGCACGGCAACGTTGTACAGCGGTACACAAAACGGCAGCGTGCGTCTGCGTCAGAAGGTGGAATATGCAGGCAATGCCAAGGTTCAGTTCATCTGTGACGGCAAGCTCATTTCCGAAAGGAACCTGTAAACATGGCAGAGCTGCAGGGCAGAGTCCTGAAAAATTATAATGGCTATTATTACCTGAAGGTTGAGGGCGAAAGCGAGCCCTATACCTGCAAGGTAAAGGGGAAAATGAAGAAAAACCGTTTTTCGCTGGCAACAGGCGATATCGCCTGCTTTGAGGTAAGCAGCAGCGAAAAACGCGAGGGGATGATTACCGGCGTGCTGCCGCGCAGAAACTTTCTGCCGCGTCCCACGCTAGCTAATCTGGATTTGTTTGTGGCAGCATTTGCCTGTGCTGCGCCGGACTTCAGCTTTCTGCTGGCAGATAAGCTGCTGGCGTTGGCAGAGCTGGCGAAAATTCCTGCGATTTTGGTGCTTAACAAGGAGGATAACGCTCCTGCGGGTCTGATTGAGCAGGTGAAGGCTGTTTATGAGCCTATCGGCTACGAGGTTTATACTCTGTCGGCGCAGAATGGTACCGGTGTGGAGGCTCTGCGTGAGCGTCTGCGTGGTAAAATCTGCGCCTTTGGCGGACCTTCGGGCGTAGGCAAATCGTCTACCATCAACGCCATCGACAGCAGTGTGGACCTGCGCACGGGCGAGGTTAGCGAAAAAATCGGCCGCGGCAAGCATACTACACGCTATGCACAGCTGCTGCCGTTCGACGAAGGCTATATTGCGGACACGCCGGGCTTCGGAAATCTGCTGCTGGAGGGCCTGACATCTGAAATGGTGCTGGCCTCCTTCCGTGAGTTTGCCGATTATGAGGCAGGCTGCAGGTTCTGTCCCTGCACGCATACGCACGAGCCTGTCTGCGGTGTAAAGGATGCTGTGGCTGCAGGAAGAATTTCTGCCAGCCGTTATGAATCATATTTGACAATGTTAGCAGAGGTAAAACTGCTGCAAGAGAAAGAGGGAAGAAAATGATGATTAAAGTTGCTCCATCAATTTTATCTGCCGATTTTGCATATCTGGCTGATGAAATCAAAAAAATTGAAGCTGCAGGTGCCGACTGGGTACACATCGATGTTATGGACGGCCAGTTTGTACCTAACCTGACCTTCGGTGCTCCTGTAGTGAAAAAAATCCGTAAGGTAACCGACCTGTTTTTCGACTGCCATCTGATGGTAGAAAATCCGGAAAAATACATTGCCGATTTCAAGGCTGCAGGTGCCGACCAGATTGTTGTGCATGTAGAAACCACCAAGCATCTGCACCGCTGCATCCAGCAGATTAAGGCTGAGGGCATGAAGGCGGGCGTTGCGCTGAACCCCGCTACCAGCCTGAGTACGGTAGAAGAAATTCTGCCTTACGTTGATATGGTACTGCTGATGACAGTTAACCCCGGCTTCGGCGGCCAAAGCTTTATTGAAGGCGTAGTGCCGAAGATTGAGCGCCTGCATGCGATGATTACTGAGCGTGGCCTGGACGTGGATATTCAGGTTGACGGCGGCGTTAACGCCGAAACCTCCAAGCTGGTGAAGGCTGCCGGTGCCAACGTATTGGTAGCAGGCTCCTATGTTTACGGCGCTGAGGATACCGCTGCCGCTATTGCCAGTCTGAAATAGTATTCAGAGATTATTGAACAGTAAATAGCGTTCGTAGAATAAGAAAAACCGTCCTTTCCCGCTATCTGCAAAAATGCAGACAGGGAAGGACGGTTTTGTTTTGCTTTTTGTGTTATTTTTTTTCGCTATCGTTAGCTTTTTGCCAGATATACCACACTGCTAGCGAGCGCCAGGGACGCCAACTTTCTGTTAGTGTATTGATTTTGCCGCGTTTGGGGATTTCGCTAAGATTGAGCATTTTCTGCAGCTCTTTTTTGAAGATAAAGTCGGCACTGGGAACAACGTCCGTGCGGCACAGAGCCAGCAGCAGAAACATTTCGATGGTCCATTGGCCGAGGCCGCGGATTTGCATCAGCTGTTTGGTAATCTGGCTGTCGGTCATATCATCGAACTTATCCATGGTTACGCTGCCGTTGATCACTGCTTCGGCAAAGCTGCGCAGGTAATCCACCTTTTGCTTAACAAGACCGATGCTGAGCAGGTCCTCGGCGGAAGCAGCAAGCACTGCCTGCGGCGTAATGGGATTGCCGGTGAGGCCTTCGAGCTTTTGCATCAGCTGCTGGCTGACATCAGGCGGCAGCTGTTGGGCAATAATGCCGGTCAGTAATATAGTAAAATAAACCTCTTTAGATTTTGGTTTTAACGGACAGGGCGAATAACGGTCAACTAACGGGGCGAGCTCTGGAACGTTTTCACGCAGATAGCGGTCACCGACGGACCAATCTGGGGTTTGGCACATAAGCATCCTCCTTTTATTTACTTTATTACAATATTATAATACGAAAACGGCGGTTAGACAAACGAAAAAATGCGAAATAATAGCAATAAAAGCATTTTTCTATGAACGAAGTCTTTCAGATTTGCTTTTTCTTTAAATCATGAAGAAAAATAAAAAACGGCGGCAACGCAGATTAATATTTGCACTTTTTTCTTCAAAGCTGTATAATTAATCTGATTGACAATCTATATTTGTAATTAAAATGTAAGGAGACGATGAAATGTCTGAAGTCAGAGTAAGATTTGCTCCCAGTCCTACTGGGTATTTACATATTGGTGGTGCGCGTACTGCGCTGTTTAACTGGCTGTTTGCCCGCAAAATGGGCGGCAAGCTGATTCTGCGTATTGAGGATACCGATATTGAACGCCTGAAAGAGGATTCCGTAAGCCAAATCCTTACCAGCCTGAAATGGTTGGGCATCAACTGGGATGAAGGCCCGGAGGCCGGCGGCGAATACGGTCCTTACTATCAGTCCGAGCGCTTTGATATTTACAAAAAATATGCTCAGCAGCTGCTGGACGAAGGCAAAGCATACTACTGCTTCTGCACTACCGAGGATCTGGCTGCACAACGCGAAAAACAACGCGCTGCTAAGCAACCGTTCCGTTATGCACGTACCTGCCGCGATATTCCGGCAGAAGAGGCTAAAGCACGTATCGCTGCAGGCGAACCGTATTCCATTCGTATCAAAATTCCTGCCGAGGGCAGCATCACCGTTCATGACCTGATTCATGGCGAAGTTACCTTTAACATGGACCAGTTCGACGATTTCGTAATTGTAAAATCCAACGGTATTCCTACCTATAACTTCGCTGTTTGTGTCGATGACCATCTGATGGGCATGACTCACGTACTGCGCGCCGAGGAACATCTTTCCAACACTCCGAAGCAGCTGCTGGTTTACGAAGCACTGGGCTGGGAGCCGCCTAAGTTCGGTCATATGCCGATGATTCTGGCTATGGACCGTTCCAAGCTGAGCAAACGCCACGGCGCAACCTCCGTTGAAGAATTCCGCAGCCAAGGCTACCTGCCGGAAGCTATCATCAACTATCTGACTCTGCTTGGCTGGGGCCCCGGCGATGAACGCGAAATCTTCACTCTGGAAGAAACCGTTAAGCTGTTTGAGCTGGAGCAGATGAGCAAAAAGGCTGCTATTTATGACACCAAAAAGCTCACTTGGATGAACGGCCAATATCTGTCCGAGCTGCCGCTGGAAAAAATTCTGCCGGATGCTAAGCCCTTCTTCGTTAAAGACGGCCTGGTAACCGAAGAATGGTTCAACGATGCTGCCAACGAAGCATACTTTGAAAAGCTCGTAGACGTTGTACGTGTACGTGTTAAAACTCTGCAGGAGGTTGCCGATGCTTCCACTTACTTCTTCAAGGATGTTGAAGAATACGACGAAAAGGGTGTAGCTAAGCACTTCAAGGCAGAAAATATTCCTGTACTGGAGCAATGCATTGCAGCAATTAAGGCTGATGATGTATATGACCTGGCTTCTACCGAAGCAGCATACAATAAGATTGCTGCCGATAACGGTCTGGCTTTGGGCAAGGTTATCCATCCGACTCGTCTGGCTCTGACCGGACGCACCGTAAGCCCCGGTATGTTTGACGTTATGGTTCTGCTGGGCAAGGAAAGAACTCTGGCACGTCTGGAAAAGGCTGTTGAGTTCATTAAAAGTTTATGATTGTAAAATAGCGATTGGCGGCTAGTTTTAGCGCGATTGCTTTAATTAAGCAGGAGGGCTTTCTTCCTGCTTAATTTTTACCAAGAGGTTCAAGGCTTGGAACATTGTTTTTGGAAAGGAGCTGCAGGCTATGAAAATCCTGTTGACAACATTATTGTGCTTATGTTTATCTCTGCCGGTGCTGGCAGACCAGCAGACTACGGTGCTTACCGAACAGACCTCTGTCGGCAAGGCAACGGCAACGCTGCCCTACATTGACGGCAGTAATTCCGCAGAGCTGGAAAAACAGGCCAACGCTATGGTGCGCGATGCTGCAGCTAAGCTGGTCAAGGAGGTTGGCGGTCAGGGCAGTGTAACCTATAAGGTAATGCTGAACCGTCCGAGCTTGGTAAGCCTGCTGCTGGAGGCAGACAACGGCGGACGCAAGGCGTACACCGGACTGAATCTTGACCTGACAACCGGCAAGGAGTTCGAGGTTACGGATTTCTTTGTTGATAATGATAACGTAAAGGCAGCTTTGGGCAATTATGATAATGTGCTCTTCGGCGAAGAGGGCTTGTTTGTGCGCAGCAAGAAAAATGCTGCCTACAGCAGCTTTGTGCCCTACAGGGATGTAGTTACCTCCCTGCGCATCGGCGAAGCGGGACGCCTGCTGCAGCTGGCGAAAATTACCGATAAGGCTGCAGGTAAAACATTGCGTCTGCCTGCAAGCGGACTTATGGCGCTGAAGCTGGACAGCAATCCTTCCACCGGCTACGGTTGGCAATTTGCCTGCAGCTCGCCGGCAGTAAGCAAGGTAGGTAGCTCGTTTACCATTCCGCGCGGTGACGAGGAAAGAATGGGTGCGCCCGGCGTTGAAATTCTGGTGCTGGCGGTTACCAAACCCGGTACCTATAATATCCGCATGGATTATAAGCGCTCTTGGGAAAAAATGAGCCTGCAAAGCTTTAACTTTACCGTTATCGCAGAATAAGCTAGAGGATGTATTTATGGAAAAAGCATCAGTTTCTGTAAAAATATATAATAGTACCTATGCATTAACGACCTCTGCTTCCGAAGAACAGGTGCTGAAAATAGCAGCAGAGGTAGACAGAAGAATGCAGGAGCTGGCAGAAAGCAAAAAGCTGCTGCAGACAGATAAAATCGCCATCTGGACGGCGCTTGACCTGGCTGCAGACAGACTGGAGCTGCAGGAAAAATGCGTTGCTCTGAAGCAGGAAATGCAGCAGCAATCCGTGGCAGCGGAGCAGAAAATGCAGGAAAAATGCGCTGCGATGGAGCAGGAGCTGCAGCAAAAGTGCGCAGCAGCAGAGCAGAAAATGCAGGAAAAATATGCTGCGCTCGAGCAGGAAATGCAGCAAAGAAATGCTGTGCTGGCAGAAGAGCTGCAAAGCCTGCAGGCCAGATATGACAGACTGCTGGCAGCAGTGCGTGAAAGGTAGATAACATATGGAAAAGAAAACAATAGAACTGCTTGCTCCCGCAGGCAGCTGGGAAGCATTGGAGGCAGCGGTAAACGCCGGCGCTGATGCTGTATATATGGGCGGTAAAGCCTTTGGCGCACGTGCCTATGCCAGCAATTTTGATGAAGAGGAAATGGCGAAGGCGGTGTATTTTGCGCATATGCACCATGTGCGCCTGTATATTACCGTCAATACTTTGGTTGATGACAGCGAGCTGGAGGCTTTATCTGCTTACCTGCTGTTTTTGAATAACGTAGGCGTAGACGGACTCATTGTGCAGGATTTGGGTGTTATCCGCCTGGCGCAGAAAATTGTGCCGGAGCTTCCGTTGCATGCCAGCACGCAGATGAGCATTACCAACAGCAGCGGTGTAGACTTCGCTATGGGCGCAGGCATGGAGCGCAGCGTATTGGCGCGTGAGCTGAGCCTGAAGGAAATCGGTGCAGCCTGCAGCCGTGGCAGTGAAATCGAAACCTTTATCCATGGCGCTTTATGCGTATGCTACAGCGGTCAATGCCTGATGAGCAGTCTTATCGGCGGCCGCAGCGGTAACCGCGGACGCTGTGCCCAGCCTTGCCGTTTGCCGTATAAGCTGCTCAACGCGAAGGATGAGGATATGCTGCAGGGCAAGGATGCAGGCCAGTATCTGCTGAGCCCCAAGGATATGAATACCTTGAGCATTTTGCCGCAGCTGATTGACGCAGGCGTTGTATCCTACAAAATAGAAGGACGCATGAAGCGTCCGGAATATGTTGCGGTAGTAGTAGATGCTTACCGCCGTGCGATTGGCAGCTATCTTGCCGGTGACTACAACGTGCCGGAAGAAGATTTGGCGAATATCGAGCAAATCTTCAACCGTGACTTTACCACCGCTTATCTGGAGCGTCGTCCTGGACGCACGATGATGAGCGACCGCCGTCCCAACAACCGCGGCGTGCTTATCGGCCGTGTAGCGAAGCTGGATAAAAACCGTAATAAGGCAGTTATCAAGCTGGATAAGGAGCTGCATCTGGGCGATGGCTTGGAGTTCTGGGTAAGCGTGGGCGGACGTGTGGGCACCACTGTTACGGATATGCTGTGTGGCGGCAATAGTGTGCAGAGCGCTGCCCCCGGACAGCAGGTAACGATTGACGTGCCTAACGGTGTACGTTTGAATGACCGCGTTTTCCGTACTCTCGACAGCAGATTGATGAGCTATGCGCAGCAGTTCTTCGGACCGGACGCTAAAAAACGCATTCCGGTGGATGCCGTTGTTACTGCACGTCTGGGCGAGCCCATGACCGTTACGCTGACAGATGATGAGGGTAACGTGGGCTACGGCGAAACCGATTTTATCGTAGAGGCAGCACGCAAGCGTGCGTTGGATGAGGCCGGTGTGCGCAAGCAGCTGGACCGCCTCGGTACGACTGAATATTTCCTGAACAGCCTGATCTTTGAGCATGATGAAAATGTTATGGTGCCGATGAGCGAAATGAACGAAGCACGCCGTATGGCATGCGAGGCACTGGATGCAGCGCGTCTGAATGCCTTCGCACCGGCGCGCACAGCGGTGCACAGCTTCAGCGAGCAATTAGTGCCGCAGGCACATAAGGCTAAACAGCATGAATCCGTTCTGGTAGTGCATTGCGACAGCGTTGAGAAGGTCAATGCTGCGCTGCAGGCAGGTGCTGAACGCATTCTCTTCGGCGGTGACTGCTTCAATCATCAGCTGCCGTCCGAGGCGGATTATGCTAAGGCTGCCAAGCTGGTGCGCAAGGCAGGCCGTCAGCTGGCCTTTGCTACTCCGCGTATCATTAAAGAAGCACAGCTGGCATATTTCGACAAGCTCTTCACTCTGTGGGAAGAGCTGCAGCCGGATTTTGTTTACATAAACAACAACGGCTTGTGGCCATTGGCGAAGAAGCATGCTGCACTCAATTTGGTAGCAGATATGTCTTTGAACATCTTCAATAGCCAGACACTGCAGTTTTGGCAGGAGCAGGGCGCTGCAGGCGCAGTGCTCAGCCCCGAGCTGACCATGGCGCAGGTTGAGCATCTTGTGAGCGTCAGCCCGCTGCCGTTGGAGTGCATGATTCAGGGACGTTTGGAAATGATGGTTTCCGAATACTGTGTAGGCGGCAGCTTCCTGGGTGCGCTTGATAAGGGTGCCTGCAAGTTTAACTGTGCAGAGCCTTTGTTCCTTGGTGACCGCAAGGATGCACGCTTCCCGATTGTTACGGACCAGTTCTGCCGCATGCATATTCTGAATGCGCATGAGCTTTCGATGACTGCCAATGTGCAGCATATGGCGGAAGCAGGCGTGGTTGCGCTGAGAATTGACGGCCGTGATTACGATGCGGCGCGTCTGGGCGAGCTTGTGGCGCTGTACCGCAAGATTATCGGCGGCGCTGTAGAGGCACCGGAAAATCTGCCGGGTACTACAAGAGGCCACTATTTCAGAGGCGTAATGTAAAAGTAAATATAAGCTGAATCCCCTGTCGGCAGTTGTCGACAGGGGATTTTTGACGCTTGTAAGCTTTAATAGTGATATGTGTGCGATATAGTTGTTTTCAAATGCTTCGTTATAAGAGCTATGGATAATTTTCAGGTTGGTGCAATTATTTTGGCCAGAAAAAACTTTGCAGCATCTTTCCGTTCCTGCCTGATTTATGATATAATACTAAAGTTATAGAGAAAAAAGACCATAAGGTCAGAAGATAAATTTAATAGGAAAAGAGGAATGTGAAATGACAAATGGATTTGCAGCCTTAAAGGTTTGTGCCCACACCGTAGAGCAGCTTCAGAAAATGGGCATCAAAAAGCCGATGCCGGTACAGGAGCAGGCTATCCCGGCGCTGTTTGCCGGACGTGACGTAATCGCCCGTGCGCAGACAGGTACAGGCAAGACACTGGCGTTCTTAGTGCCGCTGGCAGAAAAAATCGATACTGCCAAAAGCTATGTGCAGGCATTGGTAATTACGCCGACGCGTGAGCTGGCACAGCAGATTGCCACCGAAATGAAAAAAATCCTGGGTGAAAGCGATATCAAGGTGCTGGCTGTTACCGGCGGACGCGATTTCGAAACGCAAAAATATAAGCTGGAGGGACGCAGCCATGTGCTGATCGGTACTCCCGGACGTCTGCTGGACCATATCCGCAAGGGCAACACCGACCTTGGCGGCGTGCGCTATCTGGTACTGGATGAGGTTGACGAAATGCTGCAGCAGGGCTTTATGGATGAAGCGCTGGAGCTGATTGCTATGACTGCGCCGGAGCATCAGACGATGCTTTGCTCAGCAACTCTGTCGGAAGAGGTGCGCAAGTTAGGACGCAAGCTGACGAAAAACTGCGCGCTGATTGATATCAATCCTGACCAGGCTACCGTGGAGAAAATCAAGCAGATTTGCCTTAAAACAACCGACGAATACAAGAACAAGGCTGTGGCAGCGCTCATTGACCGCCTGAATCCTTATCTGATGATTGTTTTCTGCATGAGCAAGGAGCGCACCAAGGAGCTGGGCGACTGGCTGGGCATGCAGGGCTACAATGTTGATGTACTGCATGGCGAAATGTCTCCCGCAAAGCGTAAAACTGTTATGAAGGCCTTCCGTGATGCTAAGATTCAGATTCTGGTTGCCAGCGATTTGGCTGCCCGCGGATTGGACGTTGAGGGCGTAACCCATGTTGTGAACTACGATATTCCGCATGATGTCGATTGGTATGTTCACCGTATCGGCCGTACAGGCCGTGCAGGCAATGAGGGCGAAGCAATTACGCTTTATACTGCCGACGAGGTTAAATGGCTGCGTAATATCGAAACCAAGCTGGGGATTCTGATGGAACGCCAAAACCTGGAGGGCGGTGTTGTGGCACGTCGCGTTGCTGTGGCTGCCAAAAAGAAAAAGCCCGCAGGACCTAAGCGCGGACGTAATTCAGTTGTTGACAAGCGCAAGGCTCCCAAAACCGGCAGCAACCGCCGTCAGGGTGCTAAAAAAGGCAAATAAGCAGGCTTTTAAATCTGAATAACAAAACTTTAAGTGTGGATGCTTCTCTTGCTTTACAGAGAGGCATCCATTTTTTCTTATGTCTTAGAAGAATGTAACTTATGAGCCAATGTGCATTTTTTATCTTTTCAAGTATAGAAAAAATATGGTAAAATATAATGGAATAGGTATGCAATAAAAAAAGAACAGGAGGGCAGTATATGTTGACAATTCGTGAATATAAGCAGGCAGCAACCCTGGAGGAGGCCTGGCAGCTGAACCAGAAGCGTCCTAACCGCGTGCTTGGCGGTATGCTGTGGATGCGCCTGAGCAAGGGCAATGTGCAGACAGCGATTGATTTGTCGGCTTTAGGCCTGGATACAATAGAGGAAACAGAAACGGAATTCCGCATCGGTGCGATGGTGAGCTTGCGCCAGCTGGAGCTGCATGAAGGCTTTACCGCTTACAGTGAGGGAGCAAATAAGGAGGCGCTGCGCCATATTGTAGGTGTGCAGTTCCGCAATCTTGCTACCGTAGGCGGCAGTGTGTTCGGACGCTTCGGCTTTTCGGATATGCTGACCTTGCTTTTGGTTATGGACAGCTATGTGGAATTATACAAGGGCGGTATTGTGCCGTTGGCAGATTTTGTGAATATGCCGTATGACAGAGATATTCTGGTGCGTGTTATCGTCAAAAAGACGGCAGCACATTACAGCTATAAATCCGTGCGTATCAGCAAGACCGACTTTCCGGTGCTGACCTGCGCGGCGGCGCTGACGCAGGAAGGCGTGCAGGCCGCAGTGGGCGCACGCCCGGCGAAGGCTGCACTGGTGAAGGATGCAGAGCAGCTCGCAACTCTGCCTATGACTGCCGAGAAGGCGCAGGCCTTTGCGGAATATGCTGCAGGCTTACTGCCGACGGAAACCAATCCGCGTGGCAGTGCTGCGTACCGTACACACCTGATTAAGGTGCTGACAGCAAGATGTTTAACAGAACTGGGAGGTAAGGCCTGATGGAGATAACCTTAACCTTAAATGGCAAAAAGCTGACCCGTATGGTGGAGGCTGATACAGTTTTACTCGATTTCCTGCGCAAGGAAGGCTGCTACAGCGTGAAGCGCGGCTGTGACACTACCAACTGCGGTTTGTGCACTGTATTTATGGATGATAAGCCGGTGCTTTCCTGTGCTATCCTGGCAGCGCGTGCCGCAGGCCACAGCATTGTGACTATGGAAGGAATGCAGCAGGAGGCAGCGCAGTTCGGTGCCTTTATTGCAGACCAGGGCGCGGAGCAGTGCGGCTTCTGCAACCCCGGCATGATTATGAACGCGATTGCACTGCTGCGTGAAAACAGCGAGCCTACGGAAGAAGAAATCAAGGAATTTCTGGCAGGCAACCTGTGCCGTTGCTCCGGCTATGAGGGACAGCTGCGCGGAATCCAGAATTTCATCGCCTGGAAAAAAGCTCAGGCGCAGGCATAAGGAGGGGAGCTGCAGATGAAAATAGTTAACCAATCCTACCGCAAAAAGGATGCTATGCAGCTGGTAACAGGCCAGCCTGTCTACACCGATGACCTGGTGCCGAACGATTGCCTGCTTGTCAAGGTGCTGCGTTCCCCGCATGCGAATGCTATTATTGAAAGCATCAACACCGCTATTGCAGCTAAGGTGCCTGACATCGAAGCAATTTATACCTGGGAGGACGTGGACCAGGACGGCGAGCGCTGCACCTACGCAGGCCAGACCTATCCTGAGCCCAGTCCCTATGACCGCCTGCTGCTGGACCGTCATGTACGCTTTGTGGGTGACATTGTAGCGATTGTTGCCGGCAAAACGGAAAAGGCTGTCGACAAGGCGCTGTCTTTGATTAAAGTAAAATACCAGCTGCTGGATGCAGTGCTTGACTTCCGCACTGCGCTGGATAACCCTGTGCTTGTGCATCCGGAGGATACCTGGAAGGCGAACTGCCCGGTTGGTGCCGACAATAAGCGCAACCTGTGTGCCCATGAGGTTATCGAGGACGGCGAGGTTGATAAGATTCTGGCGGAATGCGATGTTGTTATCGATCAGACAACTCACACCAAGGCTGTGCAGCAGGATATGATGGAGCCTTTCGTAACCTACTGTTCTATTGATACCTACGGCCGTTTGAATGTCCTCAGCTCTACGCAGATAGTTTTCCATTGCCGCCGCATTATTGCGAACGCGCTGCATATCCCCAAAACCATGGTACGCGTGGTTAAACCGCGTATCGGTGGCGGCTTCGGCGCTAAGCAGAGCTGTGTCAGCGAAATGTATCCGGCCTTTGTTACCTGGAAAACAAAAAAGCCTAGTAAGATGATTTTCTCGCGTTATGAATGTCATATAGCTTCCAGCCCGCGCCACGAGATGGAGGTGCGCGTGCGTCTTGGTGCTACTAAAGAAGGCAAAATCCGCGCGATTGATTTATATACTCTTTCCAATACCGGTGCTTACGGCGAGCATGGTCCCACGACCGTCGGCCTTTCTGGTCACAAGTCTATTCCTCTGTACCGTACCGAGGCCTTCCGCTTCGGCTTTGACGTAGTTTACACCAACCTGCAGGCCGCAGGCGCATACCGCGGTTATGGCGCTCCTCAGGGCATTTTTGCTGTTGAGTCCGCTGTGAACGAGCTGGCAGCACGTCTGAAAATGGACCCGATTAAGCTGCGCGAGATGAATATTACGCGTGAGGGCGATATTATGCCTGCTTATTATGGTGCGCCCAACACAAGCTGTGCGTTGGACCGCTGCCTGGAGCAGGTACGCGAGATGAGCGGCTGGGAGCAGAAATTCCCGCTGCAGCAGCTGCCTGACGGCAAGGTGCGCACAATGGGTGTGGCTATCGCAATGCAGGGTAGCTCCATTCCTTACTGCGACGTCGGCGGTGCTACCCTCAAAATTAACGACGAGGGACATTACACACTGCTGATCGGTGCTGCCGATATGGGCACCGGCTGCGATACCGTTCTGGCGCAGATGGCAGCAGAGGTTTTGGAATGTGATTACGATAACATTACCGTATTCGGTGCGGATACCGACGCGTCTCCTTATGACTCCGGTTCCTACGCATCCAGTACAACATATATTACCGGCAAGGCCGTAGAAATCTGCGCACAGCGTTTGCGTGGTAAAATTTGCCAGCTGGGCGCACGCCTGCTGGAATGCGGTACGGACCAGGTTGTCTTTGACGGACGCGAGGTGCGTGATACCGTAAGCGACAAGGCTGTAAGCCTCTTTGATATCGCCACCGCTTCTATGGTGAATAACGATATCGCTTTGGAAGAAACCGTGGAGCAGAACAGCGTGCTGTCCCCGCCGCCGTTTATGGCCGGTGTGGCCGAGGTGGAAACCGACCTGCTGACAGGTGAGGCACAGGTAGTGAACTTCTACGCATCTGTTGACTGCGGTACTCCGGTTAACCCGCATCTGGCGAAGGTGCAGACAGAGGGCGGCATTCTGCAGGGCATCGGCATGGCGCTGATGGAAAACGTAACCTACAGTTCTAAAGGTCGTATTTACGAAAACTCCTTCATGCAGTACAAGGTTCCCTGCCGTGAGGATATCGGTCATATCTATGTTGATTTTGCTAGCAGCTATGAGGAAAGCGGTCCCTTCGGCGCCAAATCCGTGGGCGAGCTGGTAATCAACACTCCAGCTCCGGCGATTGCCGATGCAATTTATCAGGCAACCGGCAAGCGCTTCATGACGCTGCCGATTACCCCGGAAAAAGTTGCCATGGGCGTTGACGAAGAATAAAATTTTTATAAGCTGAAAACAAATGTGGTTGCAAGACCACATTTGTTTTGGCAAGCGTTATTCTCGTGTGAGAGTGACGAGGGGGGCGCATGTAATCCCCTTTCGCCTCACTGCGTTCGGCACCTTCCCTATACTAAGACCCATTTTTCATAAAATGAAAAATGCTGGTCGTGTTATACTCGAAGAGTGCAAGGGGCAGGCAAGAAGACAGAAATAAATGGAATTCCTTGGTTCCCCCTCGGGGGAACTGTCGCGCCAGCGACTAAAGGGGGCTTATCATCAGAATACACCCCTACTTACCGATACAGAACCGCTCAAAAATCTCATTGATAATCTCATCCTGCACCGTATCACCAGTAATCTCCCCTAACAGGTCAATCGCCGAGCGCACATCAATCACAATGCAGTCATAAGGCAAATAATCCTGTGCCGCAGCCTTTGCATCCTGCAGGCCTGCCAGCGCCTCACGCAGCAAACGCTCCTGACGCGCATTCTGAATATATGCACCGTCCTCCAGCGTACCCTTGCTGCCGTAAACATAGCTCTTCAGCCAGGCAGTAAACGCCTCAATGCCAACCAGAGTCTTAGCAGAAAGCGTCATCACCTTATCAGCGCCAAAGCGCTCTCGCAGCTGCGCCAAATCAACCTGCTGCGGCAAATCGCTCTTATTCACAACCACCACACAGGGCTTGCCGGCCGCAGCCTCTAAAATCGCCTCATCCTCTTCAGTAAGTCCCTCGCTGCCGTCAATCACGCAGATAACCAGCTCCGAATCCGCCAACAGCTGACGGCTCTTCTCCACACCGATTTTCTCCACAAAATCCTCGGTAGCACGAATACCCGCCGTATCCGCCAGCACCAGCGGCACACCGTCAAGCAGCAGCTGCTCCTCAATAACGTCACGCGTCGTACCGGCATACTGCGAAACAATCGCGCGCTCCTCCCGCAGTAAAGCGTTCAAAAGACTGGACTTACCCACGTTCGGACGGCCAACAATAGCTGTACGCAGACCCTCGCGCAAAATCTTGCCAGTATGCGCATGCGCCAGCAGATGCTCAATTCCGCTGCAGACAGTGCTCAGGCTCTCCTGTACACTGCCATAGGTAACATCCTCGATATCCTCCTCCGGATAATCAATCACAGCCTCCAGATTAACAACAATATCCACCAGCTGCTTACGCAAAGTGCGCAGCTCGCCTGCAAGCTGTCCCTGCTGCTGACGCGCAGCCAGCTTCAGGCTCGCCTCACTGCGCGAACGGATAATATCCATAACCGCCTCAGCCTGCGTCAGATCAATCCTGCCGTTCAAAAACGCACGCTTCGTAAACTCGCCGGCCTCCGCCGGACGCGCACCTGCAGCAAAAGTAAGCTGCAAAATCTTCTGCAGCGGCTGCACACCGCCGTGACACTGGATTTCAACCACATTCTCCGCCGTATAGGAACGGGGAGCACGCATATACACCGCCAGCACCTCATCTACAAGGCTGCCGTCCGTATCATAAACATGGCCATAAGCAAGCGTATTCACAGGATATGCACCAAGCGCCTTGCCGGAAGCCGCCTTAAACAAGGTCTCACCCACCGCCAGCGCCTTTGGTCCGCTAATACGCACAATACCTACAGCACCTTCGCCAAGAGCCGTAGTAACAGCACTAATCGTATCCTCAGCCATATGACCCTCCTTCTTTTATCTGTACTGCATAAAAAAGCTCAGTACGGAAAAAAGGCTGCCGCAAATAAGCCTCTGATTAACTTAACGCGACAGCCTTGCTTTTTATTTTATTTTTTCAGCTCAATAACCACATGACGATAAGGCTCATCGCCCTCGCTCAGGGTAGTAACACGACGGTCACCCTGTAATGCCATATGGATAATCTTGCGCTCGTGCGGATTCATAGGCTCCAGGGCTACGCGCTCACCGGTACGTTTAACCTTATCTGCCAGACGTGCTGCCAGACGGTTAAGAGTTTCGATACGGCGGTCGCGGTAATCCTCAACGTCAATGATTACACGCACACGCTCGTTGCTATTCTTGTTAGCAACAAGATTGGTCAGGTATTGCAAGCTGTCTAAGGTCTGTCCATGCTTGCCGATTAAAATACCCATATCATCACCATGCAGGCGGAAGGTAACGCTGCCGTCATTTTTGTTGATGAATTTTTCCATAGCAACCTCAATATGCATAGCATTGAAGATTTTCTGCAAAAATTCCTTAGCAGCAGCAACTGCCTCATCACTTACATTGTATTTACGCGGTTCGCGATTCTGACGTTCGCGACGCTCGCTCTTTAAAGCATTCAGCGCTGCAATAGCATCATCAACTGCATCATCCTTAGCATCTGCAGCCTTCTTCTTGAAATCCTCGGCAGCTACAGCTGCATCGGCCTTCACAGCATCAGCCTTTTTAGCCAGAGCACCGGCAGCTACGGTTGCAGCCACCTTTACTGCAGCTACAGCGTCGGCAGCAGCCTCGCTGACAGTTTTTTCAGCAGCAGGTGCAGCCTCAGCAGGTTTTTCTGCCTCTGCTTCTGCAGGTTTAACACTTACGCGTACACGGGCATCCTTACGGCCAAAGCCCAAAAAGCCCTTTTTTGCTTCCTCTAATACTTCAACAACAGCCTGGTCGGCAGTAACATTCAGTTCTGCCAAAGCTGCTGCAACAGCTTCGTCCACGCTCTTACCGGTCTTCTCAACAAAAGCCATCTTTACCAACTCCTATACGCTTACACGCTTATTTAGCAGCAGCTCTGTTCATAATAGACTGCTGTGCAATCTGCATAATATTCATAACAACCCAGTACAGTACCAGACCTGCCGGGAAGGTCAAGCTGATATAACCGATGAACAGAGGCATGAAGTACATCATCATCTTGTTCTGTGCACCGCCGCCGTTTGTCGGCATAGTCTGCTTGGTCTGAATAAAAGTAGTTAATGCGGAAAGCACCGGCAGAACATAGGTCGGGTCTGCCTTGGAAATATCAGCCAGCCACAAAAAGCTGGTAACGATTTCCGGATGTGCTGCATAGTTGTAATCACGGATACCGTAGAAAATACCAATCATAATCGGCATCTGGATGAGCAGCGGCAGACAGCCTGCCAGCGGATTAACGCCTTCGCTCTTATATAAATTAGCCAGCTCCATATTCAGGCGCTGTTTATCATCCTTATATTTTTCCTGTAAAGCCTTCATCTTCGGCTGAATTTCCATCATAGCCTTAGTTGACTGAATCTGCTTTTGAGTCAGCGGATACATAATCAGCTTAATGATAATGGTCATTAACACAATAGCCAGGCCAAGGTTCGGTATACCGACGCTCTCAGTAAAATTGTAGAGCACAGTTAACACCTGTTGTACGATATTAGCGAGAAAATCCAAGATATCACTCCTTAAAAAACAAAGTGTTATAGCTTAATAGTATGCTTATGGCACAGGGTCATAACCGCCCGGATGAAAAGGATGACATTTTGCGATACGCTTAATCGCCAGCCACGTTCCCTTTACAGGACCCTTCTTCTGAATCGCTTCAATAGCATACGCTGAACATGTAGGATAAAACCTGCAGGTCGGCGGTTTCAGCGGTGATATAAAAATCTGGTAGAATCTTATACACAAAATCAGTAACCTGCTCATAGCCTTCTATCCTTATTACTGCAGCAGAGCTGCTCTTTTTGCCAGTCTTAAAAATACACGCTCAAAAGTCTTGTAATCAGCCTTTGTCAGCTTCTTGCGAGCTACCCAGACTATATGGTAACCCTTTTTGAGTTCTGCCTTATGCATGCGGAATACTTCACGCATCAGACGCTTGACACGGTTGCGCACCACAGCACAGCCCAATTTCTTGCCTACCGCCAGACCGATTTTTATATCTTCGCCCTGATCCGGGAGAATATAAAAAACCGACATAGCATCGACAACAGTGCGTCCCTTTACATAGACAATCTGAAAGCTTTTCTTCGATTTAAGTCGATTTAATTTTTTTAAAGTAAACTTTTTCTTTTGCATCAAATGCACACCTGCCCGCATGGAAAAAATAGGCCACTTGCGCGGCCTATTTTATAATGTTATGCAGACAATTTCTTTCTGCCTCTAGCACGTCTTCTTTTGAGAACTTGACGACCGCCCAAAGTTTTCATTCTTTCTCTGAAACCATGAGTTCTTTTTCTTCTGAGATTGTTAGGTTGAAAAGTACGCTTCATTCAGTATTCCCTCCTTATCCACCGCAAAATTTTATCAATTTCTAATTTATGTGAATATTGATAGCTGTTATTTGCTCTACCAACGCAGTAACAATGCGCCTTCATCAGCACGTACTGCACCACGCAAGGTATTACTAACTTATTATATGGGAAAATAAAAACTTCGTCAAGTAAAAATAGCCATTTTTCTGCCATCTCAGAAATTTTTCTTGAAAATTTGCGAAGTTATCCACAGTCTGATAAAATATATGTGTATATCTAGCTTCACTTAAACCGGCGCTTACACCGCCCTTCCGCGGGCAATGCAGGCTGTCGTTTTTATTTTTCTAAAATCAGCGAGAAAGGATGTATCTATATGAATTCCTATGATTTAGCGGAAATCTGGGTCAGATGTAAGGACAAATTAAAGGAATCCTTTAATGAAAAAGTCTTTAATGTCTGGATTAAGCCGATTATGCCGTTAGAGGTGACAGATACCTACTATAAAGTAGCTGTCAAAAACGACTTCTTTAAAACAATGCTGGAGGAAAACTACGCTCAAGTTATCGAGGGTGTCCTGGCCGGCATTATGAGCAAAAATATCAAGCTCATCATCGAAACCATGGACAACGGCAGCAGCGGATCGGAAGCAGCTGAAGAAATGCCGGCTGTACCTGCCAAGCGCGAACAGCAGCAGCTGTTTAATGAAAACACCTCTGTGCAACAGCCCGATGAAAGCAACCTGAACCCCAAATACGTTTTTGAAACCTTCGTTATCGGCAACTCCAACCGCTTCGCCCATGCGGCAGCGCAAGCAGTAGCCAATGACCCAGCGCATGCCTACAACCCGCTTTTCCTGTACGGCGGCGTTGGTCTGGGCAAAACACACTTAATGCACGCTATCGGCAACCGCATTAAGCAGAACAACCCCAGCATGAAGGTACTCTACACCTCCAGTGAAAAATTCACCAACGAAATCATCAATTCCATCCAGAACAAAACTACTGAGGCCTTCCGCCAGAAATACCGCAATATCGACTGCCTGATTATCGACGATATCCAGTTTCTGAAGGGCAAGGAGCAGACGCAGGTAGAATTCTTCCATACATTTAATGCACTGAAGGATGCCGATAAACAGATCATCATCTCCAGTGACCGTCCTCCGCGCGAAATCGAAACCTTAGAGGACCGCCTGCGTTCCCGTTTTGACCAGGGCCTCACAGCAGATATCCAGACTCCGGATTTGGAAACACGTATGGCTATCCTGCGTACCAAGGCCGCATCGGACAATATCGTCCTGCCGACCGAGGTCATCACCCTGCTGGCCACCAACATCGCCACCAACATCCGTGAAATTGAGGGCGCCTACAATAAAATAGTAGCATACACCTCCCTCATGCACATGCCCATTACCGTAGAAACCGCACAGAAGGTTCTTTCCGACATGGGCAACGATATCAAAACAAGAACCATCACCTACGAAGGCATCATCAAAGTTGTCGCCGATCACTACAATGTTAAGCAGGACGAGCTGTTCAACAAAAAGCGTACCCAGAACATTGCCTTCCCGCGTCAGGTAGCTATGTATCTTTGCCGTGAGTTGGCAGATTTATCCTATCCGCGTATCGGCGAGCTCTTCGGAGGACGTGACCACACGACCGTTATCCATGCTTACGAAAAAATAAGTAACTTCAAAAACAGTAACCTCGCCTTCCAAAACGAGCTGCAGGAAATCATCGAAATCCTGCGGCAATAACAGTTAAAAAGTTATCCACAAAAACTGTTGATAACTCACCCTCAAGCTGTGTATAACTTTTGGGCATAAGTTGATAAAATTTCAGCCTGTAGATTGTGTGTATATTATTTCCCGGTTATCAACAGCCTTATATACATGGGAAATAATGCATCACAGCTAAGCTCAAAGCACTTTTCCCCACAACTAACAGGCCCTACTACTACGTCGACTACTTTTTATATATTATAACAGTATTAAAAAACCAAGGAGGACTGTGAACAAATGATAATTTCCTGTAATACCAACAGCTTAAATAAAGCAATTCAGACAGTTCAAAGAGCAATTATTTCCAAGCCAAGCACACCTATCTTTTCCGGTATCCATGTTATTGCAGCAGATAACAAGCTGGAAATACAGGCTATGGATTTAAACATGGCTATTTCCTGCACCATTGATGCAGAAATCAGCGAACCGGGGGAAATAGTTGTTTCTGCCAAGCATTTTGCAGACCTTATCCGTAAATTACCTGCTGAAAGCCTGACCATCAGCAAAAATGAAGAAAAGCACTCTATCAAGGTAAGCTCCGGAAAATCCGAATATCAGCTCTTCTTAATGAATGAAGACGATTATCCTAAATTTCCCACCTTTGATGCAGACAGAACAATTGCTCTTGATGACAGCATGATTAAAGAGCTGATTAAAAAGACTATTTTCTCCTGCTCTACCGATGAAGCAAGACCTCTGTTCACCGGTATTCTAGTAGAAGCTAAAGACGGCAAAATTACCTTCGTCGGCACCAATACCCATCGTTTGGCTATCAAATCTCTGCCTTATGAGGGAAATGAAGAGCTCAGCATGATTATTCCGTCTAAGGTTCTGGGCGAAATTTCCCGTAACCTGACAGGTGAAGTACCGCAGCAGGTACTTATTTCCCTGCTCAATAACCAGATTATGGTTGTTATCGATAATGTAGTTATTGTTTCCCGTCTGATTGAAGGTCAGTTCCCTGATTATCGCCGTGTTATTCCGCCGAAATTCGCTCTGACCAGCAAGGTAAACATCAAAGAGCTTGCCGGCGCTGTTGAGCGTGTAGCTCTCTTTTCTACCGACGGTGATTACAGCATCATCAAAATGAGCGTAGCTGCCGATGAAATTACTATTACTAGCAGCAGCCCGGATGTCGGTACCGGCCTGGAGGTTGTTTCCTGCCAGACTGTCGGTGACCCGCTGAATGTTGCCTTTAACGCCAAATATATTCTGGATATCCTGAAGAACCTGGAAGCTGAGGAAGCTGTTTTGTCCATGAATACCTCTCTCAGCCCGGTATGCGTTACCTGTGCCGATGAACCGGATTACACCTACATCGTAACACCGGTACGTGTTGTTTTCTAAGGAGCGGCATTATGCAAAAAGAAACTGTAGAAATCACAACAGAATTTATTACTATGGATAAGCTGCTGAAGTTTTCTGGTGTTGCAGATACTGGAGGCCAGGCATTTCTGATGGTTGAAGATGGCGTTGTCCGCCTGAACGGCCAGCTGGTAACGGAAAAACGTAAAAAAGTACATCCCGGCGATGTAGTAAATATTGATGACCAGATAGAGCTGACCGTTGTCAAAGAAGCTTAATGAAGATCAACAGTCTTTATGCGGTTAATTTCCGCAACTATGAAAGCTGCAGCCTGCAGCTTTCATCTATGATTAATGTTTTTTACGGGCAGAACGCCCAAGGAAAAACTAATCTGCTGGAGGCTATTTTTTACAGTGCCTTCGGCATGTCGCATCGTACCTCCGCCGAAGAGGAAATGCTGAAAATGGGCGCCGACGCTATGGCCGTAGGCGTGGAATACGCCAGCTTCAGCGGCAGCCATGAGGTAAAAATAAAAAAGTACCGTCAGCATGGACGCTGGCAGAAGGAAATATTGCTCGACGGTGCGCGCGTGCGTCCAAAGGAGCATTACGGTGCCCTGAATGCGGTGATGTTTTCACCGGAGGACCTGCAGCTGGTCAAGGGCGAGCCTGCGTTGCGGCGCCGCTTCTTTGATATGCAGATTGCCCAGACGGACCCTGTATATTACGATTTGCTGCTGAAGTATAACCGTGTTCTGCAGCAGCGCAACCGCCTTTTGAAGGAGCTGCGCGATAACGGAGGCAGTCCTGATGTATTGCAGCCCTGGAACGAGGAGTTCATCCGTCTGGCGGCAGCTATTGTACGCAGACGTTTGGCGGCGTTGGGCAAGCTGCAGGCTATTGCCGGAGAGATTTATTCATCCATTACCAAGGGCAGCGAAATGCTGCAGGTGCGCTACGAGCAGAAGGCCAACAACAGCACTCTACTCTATCCGCAGTCTGCCGCGGAGGCAGCAGAGGATTTTTACCGTGAACAGCTGTCGGAGCGTCAGCGCCTTGATGTCCTGCGCGGCAATACGGGCATCGGGCCCCATCGCGACGATTTGCAGCTATTGCTCAACGGTCTTTCCTTGCGGGCCTTCGGCTCACAGGGGCAGCAGCGCAGCGGTGCTCTGGCACTGAAGCTGTCACAGCTGCAGTATGTCAAAAACGAGCTGGGTGAATTCCCGGTCCTGCTTTTGGATGACGTCATGAGCGAGCTTGATAACAGCCGCCGCGCTCAGCTGCTGCTGTTTATTGACGGCAGAGTGCAGACCTTTATTACAGTAAATGACCGCGAGCTGATACCGGAACTCGCCGGCAATGCTTACTTTAAAATTTCCGGTGGCAGTATAAGCGAGGCCTGATTATGTATGCTGAGAATTTAGAGGCTGCGGAGGAGGTTATCCGTCGTCTGTTTGATCCGCGCCGTACCTATAAAAAGGCTTATATATCGCCGGAAATCAAGCTGGCCTACCTGCAGCATTATCTGGAAAGCAGATGGACGGAGATTGTTGGCGAAAATCTGGCGCGCAGCTGTGCTATCGAAAAAATCAGCGGCAGCGAGCTTTATGTGCGCACGGCCAACAGTATGCTGGCCAACGAGCTGTATATGATGCAGCAGCTGTTTCTGCAAAAAATCAACTCCTTTTTGCTGGGACGCGTGCTGATTAAAAAGGTTTATTTTCATACCGGCAGCTTTTTCAGAAAGCAGCAGCAAAAGGAAAAGCAGGCCGAGCCGCCTGCCCCGCCTGCGGAATATACCAAATGCCCTGTATGCGGTGCTCAAATGCGCAAGGGAATGAATATGTGCAGCGTCTGCGAGCGCGAGCAGCGCGAGGAGCTGCGCAGCAAGCTGGCGGAGCTGCTGCGGGTTCAGCCCTGGCTGAAGTATGAAGATTGTCTGGCCTACTATAAATGTGATAAAATATTATTTACGGCTGTAAAGGAAAACTTACAAAGCTATTATTTTGAACGGGTGCGCTGCGGCTTTGCCGATAAGAAGGAAAGTTTGCTGGCGGTAATGTTTCTGCTGGAAAAGCAGCCTGATGATATTACCCTTGCACTGTATGAAAATGCTTTGACTTATTTAAGGAGGGATCAGGGTGTATCTGCATTTGGGAGTAGATTACATGGTAAAAAACAGTGAAATAATCGCTATTTTTAATTTGAATCACCCTCAGTCAGTGGTTTATGACGATTTCGTCAAGAAGTACGGCTCCCGCTATAAGGTTGTCGATGCTTCCGGCGGCGAAGGCTATTACAGCTGCGTTCTGACCAATGATACGATGTATTTGTCCTCGATTTCTTCGGTGACTTTGAAAAAACGCGCTGAAACAGGTTTTCTGGACGGCGCTGCCTATACTAATTTAGAAATTTTAAAACGGAGGTAAATATGACCCAGGATATTGATATTGAAGAAGCTACAGCGGTCAAGGGTAACTATAACGCGGAACAGATTCACGTTTTAGAGGGCCTGGAGGCTGTACGCAAAAGACCTGCTATGTATATCGGCAGTACGTCCTCCCGCGGTCTGCACCATCTGGTGTATGAGGTTGTGGACAACAGTATTGACGAGGCTTTGGCCGGCTACTGCAGTGATATCAAGGTAATTATCCATAAGGATAACAGCATTACGGTTATCGATAACGGCCGTGGCATTCCCGTGGATATGATGAAAAAGGAAAAGAAGCCTGCTGTTGAGGTTATCATGACAGTATTGCATGCAGGCGGTAAGTTCGGTGACGGCGGCTATAAGGTTTCCGGCGGTCTGCATGGTGTCGGTGTTACCTGCGTTAACGCTTTGAGTGAGCACATGGAGGTTGAGGTGCGCCGCGGCGGCAAATGCTACGGCATTGAGTTTGCTAAGGGCAAAACTTCGAAAAAGCTCTATGAAAAGGGTGATTGCGAAACTACGGGTACCACAGTACATTTCAAACCGGATGCCACCATTTTTACGGAAACGGAATACAGCTATGATACTCTGCGTCTGCGTATTCGCGAGCTGGCCTTTTTGAATAAGGGCATCACCATTTCCCTGACCGATGAGCGTGCCGAGGATAAGAGTGAAACCTTCCATTTCGCCGGCGGTATTATCGAATACGTTGAATTTATGGATAAGGATAAGGATAAAATCAATCCGAAGCCAATTTATCTGGAGGGTGAAAAGAACGCTGTTATCGTTGAGGTTGCAATGCAATATTGCGATACCTACAGCGAGAACATTTTTACCTATGTCAACAATATCAACACCGAGGAAGGCGGTACTCACCTCAGCGGCTTCCGTAAGGCGTTGACACGCACAATTAACGCTTATGCGCGTAAAACCAATATGCTCAAGGAGAATGAGGATGCGCTGAGCGGTGATGATGTGCGTGAGGGCTTAACCGCAGTTCTGAGCCTGAAGGTGCAGAACCCGCAGTTTGAAAGCCAGACGAAGATTAAGCTGGGCAACAGCGAGGTTATGCCTATCGTTGATAACCTGGTCGGCGATACTCTGGCCGAGTTTATGGAGGAAAATCCGCAGGTTGCCAAAAAGCTGGTGGAAAAGGCTATTATTGCTGCACGCGCCCGTCTGGCAGCACGCAAGGCACGTGAGCTGACACGCCGTAAGAACGCTATGGATCTGGGCGGACTTCCCGGCAAGCTGGCTGACTGCAAGAGCCGTAACGTTGAGGATACCGAGATTTATCTGGTCGAAGGTGACTCTGCAGGCGGCAGTGCCAAGCAGGGACGTAACAGTGATTTCCAGGCTATTTTGCCGCTGCGCGGTAAAATCCTTAATGTTGAAAAGGCACGTCTTGATAAGGTGCTGAGCAGTGAAGAAATCCGCAATATGATTACTGCTTTTGGCTGTGGTATCGGCGATGATTTCAATCTGGACAAGGCACGTTATGGCAAGATTATTATTATGACAGATGCCGACGTCGACGGTGCGCATATCCGTACGCTGCTGTTGACCTTCTTCTACCGTTATATGCAGCCTCTGATTAAGGAAGGCCATGTGTTTATTGCACAGCCGCCGCTGTATTTAATCCGTAAAAACCAGAAGCAGCATTACTACGCTTACAGCGATGAAGAATTGCAGCAAATCCTCGACGAGGTTGGCCGCGATACTAACCCGTATGTACAGCGCTACAAAGGCTTAGGCGAGATGAACCCCGGCCAGCTGTGGGAAACAACTATGGATCCTGCGGCACGTACTATTCTGCAGGTTCATCTGGAGGATGCTGCGGAAGCAGACCGCATTTTCTCCATTCTGATGGGCGATAAGGTTGAGCCGCGTCGTCAGTTTATCGAGGACAATGCTAAGAAGGTACGTAATCTGGATTTGTAAGCCTGATTGTTGCATAAAAAGAGGTGCTTAAAATGGTTAAGATAAAAAAAGGACTTTCCGATGCAGATATGCTGAAGGGCTTCAGCGAGGAGCTGACCTTTGAAAACGGCATGTATGCTGATGAAAAGGTTAAGCAAAGCAAATTGAAGGGTGCTAAGACACCTGCTAAAAAGGAGCTGCTGCTGCCGGAGGATGCACAGGAGCGCCTGAATCGTTTTCTTCTGGAAATCAGCATGGAATGGCTGAAGAACAAGAATGGTGACTGCACCTGGAAGGTTCTTAAGGAAAACGGCCAAATTGTGATTAAGCCTGTCGCTGTAGCGAAAAAATAATGGCTGCTAAGCTTTTTGTATTGCCTGAGCTGGAGCTGCGCGTGATGTTTCACGTGAAACATCACGCTGCTGCACTTTCCACTGCTGACACTTTGCTGGTGGTTGCAGGCGGACGCGGACCGAAAACTGAGTGGCTGCACAGCGTCAGCAGCGATAAGAAAATTTACTGCGCTGACCGCGGCGCCGAGTATTGCTTTGCAGTCGGCTGTGTGCCAGCGGAGCTGTTCGGTGACTGCGACAGCTCATCGCAGGCTGTTTACAGGCAGGCGCGTGCTGAAGGTACTGTGGTGCACAGCTTCAATCCTGCCAAGGATGATACAGATTTACAGCTGCTGCTGCACAATCTTCCTGAGGGAGATATTCTTGCCAGCGGTATCTGGGGCGGTCGCTTCGACCATTTATACAGTAATGTCTATACGCTGCTGGGAGTAAAAAAGCAGCGTGACTGCCGTGTTATACTGGCGGATGACAAGGAATTTATGCTGCTGCTGACAGAGGGCGAAAGCGTAGAGCTGAAGCTGCAGGCTGCAGCGGAAGCTGTTTCATTGCTGCCATTAAGCGATAGTACGATAGTAGATTCTACCGGCGTGCGTTGGCCGCTGCAGCAGGCAACACTGCGTCAGCTCTATCCTTATGCTATCAGCAATGAGGTTCTGGAAGGCGCCGAAAAAATCTGCTGCACCTGTCACAGCGGTGCTGTAGGACTATATATCCGTTGGGCGGAAGGCAGTAAATAGGTAAAAGTAAATAGTGTATAGTGTGGTGAAAAGTAAGCAGTGATTAGTAAATAGTGTGCAGTGAAGCCGTGCAGCCTGATATTTGGAATAATGAGTTCCGCTTGCTAACAACTAACAACTAACAACTAATTACTAGCCACTGAAATGAGGGGAATTTTTTGGAAACTTTTGTGGCAAATTTAGATACTACGACAGTTATTTTCCTGATTGTATCAGGCTTTATAGCTTCGTTTATTGATTCTACTGTCGGCGGCGGCGGTTTAATTTCCACCCCTGCCCTGTTGAGCCTGGGCTTGCCTGTTCCCTATGCTTTGGGAACAAACAAGCTGGCAGCCTCTATCGGCTGCTTTACCAGCGTGCTCTCCTTTTGGCGCGCCGGTAAAATAAAAAATGCAGCCTTTACGCTGATGCCGCTTTCTTTTATCGGTTCAGCCTTAGGTGCCTACGTAGTTTATCTGCTGCCGGAGCAGCTGATGAAAAATATCATCGTCGTGCTTTTGGTTGCTGTTGCTGTTTATACCTATCGCCGTAAGGATTGGGGCGATGCCGGTACGATAGAAAAGCTTGGTATGCAGGCTTTAATCGGAGCCATAGTTATGGCGTTTGCCATGGGCTTTTACGATGGCTTCTTCGGTCCCGGTACAGGCTCCTTCCTGATTTTTGGCTTTTTATATTTGGGCTATGACTTTGTAACGGCTGCCGGTAATGCCAAGGCGTTGAATTTTGCCAGCGGCGTGGGTGCGTTGGTATCCTTCGCTGTCAGTGGCACGATTATCTGGAGCTACGGCCTGATTATGGCTGCGGCAATGATTGCCGGTGCTGTTGTCGGTACCCGACTGGCGATTAAAAAGGGTGCTTCCTATGTGCGTCCCTTGTATTTGCTGGTTACCACCCTGCTGATTGGCAAGCAGGTTTATGATATATTATTAAAATAACCTGAGGTGAGGCCTTCTGCCTCAGTTATCTGGTTGTAATATTGTTTTTTGTAAAGGAAAGGTGATAAAGTGGATTTAGAAAATACCACTGGTAAAGTTCTTCCCGTATATATCGAAGAGGAAATGCAAAAATCCTATATCGATTATGCGATGAGCGTTATCATCCAACGTGCTTTACCTGATGTCCGCGATGGTCTGAAGCCTGTACATCGCCGTATTTTATACGCAATGCAGGAAGCAGGCATGACTCCGACGAAGCCCTATAAAAAATCCGCTCGTATCGTCGGTGACGTTTTAGGTAAATATCACCCTCATGGTGATATTTCTGTATATGATGCAATCGTGCGCCTGGCGCAGGATTTCTCTACCCGCTATCTGATGGTAGACGGCCATGGCAACTTCGGTAGTATTGACGGCGACAGTCCGGCAGCAATGCGTTATACCGAGGTTCGTATGGCTAAAATTGCTGAGGCAATGCTCGAGGATATCGAAAAGGATACAGTTGATTTTGTACCTAACTATGATGAATCCTTAAAGGAGCCCAGCGTACTTCCTTCCAAGGTTCCTGCTCTGCTGATTAACGGCAGTGCCGGTATCGCAGTCGGTATGGCTACCAACATTCCGCCGCACAATCTGTGCGAGGTTGTTAACGGCCTGGTTATGCTGATTGATAACCCTGATGTAGAAATTCCGCAGCTGATGACGGCTATCAAAGGCCCTGACTTCCCGACCGGTGCCTGCATTTTGGGTAAGGAAGGCATTACCAGCGCTTATAACACCGGCCGCGGCGTAGTAAAAATTCGTGCCAAGGCTGAAATTGTGCCTGCCAACAAGGGTAAGCACCATATCGTTATTACCGAAATCCCCTACCAGGTCAACAAAGCTAACCTGATAAAGGATATTGCTAACCTGGCTAAGGACGGCGTAATCGAAGGCATTACCAAGGTTGATGACTTCTCCAGCCTTAAAGACGGCATGAAGATTGTTGTTGAGCTGAAGAGTGATGCTGTTCCTGACGTTGTTCTGAACCGTCTGTACAAGCATACCGCCCTGCAGAGCTCCTTTGGTATCATCATGCTGGCATTGGTTAACGGCCAGCCGCGTGTCCTGAACCTTAAGCAGGTTCTGGAATACTATCTGGAGCATCAGAAGGACGTTATTACCAGACGTACACGCTACGAGCTGGGCAAGGCTAAGGACAGAGCTCACATCTTAGAGGGCTTGAAGATTGCCCTGGATAATATTGATGCTGTAATCAGCACCATCCGCGGCAGTGCGACAGCAGAAATTGCCCGCACCGCTTTGATGGAAAACTTTAAGCTGAGCCAACGTCAGGCACAAGCTATTCTGGATATGCGTCTGCAGCGCCTGACCGGTCTGGAGCGCAAGAAGATTGACGAAGAATATGCCGACCTGTTGGAAACTATTGACTGGCTGGAAAGCGTATTGGCAGATGAGCATAAGGTTATGAACATTATCAAGGAAGACCTGCAGGAAATGAAGAAGCGCTTCGGTGACGAGCGTCGTACCGAAATTTCCATCGACAGCTCCGAAATGGATATCGAGGACCTGATTGCCGAAGAAGATATCGTTGTAACCATCAGCCATCAGGGATACATCAAACGCCAGACTTTGGATAACTTCCGCAGCCAAAAACGCGGTGGCGTAGGCAAAACCGGCGGCAGCGGCAAGAAGATTGATGATTCGGCAGAGCATCTCTTCCTCTCAACTACTCACCATAACATTCTCTTCTTTACCAACCGTGGCCGTGTATATCGCCAGAAGGGCTATGAAATCCCCGAAGCAAGCCGCACAGCCAAGGGCACAGCTATTATTAATCTGTTGGCTTTAATGCCTGGCGAAAAGATTACGGCTGTTATTCCGGTGAAGGAATTCAGAGAAGAACAGTACATGTTTATGGCTACCAATAAGGGTACCGTCAAGAAAATCAACCTTAAGGATCTGGAAAGCGTCCGCAAAAACGGCATGATTGCTATTAATCTGGACGATGATGAGGATCTGATCGGTGTAGAGCTGACTGACGGCAACAGTGAAATTATTTTGGCAACCCGTAACGGTATTGCCATCCGCTTTGATGAGCAGGATGTACGTACCATGGGACGCACCGCACACGGTGTAAAGGGTATTTCCCTTAACTACGGCGATGAGGTTGTAGCTATGGACAGCGTTTCCGATGAGGATTCCGAGGTGCTGACGGCAACTGAATTCGGCATGGGCAAGCGTACCGAGGTTAAGGAATACCGTAAGCAGACTCGCGGCGGCAAGGGTATCATCAATATGAAGATTACCGAAAAAACCGGTCTGGTAATCGGCATGAAGGTTATTAACCCGGATCAGGAAATCATGATGATTACTGCAGCCGGTCTGATTATCCGCACTGATGTGGACCAGATTTCCCAATATGGCCGCAATACCCAGGGCGTTAAGCTGATGACTTTGAACGACGATGATAAGGTTGTTTCTCTGGCAGCAATCCATCATGAAGAGGATGCTGAATAAATTTGTTTATTTGTTTTAACGTATATGTTTTCTAGAAAATGAAGAGCTTTAATGATTCATTAACAGGTAAATATTTGCGTATTGCCCTCCCCGCTGCGTTGGAGGGCATTTTTATGACCTTTCTGGCTGCGGCTGATTTGATTATGGTAGGCGTATTGGGTGCTAAGGCCATAGCGGCAGTAAGTATTTTTCTGCCGCTGCGCCTGGTACTGTTGACAGTATCACGTTCACTGGCATCTGCTGTTACTATTCTGACTGCGAATAAATTCGGTTCCGGACAATATTCCTCTATTAAGGTTTTGCTGCGCCAAAGCTTTACTGTCAGCGGTATCCTGCTTGTAGTGCTGCATCTGCTATTCTACGGCTTTTTTGAGAAGCTGGTGGTGCTGATGGGCGCGCAGAGCGACTATCTGGAGCTGGCGCTGGCTTACGGCAATATTGCCGTAGCTGCAGTATTGCTAAACTCACTGTCACTCTTGCTGCAGGGAACCTTGTTAGGCGTAGGCCGGACAAGCGCTATTATGAAAAGCAATATTGTCGGCAATGTAGTGAATATCGTCTGCAATTATTTTCTCATTACCGGCTTCGGCAGTTTTGCCGGCTGGGGTGTGCGTGGCGCGGCAATCAGCACGATTATCGGCTCTCTGTGTACTCTTGGTATCACCGTCTGGATTATGAAGCAAGAGGGCTTTTTCAGTGATGGTCTGCTGCAGCTGCCGGATAAAATCTTCTGGCGGGAATTTATGCCAGTATTCGGCGGTGTTTTTAGTGAGCTTGGTGCGGAACGCATCGGTATGCTGGCCTATGGCTGGATGACTGCGCGTCTTGGTACTCTGCCATATGCAGTACACAGCATTTGCTATAATATCTGCGATTTTTCTTATGATTTTATCTTCGGCTTCGGCAAGGCTAATATGGTGCTTGCCGGGCAGATGCGCGGTGCTGCTGATTATGCAAACTGGAAGCGCTGCCGCAGTATAGGATTTAAATGGGGCCTGGGACTTTCCGTTGCCTCTTTTATTATTCTGTATGCCGCACGCGTGCCCATTTTCAGTATTTATTCGCAGGATGCACAGGCACTTGCTCTCAGTGAAACGGTAATGTTCTGGGTAGCTGCCGTTTGTATACCGCAGGGGCATACGATTATTACTGCAGGTATATTGCGTGGCAGCGGTCAGACTACTGCCGTTGCCGTCTATTCCTTTGTGCTGATTACCGTTTTGCGTCCTCTGATGACGGCTTTCTTTATCTATTATTGCAAGCTGGGTATTGTTGGTGCCTGGGTACCGATGTTTTTGGACCAGTCGCTGCGCAGTCTGTGCTTTACCTGGAAGGTAATGCGGATACGCGGACTGAAGGATTTAATAAAATAAATATGCCGTATAAAAAGCAAAGCAGCTTCTGCATCGCAGAAGCTGCTTTTGTCGTATAAAAATATAAAATTACTTTGTTGCAAGGTTGCAGCGGGCTTTAGTGCTTACTCTGCAAAGCTTGTCCTCAGCTCTTTTTCTGCCAGACGGATGAAGGCACGGATAGCCTCCTCCATCTGTGGCTGCGGAGTATCCTCTTCCTTGCAGTGAGAAATGCCGGGATCGGACTGAGCGAACATCATTACCGAAGGTACAACGGCATTCAGAGGCACGGCATCATGCAGCGGTGCGGAATACATGCTGTTTCTTGCACCTGTTTCCTCCTCTACGGCAGCGTTGCAGTCCTCTACCAGCTGTTCATCAAACAGAATCGGCTCGGCATGCCAGATAGGCTCAAATTCTACAGTGAGCTTACCCTCCTGTGCATGCTTCTGCGCCGCAGCCTTGGCTTCTGCAACTATCGTTTGCATTGTTTCCGGCTTAATGCTGCGCTGGTCCAGCGAAATGCGGCAATAGCCAGGAGAAATAGTAGTCAGGTCAGGCTTGACCTCAATATTGCCGACAGTGCAATAGGAATCATATTTAAGCGCAATTTCACGTAAGTCAAGGGTGGTCTGCGCTGCCGCAATAAAGGCATCCTGACGCAAAGCAACCGGAGAACCGCAATGGCCCTGCTGTCCGCGGAAGGTGATGTACTGGCGGTTGCAGCCGCAGACGCCGTAAACGCAGGCTACGCTTTTTTTGGCTAAAGCCAGCAGTGGTGCCTGCTCGATGTGCAGCTCCAGGTAAGCTTTAACCGGCAGCTTGGCAAAGGCTGTGTGTGCCTCACCTATTCTGTTGGCATCAAGGCCGTATTCCTGCCAGACATCGCTGAAGCTGCGGCCGTTTTCCTGATGGATTAAGGGCAGCACATTTTTGCTCGTGACAATACCGCTGACAGCGCTGCTGCCAAGACAGCTTTTGCCGAAGGCTACACCCTCCTCATCTGCCCAACCGACAACGTAAAGAGTTTTGGCAGGCTTTTTATCTGCCAGACCGTAGGCACCGATACCCATGCCTGCTACAACGCCTAAAGCGCCGTCGAGCCAGCCTCCGTCAGGTACGGAATCGAGATGGCTGCCGATAACAATGCACTCCTCGCTTTCGCCGGCAAATTTGGCCCAGCTGTTGCCTGCGGCATCTGTCCAGACCTCTGCACCTGCGGCCTGCATCTTTTTAGCAAACCATTCCGTTGCTTTCTTGAATGTAGGTGTCCAGGCAATGCGCTGTGCACCGTCTATATCAGAGGTTAAGGCTGCCAGCTCCTTGAGATCGGCAACAATGTTTTTAGCTATTTGTTCACGTTTCATATAATGCTCCCTTCCTGCTTATTTACGCATATGCCTGACAGTAAATGCGCAAAATGCAAGTTTATTATATTTTATTATTTTCTGTTACAGCTTTAAATACGGTTTGTTTTACCATGCTTATCTATTGAATAAGGATAGTGCTGCAAACAAGCATAGAATAGCTTATCTGCATTATATACAAATCGGCGTCAATTTACAAGACGAAATAAAGAGTTTGCAAAGGTATACCGAAAATAAAAATAAGCTGCTGCCTTCATTTTTGTTACAGAGAAGGCAGCAGTTTTTTGTAGATTTATCGTAAAAAGAATGGAATTAATAAATTTAATTTAATTCAAGCACAGCTTGCTTCAGCTGCTCCAGTCCCTGTAATAGTAGTGCACGGGGGCAGGCAACGTTGATACGTTCAAAGGCTTCTCCCTCTTTGCCGAAGATACCGCCGCCGTCGAGCCAAAGGTATGCTTTATGCCAGAGCCACTGCTCGCGTTCGGCAGCTGTAAGGCCTAAGGCACTGCAATCAAGCCAAATCAGATATGTCCCCTCAGGCCGGAGCAGCTTAATCTGCGGCAGGTTCTGCTTCAGATAAGCATCAACAAATTCAATGTTATCTTCGATATAAGTCTTAACCTGCTGCAGCCAATCTTCGCCATAAGTGTAGGCTGCCTGGCAGGCAACAAGGCCTAAGGTGTTTACTTGGCTATAGCCTGCTGCCGCTACCTGCTTGCGGAAGCGGCGGCGTAAATTTTTGTTGGAAATGAAGATATTGGATACCTGCAGGCCGGCAATATTGAAGGTTTTGCTGGGCGCAGTGCAGATTACGCAATTTTGCTCATACTGCTCACCTAAACTGGCAAAAACTGTCTGAATGTTATTTCCCCAGACGAAATCACCGTGAATTTCATCACTTACGGTAATTATACCATGCTTAAGGCAGATATCGCCTACCTTTTGCAGCTCAGCGCGTGTCCAAACACGGCCTACAGGGTTATTAGGTGAGCATAAAAGCATCAGCTTAACATTATTGGTGACAATTTTTTCTTCCAAATCGGCAAAGTACATTTCATAATGACCGTTTTTAAAAATCAGCGGTGAATTTATCAGCTTGCGCTCATTATTTTCGATAACCTCGCTGAAAGGATAGTAAACCGGCTGCTGTACAAGTACGCCCTCACCTTTTTAGGTGAAGGCCTTTACTGCCATGGCAAGGGCAAAAACTATGCCGGGAGTTTTGGTGAGCCATTCTGCTTTGGGGCTCCAGTTAAAATGCTTAGTATACCAGTCGCGGACAGTGTGAAAATATGCTTCTGTGCTTTCGCTATAGCCGAAGATGGCATGCTGGCAGCGTTCAACAAGTGCTTCCTGTATTTCCCGGGCAATAGGAAAATCCATATCTGCTACCCAAAAAGGTAAAACATCAGCCGGACGGCCACGCTGGATAGCAAAATCGTATTTTAAGCAGTCTGTATTACGTCTGTCGATTATCTTGTCAAAATCATATTTAGTCATAGCTTATCACCAAACTTTATTCTTGTAAATTATTCTGCTGCAGCAAAGGCCTGTGCCAGATCGTCAATAATATCCTGAGTTGCTTCGATGCCTGTAGAGAAGCGCAGCAGACAATCTGTAATCCCCTTTTCGGCACATTCTTCAGCAGTAAGGTTGGTATGCGTCTGGCGAATCGGATAGGTTATCAGGCTTTCTGTACAGCCAAGGCTTTCGGCAAATTTGATGAGCTTGACGCCTTCCAAAATTTGGCGTGCTGTTTCCGCGTTGTCTACAGCAAAGGAAATCATGCCGCCGAAGCCGGTGGTCTGCGCTTTGTTGATTACATAACCGGGATGATTTTCCAGACCGGGATATAAAACATATTTTACACGCGGTTGCTTTTGCAGCCATTTAGCAATGGCAAAAGCGTTTTTCTAGTGCTGCTCCATACGCAGCGGCAGAGTTTTGATGCCGCGGATAACGAGCTAGGCATCAAGTGCTCCCAGACAGGCGCCGGTTGCGTCGGCCGCACCGATTTCATGAATACATTTTGTTGCAAATTCCATAGTGTCATCTTCTCCTTTGAGCCTGCATTTTAATATTTATGTAGCGATATATTGATATAGATAAAAGGCTATAGCTTTACATACATCAAAAAAGCACGGGCAGATACCCGTGCTTTTCTTCATTATATAAGGTATATTTTTTACCACCCTACTCCAATCCAGGGGCCGTGGTGGTGTCCGCCGCCGATGCCTATACCTATGCCGATCGGGAAGTTCCAGCCACCACTGCGGCTTTGCTTTTCGCGTTCAATTTTCATAAACCACAGGCGATAGATTTTGCCGCCGTTTTCCAGCTTTTTCGGCGTATCCTTATCGGTGATAATTTTATAGCCGTTGAAGTTTGTATTGGAGCTTTCGTAATCGCTGAGCATTTTGTTCATCTGCGCAAAGGTTGCCTTGTTATTGGTATATAAGCGCAGCATTTCTGTATTGGGCATGGTTAAAATCAACTGCTTGCGCAAAGAGCGGTCTGCTGCCAGACCTTGATAAACCTCTACTCTGTCTTCCTTGATTTTTACATATAACAGGTCTTCGCTATTGCCGACCTGCAATCGTTCGTTCATTTCGGTAGCACTGATGGTTTCCATCGGTTTGATTGTGTCCGGATCATCGGCAGCCTTAGTTTTATCTGCGGCGAGCGCCAGCGCGCTGCAGCAGCACATCAGTAAGCAGGTTAACAGTAAAAGCAGCTTGCGCATAATTCTCCCTCCTTTGGAAGCTGATAGGAAAAATCCTCAGAAAAGACTTATATAATCCTCAAGAATATGGTATCATATTTACGTAAATTTGTTAACTGAACTTTAGGTGATATCTGAGGAACAGTGGATATTGAAATACGAGGAGATTATATGAAGAAAAATAACCTGATTTGGATAATTATTTGTAATATCCTTGGCGCACTGCTTTTGGGAAGCTGGCTGGCAAGCACCCCTACCGCCGGCTATCATGGACCGTGGCTGGCTCTGGACCAAAGTATCTTTTATTTCTTTAACCAGAAGCTGGCGCAGGGAACGGCCTTTACTTATTTTACGGCCTTTGTTAATCTGCGTGCCTTTGATGTGGTGGCCTTTGTTGCTATGCTGGCGATTTTTTACAGCTATTATCGCAAAAGCAATGTTGAGGGCAAGCGTTGGCTGTTCTGTATAGGCGTTGCGATGCTGGTGAGCGCGGTAATTATTAAGCAGTTTGATAAGCTGCTGCCGATTGATCGTGCGAGTGCTTCTGTTTATTTTGACCAGCTGTATCATAATGTAAACTGGGTTAGCCAGCTGAGCGGCTGGCCTGCCAAGGACCGTTCCGGTAGCAGCTTCCCCGGTGACCATGGCATGATGCTGTTGATATTTGCTGTGTATATGTGGAAATATATCGGCAAGGATGCTTTCGTTAAAGCGCTGGCTGTATTTATTATTTTCTCTCTGCCCCGTATTATGGGCGGTGCGCATTGGTTTACCGATGTTTTTGTAGGTTCTGTTTCTTTTGTCCTGCTTGTCTTAAGCTGGATTCTGCTGACACCGCTGGCAGATATCTTTATCGGCTGGCTGGAGAAAAAGCTGCCGCTTAGATGGTTTGTGAAAAAGAGAGAGTAAAATTTTTAGCTGTTGCTATTTTTAGTCTTGCTTACAGTAAGGCTGAAATGGTAGCAGCTTTTTTGTATATAATGAAGGAAATAACTTTGGGGCACATCATGTCCCACTATGGACTTTTTATTTTCGCTTCCCTCTTCTATTTTTTGCAGATTTGTGATAAAATTTAGATGTATTTTTATGAGAAAATTCAGCAAGGAAGTGACGGAATGGAATTTGTAAAATCTGCTGATGTAGTCGTTATTGGTGGCGGCATTGTAGGTACTGCTGTATTGCGCGAGCTTTCCAAGTATGACCTGAAATGCGTTCTGCTGGAAAAAGAGCCGGACATCGCTATCGGCACTACTAAAGCTAACAGTGCAATTCTTCATGCTGGCTTTGACGCTCCTACAGGCAGCCTCAAAGCTATTACCAACGTTCGTGGCAACGCTCTGTACCACGAGCTGCAAAACGAACTGGACCTGGATATTAAATGGACCGGTTCCCTGGTTGCTGCAACCACCGACGAGGAAATGCAGACTCTGCAGGAGCTGCTGCAACGCGGTAAAAAGAACGGCGTTGAAGGCCTGCAAATCCTGTCTAAAGAAGAAGTTCTTGAGCAGGAGCCTAACCTGACCACTGTCAAGGGTGCTCTGTGGGCTCCGAGTGCCGGCGTATGCTGGCCGTTCGGTGCTGCTATTGCTTTTGCTCAATGCGCTGTACAAAACGGTGCAGAAGTTATCCGCGACTGCAAGGTACTGGGCTTCGTTAAGGAAGACGGCAAAATTACCGGTGTAGAAACCAATAAAGGCACTATTACTGCTAAATATGTGGTTAATGCTGCCGGTGTTTATGCTGACGAAATCGCTAAGCTGGCCGGTGATGATACCTTTACCATCACTCCGCGTAAGGGAGAATATATTCTGTTTGATAAGACTGCCTGCAGCAGTCTGGTTTACGGCGTGGTATTCCCCACCCCGACCAAAAAATCCAAAGGTATTTTGGTTTGCACTACTACCCACGGCAACACCTTCATCGGTCCTAACGCTAATGAGCAGGATTCCAAAGAAGATAAGGCTGTTACCACTGCAGGCATGAATGAAATCATTGCTGCTGCCAAGAAGCTGATTCCGAACCTGCCGATGGGCGCAGCTATTACCGAATTTGCCGGACTGCGTGCCGTTTCCAGCACCGGTGACTTCGTACTCGGTCCTTCCGAAAAGGTTGAAGGCCTGTACAATGCTGCCGGCATGCAATCTCCCGGTCTGACAGCAGCTCCTGCTGTAGGTGAGCTGATTGCCAACGAAATTGCCCGTGTAAGCGGTGCTGCCAAGAAGGCTGACTTCAAGGCTGCTCTGCCGAAGCATAAAGCATTCAACTATATGACTGCTGATGAAAAGGCTGCTAAGATTGCCGAAGACAATCTGTACGGCCGCGTAATCTGCCGTTGCGAAACTGTTACCGAGGGCGAAATTGTAGAAGCAATCAATTCTCCTGTAGGCGCACGCACTGTTGACGGTGTAAAACGCCGTACCCGTGCAGGCATGGGCCGTTGCCAGGGTGGCTTCTGCGGTCCGCGTGTTACCCAGATTTTGGCACGCGAGCTGAACATTTCTGTTCCTGAAGTATTAAAAGAACGTACTGATTCCAATATGTTCTACGAAAAATATTCTGCAGATGGCGGGGAGGAATAATAATGAACCAATTATATGATGTAATTATTGTTGGCGGTGGCCCTGCCGGTCTGTCTGCTGCTTACAGCGCATGGCAGAATGGTGCTAAAAAAATCGTTGTTATCGAGCGTGACCGCGAACTCGGCGGTATCCTGCAACAGTGCATTCACAATGGCTTCGGTCTGCATCACTTCAAGGAAGAGCTGACCGGCCCCGGCTATGCACATCGCTGCATCGAGCTCGTTGCTGATAAACCTGAAATCGAAACCCTGGTTGATACCATGGTATTAGATGTACAAAACAATAAAACTGTTATTGCCGTTAATCCGGAAAAAGGCTTACTGAAGCTGGAAGGCAAAACTGTTATCCTGACCATGGGCTGCCGTGAGCGTACCCGTGGCGCTATCCGTATTCCGGGCGAGCGTCCTGCAGGCGTTTTCACTGCAGGCGCTGCTCAGCGTATGGTTAATATGGAAGGCTATCTGCCGGGTCACAAAATCGTTATCCTCGGCAGCGGCGACATCGGCCTGATTATGGCTCGCCGTATGAGCCTGGAAGGCTGCAAGGTTCAGGCTTGCCTGGAAATCTGCCCATTCTCCAACGGTCTTACCCGTAATATCGTTCAATGTCTGAACGACTATGATATTCCTCTGTACCTCTCTCACACTATCGTTGCTATCCATGGTGAAGAGCGCGTAACCGGTATCACCGTTGCTAAGGTTGACGAGCGTATGACTCCGATTCCGGGTACCGAATTTGATATCGAGTGTGATACCGTACTGCTGTCTGTAGGTCTGATTCCTGAGAACGAGCTGTCCCGCGGCCTTGATCTGGAAATGAACCCGCTGACCAACGGTCCGGTTGTTGACCAGCATCGTGAAACCAGCTTAGACGGTTTCTTTGCTGCCGGCAACGTAGTACACGTACATGACCTGGTTGACTTTGTATCCGAAGAAGCTGAAATCGCAGGTAAATATGCTGCATTGAAGGCTCAGGAGAAAATGGCAACCGAAAATCGTACCGTAACCGTAAAGGCTATTGACGGCGTACGTACCTGCGTACCGCAGAAGCTGACCATGCCTGCTGAAATTCCTGCAGACGAGAAGGTTAAGTTGTTCATGCGTGTTGCTGCACCGCACCGCAAAGTTAAGCTGGAGGTTAAGAGCGGCGATAACGTTCTGCTGAGCCGTCCTCTGCCCGTAGCAAAGCCCAGTGAAATGATTGCCGTAGAAATTCCGGCTGCAAAATTTGCCCAGATCGGTGACGAAGTTACCGTAGGTCTGGTGCTTTAAGGAGGGTATAAAATGGCTGTTGAAACTCGTGTTATGAACTGCATTATGTGCCCTATGGGCTGCGAGATGACTGTTACCATTGAAAATGGCACAGTTACCAATGTTACCGGCAACACCTGCCCGCGTGGCGCTAAATATGCTAACGATGAAGTTACTGCTCCGAAGCGTATGCTGACCTCTACAGTTGCTGTAGAAGGCGGTATGCTGCCTTTGCTGCCTGTAGTATCTGCCAACGTACTGCCGAAGGAACGTATCATGGACTGCGCACGCTTCCTGCGTAGCGTAAAGGTTACCGCTCCGATTAAAACCGGTGACGTTGTAGTTAAGGATATTCTCGGCCTTGGTGTAGATATTATCGCCAGCCGTGATATGTAATCAGCTAAGGATTCTTCTGTTACATATAATATAGTAAAAATTGAAAGAGCTGCAGTTGCACTACTCTGCGTAGTGTAAAACTGCAGCTCTTTTTGTGTATGAGTGATGAGGATGAAAAGAAGGATGTTAATCAGGTGTTTTTGGCAATTACCGCACCCAGTACAGCACCGATGATGAAGCTGGTGGTAGCTTTTTTGTTGCTGTCCTTTTTCGTTACGTAATTGTCGTTCTTATGACGCTTGTCATAGCGGTCATGTCTGTCGTAACGGTCGTGCTTGTCATAACGGTCATGCCTGTCATAGCGGTCGGAATGACGCGGTGGCGGAGAATCGTGCCTTTCGTGAGCGGATGCTACGCTTGCCAGCGGCAGAGAAAGCACCATGGCAGCCATAGCAATTGCCGTGGTTTTCTTCATATACTTGGTTAATGTTGTCATCATATTTGGCACCTTCTTTCTTAAAGTGGTTGTTTACCTTTGTTGTTTTTATTATAAAGGCAGTATATGGCGAAATTATGACGATTTTGCCTGATTTACAAAAAATAATCAGAAAAAATTGTAAAGACTTTAGCATTTTGCTTATTTTGGTATGGAAAAAGTGCTTTATTTACTTGGTTAATACGCAAACAGAAGATTTTAGGTTATTATAATAGTAGTTATTAATCAACCCCCTTCCCCGTCAGTCGGCAAAGGAGGCTGTAGCATGAAGGCTGTTACCTATCTGAAACAATTTCTTTCTCCGAAGGCCCTGTGCCTTATTATAGGCGGCTCGCTGGTATATTCCATCGGCTTTAATATGTTCATTTTGCCATGTAATCTTTATAATGGAGGCTTTTTAGGGATAGCACAGCTGCTGGGATATTTTATGAGAAACGTCCTGGGACTGAGCTTTGTTACCGATAACTATATCGGCATTATCTATTTTCTCCTGAATATACCATTGATGCTGATGGCTATACGCAAGTTTGGCAAGGATTTTTTAGTAAAATCTGCTGTCTGCATCACAAGCTACAGCGTATTGCTGAGTCTTGTGCCTGTTGCGGAATATAATTATCTGCCTGATACGATTACGGCTTGTCTGGCAGGCGGTATCCTGTGCGGTCTGGGCTGCGGCATGACGCTGATGAGCAAGGGCAGCGGCGGCGGTGAGGGCATTCTGGGACTGCTGCTGATGCACCGGTATCATAATATGAGTGTAGGCAAGGTCTTCAATATTATTAATATCTTTGTCTTTGGCAGTTGTATTCTATTATATGATGTTGCTGCAGCAGTCTACTCTATCTTCTTTGCCGTAATTACTTCCGTTGTTCTGGATAAGGCATATTTGCCAAGTATTACGGTAACGATGATTGTAATCACTAAAATAGATTTGGTAGAAGAGGTTATTTTTGCTGCTGTGCATCGCGGTGTAACTAAAATTAAGGGCATAGGTGCCTATAGCGGTGAGGATACCAATGTGCTTTTGACAGTTGTTTCTAAGGTTGAATCGATGAAATTACGTCATTTGTTGGAAGAATGTGATCCGAATATCTTTATTATTGAATACGAAAATGTATCGGTGATAGGAAATTTCGAAAAAAGATTATAGAAATTTTTGCCGAAAAATGACGTTTTGCAAGCTGTTTTTGAGGATTTTTCGTAGATTTTTATAGAAATTTTGAAGTTTTTTCAGGTGCTTCAAAGCGTGTATACATGATACTTTATTTGTCCACGAATCCAAGTGTTTCACTAAAAAATCTTAAAAAAGTTGCAAAAAAGGTGTTGACATTACCTTGACCACGTGGTATTATATACAAGTCGCCGGGATACAGCGACAAACACAAACAACAAAGTTGCGAACAAACGCAACAGAGTGAACCTTGAAAACTGAACATTGAACCTAGAAAAAGCGAATGTGCGGGTCGAGCGCGAAAGCGCAAGACCAAGTCAAATAACTTCTTTTTTAAATAATAAGAGCTAGATTAGTTCTTCAATAAACTTTATTGGAGAGTTTGATCCTGGCTCAGGACGAACGCTGGCGGCGTGCTTAACACATGCA
>OQVH01000192.1_pt1 | contig 47138 bp, 51 predicted proteins | sample 1691641 | NCBI WGS metagenome assembly OQVH01 (sample SAMN03418286, study PRJEB22391) | human gut metagenome | biome: human-gut; feature: organic feature; material: feces | host: Homo sapiens | place: Italy | collected 2013-04
AGTCTCTCCCCTGGAATTTACTCTGGTGGATGGCGTACACAGGAAGCTCTGGCCTCCGTCTGACTGGAAAGCTCCGAGCACAAAGTCAAGCTGTCCTCCTGTTCCGCTTATTTGTCTGTGTCCGTCTGATTCCGAGCATACCTGTCCGTAAAGGTCTACCTGAATACAACTGTTCACGGAAACAAAATTATTTATCTGTGAGATGGTGGCAATGGAATTCACATAATCTACCGGGGCATTACAGCAGATAGGATTGTCATCTATAAAATCATAAAGCTTTTTACTGCCGCCGGCGAAGGTATAAACGGCCTTGCCTCTGTCAATAGGCTTATTTCCCGTCAGCTTTCCTGCTTCAAACAAGGCTACATAAGCGTCCGTAAACATTTCTGTATGGGCATTGATATTTCTTAAATCAGAATCTGCTATCATCTGTCCTATACAGAGTGGCAAGCTTCCTATTCCCAATTGCAGCGTACTGTGGCTTTTTATCTTCTCCACAACATGAGCCGCAATTTTTCTGTCTATCTCAGAAGGCTCTTTTGCCGAAAGCTCTGCCAGAGGGCTGTTGCTTCCTTCTACCACATAATCTATTCCGTACAAATTGAGCTGCGTCTGATAACCATGGGCTATCGGCATGTTGCGGTTCACCTCGACTATTATTTTTTTAGCCGATTTTATTACGCCCCACATATCTGCAACCTGAGGCCCAAGATTGAAATTTCCGTGTTCATCCATAGGAGCAACCTGAAACATCGCAATGTCTATATCATTGTTATTGTTTATCCATAAAAACGGAAGCTCGCAGAACATCATCGGAATATACCAGCATCTGCCCTCTTTCGACATCATCCTGTCATTGCCGCTGAAATGCGCGGAGGCAAATCTTACCTGGTCATTGCTTTTAGTCGCTAAGAAAGTTTCAAAAGGCTTTTCTCTTATGGCCACCGTGCTTATAACCGTTATATCTTTCAATTCGTCGGCGCGCTTAGCTATCGCTTTATCTATGTCCACTATAGAACCGCAGCCAAGGCCAAAGTGAAGCCTGTCCCCCGGTTTAATCATCTGAGCGGCTTGTTCAGCAGTAATCAATTTTTTCTTATACTCTTCTTTTAAATTAGATACCTTGTACATTAACTACCCCATTTTACTTTCTTTAAAATATTCTCCGCATGATTGCATGCTCTCCGAGATTAAAATATTGCGATTAAATTGTTCAAAAGCCTTGGCCTTGTTAGCTTTTTAACAATTCTTTTTCATTATACACTAAAAATTTAAAAATAACAACAAAAAAATCTATTATTTTTCTGCAAAAGATGATATTATATATACGGCAAAAGTTTTAGGCCGTTTTCATCGAAGGGTGCATTTTCTTTGCAGCTTATCGGATTATCATCACGGCTTATCAAAACTTGATATGTCTCCGTAGTTAAATGGATATAACAGTGCTCTCCTAAAGCATAGTTGGCGGTTCGATTCCGCCCGGGGATACCATAAAAAACGCTGTGAACCTTTTATATAAGGAGCACAGCGTTTTTTATTAACTTTCCTTTTTAAACTGCTCTCATAGCGGCAAACTGTTTCCAAAACTTTCTTTAGTGACATTATCACTGTACCGTGGCTAAATAAGTTGTATTATAAATAAAAAAGGAGGATATATCTTATGGAAATGTTGATAGATAAAAAATTAAAAACCGAAATCGGCGCTACAGGAGAAAAATTCATACAGATATATACACAAATCTGCGGAGGCTGAGCGGGAACGTTCGTGAACGTACTGGCAAGGTTTGTCAGCAAAGAAGATGCGGAAGAGCTTAAGCGAAGCGGCTATTACTGCAAGGAACAAGACGGCATTGAAGTCCTGATTCCGCGCCGCGGAATTTCAGTCAACGATAAAGTATATCTGGGCCTTACAAAATTCTTGTGGGCTAAGAACATAATCGTAAGAGGAATGACCGCCGTATAAAAGAGACTTTCTTCAAAACATTATACGCTTAAAAAGCCATGCTCTCCAGACAATCACATAATCGTATAATTCAATAAACCATGTGTTTCCATACAGTTTTCAACAAAAATTATGGTATTTCATTCTTGAATTATACGATTTGACATGTTAAAATAAAGTCGAATTTCTAAATCTGTTTTTATTTTGCAGGAGGAGGTTATGACGTGCCAAAGGTAGCTTATTCTGAGAAGGATAGAGAGCACATTAGAGCGGAACTTGTTAGAGTTGCTCTTGAACTGATGGCAAAACAGGGCATACAACATACTACCGTGGAGCAAATATATAAAAAGGTTGGGATTTCACGAACTTTCTTTTATTCTTTTTTCGCAACGAAAGAAGATTTGGTCGTTGAAACGCTGTACTTACAACAGCCTAAAATCATTGAATATGTACAAAGGCTGATGGCCAATCCCGCTTTGAACTGGCGTGATGCCGTGAAACAATTTCTCTGTGCCTGTTGCTATGGAGAAAAAAATGGTATTGCTGTTTTAACGATTGAAGAACAACAGCTTCTTTTCAAACGTCTGTCAAAGGAAAGTTATCAAATGTTCCGTAAAAAGCAGTTCCGTCTTTTTGGAGAAATTTTAGAAAACTTTGGAATAAAGGCAGACACAGCAAGGATCAATCTATTTACAAATTTAAGTTTGACGATAATGGTTGTACGCAGAGCTATTCCCGATACACTACCCTTGTTTGTTCCCGAAGCTGCCGATGAAACGGTTGACTTTCAAATAAACGCTATTGTCGATGCCCTGGAAAAATTAAAAACAGCGCCTACACCTTAAATGATGGGTATAGAAAATCCGTCCGAATATTATGTTTCGGCCTTATATTCAGACGGATTTCACTTTAATCAAAATAAAAAAAATTTTAAATATTTACACTTATTTTATATGATAGATACTAAAGTAAAACACAAAGGGGAACATACGATAAAGGTATTTGATCTGTTCGTAAGCAAATATCCACCGGATAATGACTTGTGAAAACCTACCGCGGAAACGCTGGAGAAATTTCTGAGAGTGGGTCTATTTCAAGAAGCCTTTGCTAAATATGGCAGCCTTTCGGAAAACGAGAGGAGATTACATATTATCTCGTGGTTTGAGTTTAGCGGAGATTGAATATATTTTGTCAGAGAAGTAGAATAATCACCGGCTCCAGATAAAGGAATATGACACTTATCAAAATCAATTCATTTATGATACTGTGGGTACTGCCCTATCCAGTCTCATATAAAAACATTTAAACATTTAGGAGGAAAATATCATGGGATTTTTTGGCAAGTTATTTAAGGGTCCTGAAATTGACATGGAAAAGAGCAACGCAAATGCAAAGAAAATGCGTGCCCTGTTTAATCAGGTTGTAGAAAATGGGGACAATTACAGACTGATTTTCGGCTATACCGAGGATGTGAGCCGTTTCAATTATGGCTTTGTTCATGGGAGCAAAACAAAGATCGGCAATTTAATTGTAGGCTGGAACGAAACCAGTCAGACGATCGTGGTCGTTCCCACAGTGCCCGACCTTTCCGGCTGCGGTGATCCGACCTACTATCGCCGTTCTGAAATTTTGAAAGCATACCGGAATAAGTACCCTACCGATGCTTTCATCATTTACCCGGACAAAAAGGGGTACATTGGTATCAATGCCTACGACTGGCTGGAAGATGAAAAACTGTATGTTTATGTATCACAGGATGATGAGTTAGCCGCTTTTACCGACTTCTTTATGAACCGTTTTGCGACAAAGTGAGGTAAAAGATGCCTATTGGAGAAATTGGATCATTCCTGCTGCTTCTTGTGGTCGTGTTTCTATTTGGCAATCTGTGGTTTCATTTTATAGAAGCAATATTGCGGCGGATCAAAAAACTATTTACACGTCACAAAAAACCTCCGGCATGGCATCCTCTCCCTCCGGACAAGGAGGATTGAGAATGTTTGCTATAAACGAGATTAGGAAACGGGCGCAGCAAGCATCCGCCTCTGTAAAAAAGACATTTGAAAAAAGCGAGGAACTAATCGATGAACAGGAACAAAAGTATTTTCTCCGGTCTTCTCTATTGTGCCGACTGCGGCGCAAAGCCTTATTATTGTACCTGCAATACCTACAAAGATGAGTCACAGAATCATTTTGTCTGTTCAAACTATAAGAGCAATACGGGTTCCTGTCAAATTCACTACATCCATGAAGTCACGCTATATAAGCGGATCTTGGAATGTATCCGGGGAACGCTGACCTATGTGCGTTTATTCCGAGAAAATTTTATACAAGAGATGCTGGAACGGGATTAAGCCGGTCGAAAAGCGGAACTGGTACAGACGCGGGAAGCCCTCTCCGGGACTCAGAAGCGTATGGAGGATTTAGACAAGATTATTCAAAGGCTTTATGAAAATTTCGTGCTTGGGAAATTAAGCAACCGCCGTTTTTGAAAACTCTCGGCATAGTATGAAACAGAGCAGGAAGAAATTCAGAGGCTTGCTATTCCGCTGGAACAGGAAATTAAAAATGAAGCTGGACAGATTACCGATATAGAGCGTCTCCTTCAGCTTGCTGACAGGTATTCCGACTTACAGGAACTTAATACCGCTACGGTAAATGAACTGATTGAAAAGATCGTGATCTACAGTCCGAAGAAGATTGGCGGTAAGAAACATGTCACGATTGAGGTTTACTTTACTTGTGTAGGAAAAATCCGTATTCTACTTGCAAAGCCGGAACTGTAGGCAGAAGTAAAAAAACCGGTGTGACTTTAGCCACGCCGGTTTCATCAGAAAATTTATTTACTTCCTTATGTGCCTCCCTCAAAAGCGCGAGCTCTTATTTGCAGCTTACTCTTTTTTATTTCTGTTTTTTCAGCTTCAGGCCGTCGCTGAAGGCTTCTCCGACACGCTCGCCCATCTTGTAATAGCCATGGGTATACGGGTCGAAAGCTATGGCCTTGACAAGAGACATATCAAGCTTTCCGTCCGGCATAATGCTTTCGTCAGCTGTAACATTCAAAACCTTTCCGATAACGCCACAGCCATATTCATTCTTCTGATACTCAATGTACTTACATTCCATGCATAATGGAAACTCGTTGATGACAGGAGCGTCTACGGTTTCTGCCTTGCTGGCGGTGAGCCCGGATTTTTCTAGCTTGTTCGTAATGCTATTGCCTGATTCTATCCCGAAATAATCTGCTTCAGCTACGTGAGCAGCATCGGCAATGCTTACCGTGAAGGCTCCTCTTTCCTTTATATTTTTTACCGTCTTATGAGTTTCTGTCAGGTTAAGAGCGACCGTTCCTCTCTCCTGCATCATTCCCCATGCGGCGTTCATGACATTTACGCTTCCGTCTTCATTATAAGTAGCGACCATCAGAACCGGCATCGGGAAAATGCCCTCGGTAATATTCAGTTTTTTTCTCATAAAAACACCTCTTTTCTACAGATATGTTGACAACCTCACGATGTCAAATATAATTATAATCAGTAGCTTGGAAATTAACAAATGCTGATGCTTGCGCATGTTATCCATATGAAACTTTAGCCCGCAGGTCTACGGGGAAGAAAAGGAGAAGAAAAAATGACGGCACAAATCGGCGACACCTTAAAATTTCAAGACAGGGAGTTTTCAATCGTTGCAATGAAGCCTCCTCTACAGTTTTATCCCGAAAAATACAATATCACGCCGGAAATGATCTGCACTGCCTGCAGAAAGGGCTTTTGGTGCAGCTATAACATATCGGACGGCAGCATTTCTCTGGAGGATTTGTATATAAACTCAAAAAATAATTTTTATCCTGAAATCGAAGGCGTTTTTCCGCAGCCAAGCGACGGGACAAAAATTATTGATTATATGTTTCACCATTTGTATAAGAACCTCAATATTAAAATATTATATTCAGGAAAAATACTTGCAGGCGATGAATTTATTTCAGATTATTATATTCACATGGGTTATCAAAGACCATGGGCATACAAAACGCTGAAAGAGCTTGTATTTAAGTGCGGAGAGCTCATGGAGATCAACGACCAGAGTCAAATTGCGACAAAAATGAGGGAAAGGATAGACAGCGATAAGGATTTTTGCAAAAATCTGCGGGAAAGCGGCGAAGACGCCTCAAAATTCATAAACGATAGTTTTTCCCTTGATTACAAAACAAAAGCCTGGTGGCTGGAGAATAATTAAAGGTAAGACGCTTCACTGTCAGCAACTGCTTTTACTCGCTCTTGCGCTTTCTGCCCAATTGTTTCTTTCTCACAGAAAGGCGTCTTTGCCCTTCTTCTTATTTAATCATATCTATGCCCTTTCTAAGCGTCTGCTCGTCAATTGCGCCTGTCGCTCTGGCAATGAGATGGCCCTCTTCATCAATAAAAAATGTCATCGGAATTGAATAAGCTCCGTAAATATTGACCGCCTCGTTATCAAGGTCATAGAACACAGGAAGAGAAAAACCCTGCTCCTTTATATAAGCTCCGGCCGTCTCCTTTGTTTCGCGGGAGCCGTCAGTCAGATTTATCATCATAAATTGGATTTCGTCGCCGAGCTCCTTATATACTTTATCAAAATCCGGCATTTCCATCTTGCACGGACCGCACCAGCTGGCCCAGAAGTTGATAATCACAGGCTTTCCAAGATAATCCGAAAGGCCTTTTTTATTTCCTTCTTCATCGTATACTGCAAAATCAGGGGCCTTTGTTTTTTCATCATGTCTTTCATTATCTGTTTGTTCTTCCCCATTTTCATTCTGATTTTCATCTTGTCCTGCAAGCTGTTCCCTTGCAGCTCCGTCGCTTAATTTATTGTACAGAACATATGCCCCGGCAAGAATCAGGACGAATACGAGTGCTATTATTATAAATTTCTTTTTACTGTTCATAAAACCTCCTAACTGAGAAGCCCAAGCAGTTTACCCATGGTTCCCGTGGCCATGAGAATTCCTGTAAAAATCAGCAAGCCGCCGCTTACCCAATTTATTACGCGGTAATTCCTCTTAATCCAGTCAAAAGCAGTCTTAAGCCTGTCTATGAGTACCGCGCTTACCATGAACGGAATACCGAGGCCTAAGGAATATGTAAAAAGCATCAATATTCCCTCTGCCACGTGACCCTGCTGAGACGCCAGCATCAGCGCCGAGCCCAGGAACGCACCTACGCATGGAGTCCAACCTATGGAAAAAATCATTCCAAACAACAGCGATGAAAAAAACCCCAGATTATCTGTTTTAGCGGAAAGCCCGGTACCTTTAAAAACACTGAGCTTGATTACACCGAGGAAGCTCAGGCCAAAAAAGACAACTATCACACCGGAGACTATATTTACCGCTGTCTGATATTCTTTTAAAAAGCTTCCCACAGTCCCTGCCAGCGCGCCCATAACCATGAACACGGCAGTAAATCCAAGAACAAAGCCCGAAGCGCATAAAAGCGTCTTCTTTGTCTTTCTCTGTGCTCCTCCTGCAAAGTACGAAACATATATCGGAAGCATAGGCAAAAGACATGGTGAAATAAAAGTGATTATTCCCTCTAAAAAGGAAATGAGATATTGCATAAAAACGTTCCCCTTTTCTATACTCGTCGGAGGCGGGCATTACTGCTCCGCCGCCAGATATTCCTCAGCAAAATGTACGGCCATAGCCCCGTCTGAAACGGCTGTAACCACCTGTCTCAGAGCCTTTGTTCTTACATCTCCCACGGCAAACACTCCGTCAACGTTTGTCTTTGTGGACTCATCAGCAATTATATACCCTGATTTATCCAGTGACAACTGATCTTTTACAAGCTCGGTAGCCGGCCTTCTTCCTATGCTGACGAAGATTCCGTCGCAGTAAATTTCTGATTCTTCGCTGTTTTTTACATTCTTCAGCCTTAGGCCTTTAACCTTGTCGTCGTGTAATATTTCAGACACTGTGCTGTTCCATTCAAACTCTACGTTCGGCGATGAAAGCAAGGTCTGATGATATATTTTCTCAGCTCTCAGTGTATCTCTTCTGTGAATTATGATTACCTTCTCACATATACGTGAAAGCTGCATTGCGTCGGCGACAGCCGTATTTCCGCCGCCTATGACAGCGACAGTTTTTCCCTTATAGAACATGCCGTCGCAGGCTGCGCAGTAATTTACTCCGCGTCCTACAAGCTCCTTTTCTCCCTCAATTCCCAGCTCCCTCGGGGAAGCGCCGCTCGCAATCACTACGGTTTTTCCTTTATAGACGCCTTCGCTGGTTTCTATGGTTTTTATTTTTCCTGAAAAATCAACGGAAAAAACTTCAGCAAGCTCAAATTCCGCACCGAAACGCTCTGCTCCTGCCTGCATCTTCTCTCCGAGAGAAAATCCGTCTATCCCCTCTTCAAATCCCGGATAATTGTCTATCTGCGAAGTGAGTGCCATCTGCCCGCCTGCCGAAAGCTTCTCGATAACGATAACTTTCATTCCGGCTCTTGCGGCGTATAAGGCGGCTGTGCAGCCTCCCGGGCCTCCGCCTATTATTATCATGTCGTAAATCTTTTCCATCTTTTTTTCCTCAATTTTCTTATTTGTTCAGATTTTCTTCTATAAAGGCTTCCATCTTCGCCTTTGAATCCGGAGCTTCAAGCAAGGCTGCTGCCTTTCCGTCCTTGTAAAGGACGAAAGTAGGTACGACTTGAATCTTTTCCTTTTCCGCAAGCTCTGCCTCTTCATCTATATTTATCTTGCCTGTCTGTAATTTACCTTCGTACTGTTCTGCAAGTTTTGAAAAGGCCGGCCCTATCCTTTTACAGTAAACGCACCAAGGAGCCCAAAATTCGACAAGAAGAGCCCCTTCTTCTCTTTGTTTTTCTTCAAAAATCTTTTTATCCATGTCTAAAATACTCATATTTATTCCTTTCCGGCCATATCTGTTTAACATCGCCCTTTTCCTATTTAAGAAAACGATTGACACAGCCTGTTAAAATTCTTTATACTCAAACTTGAAAGAAGGTTTTTATTATGGTTATTTCAAGTTATTTTCCTATATGGAGCAAACTTACTCCGGCTCAGCAAAGCAAACTCGCTGAGAGCGCCGTCTGCCGTAAAGTCGCCAAGGGAACCGTTCTCCATAATGGTTCTGGCGACTGCGCCGGCCTTTTCCTTGTGGATTCCGGTCAGCTCAGAGCTTATATCCTGTCCGAGGAGGGACGGGAAATCACGATATACCGTCTCTTTGAAATGGATATATGCTTATTTTCCGCTTCATGTATGATAGAAAGTCTCCAGTTTGACGTCGTCATTGAAGCTGAAAAGGATTCTCAGCTTTGGCTGATTCCCTCTGAAATCTACAAAGGTCTCATGGAGGAATCTGTTGCCATTTCCAACTACACTAATCAGATAATGGCGAGCAGGTTTTCGGACGTCATGTGGCTTATCGAGCAAATCATGTGGAAGAGCTTCGATAAACGCTTGGCTTCATTTCTGCTGGAGGAGGCAATTCTTGAAGGAAGTCCTCTCCTTCATATTACCCATGAAAAAATCGCAAATCATATGGGTACCGCCCGGGAAGTCGTAACAAGAATGCTTCGTTATTTTCAAGGCGAAGGTCTTGTAAAGCTGACTCGCGGTGCAGTTCAGATTACCGATGAAAAAGGGCTTCACCGGATAGCTGAATGAAGCGAAAGACCTGAATGAGCTGAATAACCGCCGTTTACTATTGCGCCTCGAGCCCCCCGCCGTAGCCGTTTATACCTCCTATATCTATTATCTCCTCATACCCTTCACGTTTCAGAAAAGAGGCCATGATTCGGCTTCTTCCCCCGCTGAGGCAGTATATAAAAATAGGGGTGTCCTTTTCCGGTATTTCCTTAAATACCTTCGCAGCCTGCTGCAAAGGTATATTTTTGCTGCCCGCAAGCCTCCCGCTCTTAAATTCCTCCGGAGTCCTAACGTCCAGTAAAACTGCCCCCGGCGTTTTTTTAAATGCTTCCAGACCCTGAGCTATATTCATCGTATTTATATTGTTTCGTCTACTCATCTTATTCTCCTGTTATCTTCGTATTAGCCTCTTATCCTCGTGTTATCTCCATGGAGTTCATCTTTTCATCTAAAGCATCTGAAGGATGGCTCCCTTAGGTCTTGCACCTTGCGCCTGCGCTGCTATTTTTCCATCTTTCATTACTACAAGCGTAGGAATGCTCATTATTCCAAAAGCGTTGGCAAGCTCTGCCTGTTCGTCAACGTTAACCTTACATACTTTTATATCGTTTCGCTCCTCTGCAATTTCGTCGATTATCGGGCTGACCATTCTGCAAGGTCCACACCAAGACGCCCAAAAATCAATTAAAACTGTTTTTCCACTTTCCAAAACTTCTCTTTTAAAATTATCTTTATTTACATTTATAGTCGTCATTTTTCACATCTCCTTTTCTTTATATCAATAACATACCCCTTTTTTGATTCTTTATCTGTGACAAAATCACCTTTTATTCTTTTTTCCTACAGCCTACTGTAATCATCGTAATATAATCGTCCCGTCCTTGCAGAGACATTTCGTTTAAGCCCTCTTCATAAGCATATCCAAACAGCTCCATTTTGTTTTTCTCCGCAAAGTCGAGAATCTTCCTGTAAACGGCTTCAAGCCTTTCCCATCTCCCTATGCAGAAAGTTCTCAGATAAGTGCCGGCAGGCCGCACGGTATCATAGGCTTTTATGTCTTGTCTTCCATATGCAAAAAAACAGTCATAACAGTGAAAATTTCCGCTTAATATTTGTTCTGTCGAAATTCGGCTTCCGAAATTGTCATAAAGGCCGAAGATGGATTTAAGCCGAAGTGAAAAATCTGCCGCAACTGCAAAATCACCGTCATCATAGTCGCCTGTAATGGAATCGCTGAGCAAAAGCCGCTGTTTAGGAAGACTGATTATTTCAATCTTCCCCTCCCTTGCGAGCAGGCTAAGCGAAAGTTTTTTTGATTTTTGCTCCAAAAAAGCTTTCTTGTTCAATAATTCCTGAATTGATTTATCAATCAAATGCTTCTTTTCGGCAATCAGCTCCGCAAAAGAGGCTCCCGAGGGGCTTTGCTGATAGCGAATAATCTCCTCGATTGACAATCCTATTTTTCTCAGAGTTACTATAAGCTCGAGCTGCACCGTCTGAAAACAGGTGTAGTAGCGATACCCGTTTTCCTCCTTAATTTCGGGAGAAAACAAGCCGATTTCATCATAATAATGCAAGGTACGCTTGTTTATTCCATTGAGCTTTGCAAACTGTCCCGTCGTATATAAAAATTTTTTATTTTTCATTATACCCCCCCCTTGACTCTACAGCTACTGTATAGTTTATGATACTACAGGATTAGAAAAACCACAAGAAGTCAGAAGCAAAAACAGAATTAAAACAGGAGTAAAAATATGAATATTTCAAACGTAAAAAATAATCAGTGGAAAGAAATCAGAGAAATTTACTTTGAAGCCTTTCCAAAAGCTGAGCGAAAACCTTTTTTCACGATAAAGCGTTCCGTTAAAAAGGGGCGGGCGCAATTGCTAACCGCTGCAAACGGCGACATTTTGCAGGGTTTTGTAATGGTAATACCCTACGGTACTATGGCCATGGTGGATTATCTGGCTGTTTCCGGAAAAGACCGCAGTCGCGGGACAGGCAGCAAAATAATACAGGAGGTATGCAAACGCTTTTCCGATAAAAAAATAGTTCTTTTAATCGAGAGAACAGATGAAAACGCAGAAAACAAGGAACAGCGTATCGCCAGAAGAAAATTTTATCTGAAAAACGGCTTTACTTCTTCAGATATTTATATAACCGGCAAAAGCGGAAATATGGAACTCTTAAACTACGGCTCTGCCGTATCGCTTCAGGAATACATGAATTTGCAAAGATATACGCTGGGTAGATTGATGTTTTGGCTGTCGGGAATAAAACCGGCAATATAAGAAAGGAGATTTTATGAGAACAATTTTTTCAAAAGTTAAATTAAAAGGAAGTCAAATTTTGCTTCTTTGTCTTCTCATTTTATTTGCGGCAGTCGGAGAAATGATGCTTCCCTCGCTGCTTGCTCAAATGATTAACAGCGGGGTGGTAGATTCCTCCCGAAACACAATTTTAATTCTTGCCGCCGTCATGGCCGGGGTTACGGCTCTCGCCGCAATCGTAAATTTTTTATCCGTGCGCATAGCCTCCCGTATTTCCACCGGGTTTTCGGCGCAGCTTCGCAGCAGGATTTTTGAAAAGGTTCAAAGCTTTTCTGCCGCTGAACTCGATAGATTCGGTACCGCCAGCTTAGTCACGCGAAGCACATCGGACATTACAAACGTTCAAAATGCTTTTGCGTATCGGTATTCTCGCGCCAATGATGGCTGTCGCCGGTCTGATTTTCTCTGCTGCCACCGGCGGACAAATCAGTTCCGTTCTCATCATAGCAATTCCCGTATTGCTGATGGGCTGCGGCGTCGTAGTCCTATTTGCTTCACGGTACTCCGTAAAACTCAGGCAAAAGCTTGACAGAATCAACCGCCTATTTCTTGAATCGCTGGAAGGAGTTCGCGTAATCCGTGCCTTTAATAAGCAAAGCTCAGAAAGCTGCCGTTTCAACGAAGCCAATTCCGATTACGCCGCAACCGCTATGGTCTCGGGCAGAATCACAAGCCTCCTCCTGCCTGTCATCAATGTAATTTTCGGCGTAACCACTGCCGCTGTTTTAGGCCTTGGAGCATATTACGTCGAAGCGGGAGACATGGAGGTAGGCTCTTTAGTGGCAAACAGTCAATATATAAGCATGGTTCTTATGTCAGTCATGATGCTGGCGCTTGTCATCATGATGTTTCCCACCGCATATGCCTGCTCCAAGCGTATTGCCGAAGTTTTAGAAACTGAAACGGGTATCTGCGGCGGCTCCTTTCCAATGCAGGAACGTCCGTTCCGCTCTACCGTTGAATTTCGCCATGTAACCTTCGCATATCCCGGAGCTCCGGAGCCGATTTTAAAAGACATAAGCTTTAAGGCTAATCCCGGAGAAATAACGGCAATCATCGGCGGAACGGGAAGAGGAAAATCAAGTATCTTAAAGCTTATTCCTCGGCTATATGACCCTCTGTTCGGAGAAATCCTTATCGACGGTGTCAACGTCAAGGAATATGCCCTTGACGACCTCCGTTCTCTCATCGGCTACGTTCCCCAGAAAAACATTTTGTTTTCAGGAGACATAGCCTCCAATCTTAATTTCGGGAAAAACGACGGAACAGAGCAGGACTGGAAGGCCGCGGCGAAAATATCTTGCGCCGAAGAATTTATCTTAAAAAAAGAAAAAGGCTATCACGATGAAATTTCGCAAGGCGGCACAAATCTTTCAGGAGGTCAGCGTCAGCGTATGGCAATCGCCAGAGCCGTAATGAAAAAGCCTGAAATCTACGTGTTTGACGACAGCTTTTCAGCTTTAGACATGAAAACCGACCAAACCCTGCGCAAAAATCTGAAAGAGTCAATGGGAAGCTCCACCGTGATTATGGTAGCGCAGCGCGTCAGCACCATTTTAGACGCAGACCGCATTCTGGTAATCGACGATGGCATGATCGTCGGTCAGGGAACCCACGAGGAGCTATTGTCGACCTGCCCGCTTTATCGTGAAATTGCAGAAATACAATTAGGAAAGGAGGCTATCTAAAATGAAAAATCATACTTTAAAACGTCTTTTCGGATATTTAAAATTCCACAGGCTCCGTTTGTTCTTCGTCCTGCTGTTCGCTGCCGTAAGCACTGTTTTTACAGTAATGGCTCCTTTCGTCATAGGCAAGGTGACAACAACGCTATTTGACAGCATCAAAGACGGTGTGTTTTACTGGGAAAACATCGTTTGGCTACTTTCAGCCCTGATTTTCCTATATCTGACCTCTCAGTTTTTTTCATTCTTGCAGGGATTTCATATGGCAAAAATCACATCAAATGTAATACATGAAATCCGAAGCGATATTGATAAAAAAATGCACAAATTAAAGCTGAACTACTATGATACCCACACCCATGGCGATATTCTCAGCATAATTACCAACGATGTGGACACCATTAGCAATACCATAAGTCAAAATCTCACTTCTATAGTCACACAGGTTATTACCGCTGTAGGAATCCTGTTCATGATGTTATCAATCAGTCCGAAGCTCACGCTGATTCCCGTTATAATGGTGCCTCTGTCTTTATTGAGCGCGGCGGGAGTAATGAAATCCGGCGGAAAGCATTATGAAAGGCAACAGGCGTTGCTGGGAGAGCTTAACGGATATATCGAAGAAATGTATAACGGTCAGCAAATAGTTCAAGCCTTCAGCTATCAGAATAAAGCGACCGAGCAGTTTCATGCCCTTAACGAAGCTCTTAAAAGCAGCTCGTATAAAGCAGAAACAACCGCAGGCGCAGTTAGCCCCATTACTACTTTTGTAAACGATATGGGATACGTCACTTGTGCTTTAATCGGCTGCTTGCGCGCCGTCGGCGGCTTTATCGCAATAGGAAATGTCCAGGCTATGCTTGAATACACTCGCCAGTTTGCCGAACCTTTTTCCTCATTGGCCGGTATGGCGGGCACCTTTGGCGCAGCAAAAGCCGCAGGAGATCGAATCTTTGCTTTGCTTGACGCGGAGGAAGAATTGCCTGAGGCAGAAAACACCGTCGTTCCTGAGGAGCGCTCCGGCAGCGTGACTTTCCAAAACGTTCAGTTCGGATATACAAAGGATCGCCTGCTCATGAAAGATGTAAATCTTACCGTAAAGCCGGGGCAAAAGGTCGCTATCGTCGGCCCGACCGGAGCAGGCAAAACCACGCTTATCAATCTTTTAATGCGCTTCTATGAAGTAAACAGCGGCGCCATCTCGGTTGACGGAGTAAATATAAAGGATATGTCCCGAGAAGAGCTCAGAAGCCGTTTCGGCATGGTATTGCAGGATACATGGCTCTTTGAAGGTACCATAGCAGATAATCTGGGATATGCGGCAGAAAACATGGATAGAGATTCGATAATCGCCGCCGCAAAATCTGCCTGCGCTCATAATTTCATAAAAACCCTTCCAGACGGTTACGACATGAAGCTTTCTAAAGGAGCTGAAAACATTTCTCAAGGCGAGCGCCAGCTTCTTACCATCGCTCGTGCAATCGCCTCTGACCCTGAAATCATGATCCTTGACGAAGCCACAAGCAACGTGGATACTCATACGGAGATTCTGATTCAGCGTGCCATGACACAGCTCATGAAAGACCGAACCAGCTTCGTTATTGCCCACAGGCTTTCCACTATACGCGACGCCGATATGATTTTGTACATGGAGGACGGAGATATAAAGGAAATTGGAACGCATGACGAGTTGATGAAAAGAGGCGAAAAATACGCAGCCCTTTATAACAGCCAGTTTGCATAATAAAGCTCTCCCCGCCACCAAGCAAAGGGTCCTTTACGGCCCTTTGCGGGAGTCTTTGCGGAACTTAAAAAACAGCGCTTTGATAAATTGCCGGCATAATGCTCGAAGCAATTCAAAGCGCCTTTGTCAACAGCATACAGCTGTTATATTTTCAGCCAACTGAAATCCTATCAAGTAGCGCAAATCTTGTGTCACACTTAATTCCCTAATATTCCCCCGATTTTCGCTTTTTCTTTGGACGGGCAAAGCACTCTGTTACCATCAACGCCTTAAGACGTATATTTACAGCAAATATTTATACTCATGCAGACCAACCTACCATAATAGAAGCTGAAAAGATAATTACTGACAATCAAAAAGTGTCACAGAGAGTGTCACGCTTAAATGCACGAAAATGACCGATTTTGCACACTTTATCAATATAAACGCATCGGCTCATATCAACGTAAAAACCGCCGGAACGATTGAAAATCCAACAGTTTCAGCGGCTTTTTTATTGGTCGGGATGACAGGATTCGAACCTGCGGCCTTTGCGTCCCGAACGCAACGCTCTACCAAGCTGAGCCACATCCCGTAACGCAAAATATATTATCACATTTTCAAAATTTTGTCTACCCTATGCGAAAGTTATATTCAAATATATTGCAACACGACTCACAAAGCGTCGTGCTCTCAGTTCAGTACGCACAGAGCCGCGATACGCAAACCGGCACGGTGCAGTCGGAAGCCGGGGAGAAGGGGGGGTAAAGTCAAGTGTCAATAAGTAAAGGTGCCATTGGACAAAATCTGACTATCTGTTTCTTCCTATCTCCCAGAGGGCGTCCGTCAATCTTTCTATATCCTTTTTTGAATTGAACGGTCCTACACTTATTCTTACGCCGCCGGTTCCCCATGTCCCCACGGTCTTATGCGCCAGCCCGGCGCAGTGGTATCCGCCTCTGACGGCTATCCCATATTTGCTGTTTAAGACAGATGTCACTTCCTCTGCCCCCATTCCGTCTATATTTATCAGGGAAATGCCGGTCTTTTTTGATGGTTCAGGGCCGTAAAGACTTATGAAGTCCATATTCATGAGCCGCTCGTCGAGACATGCAATCAGCTCCTCTTCATAATCACCTATGACATCCAAACCGATTTTCTTGATGAATCCGGCGCTGTAACCAAGGCCTATGATTGCCGGCGCGTTTATGGTACCCGATTCAAAGCCCTCAGGAAATTCTTCCGGCTGAACGCGGCTCTTTGACTCCGTACCTGTTCCCCCTTGCTGCGTCGAGCTTAACTTTATGTACGGAGAGACGTACAAGGCTCCCGTTCCGAGGGGGCCAAGGAGTCCTTTGTGCCCCGGAAGCGCCAGCATGTCTATATTGAGTTCTTCCACATTTAAGTTCATCGTCCCGGCGCCTTGGGCTCCGTCCACCATAAAGGCTATGCCGTTCTTGCGCGCGATTCCCCCCATCTCCTTGAGGGGCATCTTGGTTCCCGTCACATTGGATGCGGCGGTAACCACTATGAGGGACGTATTGCTCTTTATGGCTCTTTCTATGTCCTGGGGATTTATTTCTCCACGTTTGTTGCCTTTGACTATGGAGTGGCTTATGCCCTCCTTTTCCATGGCTTTCAGCGGACGTAAAACTGAATTGTGCTCCATGGAAGTTGTAATGACGTGATCCCCGTTTTCGAGGAAACCATGAAGCCCCATGTTCAGGGCTTCTGTCGTGTTTTTCGTGAAAACCAGCCTTTCAGCTGCGCTGATATTAAACAGCTCGGCGACAGCCCGTCTTGCGTGGTAAACCTTTTCGCCTGTTTTCATGGACATGAAATGCCCCGATCTGCCGGGATTTCCGCAATATTTTAATATACATTCTTCCATAGCGGCGACCATTCCCCTTGGCTTGGGAAAAGACGTCGCTCCGTTATCGAGATATATCATTTTAATCACCTGCCCCGCGTAACACCGCAAGATAATAAAATAGAGGACCGTTAGGTCCTCTATATACTATGCTCATATTCTTTTTTCTGTTACTATCTCATGTGCATCGCATGGGCTCTTTGCCTGCGCTATTCGCCTTGCGCTTTTATCTTATGTTACTCAGGCTATTCGCCGTGGCTTATCAGTCCGCTGCCGCTTATAGGAATTGTTTCGCCGCCGATTAGCGGTTTAGCCTTAAGCATCGCCTTGAAGAAATCCTTATTTCTGGCGAGAAATTCTCTGAAGTCTCTCAGCATCTGTCCTCCGTAATGTTCCTGATCGGACGATGCGCCTATGACTTCCAGACCTAATTTTTCACCTATGTAAAGCGCCCTGTATTCGTGATATTTCTGCGTGACCACGACTGCTCTTTCCACACCGAAAATGCTCTGCGCTCTGTACATCGAATCATAGGTGGAAAAGCCCGCATGGTCGCAGAAAATATCTTCTTCCGGGACTCCTGCTTCTTTAGCATAAGAAAGCATGACATGTATCTCATTATGTCCTATCTGCCCATTATCGCCGCTCAGAAGCAGCTTTGGTGCTACGCCTTTTTTATACAGAGCGATACCTAAGTCTAATCTGTCCTGCAGCATAGGCGTCGGCGGTTCACTGTCGGAAATGCCTGCACCCAGAACTATTATGCAGTCGGCATCGAATTCAGCTAATTTATCTGCATCGGTCTGCGACATCTCTTCGCGGTCGGTTGCAGCATATAGAATCTTCTCATCGACGCTGCCTTTGACGTATAGATTTATGAAAAAGCTGGCGATTAGCCCCGCCAAAGCCAGGCAAGCTATGATAACGCCTACTCTGAGCAGAATCTTTTTTAATCTTGCCATATATCTTTATATCCTCTGGTTTATAAGCCGCGGTTTATCTGACTGGGCGGCGCTCATGCTGTTCTTCCCATTCTTCCCTGAGTATTGAAAAAACCATGTTGTCTCTGTCAGTTCCGTCATATATGTGATAACCTCTGCGCTGCAGACCCTCGTATTTGAATCCGCATTTTTCTATGACGCGCTGAGATCTTTTGTTGTTTGGCGAAGTACATATTGCCATGACGACAAGGCCGTATTTCTCAAATCCATAATTCATCACAGCTTTGGCGGCCTCGGTCATATAGCCTTTTCCCCAATATTCCCGGGAAAGAGAATATCCCATCTCCCTGCTGTTTACGTCTTCTCGCCTGCGGTCATTTTCAAGGGAAATGCTTCCGATTATCTTATGAGACTCCTTCTCTCTTATGGCCCATGTATTGCTCTTCATGAACAGCTCGCGAATTATCTGTCTTGACTCTTCCGGACTTTCATGCGACTTCCAGCCAGCGTTGGGCCCTACCTCAGGATCTTTGGCGTAACTGTATAATTCTTGCGCGTCCTCTTCACAGTCGCGCCATGGAGTAAGCATAAGTCTCTCGGTTATGATGTTTTCCATATAGGTTCCTTTCATTACTCGGTGGTACTGAGGATTTCGTTTCCTTTCTTCTCGATTTGACTTACTTTCATGTTCTTCGCATCGTCAGGGTCGACATCCTCGAGAAGCCCGAGGATATTTTCCCCGAGATAAATGGTCTTAAGAGTTTCTCCGTCAAGAGTTATCTTGCTGTATTCCGTAAAGTTCTGGCCTTTTATATAATATTTATCGCCTATCTTTACGACTTCCTCTATTTTGATATCTTTTACGCCCATCTTCATCTTTGTAGGTTCGAAAGGATTTTCACCGCCGTATATATATCCCTTTCCATAGAGCATGTCATATCCGAGAGCCTTAAGGTCCTGCAGGTATGTCTCGCTGTTCTTATGGTTCTGCTGATAGGTGAATATGGTTCCCACCTGCATGTCGAGCATTTCAAGAACGTGGGAAGCGAGCTGGTAAGAATACATATCTTCATCATCGCCGTCGAGGGCAAAGTTGCTCCAGATGACGTATTCCGTTCCGTACAGATTTCCGTTTTCCAGGTCGTCCTTAGTCATTTCGATGGCCGGAATGTGATCCCCGTACATGACTAATACGATAGGTTCATCGTATTTTTCAAACTCTTCAACCAGCTTTCCTATAAACTGGTCCATTTCATATATCTGATTGGCATAATATTCAAATTTCCACTTGAGCTCTTCTGTCGGAGCGGAATCTACTGTTATTTCTGGATTCTTCAGCACCTGCTCTGTCGGATATTTTCCGTGGCCCTGAACGGAAATCGTATAGATCATATCCCTTTCTTCCGTCGAGTTCAGAGCGTCCAGCATGCATTCTACCAGTACGTCGTCTTTAGCCCAGTTTTTAGGCGTTTTTTCTACATTATTCATGTACTCAAGACTGGTGAAAGTGTCCATTCCCATGTTGGCAAATACGGTATTTCTGTTATAGAATACGGCTCTGTGGTTGTGTATTGCATGGGTCGAATAGCCGAGGCTCTTTAAATCATAGCACAAAGTCTCGAGAGTCTTTTCTTTGAGAATAGATTTGTACGGATATTCTCCCGGCCCGAAAAATTTTGCGCTTAAGCCCGACATTACCTCAAACTCAACGTTGGCGGTACCTGCTCCGCAGGCAGGTACCGTGAGCTGGCCTGACGGATAATTCTCTACGAGATTCCTGAAATTAGGACAAGCTTCCTTGTTTAGCTCTATGGACTTTACAGTGGACGGATCTATAAAAGACTCCAACTGCAGGAATACGATATTAGGATGCCCTTCATCCTCATCTTTCTGCTCAAGGAGCATGGCCTTGTCGTCTCCAAGTTCTTCTTCACTGAAGATGTCAAGGATGGAGTCCTTGCTGTATTTTTCAGGCTTGCTGATGCCGGTATTGAGCCATGTGTTGGTAAAACAGTAGACTACTCCGTAATCTCTGTAAGCGTATGCCAGGTTTCCGAAGAAGGTCTGAACTCTTCCTGAATTTATCATGAAAGATGTCATTCCGAAAGTCACTGCGAAAACTACAGCTATGCCTACCAGGTTGCGTTTCCACTTGACCGGCATCGCCTTTTTAGGGCCTTTGATATAGAGAAGCACTAAAAGCGCTATAGCCAGGACAACTCCGGCCGCGGCCATTACTATCTGCGCGGTCGACAGATAATTGGTGACGATGGTAATACCGTCGTCGAGGATGCTGAGGTCTTTCACGGTGAAAGGAGTCATTCTCTGTGTAAGTATTACCCCGTTTACAATTCCTATTACCAGCCAGAAAATAGTTATCATGGTAAAGACAAACAGCCTGCGCTTAAACACTGACGCTATAACAAGCGTGGCGAATATGATCAGCGTGTTATACAAGAATACCAGCGGATCATGGAACATGAACTGTATGCCGCCCCACACCGACGTGGTCGGAAATCTTCCCAGGGTCTCTATGAGCAGATTCAGGATAAGCGCCCATAAAGCCGCCACGGCAAAGCTGTTATGCGTAATTTTGTAGAGTCTCTGTCGGCCGCTCATGGTCTCCACTTCCTGGATGGTCTGCTCTACTTTGCGGTCAAGTTTTTCAAACTTATCGAATTTGCGTTCGCTGCTTTCATTGCTTGGTTCTTTGCTCGATTTTTTCTTCATAATCTCTTATACACCTCATTTGATATCTTCCCGAATTCTTCCAGCGTTAACGTCTCCGCTCTTCTTGAAGCATCTATTCCAGCCGCCGCAAGACTTGCCGCTATCACTTCCTTGCTGGTCCCCCTTACCGTCTGCAAGGAGTTCAAAAGCGTCTTTCTTCTTTGCCCGAAGCCGGCTTTGATGCACTCAAAAAAAAGCCTTTTATCCTGAACCACCGCCGCCTTTTGCTCTCTGAGCTTAAATTTAAGCACCACAGAATCAACTTTTGGCTGAGGAACAAAAACTGTTCTAGGAACGTCTATTATTTTTTCTACTGTGCAGTAATACTGCACTGCCGCGGAAATAGCGCCGTATGCTTTGCTGCCGGGGCCGGCCTTGATCCTGTCTGCCACTTCTTTCTGCATCATGACAGTAATGCTTTCGGCTTTTACTTCCTCGTCAAGGAGCTTCATTATGATAGGAGTGGTGATGTAGTATGGAAGATTTCCTATTATCTTTACTCTTTCAGCCTGCTCCTCTTCAATGATTCTATTTATATCAAGTTTTAAAACGTCTTCATTTATAATTCTGACATTGCTGTATTCGCCAAGAGTTTCCTCCAATATCGGAAGCAAAGAGCTATCCACTTCAACAGCTATGACCCTGCGGGCTCTCTCGGCTGCTTCGGCCGTAATGACTCCGATCCCGGGGCCTATCTCAAGAACTGTATCTTTTTCAGTTATGCCAGTGCCTTCTATTATCTTATCTATTATATTTTTATCGGTGAGAAAATTTTGGCCCAGATTTTTTGAAAACTTAAAACCGTATTTTTCCCTTATTTCTTTTATGGTTGACTGCTGATAAAGTTTCATCCTGTTTGCTTTTCCTTATATTTTTTCCAAAGCTTCCATGAACTGCCGCTTCGTTATGCCGAAGCGGTTGAGTTTTTTCAGAAAAGCTCCGCCGTTTCCATAACCTATGCCCAGAGCTTCTCCCAGAGCCTCTCTTCTCGCTTTGGAATCGCTTCTGCCTGTAAGGCCTGCTGCTTCCATATCCTTTTCTGTAAACAAATCGCCGCGCTCTTCTCTCGTAAAAGCGATTTTACCAAGAGCCCTGGCGATGTCCTCAGGCGCGGCATTTTCGATACCTATGTCGTTTCCTTTTTCTGCTTTCTTCCGCGGCATATATACGTGCTTGCTTTGAGGGAATTTTTCAGAGATTCGTTTCCTTATCTCCTCTCCGGAAAAATCGGGATCTGTCATTATTATCAGCCCTTTTTCTTCGTATGCTTTGGTCAGTAGTTTCCACGTTTCCCTCGAAATACCGAATCCATGGGTCTCTATTATCAACGCGTCGGCCGCTTTTTGCACTGCGGCCGTATCGTCTCTTCCCTCTACGACGATCGCTTCTTTAATTTTCAGCTTGTCCATATTTTGAATATTTTCCTTTTATCTTGTCTCACACTGCTAAGCCTCGTCCTGATTATCACTTTTATCCGTGTCTGCGCTGCCATCAGCGGAAGAATCATCGCCGCTGCCGGCGGTGCTTTCCGCGGCATTGCCGTCCGCGGCTGCGGAGCCATCGGCGCTGGCTTCATCGTTTTTAGCATCGTCCGATGCCTTGTCCTTCTCGCTGTCTGACAAAATGAAGAGTATCTCGTTTTTCTTTATGAGCCGGAGATTCTTCCTTGCCTGCTGCTCTATATATTCGGCTGAATCAACATGTTCAAGTTCGGCGGTCAGCTCTTCCTTGAGCTGATTAAGTTCCGCCTGTCTTTCCATAAGGCGATCCCTTTCGCTCTTGAGGCTGAGGAGCTTAAATGCAGAAAACCCGACAGACACGACAAAAATAAACGCCACCGCACTCACGGCCAGCCGCCTTATATTTATAACTGTTTTTTTCTTCTTTTTAATTTCCTTTTTCTCAGAAGAGCTTCTGCTCCTGCGTTCGATGTCAAAGACTTCTCCCGTGTTTTCCTGAGGAGCGTATTCTTTTTGCTTTGTTTCTCTCACGCTGAAAGCTCTGTTCTTTTTCTCAAACTCCCTGAGCCTTTTCCCCTTTTTGCTCATCTTCTTCACCGATATTGATGCCCATTTTTATTGAATTTCGCTCTGCGTCTTCTCTTGCCTCAAGTTGTCCGTTAATTATATCATAAAAGAACTTACGCCACAACCAAAGTCCGATTACAAAACATACCAGCCCGGTGAAGGTGATCTTACCGTTTTGGCAGTACATGGAAAAATCGGCTGTAAGCATGCCTATGATAATATATCCGAATATTCTTAATGCAATCTTCAATGCTTTGCTCTTTTTAACAAAGCGGCTTATGAACAAGGAAAAGAAATCATATATCAAATAGGCGCAAAGTCCGCAGTATGTCATTACAATGACTACTCCGGCCTGACTCTTTATCAATTCTGTCATGGCTCTTTTATCTCTTTCCCGGAAGCCTGAAGAATCTGCCTTTTTCCTTGATCTTTTTTTCTGTATAAGTGAGCGAACATATCTTGCCTGTGACTACCAGCATACCCTCCTGCAAATCAAGCTTTTCTATGTTCAGGTTCTCTCCTGTAAGTTCTATGCCGCCGTCTTTCAGGTTGGCCCAAAGGGTATCTTCGTCAAAGGCGTCTACGTCTACCACTTGACTTATGGTGATTTTTTCTCTGTTTTCCAAAGAAATATAGTGGTTTTCCATGGTATATACATTCTCCTTTCTTGTATGAATGTATATAAATTATATGGAAATTTAGGCCGGTTAAGAACCGGCCTTTGCGTTGTTTTATACATAATTTGCCGGGTTTACAGTTCTGCCGTTGATCCATATTTCAAAGTGGCAGTGAGGACCTGTAACTCTTCCGGTTGCTCCTACCAGGCCAATAGTCTGTCCCTGATATACTTTCTGTCCTGCAGAGACGTAGAGTTTGCTGCAGTGAGCATATAACGTTTCAGTATTCGCGCCATGGCTAATTATTATCATATATCCATAATTGGAATGCCATCCAGCTTTAGTTACTGTTCCTCCGTCTGCGGCCTTTATCGGCGTTCCAACGGAAGCTGCCAGATCTATTCCTTCGTGCATTCTTCCCCATCTATAGCCATATCCTGAATAAATTCCCACGTTGACAGGCCTGATGAACGTTCCCGTTCCTGTCTTAGGCGGAACAGGCTTGGTTCCTTTTACGATTATCTCGTTTACAGGTTCTATGATTATCTCTTCATCGAGGTCTTCTCTTTCGACCTGCTGTCCATTATGTCTGGTGATCCTTGCCGTGATGCTGGCTTTTCCGTTGGAACCGCTTCTGCTTACGACTGACTCGCCTTCATAATAGTAGCTGGATTCCTGATATTCCGTTTCATAAGGTATGCTTTCAGCTATCTTGGTAACTTCGACTGTTTCCAAGGTAAGAAGCGGAACTTCTTTCTCGACTTTCAGCTTGTCTCCTTCATGAAGCATAGAGCTGTCGGTGAGTCCAGGGTTCATATCTTTCAGTTCTGAAAGCGTCAGTCCCAGCTTATCGCAGATCGCATAGAGGCTGTCTCCTGAAACTACAGTATATTCCGTAGCCGCCTGTCCGCCGCTCATGATTTTCGATACTGAGCTCTCCATACTGGATACGTTGGTGAGCTTGGTGCTGTACGGCTCTATCTTTATGTCTTCTACAAAACCTACATATTCGTATTCTACATCGCTGTCATCGTCAAGGTAACTTGCTTTGACTTCTTCAAGCACTTCATTGGCTACTTGCTCGCTTTCGACGACTACTAAGATATTTCCGTCGGCTTTTATGGCGTAAGCCTGCGTCTGGATTTCGTCCATGTATGTAAATCTTCTCAGAACTGTGTCTGTATCGTCGATTTCTTTTCCGTAAGATACTACAGGTTTGAAAGTTATGTCTGTTTCAGGGTCTATCTCTATATTGGATCCGTATTCCAGCGACAGCTCGTCATTGACGATATCAAGTATTTCCAGCACGTCGGACTGTTCTTTTACGATTCCAAGAGGTCTTCCGTTGTATGAATACTCGTAGTCCGTTGACCAGGCAAAAACGCCCACTATTCCTATGATCGCGATTACAATTATAGTCGCATCTTTTATTATTTCTTTTTTGTGCTCTATAGCCTTTACTCTGCTGTCATGCATTCTTCTGCCGGCCAGGACCATCATTTTGACGATGAACCACTGGGCTATATCGCAGGTTTTATCTATCGCGCTTATAAAGGCCGCGCACACTGAAATCAGCAGGTTCCATCCTTCTTCGGCGATTTTTCCCACTTCGTCGTTTATTTCATCGACGGCCTCTATTATATTTCCTGAAATTTCTACCGTTTTGTTCCACGCGGCTGTCTTGAAATCTTCTTCAGTTTTTTCACTTTTTTCTTCTTTTTCAGGTTTTTCTTCTTTTTCGGTTTCTTTCGGCTGTTTTGGCTCTTTTTCCGAATTTTCTTCCTTTATCTTTTTTCTGAAGATAAATTTTGCCATATTTCCGCTTCTCCTATTCTCTGTTTTACGCATGAACACCGTTGGCCGTCTTCGGTCAGTCCGGTATCGCTGCATTGACTGCAAGAATATTTGATGTCTGTATAATCTTCTCTGAAATTATTTTCTGTCAGCAGCACGGCTCTTTCCTCCTCCAGCAGATTCATGAGCCTCTTTGCTTCATTTCTTGCTTTTAAATCTCCGCCGAGAACGCTCTTGGACATTTTTTTGCCTAAATCTATGAGCTGCCCGTCGATTTCTTCTATCCTCGGAAGTCTGGTATAAACTTCTTGTTTCCTTGCTTCAGCCTCTTCTTCAGCTTTTCGTCTCAAATGCTCGTAATATCTATTCAAAACGGCCTGGGTGACCGTTATCTTGCTGTTTACGCTGCGTCCGTCAGATTTGGCTTCTTCGTACCACTTTTCCAAAATACCGTTGACGTATCTGATGTTTGGAGTCGGGATAAACGAGCCCTTGCAGCATGCCTCCTCTACTCTCTCCATATTGAAGCCCATCTCGTCAAACCACCTGTCGATTATTTCTTTTTCAGCCTTGGTCACACCTCTGCTGAGGCCCAGGCTGTGAAGAACCGACTTGTATCTGGCATTATTCTGTTCCAAAGTTTCAAGCCTCATCTTAACATCGTCTTCAGTCTTAAGACCATCGGCTGTCCACTGGGCTATGACCTTTGATATATAGCTGATCGAATCCTTCCCTTTCTCAAGGCAATAGACTATGGCTGACGAAATAACTTCTTTCGTCGCTTCAAGATCACTGACCCATGAAAAAACTTCCCTCGTCTCTTTTGCAGAAAGAGGCTTTCCCATTATGCTTTCCACTTCAAACAGCAGCTCTTTCAGCTCGCTGTCGTAAAGGGGCGCGTCTGTTCCCGCCTTATCCTTTTTGACTTCGCTTTCCACTCCCCGGCCGTACATCAGGCTTCTCAGCTGCTTGAATTCTATATCATAGTCATCGCCGGCGCCAAAACTCTTCTGATGTTTTTCCACGACTCCCATGCCGGCCCAGTAATCCCACGCTTCTTCTATCTGTTTTTCCGAAAGGCCCAGCTGTTTGGCCATTTCTTTATACGTCATGTCAGCCTGATACTGACTATACAAAAGGCCGTACAGATAGACCTTTACATAGTCTCCGGGCGCCGCGGCCATATATTCATTTATGAAGATGTTTTCTACGTCAGTGGAAAGCAGATAAAAATCTTTTACTTTCTCTCTGTTAAAACTCATTATACTTTTGCTTTCATCTTGTTTATCTGAATTATTCTGCTTTGTTTAGATCATTGAGGAGATTCTCAAGGCTTATGCCATGGCCTTTTGCCGCTTCTTCCAGCGTTTCTGTCATCGCGCCGGGACAGCCTGGACATGTCAGCAAATACTTTTGAAAGACTTTTTCATAGATTTCTCCCATTTCCAACACTTGGGACACGGTCATTTCCTTTGTAATCATCTCTGCCTCCTCCTTATGATGTTACAGTGCTTTGTCACTGAACTTTGTGTATCTGGCTACCCAGGTCAGCTCTATCCTGTCTGTCGGACCGCTTCTGTGCTTAGCCAGATTGACTTCGCATACGCCCGGCTTCTCTGTGTTCTCATTGTAATAATCATCTCTGTAAAGGAAGATGACTATATCGGCATCCTGCTCTATCGAACCGGATTCCCTGAGGTCGGAAAGCATCGGTCTTTTGTCCTGTCTCTGTTCAGGGGCTCTGGAAAGCTGCGAAAGAACTATGACAGGGCAGTCCATTTCTCTGGCAAGCAGCTTCAGATGCCTGGAAAGCGCGCTGACTTCCTGCTGTCTGCTGTCTGCGCGTCCATCAAAGGTCATAAGCTGAAGGTAGTCAATGACTATCAGGTCAAGACCCTGCTCAGCCTTGAGCCGCCTGCATTTATTTCTCATCTCCATGACTGAAATGCCCGGAGTATCGTCTATCACAATTTTAGTTTCATTAAGCTCGTCCAAGGCTACGTTGATTCTGTCCCAGTCCTTGCGCTCTAAGGTTCCTTTTTTCAGTTTTTCAGATTCGACTCTGGCCTGCATGGCTATGAGTCTCTGTCCCAGCTGTTCCTGAGACATTTCCAAGCTGAAAATGATCACTGAAGCGCCTGCCTTTACCGCACTCTGGGCGGCTATATTCAGAGCGAAAGCTGTTTTTCCCATTCCGGGACGTGCCGCTATTATTATCAGATCCGACTTCTGAAGACCGGACGTTTTTTCATCAAGATGGCTGAAACCTGTGGGAAGACCTGTAGTATTGCCTTTATTTCTCTCGGCGTCGTCGATCATCTTCAGGTTTTTCATCAATACGTCCTGAATCTTGGCATAGTCGTTTTTCTGACGTTTCTGCGCTATGCGGAAAATATTAGCTTCCGCGTCGTTTATCAGTTCCTCTGCTTCCTGCTTTTCCTCATAACCTTTTGAAGCGATTTCTTCGGAAGCATAGATGAGCTGCCTCGTCATGGCTTTTTCAGCCACTATCTTGGCATATTCCCCGGCGTTGGCCGTGGACGGCACCTCTGCTGTGAGCGTTCCTATGTATGTTCTGCCTCCCACCATATCCAGCGCTTTGTGTGTCTTCAGATCTTCGCAGACTGTGAGCATGTCCACTGCGCTGTTTTCGCGGTAAAGCCTCATTATTGAATTGAAAATTTCTCTATGGCTTTCGTTATAGAAGTCTTCAGCTCTTACTTCTTCCACCACGTCCAGCAAAGCATCTTTACTGAGCATACAAGCGCCGAGAGCTGATCTTTCTGCCTCTTCATTATGCGGAGGTATTCTTTCCATGTATTTCTCCCGAATTACTCTGCCTCAACTATGACTTTGAGCTGCGCAGTTACTTCCTGATACAGCTTTATGTCTACGGCTGTCTCGCCAGTCTGCTTAATCGGTGAGCTAAGCTGAATCTTCTTTTTATCCAGATCCATGCCGTGCTGCGCTTTGAGAGCTTCTGCTATATCCTTAGACGTTATTGAGCCGAAAATCTTTCCGCTGTCTCCGACTTTAGTAGATATCTTTACGGAAAGCTTATTTATCTCTTCGGCCCTGGCCTGAGCGGCGGCCTTTTCTTCAGCCTTTTTCTCCGCGGCTATGGCCTTTTGCTTTTCCAGACTTCTTATATTTCCCTCAGTAGCCTCTTTGGCGTAGCCCCTTGGAAGCAGCATGTTTCTCGCGTATCCGTCGCTGACTTTGACTACGTCTCCGGCTTTTCCTGTTCCTTTTACATCTCTATTTAAAATAACTATCATTGTATGACCTCCATTATTTCAAGAACTTTTCTTATGGCCTCTCCCGGCGGAATGTCTACCTGCGCGGCAGCTGTCGTAAGATGTCCGCCTCCGTTGAACTTTTCCATCACGGTCTGCACGTTTACTTCTCCCAAGGATCTGGCGCTTATGACAGTGCGGCCCTCTCCGTTTATACCGGCGACAAAGCTGGCTTTTACGCCTCTTACAGTCAAAAGCTGATCTGCCACCTGAGCGCAGATTACTTGTTCATCCGGGTGTTTCTTTGAGCATACGGAGACCACTATGCCTCCGTCATAGAAATGTGCCTCAGCAAGGGCTTTAGTTTTGATGATGAAGCTTTCCAGTTCTTCCTGGAAAAACCTGCTTACTTCGGTAGGGTCGGCGCCCTGCCTCCTGAGCCATGCTGCGGCTTCAAATGTTCTGACTCCTGCTTTGACGGTAAATCCGTTGGTATCTATGGTCATTCCTGCTAGCAGCGCTTCTGCCTCCAGTTTGATCAAAGCTTTTTTGCTTGTCATATATTGAAGAATTTCCGTTACCAGTTCACATGTCGACGATGCATACGATTCCATGTAAGCCAGCACCGGATTCTCTATAAATTCCTCAACTCTGCGGTGATGGTCTATTACCACTACTCTCTCGCATATGTCAAGAAGTTCAGGGCACTCAACCATGCTCGGTCTGTGCGTATCCAATACTATCAGCAGGCTGTCCTTATCGGCAAGAGATTTCGCCTTGCCGCTGTTTATGAATCTATATTCATCACTGTCTCTGGCTTGTTTGAATATGACCTGCAGGGCTTCTTTGTAGTTGTCTATAACTATATATGGCTCCACATCTCTGAGACAACACAGCCGCGCGACGCCGAGAGCTGCGCCGAAGCAGTCCATGTCAGGATTTGTGTGACCCATGATGAATATTTTTTTTGACTGATCTATGAGCTGTTTCAGGGCGTGGCCTACTATCCTTGATTTGCCTTTGTTTCTCTTCTCCACTGTCTGAAGCGTACCGCCAAAATATTCTATCTTTCTATTTTGCTTTACTACGGCCTGATCTCCGCCTCGTCCCAGCGCCAAGTCTAAAGCGGCGTCGGCATATTCTTCTGTCTCCCTAGGGTTTTTCCCTCCGACTCCTACGCCTATGCTGAGGCTGGCAGGAAAGTCCGCGCTGGTTTCCAGATCTCTCACTTCATCTAAAATGCTGAATTTCAGAGCAATGAGCTTTTCAAGAAAATACTGCTCAAAGGCAATGAGATAAATATTGTTATCCATCTCGTTGACGCTGGCATTGGCTTTGCCTGCCCACTTTCTTATTATGTTGTCTATATTGTTGGTCAAGGACTGCCTCTCCTGGGCAGTCATATCTGCTATCAGTTCGTCATAGTTGTCTACCTGAATTTTGGCGAGACACATTTTCTCTTCGTTGTATCTCTCCTTCAATTTTTCAAAAGCAGTCACATCATTGAAGAGCACCGACAAGAGTTCCTCTCCATCTTCGCTTATTTTCTGAGGAACTAATTTAAACATTTTCTCGTTTCTTTTAATGACGGGATATTGTCCGTTATCGGCGATTTCATAAAGTTCGCCGGCTTTGATTCCCGTCAGGGTGAAAATATCGCTGTCCACTATCTCATCATATATGAATACTTCACTTATCCTGTCGTTTGCACTTAAAACTTTGCCTTGCTGGTTAATGACGCAGATAGGCATCGGAACATAGGATGATATGACTTTTTCACTTGACAATACTGCCATAATACTCTCCGTTCTCTCGAGGGCGAATATATATAAATTATTTTACCATTGCCCTGCCTTAGTTAAGTGTTGTTTTTGTGATAATCTAAAGACGCCTGAAGCAGCCTTTTTAATCACTGCCTTATATTTTATTACAAAGCTTTATTTCTTCGTAAGGTACAGCTTGTGAAACAGGCGAAGCAGCGCATGTTTTCAGTCCGGAAGCAAAATCTGTCTGAGCCGCGCTGTAAAGCAGAATGCTGTGCAAGTTGCCGAACTTTGCATTGTTCAAAAGCGGCGAGTTATTTTGCTTCCCTGAAAACGAAGCGGCAAGCCGTCGTTTCGCCTGTATCCTTACGGTAAATAACAGGTTTGTAATAAACTATTATACCACATATCCCCCGCCTTTTCATCTACAAGATATAGTGTGTTTTCATAGAAGCTTAAGCCTGCCGCCACATTTTCCACATCTATATCTGCCGGGATTTTTAATTAAAGGGCACATCCTCTTACGAGGATACTGCTGTCCGCACATTTTGCAAACCGCAGTATATTTGATGGATTCTGCTTCCTTTGGTGCTGAAATTCCGAGCTCCTCGAAGTTTACCATTCTCTTTATATGATAACCCAAAAGCCTTTCTGTTTTTTCGCTATATTCTTTCCATTTTTTCCCATGATCAAAGCTGCCGGGGCATGTGTGAAGAAGTTCATGAGCTATTATGCCCGAGAGTTGAAAATCTTCATACTCCAGTGCTTTGGCAGAAATTTCTATGGTAAAACGTTGTTCGCCTCCCGGCAGGAGTTCTCTCAGACATGCGCCCAGCCGTTTTCTAGTCCTGTTATTGACGGTGATTTTATTTATATTGCCGGAGATTGGAATTCCAATGATTTTCATTTCCTGAGATATCTTTTTCGTTAATTCATATATTCTGTCTATTGTCATGCTTCAACTGCTCTTTCTTTTTTCTCTGCCAGCCGCGGGCTCGGCCCTGACCATTAAGTTATAATGCTGCAGCTGCTTAAAGGTTCCTTTAAAAGAGAAACCCCTTTAAAAGGGGTTTGCTGTAAATTCTCTGCGTTATTCTGCGTCAAACTATATTAAAATGTATCAGCCCATATATAACTGCCGCATTGACGATGAGCGCCACAGGCAAGCCAACTTTAAACGTTACTTTCCTGGTTTTATGATTAAACACTATAGCTCCCGCGCCTATTCCTACGGCCCCCATTATAAACGCGCTCATAAGAAGAGTTTTCTCGCTGATTCTCTCTTCGTCTTTTATGGCTCTGCGTTTATCTATGCCCATCATGATAAACGCTATAGAGTTCCATATAACCATCAGCAATATTAAAAGTTTCATGTGAAACATCCTTTCTTATCCCAGAGATTTCAACAATTCTATCAATCTCTCCAGTTCATCTTTGGAATAGAAATCTATTTCTATTTTTCCTTTATTAGCATTCCCGTTTATGGAAATTTTAGTTCCCAACGCTGATTTGAGTTCTTCTTCTACTCTGACGACGTCAGGACTTTTTCTCTTTTTTAGAGGAGTTTTTTTCTTAACGCTGACGGCCGAAGAAGCAAGCTTTTCCGTCTCACGCACCGATAAATTTTCCGCTATTATCCTCTTCCAGAGTTTTTCTCTTTTTTCTTCATCGGAAACAGTTATGAGAGCGCGGCCGTGCCCTGCTGTGATATCGCCTTGTGAAATACTTTCTTTTATATACTCAGGCAATTTGAGAAGTCTCATGGAGTTTGTGATGTACGGTCTGCTCTTGCCTACGCTTTTAGACACTTGCTCCTGAGTCATGCCGAAATTTTCCGTCATCTGATGCAAGCCTTCCGCCTCTTCTATGGGGTTCAGATCTTCTCTCTGCATATTCTCTATTATGGCGATGAGCATATTCTGTTCATCGTTAAACTCACGTACCAGGCATGGGACTGTGCTGAGTTCAGCCTTCATGGCAGCGCGCCATCTGCGTTCTCCGGCCACTATTTCGTAACCGCTTTTATGCTTTCTTACTACTATAGGCTGAATAATGCCATGTTCCTTTATGGAGGCCGCCAGTTCTTCAATTTTTTCTTCATTGAAAGTTTTTCTTGGCTGGTTGACGTTTGGCATTATATCGTGTATTTTTATATACTTTACCGCGTCTCTATCGTCTGCTGTATTTTCATTTTCCACGCTGTTCTTGGAAGATCTTTCCGCTTTATAATCCTCTGTTGGTTCTTTGACGGGTACATCTGCAAAGAGAGCGTCCAGACCTCTTCCGAGGCCCCCTTTTTTAGCCACGGACATACTATTCCTCCTCCAGTTCAAGGAATTCTTCAGCGAATTCAGTATAAGCTTCCGCTCCTCTTGACTTAGGGTCATACTCCGTTATAGGCAGACCAAAGCTCGGTGCTTCCGCCAGTCTTACGTTTCTCGGAATGACAGTGGAATATACTTTTCCTCCGAAGTATTTCTTTACTTCCTGCACAACTTGTGCGGAGAGATTAGTTCTTCCGTCAAACATGCTGAGTATAACGCCCTGTACTTTGAGCGAAGGATTAAGACTCTTTTTTACCAGCTCTATCGTACTTACCAGCTGACTTACTCCCTCGAGCGCATAAAACTCGCACTGGATAGGAATGAGCACGCTGTCTACGGCAGCCAGAGAATTTATGGTCAAAAGACCCAGCGACGGAGGGCAATCTATAAATATATAGTCATAGTTGTCCCTTATCTTATCAAGTCCGTTTTTTAAAGCCTTTTCTCTGCCGTCTATCTGAACCAGTTCAACTTCTGCACCGGCCAGATCGACGCTTGCCGGTATCAAATCAAGATTCTCTACAGAAGTATTTATGATCGCTTCTCTTGGGTCGAACTCATCATCGACTAAAATGTTGTACACTGTTTTTTCCAGCGTTTTCTTTGACACTCCTATACCGCTTGTGGTATTTCCCTGTGGATCAATGTCAAGTATGAGCACTTTCTTGCCTTTAAGTGCAAGACAGGCTGCCAGATTTATGTTGGTGGTCGTCTTTCCGACGCCGCCTTTCTGATTGAATATTGCTATTGCCTTTCCCAAAATAACTCCTCCTAAATTGTGTATGGTGTTATTATATAATATTTTCTATGATATTTCCATAATAAATCGGTAAAAAATTAAAAATAGATGTTTCACGTGAAACATCTATCGTTTTTAGGAAGGAGTATTTTTACTTCCATAAAGTCGCCTTTATCTTCTTGTATTATTTTGGCATTTTCTTCCATTTCTTTTATCTGGTTGAAGGCTTTCCTTATGGTGTTGAGATATATCTTGTAACTTATGTAATTGATTTTCCTCCTCTTGCGCAAAGCGGCTTCTTTCTTTTCCAGCACATCGTCTATGAGCTTTTCCGTCTGCTTTACGTTCAGATTATTGACAATCACTCTCTCCATCACCTGATCCCTGTCGTCGTCGTCCTTTAACTTGAGCAATGCTCTGGCGTGCCTCTCAGTCAGCTTATTTGCTATGAGCTGTTCCTGCAGCTTCTCGGGCAAAGCCAGGATCCTTATCTTGTTGGAAATCGTGGACTGCCGCTTGTTGACCTTTTCCGCTATTTCCCCTTGCGTAAGCTCAAAATCCTCCATCAACTTTTTATAGGCTCTGGCCTCTTCAAGAAAGTTGAGGTCTTCCCGCTGAACATTTTCGACCAGAGCTATGAGTGAAGCTTCCTTTGTTTCCATATTCTTTACGATAGCAGGAATCTTTGAAAGCCCGGCCAGCTGAGCTGCTCTGTAACGCCTTTCTCCTGCGATTATAGTATATATGTCCTTTTCGTCCTTTAATATTATCGGCTGAAGAACCCCGTACTCTTTTATTGAGCCTGTAAGTTCTTCCATACCCTCGTCGTCAAAGACTTTTCTAGGCTGCTCTGGGTTGGCTTCTATTTTTTCCAGAGGAATCATGACGACCTGAGGAGCTCCTGACTGCGCACCCTTCTGCTCCCCTATAAAATTAAGAATACCCCTTTTTCTTTTTTCCATCTTGTATGTATACCTCCTGATCTCCTTGGGAAAATCGTAACATTTCCCGGAGGCAATATGAAAAAAACAATAAACTAAAAACCCCTAAAATCCGTTATTTTAGAGGTTCTTTCGCCGGTGTTCCAGCTTTTCTGGGATATTTCGACGGTGTTTTGCCGCCTTTTTTTATCACAAGTATCTTATGGTCTTTAGCTTCATCGCCTATGAAAACGTCTTCCGTCCTGCAAAAAACAGAACCTAGCAGCTTCATCGCTCTCTCTGCGTCTGCAAGTTCGCTTTCTGCATCCGCCCCTTTATAAGCGAGCATATGGCCTCCTACTCTTACAAAAGGCAGGCAGTATTCGGCAAGAACACTGAGGTTGGCCACGGCCCGGGACAGGCATATATCGTATTTTTCTCTATGTTCTGTGTCTCGGCCCAGGTCTTCGGCTCTGCCGTGGACCGTCCTGACGTTGGTAATTCCGATATTTTGGCAAAGTTCCTCAATAATCTTAAGTCTTTTATTAAGGGAATCAGCCAAAATGAATTCTTTGTCCGGCGAAAGGATTGCAAGCGGCACTCCGGGAAAACCAGCGCCGGTGCCCATATCCATAATTTTCTCCGCTTCCTTGTATTCCGGCAGTCCGCAGCATGTGACAGAATCCACAAAATGCTTCAAAGTAAATTCCTCCGGATCCCTGATAGCGGTGAGGTTTACGAACTGATTCCACTGCAGTATTCCGGCGCGGTAAGCGTCAAACCGGTCTATCATCTTTCCATTATATGATATGTGATTTTTTTCGAGATACTCTATGAGCTTACGCATTTTTTCCTCTTCTCTTCTTTTCAAGATATATCAAAAGTACGTTTATATCTGCCGGCGAAACGCCTGAAATCCTTGAGGCCTGTCCGACCGACTCCGGCTTGAGCTGTTCAAGCTTCTGAGCTGCTTCTATACGAAGCCCCTCTATGCTGCCGTAATCAATGTCGCTTGGAAGTACCTTATCTTCAAGTTTTCTGAATCTTTCTATCTGAGCCAGCTGTTTGTTTATATAGCCTTCATATTTTATCTGCACTTCCAGCTGCGTTATCTCATGATAGGAAAGTTCCGGCTTCGTTTCGTCGTCGATCTCTGCAAGACTTTCATAAGTGACCTGTGGTCTCTTCAAAAGCTCGGCCATGGAAATTCTTCCCTGAATAGATGAAGTTCCTTGTTTTTCCAGGAAATAATTGACTTCAGACGGCGAGAAAAATTTTTCTTCCAGACGCTGCAATTCTTTCTCGACATTTTCTTTTTTCCTCAGATAACGCTGATAACGCTCCTCGGAAGCCAGTCCGATATCATAACTTTTCTCTGTCAAACGCAAATCTGCGTTGTCTTGCCTCAGAACCAGCCTATATTCCGCTCTGGACGTCATTATTCTGTAAGGTTCATTAGTACCTTTGGTCACGAGATCGTCGATTAGAACGCCAATATAAGCCTCGTTTCTTCCCAGAACCAAAGATTTTTTGCCGGAAATCTTCAAAGCAGCATTGATTCCGGCCATAAGTCCCTGTGCAGCTGCCTCCTCGTACCCTGAGCTTCCGTTGAACTGTCCGGCGCAGAAAAGATTTTCTATGAATCTGCTTTCAAGGCTGAGTTTCAGATCCTGGGGATTCAGGCAGTCATATTCGATGGCGTAGGCCGGTCTGACTATCCTGATATTTTCAAGTCCGGGTATGGTGGAATAAAAGGCTTGCTGAACATCCTCAGGCAAGCTGGAGGACATTCCCTGAATATACATCTCGTCGGTATCAAGACCCTCAGGCTCTATAAACAGCTGGTGTCTTTCCTTGTCCGCAAACCTGTTTATCTTGTCCTCTATCGACGGGCAGTACCTTGGCCCTATACCCTCTATCTGTCCGCCGAACAGAGCTGAACGGTGAAAATTGGCTCTTATTACTTTATGGGTTTCCTCGTTGGTGTAGGTGAGCCAGCATGAAACTTTGTTTTCGCCGATTTCGTCATTGAGGAAAGAAAAAGGAACGGTCTTTTCGTCTCCCTGCTGCTCGGTCATCTTTGAATAATCAAGGCTGCTGCCGAGGCACCTGGCGGGAGTGCCGGTTTTAAAGCGCCGCAGTTTCATTCCGTGTTTTTTCAGATTGGCCGCCAGCTCGTTTGACGGAGCCAGCCCGTTAGGACCGCTTTCAAAGACGCTGCTTCCAATAAAAATCTTTCCGGCGAGGAAAGTCCCGGTGGCCAGAATTACGGCTTTAGCTTTGTAATATGTCAAAGTCTTGGTGACCACTCCGCACACTCTGCCGTCCTCCACTATAATGTCACCTCGCCCTGTTTCATGTCCAGATTAGGAGTCCGCTCGATGGTCTTTTTCATCTCTATGTGGTAGCGGTTCTTGTCGGCCTGCGCCCTGAGAGAATGTACGGCAGGACCCTTTGCAGTGTTGAGCATCTTGCTCTGCAAAAAGGTCTTGTCGATATTGATTCCCATTTCGCCGCCGAGGGCATCTATCTCCCTGACGAGATGTCCCTTGCCTGTTCCTCCTATGGACGGATTGCAGGGCATCATCGCAATGGCTTCCAAATTCATGGAAAACATCAGAGTTTTCTTGCCCATTCTAGCCGAGGCCAAAGCCGCCTCGCAGCCGGCGTGTCCGGCTCCCACCACTATTACATCGTATTCACCCATCAATATATGTTCCACTTGTCTACCTCTTATTCGTTCTCCCGGCCGGAGAGGAACGGCTGCGGACCCGCGCCGCCTCTGACGGTGCGGCCGAGCCGCCCCTCCGAAAAGCTGTCTTCCTGCCCTCTTACTTGCCCAGACAAAATCTCTCAAATACCTTATCTATTATATCGCCGGAAGCCGTCTCTCCGATTATTTCGCCGAGAAGCTCATAGCATCTGTTTACGTCTATTTCTATAAATTCCAGCGGCTGGCGCGCTTCCGTCATGGACGATGCGTCTGAAACCGACTGAAAAGCGTCTTTCAAAATTCTTTCATGACGCACGTTGGTCACCAGCAGGCTGTCCTTTTGGCTTACCTTGCCTCCGTAGACCAGTTCCTCTATCTGTTCCTCCAGCTGTCTTATTCCCTCACCGGAGGAAACCGAGCTTTCAATGACGAAAGAATTCTTTATCTTTTCTTTCATCTGATCTTTGGAAACAACCAGTCCCTTGTCTTTCTTGTTCAGCAGGACTATCGTCTTTCTGTCTCCTATATGATTTATTATTTCAAGATCTTCTTCGCGGAGTTCTTCGCTGCCGTCTACCATAAAGATTATGAGGTCGGCGTTGTTGAAAGACTCCTTGCTTTTGCTTATTCCAATCTGCTCTATTACGTCTTCGGTATCATGTATTCCGGCGGTATCTGTCAGAATCACGGGAATGTCTCTTATGGTCAGAGCTTCTTCTATGGTGTCTCTGGTCGTTCCCGGTATATCGGTTACTATAGCTCTGTTTTCACCGATGAGTGCGTTCATCAGTGAGGATTTGCCGACGTTAGGTTTTCCTACTATGGAAATTTTCAGCCCCTCGTTTATTATTCTCCCCGTGCCTGCCGTGCTGAGAAGCTGTTCTATGTCTGATGATACATGTCCCAAATCTGATGAAAGTTTTTCGTAGGTCATCTCTTCGATATCTTCATCAGGATAATCTATGTTGACGGTGAGACTGACGAGGATATCCACCAGTTTTTCTCTTATCTTTTTTATCTTTTCCGAAAAAGCCCCCTCAAGCTGACTCAAGGCTACGTCGAAAGTCTTGTCAGTCTTGGCTCTTATCAGATCTATAACGGCTTCGGCCTGAGTCAAATCAAGCCTGCCGTTTAAAAAAGCCCTCTTTGTAAATTCGCCTCTTTCAGCCAGCCTGGCTCCGCTGGCCAGGACGAGAGCTAATATCTTTCTCAGGGAAACTATGCTGCCGTGGCACTGTATCTCCGCCACGTCCTCAGCGGTATAGGAAAAAGGGCCTTTCATATATGCGGCCATAACTTCGTCTATGACTTTGCCGTCCCTGTAATCGACCACATGGCCGTAGGACAAGACTCGCGGTTCGATGACACGTGATACGGGAACGAATATTTTCTTTAAAATGTCAAGGGACTCGTCTCCGCTTATCCTCACTATTCCTATTCCGCCCTCGCCGGCAGCGGTGGCTATGGCTGCGATGGTATCTTCTCTCATCTTTTCCCTCTTTTCAGTATTCTGCAGCCCGGCGCCCAGCCACAGCTTTTTAATTGCGCCGCGGTCAGCTGACAAGGCTGCCTTAAAAATTACAAAGAGAGCTGCCTCGTTGTGAGACAGCTCCTTTACTCTTACTGTTTCAGCTCAATTATGACCCTTCTGTAAGGATCCTGTCCCTCGCTTCTGGTCACAACTTTAGGGTTGCTCTGAAGCGTTGAGTGAATGACCTTTCTTTCATAAGGATTCATAGGCTCGAGTTTGACGCTTCTTCTGGTCTTTACCACTTTGGATGCAAGTCTCTGTGCCAAAGCTTCCAGAGTCTTTTCTCTCTTTGCCCTGTAATTTTCAGCGTCTATCACCACTCTCATATATTTTTCTCTGTCTTTGTTGACTACGAGACTGGTGAGATACTGGATGGCGTCGAGCGTTTGTCCTCTCTTGCCTATTATAGTTCCGGAATCTTTTCCCTGAATGTTTATATAAAGGGTTTCTTCTCCTTCTTTAGCGGTTATGTCGAGTGAAAGCCCCATCTCGTCTGTAACTTCTCTTAAAAAGTCAAGGGCTATGTGATTCTCGCAGACTTTGAGGTTTTCTTCAGGGATTTCTTTCAAAAGGATGGTGTCTTCTGTTTTTTCATCTCCTGATGCTTCCTTTTCGTTCTGCTTTTTGCTTTCGCTGAATTTGCTTTCGGCAAATTTAGTGTCGTTGAAATCTTTTTTATGTTCTCTATGTTCTTTTTTTGATGTCTCTGCTTTCTTTGGATGAGCCTTTTCTTCAGGTTTCTTTTTCTTTTCGACTCTTACCAAAGCGAGTTTTGAACCTATTCCAAAGAATCCTCTGGACGGTTCTTCTAAAACAGTGACGTCAACTTCGTCTATCGTGAGTTTTAAATCGGCTAAAGCCAGTTGAACGGCTGTGTCGACATCTGTTCCCCACTTTTCAGAAAAATCTGCCATACTTTCTTTTTCCTCCAATGTAACTTATGCCCTTGCCGGTTTCTTTTTAGTCTTTTTCTTTGACTTTGCATCTTCTTTCATTTTCTTTTTAAGCTTAGCAAAGCGTATGTTGTAGAAAATCTGTATGATCTGGCTTCCGGACCAGTAAAGAGCCAGACCGGCAGGGGAGCTTCTGGCCATCAGAAGAATCATGATTGGGAAGATGTATTTCATCATCATCATCATCGGCTTCATCTGCTGGGATGCAGGCGATGAATTCATCTGACTCGTCTGAGAAAAGGCATAAGCTATAAATGTTGCAATTCCAGCTATTATAGGCAATATCCACTTGTCAGGCTGGGCTAAGTCATTAATCCACAGGAATGATTCATGGACCGCCAGCAGCATCTTATCTGAGCCTATGTAGTTCATCGGATTTCTGAAGAGGGTAAACAGACCCATTACAACTATCATCTGAACCAGCATAGGAAGACATCCGCCGTACATGCTTACGCCTTCTTCTTTATAAAACTCCGCCATCTTTTGATTCATCAGAGCTTTATCTTTGCCGTATTTTTGCTGGATTTCGTTCATCTTAGGCTGCAGAGCAGTCATCTTGCCCATAGATTTGATCTGCTTTGCATAAAAAGGATATAAAGCAAGCTTGATGATCAGAGTAAGGATGATTACAGATATACCGTAATTTCCAACCAAGTCATAAAGCCAGCTTAATAGATATCCTAAAGGACTTGCTAAAATTCCCATCAATTTCCTCCATCATTTTAAAGGGTCGTACCCGCCTTCATGCCACGGGTGACACTTTAAAATACGTTTAATTCCTAGGTAGCTACCTTTTATCACTCCGTATTTTTCTAAAGCCTGGATAAAATATGTGGAGCAGGTAGGGTAAAACCGGCAGGTGGACGGAAGAAGAGGCGAAATGAATTTTTGGTAAAATCTGATCATCAAAATCATAATTTTCTTAAAAAATATGCCTATATACTTCATCCCTTTATTACTCCGGTTCTTTTGAAAGCAGAATAGAGAGATTTCTCTACATCTGCCAGGCCCTTGCCGCAAATAGTGTTTCTGGCAATTATTATGAAATCATATCCATCGGGAAGCTTATTGCTTAAGCTTCTGTAGCTTTCTTTCATCAATCGCTTGGCTCTGTTTCTCTTAACACTGTTTCCGACTTTTTTGCTTGCTAAAAACCCTGTTCTGTTATAGCCAAGTCTGTTGGGGCGGTAAAATAAAACGATATACTTATCGCCTGCTGACTTGCCTTTCTTGTAGATATCAGAAAAATCCTTGTTTTTCCTCAAAACATTATTTTTAAGCATACTTTTTTAAAACCTTGACAGAAGAATTAAGCGGAAAGTTTCTTTCTTCCTCTTGCTCTTCTTCTCTTAAGAACGTTTCTGCCGTTCTTTGTGCTCATTCTCTTTCTAAAGCCGTGTTCTTTCATTCTTTGTCTTTTTTTTGGCTGATAAGTTCTCTTCATATCTAAAGACTCCTTTCTAAATTATAATCTTTTTGTGCAAATCTAAATTCCAATTTTACACATATGCTTAGATATTGTACTTCAAAAGCATTCAAATGTCAATGTTTTTTAAAACTTACTTTTTACAAATAGTAAATAAACGATTTAATTAGCCGTAATACTCATAATGCGTATCCTTATTCATAGGGACTATTGCGTCATAGGATTTAATCATAAGGCTTGCTCTTTTGTTTCCGGGAACAGGTACTTGGCTTCCGTATGACTGCCATTTTTCTTCATTATTTTCCAGATACTCTTTAAGTTTGCTTTGCCATACGAATATTAAATCATCGTTCCAAAGCTTTACAAAGCAAGGAGTTTCCAGCACTACGTTTATTCCTATTACATTATTTCCTTTTATAAGAACTGTTTTTCCCGAAGCGTTGTAAACCAAAATTCTCGTGTTATTATTCGCATTATATGTATCCGTATAAGGACAGTCCGTAGGAGTATTATATGAAACATGTCCCGTTATTTGTAAAGCGGGCTTCTGCGGCTCCTGCGGTTTCTGAGCGTTTCCAGAATTTGAAGCTCCCAAATTATCTGAGGCTGAGCTGCCTGAATTTGTATTTTGAGATGAGCCGGAGGAGTTTGGCTTTTTTTCTCCCTCAGATTTGCCGGAGGAGCCTGAATTTCCCGAAGAGGCCGAAGGCTTTTTGGCTTCACCCTCGGAAGATTTATCTTCATTTTCTTCGTTTTCCTTATCTTGTCCTTGCTCTTCGTTTGTTTTATCTTCGTCTTGTTCCTGGTCATAGGCGTCAGAAGAATCTTCTCCCGAATTTTTATCTTTTTCATTCCGATCGTTCAATAACAAAAAACCTGCTGTTATGACAGCCACTATAATAAAAATAACTCCCCCCCCAGTAAAATTTTTCTTTTTTTACTTAATTTATCTTTCATTTCTGCACTCCTTACAAACATTATTATAAATTTTATGACAACAGATATTTTATAACAAAGACTTAAAACTATCAAATATTATTATTGATATTCTTAATTATTTGATGAATATCGTTCATAAATTGTGATATAATTATCAAATTGAATATAAGCATACAATAAACGGTAAATTAATATACTTTGATAAATGAAATAAGGAATTTTATAAGTAAAAATATATTGAAATGACCTGAATTTTAATTTCAGGTCATTTTGATATTTTAAAAAATTTTTTATTTGATGATTTCTTGAAATATAGATTCAAAAACCTATGCACAACTTTATCAACAACCTATGGATTATTTCATTAAATATTTTAATTTTAAATAAAATCAATTCACACTTGCCTGTGGATAACTTTTAGAATAAAATAAAGACAAGCAGTTATTCAGGAGTATTTTATATTTATGGAAAACAATATTAAAATTTGGGAAGAAGTATTAGAAAAATTAAAAGAAAATATCACTCCTATAAGTTTTGAAACATGGTTCAAGCCTCTCAAAATAAGAAGGATAGATAGAGATCTTAATATAGTATACATAGAAATAAGCGCCGACAAGCGTAACGATTTTATAATAAACACTATCAAAAACCGTTATTTAACTACGCTTGAAGGAGCTTTTAAAGCTGTATTAAATGATGATTTTCGTGTTGTTTTAAAAAATTCGGAAAATTATGACTCAGAAGAATTAAAAAACGAACAGACAAAAATACAGCCTAAAAATAAATCTTTAAATAAAGAAAAAATATTTAATCCGAGATTTAATTTTGAAAACTTTGTGGTAGGAAACAGCAATAAATATGCCCATGCAGCAGCTCTTGCAGTAGCAGAGTCACCTTCAGAGGCATATAACCCTCTTTTCATATACGGAGGCTCAGGTCTGGGAAAAACTCATCTGATGCACGCCATAGGCATATATCTTCTTGAAAAAGACCCTGCTTTAAGCGTTCTTTACGTATCATCAGAGATGTTCACAAACGAGCTTATAAAAGCACTTAGAGAACATAATATGAACGAATTCAAATCTAAATACAGAAAAGCAGACGTCCTTCTGATAGACGACATTCAATTTCTTGAAGGAAAGGAAAATACTCAGGAAGAGTTTTTTCATACCTTCAATGCTCTTTATGATTTAAACAGACAAATAATAATATCCAGCGACAGAGCTCCCAATAAATTAGTAAACCTTGAAGAAAGGCTGAGATCAAGATTTCAGTGGAACCTTATAGCTGATATTCAGCCGCCTGATTATGAGACAAGAGTCGCAATCCTTATGAAAAAAGCGGAAAATATGAACATAGATATTGAAGAAAATCCTGATTTCTACGACGTAATATGTATGATTGCCGAAAAGATAAAGGATAATATAAGAGAGCTCGAAGGAGCGCTTATAAGGGTAGTCTCATTTTCTCAGCTTCTTAAAGAAAAGCCCGATAAAAATTTTGCAAAAAAAACGTTGAAAGACTTATTCAGCAACATAGAAACAACTGTAACACCCGAAAAGATAAAAAAAGCCGTCTGTAAGCATTACGGAATAAAGATGGCTGATATGGAATCATCAAAAAAGACCAACAATATAGCTTATCCAAGGCAAATAGCAATGTACATAGTAAGAGAAATGACAGATTATTCTTTGCCTAAAATAGGACAATTTTTCGGAGGAAAGCATTATACTACCGTTCTATATGCCTGTGAAAAAATAGAAAACGACCAAAAGATAGATAAAAATTTGAAAGAAATAATCGAAAATATAAAAGAAGAAGTAAAAGAATAATAAATAACCATATTAAAACAATCAACAGGTTTTCCAAATTATTATAATTTTATTTTAAAGTTATCCACATATTTATTAACAGGCTTATGATAAGTCATTGTAACGGATAATAGGGTTATCCACAGAATTAACAGCCACTACTACTACTATTACTATCCAATATATAAATATTTATAAATAGGCGGAGGGAATTTATGAAATTTTCATGTAAACAACAAACATTAACTAAAGCTCTCAATATAGTTTCAAAAGCAGTTACGATAAGAACGACTATACCTATACTAAAAGGAATACTTTTAAAAGTAGATGAAGAAGGCATGCTTACAATGTCAGCTTCAGATCTTGATTTAAGCATAGAAAAAAAAGTAAAAGTTGAAAATAGTGTTCCCGGTTCCATAGTGGTACTTTCAAAATTATTCGGAGATATAATAAGAAAGCTGCCCGATGAGACAATAGTAATAGAGGAAAATGACGGAAAAGTCAATATTAAGTGCGCCAGTTCAGAATTCAATATCATAGGACTTCCGTCCGATGAATTTCCTAATATAAACCCTACAGAGGGAAATGAAGAAAAAATAGTATTCGATAAAGAAATCTTAAAAGACATGATAAGAAAAACTTCCTTCGCCGCCAGTATAGATGAGAATAAGGGAGTTATTACAGGTATTCTCATAGAGATGGAAGAAAACACTCTCAATATGGTGGCGGTAGACGGATTCAGAATGGCTATAGCAAGAGAAGCCATGAAGAATAAAGAAAGAGAAAATATAATTATTTCCGCGAAAATACTCAGTGAGATAAGCAGAATAATCTCCGAATCTGAAGACGACAGAGACGATATAGAGGTTCTTCTAAGCGATAAAAAGGCAGTTTTCGTAATGGAAGATACAAAAGTAGTTTCAAGACTCCTCGAGGGAAAGTTCATGGACTATAAGAGAATACTTCCAAGTGAAAACGGATGCAGAGTCGTACTCAATAAAAATGATTTCATGGACAGCGTAGAAAGAGCTTCCCTCCTCGCAAAAGTAGGAAAAAACAACCTCGTTAAGCTGGATATAAAAGATTCTGTCATAGAGATAACTTCAAAATCAGAAGAAGGAAACGTGAAAGAAGAAGTAATCATAACAAAAGAAGGAGAAGACGTAACGATAGGATTCAACTCAAAATATTTGCTTGACGCTTTGAAAGTTATAGAAGACGAAAGTATAGTTCTTCTATTCAATAACAGCGTAAGTCCTTGCCTCATTAAACCTGTTTCAGGAGATTCATTCGAGTACTTGGTATTACCGGTTAGATTAGGCCAGTAAACTCATATATGAAGATTGAGACCCAGATAAGAATTGCTAAAAACTTAAAGCTGATAAGAATAAGTAATTGTTTAAATCAATCTCAAATGGCAGACTTTGCAGGAATAAGCAGGTCTATCTATATAAGCTATGAAAATGGAAAAAGAACGCCTGACGCCGAGACGCTTTTCAATATAGCAACCAGGTTTGGTCTTGATATGAGCGTTTTCTTTGAAAGCGACAGTTATAAGGTTCTAAGCTATATTGAAAACGGTGAGTTGTTTGACGACGGCATGGTAAAGCTTATAAAAAATTATAAAGAATTATCTTCTTTTTCCAAAGGAATGTTGATCGAAAGATCAGAATGTCTCAAGGACTGGGACAAGATAAGAGAAGAAAAGAGAAAAATCCTGGAAGAAAGCCGTTTGAAAAAATAGCAGGTTTAAAGCAGGCAGGATAAATTTACAATGTACATAAAACATATAGAGCTTAAAAATTTTAGGAATTATGAACATCTTGATTTAAGCTTCGACAAAAATATAAATTTTATAGTCGGAAATAACGCTCAGGGAAAGACAAATCTCGTTGAGAGTATTTTCATGTCTTCAATAGGAAAATCTTTCAGAACATCAAAAGACAGTGAGATGATAAAATTTGACGAAGATTTCTGCACTATAAAGACCATTGCAAAAAAAGAATTTTCCGATACTGAAGTTGAAATAATACTGAAAAAAGACGCGGGAAAATTCATAAAAGTCGACGGAATAAGTGCCTCCAGAACTTCCGACATATTGGACAATATATACATAGTGATATTTTCACCTGAAGATCTGAGAATAGTAAAGGACGAGCCGGAAAAGCGCAGAAAATTCACTGACAGAGAATTAAGCATAATAAGGCCGTCATATTACGATGCTTTGAGCAGCTATAAAAAAGTCCTGATTCAAAGGAACATGTACCTGAAAGAAAAGAAAATAGATTTTTCTGTTCTCGATATATGGAATATGCAGCTTGCTAAATACGGCTCAAAAATCATTTCGATGAGAGAAGATTTTATAAAAAAAGTCGGCTGTATAAGCAACAAAATACATTATAACATTACCAACGGAAAAGAAAATCTGATTCTCGAGTATGATCCAAATATAAAGAATCAGGAAAATCTCGAAGAAAAAATATATGAAGAACTTAAAAAATCAGAAGAAAATGATTTCAGGCTGAGGACTACAACCAGAGGTCCCCACAGAGATGATATCCAGTTTTATATAGACGGGATAAACGTAAGAAATTTCGGTTCTCAGGGTCAGCAGAGAACGGCGGCCCTCTCGCTCAAGCTTGCGGAGCTTGATCTGATAAAAGAGGAAACCGGCGAAAATGCCATATTGCTCTTAGATGATGTAATGTCAGAGCTTGACCCTATAAGACAGGAATTTCTGATAAAATCGCTTTCAGATACACAGCTTTTTATCACTTCTACAGAAATAACAGAAAATCTAAAGGATACCGTTGAAAAAGGCAGTATATTCAGAGTGAACGGCGGTAAAATAGAATCTTGTAATCAGTAAATAATCAGCAGGTAAAATTTTTAAATAATATGATATTGAAATTGACGTTGAATTGCAGAGATAATAAAATTATCTCTGCGATTTTTTATGGTATGAATTTTGCTTATTTTAATTTGCAAAAGAATATACTAAATGTTTTATTCGCTGAGAAACATCCGTATACTCAAGGGTTGTTCGACTCTCTTCCCAAGATCAACGACGACCGGGAAATGCTCCAGCCGATACCGGGACAGATGCTTGACCCTATGGAGCTTCCTGATGGCTGCGCATTCGCACCGCGCTGCAAGTATGCTGCAGAAAAATGTAACCAGGGAATTCCGTCAAAAACTTATTTCGGCGACACCCACTATGTCGCCTGCTGGCGTTATGAAGACCCTGAGTTTAAACTATAGGAGGTGACGTCATGAGCGAACATTTACTTGAAGTCAACCATCTAAAAAAATATTTCAAAACGAATAAAGGAACGCTTCAGGCCGTAGACGACATCTCCTTTACCCTTGACGCCGGCAAAACTCTCGGCCTTGTAGGCGAATCCGGCTGCGGAAAGTCCACGACAGGAAGAGCTATCCTCAGGCTTACTGAGCCTACGGCAGCTATTCCTA
>OQVH01000198.1_pt1 | contig 46386 bp, 36 predicted proteins | sample 1691641 | NCBI WGS metagenome assembly OQVH01 (sample SAMN03418286, study PRJEB22391) | human gut metagenome | biome: human-gut; feature: organic feature; material: feces | host: Homo sapiens | place: Italy | collected 2013-04
TCTTTTTACACAGATTGCATTTATTTTTTTGGACAAATTGCTTTGTCAGCAAAAAATATTATTGTTTTTTCAAGAGTTTCCCTCTTTCTAACAGGTGCGAATCCCCCAGAGTTTTCATGTTCACTTCCCATTCGCACTTTACAGCTTAACTATAACATAAGCCAAGACTTATGTCAATGATGGGAAATTTAGCAAAAAAGAGAGGGGACCGGAAAAACCAGTCCCCTCTCACTTTATACATGCATTAAATCTTTCGCAACACTGATATCAAATTTTTCCTCAAACCAATCCCAAATGGTTTCACGGTGTGTTCCTTTAGGGAATAACAACCAACCCTCTTCCAGATTCTCGGTTTCCGGGTCCATTGGAATATTTCCAAATTCTTCCCACAAATTTCTTATGAAATTCATGGAAGTATTGGAAGATAAGGAATTTTTTTTCTTTTTTACGATATCAACAACCTCTGCAATGGCTTCACGAACCATAGTATCATGGATTGCCAGCGGATTACGGAAAATAACCTTTGCGGTATTCATATCCACATAGGCAACTACTGTACCTTCCTCATTATCATCACAGGTCATCCATGCATCAATATAGCAGATGTTGTCATCATCAACATAGTTGTTTCTGATTTCGGACCAATGGCAGTCTGTTTTTTCGTTTTCTTTGCACATCGAATTAGAATACTTATCATAAGCCCATTCTAAGCATTCATATTCCGTTTCCCCATTCCCTTCACAATAGCGGTCATAGGCAGCCCGTGCCACTTCTTTCGCCATGCCTTCATCCAGTGAGAAGGAACTTATCAGCTCATCTTCCATAAAGGATACAACAAATTCTGCATGAGCCATTGCTACTTCTTCCTCTGTCAGTGTATACGTTTTCCCGTCTCTTACAATATTCATAGTTTACCTCCGTCTTTCTTATGCATTCATAATTTCATCCAGTTCTGCATCTGCACACATCCATCCGCACTCATTGCATCTGGCTGTGTCATACTCAATCAAGATTTCCTTTCCACAGTCCGGACAATTTATCTTCTGTCCGTTATAATCTGCTTCTTCGGGGTCAGAATCAGTATGGGAAAAGATATTCTGAATATAGGAAACAGCCTGTTTGCAGCTTTTGAATTCTCTGAGTGGAATTCTGCAAGGTTTCGTCTCGCTACGAGTCAGGACACAAAGATGTTTTACTTCTCCTAAAGGGAGCATGGAATCTGTTGGAACTGCTTCTATCATGTACTCTTTTCCTGTTTCTGGATGTACATAAATGGCATTCCAACAGTTAAACATCATTTCATATCTATCTGGCTGCATAAGGGATTTTGGAATAAAAGTTTTCTTATTTTTCATATAGTTTTTCCTTTCAGTTCAATAAAAAAGGAACGGAAACAGAAAAAAATTCTGTAACAGTTCCTTTAACATGCGTTTTCCAATTGTAAAATTGTTTTAATGGTCTGTTCCATATCCGGAACAGATAACTTCTCTATTCTGGCTGACCAGTTCAATAAGAAGAGGTTCTTTCGGGTCATGCCAGGTTCCCAGTACTTCCAGCTCTTCTATTTTGCCATATTCGGGTGAATAGAATACCCTGATTTCATCATCATGACAATCTGACATATCTACAAATGATAAAATCTGTGACCAGGTATAAACATTAGTCGAATAAGTGTTATCATCGTGCAGAATATGAACAAAAAATCTGTCAGGATAATTTGGGGCTGGGGATTTTTTCTTTCCTTTCGTGGTTTCTTTTTCCATAAGCACTACTTCCTTTCTTTACGTTTTCGTTGTTGAGCTATTCACTCTATCCTCCTTTTTATCTATCTTTCAGTTTTCCTACAAAAAAAGTCTCTCCATCCATAGATGAAAAGACCTAATAACCATTAAACTGTAAGAAATTAACTGATATCGTCAGTATAACATAATTGGATTATGAAGTCAAGTATGCGGATTGTTGACATGGAAAGTAAAGCATGATATAATATATTTATCCGTTTATAGAATAAAGTTTGAGGTTTAGGCGTGTTTTACATTCCCTTTAATGGGTGTGTAAAGCACGTTTTTTTTTGTTTGAAAACGGAAATAAAGAAAAGGAGATAAAACTGAAAACACAAGAGAACAACTCAAACAAGTAAATGATGAAAGGAGAAAATGTATGTTAAATGAAAAAGAATTTTTTGATGCTATGAAAGAGGAGTTATCCTGTTTGCTTGGAGATTCCTACAAAATCAAGATGGATGACTGCCAGAACGTGTTCGTGAAGAACATGATGCAACAAAAAGTCTACAGATTCCATGGAGATGAGCTTTTTAAAACGTATTTGAATGGTGTTGGAATGAAAGAAATTTGCAGAAATGTAAAGGATTGTATTGTGATGTTAGAGCCTTTGAAGGAAGCTAAAACACTATCGTTTGCGGAAGCACAAAATCATATTTTTATGAAAGTCATAAATCGTGAACGACATAAGGATATATTGCAAGATGTTCCATATCTTCCGTTCTTGGACCTTGCAATTGTAGCTTATTTCGAATGTTCTTCGAATAAGTCTGAGAGTGTACCATTCCTTATAAATAATGATATACTAAAAAAATGGAATGAAAAAAAGAATTGGTGTTTACCAAAGCATGGGAAAATATGCAGAGGGATTATCGTATGAGCATCGGAAGCATAGAGGAAGCTATGAAAGCTGTCTTGTTGAATATGCCCTTCTCAGGCAGCAGTATTGAAGAACTTGAACTTAATGACTGTAGTTTTCATATCCTGACAAATGAAGAAAATAAATTTGGTTTTACATCTGTTTTTTACTCAGATGTATTAAAAAAGTATGGAGAAAAGTTTGGAGACTTCTATATTATTCCGTCTTCTATTCATGAAGCTCTACTTTTTCCTGAAAAGAAAGTTCCGCAAAATTGGAATGCCAAAGAGTTTGCAAATAATATTAGGTCTATTAACGAAACCGAAGTTGCCCCAGAAGAGGTTTTGTCGGATTCGCTTTATTATTATGATGCAACATTACATCAGGTGAAAATTGTATAATTTCATTAAGTAATTCAAAAGAAAGGATTATAATTATGGTAAAAAACAAAAAGATGGAAAATGGGGAAATTACCTATATGGTAAAACTTACTTTCCATGAAGATGAGGAAAGACAGGTAAAGGAATTCAATCTGACTGTCCCGGCAAGTGTGGAGTTGATGCGAGTCGTGGATGTTCTGAGTGAGGAACATGAGAAACTTACAGCAGAGCTTCCATTTGGCAAGTATGGGGAAGATGGCAACAGCCCTATTACTCTCCTACAGTTCGTATGTGATAAATACGGATGGGAATGGAGCGAGATGAAGTATCACATTGACTTGCAATTTGACTAAGTAATAAGTAAAGAATAAGGAGAAAAATATGATTAGAGGACGTTTTGTTTTAGTCAGAACAGATGCAGATGGAGAAAGACATATTCATGTTTCTACAGAATTCAACGGAGGTATGGGAGCCAACGAGCTGGCAGACGTTCTGTTTTCCTATGATAGCGGAACGATTCATGATGTAAAAGAATGGGAAGCATTTATAGAACGATTTAATCAGGAACACCACGGGTATTCGGATGTAGTTCTTTATGAGGACCTTGCGGAATATCCGGAAGAAAATCCCTGTGAACTGGTTACTTCCTATGTGGGAAGGTCTGATTACAGCTACTGGCTGAATCTTGCAGATGAGGATGTAGAGGTCCTTACCAAAGAGGGAGTCGTTCTGATTCCAACTTTGGCGGGAGCAGCGTTTAGTCATAAGAGCCTTTGTACTACGGACTGGGCGCATCTGATTCCGGCAAAAGAAAGTAAGGATTTCCGCATGAAAGGTCAGGCGTATGAGTATTTACATAAAAATATTCTTTCTGACAGGGACGTAAAGGAATGGCTTTCTTATGTCAGGGATGAAAATTATGAAATCATAGAAGTATATCCATCCGTAGAGGAACTGGGAGAAAACAAGTTTCAAGAGATTTTGATTTCTGGTTTTGGACTTACTTATGATAAGGCACAGAATCTGCTATATGAAATCGAAAGCTACATGGATTATGATGGATATGCAGAGGATTTACTGATGGATGACGGCTATATGGAGCTGACCAGCGGAAAGGTTATCCGATATGTAGATACAGATGACGAAAGTTATCCGGAAAAGCAGAAAGACCATCTTACAGATGAAGACCTTCTTTCCTGTACTCATGTTCTCTGCTATGAGGAGAATGGAAAGCCTGTATGGGAAGAAATCCTTGGAGATGATGCCATGGAGATTCGTGTAGGTGAATTGATGGAGGAATTGAATCTGGATGCAGATGAGATTCTTGTTTTTAGAAAAGATACGCAGTTATAAAAAAAAGACAGTCATCCTTCGGGGTGGCTGTCTTTTTTGGTGAAAACCAGCTCTGCTTTCTCTTCTGTTCTTTGATGCGAAAGGTCATAAGAAAATTCCACTTAGGTCATAATGTTCTTTACATTTTATGTCCTGTCATGTGCGAACATAAAACTGATAGGGATAGGCTGGCAGCAGAAACTGATAGGCTGGCACAGAGGCAGCAGTTATTTGATATTGACAAAGAAAGCCCTATCCATTATAATTATTATATCAGTTTTTTCAATATCGTTAGATGGAAGTGTGCGTGTTACTATATGTATGTAGTGGCACGTTTTTTTGTATGAAAAACTGAAAATCAAAAAAGGAGGGTAGACCTTAGAAAACTAAGAACAAGAACCATAGGAAGGAGTAAAAGAATGGCAAAACCAGAAATCTATGTAGGAAAAATAGAAAAAGCAAGGACATGTGCAATTACAGGCTTTCGCATTAAACAGTACATGTACAATATTGTAAGAAGCTGTTACAAACATGGCGAAACATTTCCCTACCGGGACTTGCTGGAAAAGTATTGTATACCAGGAAGAGAAAATTATCTGCAAGACCACTGCTACTATCTTTTAAAAGAAGAAGGCTTTGTGCAGTCAGAACGTACCATTACGGAGAAAGAACAATTTCTTAAAGAATTGGCAGAACGCACAGGCGGGACAGTCAGATTCACACAGGATAATGACCCGGTTCTGGTACTGGATGGACATGTGCTTAGTGCTTCCAGTCTGGAGGGAAAGAAAATCAAAAAAGAACCAACAGATAACTATGTGGTTCCTTACAAACTCTATCCACGAATCATAGATATTCGTGATGAGTATGTTTTAGTAGAAGTTAAAGAAGGAATATGTGAGTGGAAAAAGATGAGTGATTGCGAATTATAGGCAAGGGAAAGGATGAACTACAATGAAATCAGAACTGATTTTAAAAATGAATCAACAGTGTTCGGTTGAGAATATGTACAGTATTGGAAATATCAAAAGTCAGGAGCAGTTAGAGGAACTGAGAAAACAAGGGTATCTGGTAGATTATACAAAGGAAAGCTGGGAAACGGAGTATCCGAGCATTCCAGCAGAGAATATGTTTTGCGTGAAATGTGAAGTGTATCCGATGGGGCTTCATTATATGGATATGGACCACGGGATTGTGATTGATACAGGTATTTATGGAAAAGATAAGATATTGATGCCAATAAAGGGCATGGATATGGAAACCTGTTTAAACCATAATATAAAAGAAAAAATGGAATATTATAAATCCAAACGATATGTAGCTCTTCTTTTATCTGTATTTGGGGAACAAAATGGAAATTTGATACTGGAAGTACTTTCCCATCTTCTTGAAAACGAAAAGCCAAGTGCGGAGCTGTATGAAGCCTTTATTTCTATTTACACAGGTGTAGACCGGGGATGTGAACGATTGAGTAAGCAAGCCTTGAAGAATCTGATAATGTGTAAATCTGAAAAACAAAAAGAAGAAACAAAAGCTGCTCTGGAAAAATTTGGAGACCAGGTTTGCGTATATCGTGGACAGGGAAAGGAATCTACCCAAAAAGAGAATGCTCTGTCCTGGACAACAGATAAGAATGTGGCTTTGTTTTTTGCAACGAGATTCGGGGAAGAGCAGGCTGTCCTGTTAAAAGGCGTGGTTTCAAAGGAACATATTCTGGAATATGAAGAACTGGAAAAGGAAGTCATTGTTTTGCCAGAATATGTTACGGTTACTTCTGTATTAAATATGATGGACCGAGGAGAATTTGCTTCCCATATCTGGGATATCAAGGATTATGTCCATGGGAGAAAGAATGAAAAAAGCTATGAAAAACAGTATCATTTCAATCGCATGATGAGTCGAGTGTTGCATCTTTATGAAAAGTATGGGGATACCGAGGACCACGGGGAGAAGCATTCCTGTCGTGTGACCTTGTTAGCAAATGCTCTGTATGCCATGAACGCAGAATGCCAGTGTTCTCTCTCGGATGAAGAGATATACCGGGATTATAAGCGAGTGATGGATGCAGCCATCTATCATGACATTGGAAGAACCCATGGCTTTGATGATGCAGACCACGGAAAGAAAAGTTATCAGATTTACAGGAAGGAAAACGGAGACAGTCCGGTTGTAAGGTTTTTGATAGAAAACCACTGTATTTCGGACGAGGAAGCCAGAGTGAATCTGGAGAAGTCTTTTCCGGAAAAAGACTGGGAACGAACTTTTGAACTGCTTGGCATTTTAAAAGATGCAGATGCCCTTGACCGGGTTCGATTTGGACACGGAAGCAAGGATTTTTTGAACGTAGATTTTCTGCATGAAAAAGAAGCAATCCGTCTGGTAGGAGTTGCAAATTTTTTGCAGACTCAATCCGTAGAAATCTGGAGAGGTACGAAATAAAAAAAGAGAGTCGGAATATATCCGGCTCTCTTTTTTATTACTTGTACTTAGGAACAGCAGCAAATATCATTCGGTTTATCCCAATGGACTTCCCAAGAATATCATACTGGCTGTCGTTTGTGTAATGAGTAGGCTCTGTAAAGCCGTCTCTTGTTGCATCTTCTCTGCTTTCGTAGACTTCTTTGATGGTCACGGTAAGAAATCTTGGTGTGCGTACTGTATCTCCTTTTTTCATATTTTACTCTCCTTTTTTCTGTACTAAATACTGTGCTGTTCGTAAAGGTCTTTTGCCTTTATGATTTTTTCTTCCAGAGCAGCTTCCATGTTTGCGACATTCAGAAAATCCGTAAGGGGAAGATGGTCCAGTAAAAACGAATACTGTTTGTATGGAGGTAATTTACCAAACCAGTCATTCCAGGATTTTTTCTGATTTTCTGCGGTGCGGTTTATTTTTTCCAGTTCCTGGTCCGGAACATAGGAAAGAGGGTTCACATACCATTTGATGGCTCCATTGTCACGGATATGAGCAATGGTTTTGTAATCCCCATTTTCCATAACAGCCTTGTTGCAAACGGTAGTCCCGTTTCCAAGGCAGCAAAGAAACAGTTCAAAGCCAGCCATCTCTTAGACCTTCCCTTTCTGCGGGATTTCAAAAATTTCCCAGTCATAGGAAACATCTCCACCTTCTGCATTGCACCATGCGGAGTATTCGTCAAGGGAAGCCTGTTCCTCTTTCAGAAGTTCTTCCACGCCATCAATCTTATGGAAGGATTCGCTCATACTTTTCTGAGCATCTTCGAATGTGTTAAAAAAGTCAACACAAATCTCTCTTTCTACCACACTTACTAAAACAACCATATTATTCAACCTCCTCATACTCGAAAGCATCCATCAGATGTTCCGGGGAAATGTTTACGATGTATTTGCATACGAAATCAAGGGCAGATAAGGATTCGTTTCCCTTTAACAGCCACAGAATTTCTGCGGTATCAAATACATTGTTATAGGACTCTTTTAAAAGAAGTTTTCTGCTGTCAGCCATATCCATTCTCCTTTTCTTATTCATACCAGAACTGGTCACTGGAAGAAAGTTCTGTAAAAGAGCAGACAGCCTGGGTTTCGCCATCCAGTGTCAGGAACTCATCTTCTAAAATCTGGACATCCATATCAAAGGAATCCAGGATTGTCACCTGTCTGGTACTCAATGTTTACGATACATCTTGAGACAAGGGTTGTGCCATCATCCCAGACGGACGTATAGGACCCTTCCTTCATGACAGGAGCCGTGGCAATGGTTTCTTCCATTTCATAATATGCGAGGTGGTCTGGCTCCATAAAGGAAACAAAGACCTGAAAATCCTCATATTCTTCTTTGGTAAGATAGGCTTCTACTTTTTCTTTTGCCAGTGCTGCGTTTTCCGGAGTCGTGAATAATCCGGCGACTTCGCATCCGGGAGACTCGCTGTAAAATTCTTTTACTACAGTTACTAAATACATGTTTTCCTCCTTCGTTGTTGGGTTTGTTGTTCTGTCTTTCCAGACGGTTTTTAAATCCTCCTTTCTTTTTCAAACAAAAAAAGAGCCAAGACAATGAAAACCATTGTTTTGACTCAGTATGCCTGAAAACGTATGAAATAAACTTTACAGAAATTATTATACAGTAAAAGGGAGAAAAAGTCCAGTAAAAAATTATTGGAGGTCCGAAAGACCGGACCTCCTGATAGGAAAGAGAACAATGAAAAGTCTTTGTCATGATAACCCCTCATCATAACAGAAAGCAAAAAGTGTGTAAGGATATTATAGCATACCCGGAGGAAAAAACCAATAAAAAACATCAAATCCCGCCACATAAGCGGAATGGCAGTAGTAGAAAAAAACCATATTCGCCATATATCCATGTGGTCACACTCTGCTGCCCCCCCTCTGCGTTCCCGGCTCCCCCGGAAAGGTGCTGGCTTTTCTGCCCTGGGCGGGCGCATTGGTTTGCGTGTGGCTGCATCTTTTTTGCTGGCTTTCCCGGTAGGTTTCCTCCCCCTTCTGCTGCCCTCTTAATTTGCTTTGTGGCTTACTTTCGTGTGCGGTCCCGTCCCCTTTGCGGGTCCCGGCTTTTTCCTTTTCTGGCTTCTTTTTTTGTACGGTTTTATTTCCCTGTGCGCCCCTCTTATCTTCTGCTGTCGTCTGGTCTTATGCTCCGCTCTTCCTTTCCTTCTGACTTTTTATTTTTGCATTTTTATTTTATCGCATTTTTTTATTTCCATTTTCTTTATAAAAAAGGGGCGGGGCAAAATAAAATAAAATAATAAACAGAATACGAAATAATTAGAATTTTACATAAAAGAAATGCAAATAAAGAAGAGCCAGCCACAAGGAAATTAAAAGGCTTTTCCGGCAGCAGAAGTCCTTCCGGTAGGGGAAATTACCAGAATGTGCCACAAGCAAATTAGAGGGCGTTTACGCCCGTTACAGGGGCATCCAGAAAAGGACAATGGAGCGGTTCTGAGGTTCTGTGGTGTGCCATATAGATATATGGCGAATATAGTGGAGGGCAGCAGATAGGTCTATGGGGGAGATGAGAAAGAAATCGGGAAGTTAGGAGGGCTTTGCCCGGAGTTTATGGGGGAATGATATGGATATATGGCGAATTTAAAACAGGTCCCTCTACCCTCCCCTCCTGTCTTCCGGCACAAAAAAAGAAGCCCCATAAAAGGCTTCTTGGGGAGAATTTTTTTTAATCCACGCACCCTTTTCGGAGTGCGACATATCAATAAGCGGATACCTGCAAAACCTTTATTCTTCCTCTCTTACTATATATGCTCCGTATGCCGGGAAATCATATGAATTGGTTTTCTGCATCCATACTACCTCATGCTCAATTTGTTTTTCCTGTATTTGATAGAAACATTTTGCCGGAACTTCATCTTTTATTTCTTTCTCATCCCAACACACAATTTCTCTAAAATCAGGAATTTCTTTACAAAATGCATGATAGATGGTTTTTCTAACGGATGCAGACACTCTATCCGGACTCATCCTTTTGTCATCATAGAAATAAAGCCCGTGAAGGAATTCTCCTGTCTTCTTTTTAAGTTCCACCACTCCCGCATATCTGCATTCGGATGGATTGTTTATCTCTTTTAGAATCACCCACTTACCTTTCTCTGCAAATTCTACATGACCATCTTTTATCGGAATCACCTTTTTCCATGGCTTCTTCGTGTCCTCATAACTAATTCCAGGAACGAGTACATAAGCAAGGTTCATATACTGTGCTACTGCTTTTATATCCAGGCTGTCATGAAAGCTACGCTCTGTATTTGAATCAATTCGGGACTGTATTAAGTCAGCCTGTTGTAAACAGTATTTAGCAATGCTTTCTTTTACTTTTGCTTCCATCGAAAGAAGTGCGTACAGAACATCATTAAAAGCCTGATTGGGAGATTGATTGCTCCTGATAGCATATTCTTTTAAATATTCTTTGTTCTCATTTGTAATATCAAATGATTTTTTTGTTTTTGCTTTGCTTCTTTCCATTTGTCATTCCTTTTTTATGAAATCCAAATAATCACACTTTTACTTCTTTTTATGCTTACTTCACAGTAGCATGAATCCATGGCTTTTGTCAATAACACGATTTCGTAATAAAAAATGTGTTTGCACTTGTGTTTTTACATTTTTAAATTGTAATTTCTATCCGAATGATTTCAAAAACACACTCTAAAGTTTTCTTACATTTCTTTGCTTTTTTGAATTGGATAATCAAACATATGGTGAATGGTAAAAAGGATTGAATTTTCTTATCATATTCACTCCGTCTTCATCTGCAAAAGCGTAAAAATATGATGAAGGAATTCACAAAAATTCAGTGCTCGCTGCTGCCCTTTTGGTCTTCTGAAACGTTCTATCGCATATTGTTTTGCATCTTCTTCATTTTTGAACGCTCTCAGGCTGATTGTTTTTCTCTGCTGCCCTTTGTCTTTGACAGCAAAAAAGCACTGGAAAATTCCAGTGCTTTTTCTTTTTTTTTAAACCATATATAAAATGGTTTGTCTTACAAAATACATTATCTGTTGTTTGCTTTCCAGGGTCTCAAATAAATCTGGATGCGTTAGAAGCGTTTCCATACATTTATCTGCTACTTTTTGCTGCCTTTTTCGATTTTCTAAATTTCTCCATGCAGCCATATCGTGCTGATAAAAAAGCGTCCCTATGTATTCCAACATTTCTTCCTGTACTTTCAGTTTTCTTTCATATGCATTTACATCGTTTTTTACACTTTCACTTCGGTCTACAACCGTTTCAAATTCTTCTTCCGTCATAGCATCCAGAGCCTGTCCTGATGTTAAAGAGGAAATTCTCTCCAGATACTGCAAATCAGAAACCACTGCGTTTGTGCATTCCTTTTTCAGTATAGGATACCACTCATCCAATGCACATTCTGATAATTTTGCAATTACGGAATCTGGAACTGAATATTGATTTTTCAAGTCATCGTATAGCATAAAATTCATATAGCCTTCTATATACATATCCGGAATGTAGTCCAGGGTCATATTTCCTGACAGGATATTTTCTTTGGGAACAACAATATACACACCATAGTCATAGCCTACATTTCCGCATTTGTTTCTATCCATGATGTACACCTGATTGTCCTTTTCTGCGAAAAACAACTCGCCGGAAAATATTTCTATTAAATCCATACTGTTTAATTTCATTTTCAATCTTTCTCCTTTTTCTTAGAACTCATCACAGCCTTCAATAAAACGGGCATTGCAATATTTTTCAAATACTTCAATGAACTTATCCCTGAGTGTGGAAGTATCCAAATCCAGGAAATCAAACTTTTGGAGCATTTCATCTGCAAACTGATAAAACTCATCCTCATACGGAATACAGGTTCCACATAAGATAACCGTATCTTCTCCGATTTTCGCTTTTTGGAATTCATATTTTCCCAAGTTTTCTGCTGCATATTCCTTTGCACTTTCTTCATCCGCAAATTCTTTCATAATACGAATAAGGATATAGTAGGTTTCTTTTCTGTAGTGGATGGCATAATCCTCTTCCATCTTGTCAGATATTGAGAATGATACAAAGGATACCTGTTCTTCTCCTTTAAAAAGTGTTATCTTTCCATACGGTTCGCCCTCCACAGGAACAACAGCTGTAAATGCTGCTGTAAGGCAAGACTCGACCTCTTCTTTTTCTGTGAAGGAAAATCCGGTCTGATATCCATTCTCTTTTCTGGACTGTGTATCCATTTTACTGACTTTTATAAATTCATCTGCCATTTTCTCATTAATATAGATAGTTGTTACCATAATATGTTCCTTCCTTTTTTTAAGCCAGCACTCCCACACATGGTAGGAATCCTGGCACTTATCAACTTTTCTTTATAGAGCAATCCATTCCTTTACATTGTCCGGAAGTTTTGCATGAATGATATTTCCGTTTGTATCAAACAAAAGGTTCCAGGTATTGCAGTAGTTTTCCACTTCATCTTCTGGACATTCTGCTTCTTCCAAATCCGGAGCACCCAAACTCATTGCAAAGCTGCGGACCTGATATCTTGCTTCGTCTTTTGCTTTTAAATGAGGATGAAGAAACGGTTTATCTATTGCTCTTTCATAGATTTCATCCCAATCATACTGTCCGTCTTTTTCCTGAATGCTGTCAGCGTGAATCTGGTTTGCCTTTATATCAAGTTCCACTCCGAATTTTTTCCAAAATCCAATCGTATCACGGATACAATCTTCCAATCTGTAAAAGTAGGCATCTGAGCCATACTCTTCATCTACGAACTTCACACAGATAAGAGTCGGATAATTCCCATCATACACACCTTCCAGATGAAACAAATTATTCAGGAACAGAAATCCATCGTGGTCTTTGACATAAAACCAGTCATATACATCGGATTCCAGCAGCTGCTCACTCACCAGGGGCATAACCCCTTTTAGCTTTTGTACACAGAGTTCCTTCGCCTTTTCTACCAATTTGTCTCTTTCCATATTCTTTTCATGCAATTCGCATTCTTTCTGGGTAGGGAATTCTTTCCCATCCTTTGCTACATAAAGAATACTTTTCTGTTCCACCATAATTGTTTCTGTCTTAATCTCCATATTTTATCTTTCTCCTTTTCTAATACATAAGGAAGCCACAAACTTCTTATTCAGAATTTGTGGCTTCCTTTATTCTGGATATGGGTTTTATCCTTATCCTATTTTGTGTTTTCTTGTGTGAATCCTGTAATTTCCATCCAGCCAAATCTGTCGCAATAATATCTGCGAGTCCGGTTTTTTCTCACGATTTCTACCACATCACTGACTGAAAGGGAACGACCTTGAAAATCTTCTGGCTTTCTCAGATTAAACATCTCAAACAGGTTTTCCAACACTTCCCTGTCATTCTGGTTTATTCTTTTCTCTTCCCCATTACAAGAAACACTGTCTACCAGTTCTCCACTATAAACACTCTTGTAATCTCCTAAAGAAAACTTTTCTTTTGCTCTTTCCCATCCAATGAAAGCATAATCTGCTTCCGTCTGATATACATGATACTGACTCATATTTTTTCTCCTTTTTTAATTAATTTGTGTTCTTTCCGGTTGGATAAATACTACCCTCCTTTTTGTTCAATTTCAGTTTTCAAACGCAAAAAAAGCCAGATGCAGAGATGCTTCTGCTTCTGACTTTATAAACCATTAAACTTGTTTGAAAAACTGTTATATATATAATACTCTATTTTTATTGTTTTGTCAATTTCTTTACATCCACTCCATTTTGAATTGCCGAAGAAATACTATTTAAGAAAATATAATTTTCCTTTACCTGTTCAGCATTTATTGGTGCTATGTTCGGAACCATTTTATTTTTATGATTCATGCTGTCCATGAAGTTATCAAAGCTGACTTCCGAACAAAATATCCAAAAATTGTTATCTTTATATACTACATGAAAGCCTTCTTCTATATTTTTAAATGCATAATATTGTTTTTCCATTTTTTCCATAGTACGGTCCAATGTGCATTTATTTTTTATTTTATCATCAGGAAGCAAAATACATACTCCAAAGAAACTCGGCTGTTTTTCTTTGTTGTAAATAGAAAATTCATAGATATCTATGGTTTCATTCATCAGGCAGCCAAAGTAGTGCATCTCTTCTGCCCCTGTATCAACATGTTCTTTGTAAAATTCCATCAGTCCTGTTTTGACATCTGTTTTGTTTTCATACACATATTGAAACTGTGGATATAATACAGGCATGATTCTATTTCTTAACCATTGAATATGTAATGCTTCTTTCTGACTTTGATTTTCCTCTGTAGTAAACATAATTATGATTGTAGCCACAAAAAGAATAATGATTGGCAGCCACAATCCAGCAGTTGAGGTCTTGAGTCCATATTTTCCTGATGCCACCCAAAAAAACCATAGCAATTCTAGTAAAAAGAAAAAAAGAAGAATTCCCATCCGTTTTTGCTTTCTCTTTTTTTTCATTTCTGGGCTTTTAAATGAGTGATTATAAGCCTGTACACTCAATTCACATTTCTCCCATTTTTCATCAAAACCTAATTCTTTATCCATTGTATTTCCTCATATCTTACCTGACTTGCTGTTTAATTTTTACAAGTAACTCTTTTGCTGCTGCATCTTTTTCAGAGATACTTTTTATGCCAGGAAATGTCGAATAATAAGGATTAACTCTTCCTCTTACTTTGTCCGGATGAGCTGCGAGCAATTTTAATAAATCGAGAATAACTTCTCTGCATCTGCCTTCTCGCATCATGGAGATATGCAGTAGGTTCCTATCTATATTTTCGATTTTTGAAAGATGATTGTAGATATCTTCCATTGTATCATAGATGTAATATCTTAAAATAGCATCCATATAATAATGTGCTTCACAGCGCATGGATTTTAAATTTTTATCAGCCGGAATGCTTTTGGGAATGAGTTTACCATTTTGGTTTTCTTTTACCTTCAATGAGCATGTGCATGTTTTATTGTAATGCTCACATACGCATAAAAGTTTCTCTGCATTGATAGAGTCCGGTGAATAGTCTCCAATTTTTCTGATTACCATTTTCCCCCCACAATAAGGACATTTTTGTGGTATTTCAAGATTGTAATAGGAGTTTATCTGTTTTTGAACAGCTCTTAATTGCTTTTTGCTTTTTGACTCGTTTTTTTTATATATCATTGACCATAAGTTCTCCTCTCTGCTATATCTATAGATAACAATAATCTATAGTTCGATGAACTGTCAACCCTTATAATTTATTAAGTTTACTTTAAGGAAAAGGTATCAAAATTAGAGAAAAACTGATGATTTTGTATGTTATGTAGTCATTTGTTCATCAATTCAATAAAAGTGTCTTTTGTTTTCTTCCCAGCGGCGTTTAAAAATATATATTCCTTTTTTTCAATTTTGACAATTACACTGTTTTTCCCAGCTAGTCTTATTTTTGTTTTAAGGTCAACCTCATACAAATCCGGAAATAATTCGTCCATTTCCTCCTTATATTGTATGAGATATTTTTTTCTTGCAGATTTAAGAAGATTTTTTACCTGATTCGTTTTGAGTTCTAATGCATCCGCAACATCTTTGCAGTCAATTCCAAATAACAACATATAAAGGAAGAGTCTTTGATTGGTGTAATAATTAATATCATATGGAAAGTAAGAGTTTAAATCTTCTCCAATTATATTTATCAGACCTTCTAAATAGGGAAGACATGGAGATAACCCTCCTTCAATTCTTACATACATGCCTCTGGAGATTCCTAGTCTATTTGCAACCTCTTCCTGTGTGATGTTTTTTTCTTTTCGAAGTGTTCGAATATAATCAACAAGACCTGATTCATCATAATTTTTTTTCATTTCATGTTTCTCCTGTTATTTTGTCTGCTTATCTTTTGGTAAATCAGCGAGAAACTGTAGGTGTTTTAAAAAAAGGAGGGGGAAAGGTATCCCCCTCCTCAATTACAGTTCTGTTTTATTCTTCCTCACGTTTTTTCTTTTTCGTTTTGTAAGAATAAACGCAGAAACCGGATACTGCGAAAAGCAGTAATACTGTAACCGGGATGATTGGCGAGTCATCTCCAGTTCGTGGTCTCAGCTTCGATATATCCGGATTATTATACCAGATAATCGGAGCTGCATTGGTATAGAACTTTGTAATGCTTACATATCGTTTTTCTGGTGACAGAATGTAACCTTCTGGTGCTCCTGTCTCCATGATGTAGTAATCTCCATGAAGAACCTGTCTAAACTCTGCATAGCCTTCCGGTCCAGATGTGGCAGTTGCCACAGGTGTTCCGTCCATCGTATACATTGTAAATACTGCACCTTCCAGTGGTTCAAGAGTTGCTATGTCAAGTTTGCTGATGGCAACGACTGCAAAATCATCAACCATATTTACAGCATTTCCACTTCCACCCTCTTCTAAGCCTTTTGAGGATACCTTGATTGGGTATTTCATTGGGTTCAGCGAGTATCCGGATGGAGAGGAAATCTCCTGTACATAATAACTTCCGGCAGACAGATACAGGGTTAATTTTCCATCACTGCCTGTTGTTCCGCTTGTTACCAAATGTCCACCTTCTGTGTAGACACCGTACTCCGCTCCTGGAACGAACTCATTGTTTACATTACGTTTGATAAGTTCAATCGGATACTTGGACGGTTTGGATGGTCTGCTGCCACCTCCACCGCCACCACCACTGCCACCGCCAGAAGGCTTTCTTTCATCCTTCATGACTACAGTGTTGACTGAACCATCTCTATTGACTGTGAATGTGATGCTCTCAGCTACTAAATAGCCGTTTGGTGCTGTTGTCTCGATAAGGGTGTATTCCTGACCCGCAATCAATTTTCCGGTGATTTCATGAGGTTTATCTGTAGAAACCCATTCCTCAATCACGTTTCCGGCTTTATCCTTGATTTGCAGATGTGCGCCAGGAAGCTCCTTGTCTGTTGTGATGTCAACCTTGCTGATTACAACCTTTGTAGGTTTGTCTTCCATAACTACAGTTGTAATCGAGCCGTCTTTGTTTACAGTGAACTTGATATCTTCTGCATAACCGTATCCGTCCGGAGCACCTTCCTCAATCATGGTGTACTCTTCGCCAGCAATCAGTTCGCCAACGATTTCATGTGGCTTGTCTGTGGAAATCCACTCATCCACGATGTTACCGTCTTTGTCCTTGATGACAATATGAGCACCCGGAAGTTCTTCTCCAGTTGTGATATCGGTCTTTGTGATAGTTACATGAGTCGGCTTATCTTCCATTACCACCTTATCAATTGTTCCATCCAGACTGACTGTGAACTTAATCTCTGCTGAGTAAGCATATCCATCCGGAGGTCCAACCTCAATCATGGTGTATTCTTCGCCAGCAATCAGCTTTCCAACAATCTCATGTGGCTCTGTGGTAGATATCCATTCTTCTACTACCTTGCCATCCTTATCTTTGATAACGATGTGTGCGCCAGGTAATTCTTCTCCGGTTGTAATGTCAGTTTTGTGGAATACCACATGGGTCTTCTTGTCTTCCATTACTACCTTGTCTACAGTTCCGTCTTCGTTTACAGTGAACTTAATTTCTTCTGCATAACCGTATCCATCTGGAGCACCTTCCTCAATCATGGTGTATTCCTCACCCGGAGTCAGTTTTCCTGTGATGATGTGCGGTTCTGTTGTGGATGTCCACTCATCAATGACTTTACCATTCTTGTCCTTGATGACGATATGTGCGCCCGGAAGTTCTTCTCCGGTTGTAATATCAGTCTTGCTTAAAGAAACATGGGTTTCTTTATCATAACCGCCAATGCTGTCGATAGAAGCGTTTTCGTTCAGTGTAAACTGAATCTTGTTGCTTTCACGGCTCTCTCCATCTGTGAAGTTTGTTGTCTCAATTAAGAGATACTTTCCTCCCTTAACGAAGAGTTCACGTTCTGAGGTATCCTTTACATTTCGTGTAAATACTGCAAATGCTCCGGTGTCCTCTGCTGCAACGCCTTCTGTGTTACGTTCCGTAAATACTTTCTGAGTTTCATCAGGAATTCGCTCAACTTTGTATTTTACGTTTTTGTAAATGTTGCCAGGATTAATGACGATGTATTCATTGCCAGCTAGGGTAATGATGTCACCACTTCTCATTTCTCCGGTTCTGCTGCCTGTGTACTGATAGATACCCTTTAACTCAGCACCAAGCTCGCTGTAGAGTCTGATACGGAAGTTGGAGGTTTCTCCGGCATACATTTCTTTACCGGAGCCTGTCAGCTCGTTATATACAGTCAGTTTGTTCGGCTGCATGATAGGTGCAAACTTGCTGGTGCTGAATGTCTTTGTATTAAAGGAGATTTCAGCATCTACGCTTATGGTTTCCTGAGACCTATCATCTACCTGTGTGTCAAAGGTTACATATCCGCTTGTGGAAGGAGCAACATCCTTCACTACCCATGTAATGGTATCTCCGGATACTGTGCCACCGTCCTCTGCGTTAAGAATCAGTGCATTGTTTACTTTTGCCTTTACTGTAATATCTGTCTTGATATTCGCTGTATTGACATAAGCAATCGTGTTAATTACTACCTGTTTCGGGTCCAGAACATCTCCATTGACTCCGTTGCGGTTTTTAATCGTTACCTTCGGATTCTCCGGATTTACATTGTTTTTGATGGTCTTGTAATTTACAAAGGAGTTTGGAGTAAAGTGCTCAATCTCCGTACCATCAGCCCAGTAAAGGGTCAGGTTCGTAGAACCAACCTGTCTGGAATCTACAACGTATTCGCCACTTTCATTGAAGTTCACACGCTTGGTGGTCTTTTCTGTGGCTGTTCTGCTTCCGTCAGAGTAACAGGTGTACTCTGTGAAGGTATAAACCTCCCCGCCTGTTAATCCATCTGTATTTAAGATGGTGTGCGGATTTCCGTCAGAAGTCCAAGAAGCAACTTCCTGTCCGGATTTGTCAGTTACTACCATTTCAACCTTGGATACATACCTACCAGTCAGTGTTACAGATTCAATGGAATCAATGTCCAGATTGTCTGTGTCAAGATACTGGCTTTCTGGTGTGATGTAGTTGACTGTGATAGTATTCAGTTTATTGGTTACACTCTGAATGCTTCTGCCGTTTTCGGAAATCGTGAAGACGATAGGCTTCATGAGGTTATATCCCTCCGGAGCCTTTAACTCCTTGAGCAGATAGCTCTTTCCGGCTACTAAGCCTTCAATCATGTGTCTTGGCTCATCTTTTGATGTAGTCCAGGTATCCAGTGCCTTTGTCTCATCATAGATGTAATTATCTTCGGCATCTTTGCCTTCTACTTCATAGACTGCCAGGACAGCTCCTTCGATGAATGCTCCTTCAATTCCATCATCTTCCAGATGTGTGAAATCTCTCTTCTCAATGTAAATCTTGGTCTTTTCGTTCTTAACAGTTACGTTCTCCGTTGCGAACTCACCATATTGATAAGAAACTCCACCCTTGTCCGGGTCAAACTGGAAGGACTTAATCACTGCACTTGCAGCAAATCCGTTCGGAGGATTCACCTCTCGAAGTTTGTAGGTGTACGGAACGATTGTTCCATCCTGTGTTACTTCTCCTACAGGAAGGTCTCTTACGGTCACAATACCGTTTGTGTCACTCACATGTTTCTCAAGTACGACATCTCCAGCCTTGTTATATGCTTTCAGTTCGAAAGTTACGCCCTTTAACGGAGCATCATTCATATCCGTCTTGCGAATAATCAGTTCTCCAAGGACTGGCTTATCAGACACACGCACAAACTTGATTTCCTCGCTGCCAGTATATTCAATCTTCACTGGCTCAAAGGTTGTGTAGTAAGGCGGTGTTGAAAGCTCGGCTAAGTAGTATGTTCCATCTTTCAATCCGTGAATGGTATGTGGCTTTAAGTCTCCCTTCTCGTAACCATCCGGAATCAGACCATTTACAAAGTCTGTATCCGTGTAAGTCCCATCATTTCCAGATACCCATGTGGTAATCAGATGTGCTTCATCCTGTACGAATGTACCATCATCTGCTGCCTTGTAAAGTGCCAGTTTTGCACCCACGAGTTCATCTTCTTTTCCTTCGGATACCTTGGAAATTCTGATTGCGGTTGTTTCGTTGATGACTGAGTAGTACTGTACGTCTACCATATCCTTAACGGTAATGACGATGTTTTCTGCTTTCGCATATCCATCCGGTACAGTGGTCTCAACCAGTACATAGGTGGAATTGATTGGGAGATAATCAAATCTCCTGTGTCCATCTATGGTTGTGTATGCATTTGCATACTTGTTGATGGACGGAAGTTTCTTATAGTCGAACTTATAGTCAAACTGATAAGTTGTTCCGGTCCTGTCTGCGGACTCCTGATAAGCTGTAATTTCTATCTGCTTACCATCGTTTGTTTCAAACAGCATCGTTGCTGTGGTCGGGAATTTCGTAGCGGATGGTTTTCCGTCTACGATAGAGCCGTCAATCTGTGTATGGGATACATACGTTGCTGACTTCTCATTCGCCCACTTGATGATGTTCTCATTTTTCTTATTGGCATTGTATGCTGCAAGGAATCCCTGTTTGTCTTCCTCTGACATACCAGCCGGGAATGTTACAACATTGTTTGCTACCGTTACAAGTTTTCTGTCTTCCAGTACCCATGCATTATCATCTGTGGAACTTCTCTTTGCAGTACGTTCTACAGACCAACGAATGGCTGTACCTTCTGTTGTGCCATATTCTTTGTACATGGCTTCAAACTCGCTTCGGAAACCGGATTCCTTATCTTCTCCGGATGTGTTTGGATAGTCTTTCAGATTAATGACATCTGTATAATCTGTCATGTCATCACTCATCCAGGTATCCACTACATCAGCCGGATTGTAAGTTCCGTCTGCATTGCCTTTATAAAGGGTAAAGCCAGCTCCATTTAACAGTTCCTTGCCCTTGTCTGTCATTTCATGCTTGGCAACCTCTACCTTTGTATGGTCATCCTTCATAATAACAGTCTGGACTTCTGCGGTGTTGCTGATATAAACCTCTAACGGCTCTGCGGTTGCAAATCCATCCGGAGTCTCAAGTTCTTCTAACAGATAGTAACCTTCCGGTACACCTTCTAAATAGATAGGTGCAGCTTCCGTTGTCCACTTCGCTGTCAACTCCTTGATGCTGCTTACCATACTGTCTGTTGCATAGTAGGTAATCGGGTCCCCATTCGGATTCTCACGAACCAGATAGTAACCCTTCGGATAGGTAATAAAGTCTGCGGTATATACTTTCTTTGCTTTGTAAAGAGCAATGATTGCATCCGCTACCTGTCCGTATCCATAGCCATTCTTACCTTCAACGGTTGTACCTTCCTTTAATCCGGTCTCCATGTTGATGATGTCGAATGTCTGCTTGTCTGTACCGTCAATCTTGGAAATCTCAACTTTGGTGGTCTTATCTATCATGCTGGCGTGATGCATTACATCCGTTTCATTGACAGTGATACCTGTTGGCATTCCCTTTAAGTAGCCCTTCGGTACTTTTAACTCTTCCATGATGTAGTGTCCGACTGGTACTCGTTTGAGTACGTCAGGCTGTCCATCCATCGGAGTGGTGTCAAACGGGTCATTTGGAGTCTTGTCGGATGTTACCCAGGTATTCTCCAGAATGTAGTTTTCTCCCTGTCTATGCCAGAGATTCTTCTGTGTCTGATGCTCCTTGGTTTCATCTCCATCAAATAACTCGTCATGGTCGTTGATTCTGTAAGCTGCATTGTTGTACTCTTCCAGATTGTCGGAATCCTGATATCTGACAAAGTCTCCATTTCTGTCATAGAGTTCGGTTCCCTTATCATAGGTTTCGTCACTTCTCTGGTAGTAGTTTACAAGACCGTGTTCATCGTATGTCGGATTCAGTTCCTTATTGAACGTACCATTGTTATCGTCCACCAGAACATCATCATTCATATTCTGACCGTTCTCATTCTTGTTTACGGTACTCTCCTTATGGCTTTCTTCTCCGGCAGCAGAGTCCCATGTTCCGGTAATGTAACCGGATTCGCTGTGTTCATAGTACGGTTTTTCTTCATTCGGAATGTCATGTCCGGAGTTATTGGTAACATCCACAATCTCATCCTCATGATAACCGTCTACGTTTTCTCCCAGAGTTGCAATTCTGGAAGTAGTAATCTTGTCCCTTGCAATAATGTTTCCAAACTCATCACGATGGATATTGACAGCCCATACAAGGACTCTTTCGCTTCCGTCCGGCTTCTCTTCCGTAACGTATGCCATACCTGTATATGGGTCTACCTTGGCATCTCGGTTTCCATCTCGGTCAAGATGATATACCACTGTGCCTTCTCCAACCGTTATGGTCTTATTGATAGCGGAATAGCTGATTTCGTTGAAGTCTCCACCAACAAACTCTAAGTATGGGATTCCACCCTTAAATGCATAGATGGAATACTCGGTATCTGTCTTTGGATGATTCTTCTTATCAGATTCCAGTACATCAATGGATACCTTATCATGGTCTTTATTGTATCCGTACTTGATTTTCTTGCCATCTACATTATCAACGGAAATGACTTCCAGACTGTCAAGGTCGTAATACAGGATATCTGTATCCGGTCTTTCAATCGTCTCTGCTGTCCAGATGTTACCTTCTGCCTTAATCGGGTTCTGGTTCTTATCTACGCCAGCCGGATATTCAAGGACATATTCTTTGCCGTCTTCATCTTTTTCTTTTACGAATTCGACTTTATTTCCGGCATATCCCTGTTTTACATACATTCTGCTGATATTGTTGTCGGCAGTTCTTTCAATCACAAGACCTTCATATGCATGGTCCTGTGTGTCACCGGAAAGTTTGATTTCCAGTGCATCAAAGAGGGTCATGGTTGCTCCCGCAACATATCCGTTGGCATCGTCTGCGGTCTCAAGGGTCTTCGTCACGAAACCATATCCGGCAAATACCTTGCCCTCATAGGCTATCTCAACGTTTTCTCCAGCATTCTTTCTTTCTACCAGATATTCCAGAGTACCCTTCTTCCAAGCATACCCTAAATACTCTCCAGCTTCATTGTATGCGTACTCTAAATCCGGATTGTTTCCAATCTCTGCTAAAGTGCCGTCTACTCTTCCACTGACTTTGTATTTTACGGTCTTATCCGGTGTAGTGTTTGCTGTTCCCTGGCTGGACTCTTTGACTTTCTCAACAGTCAGCTTAATAGGAGCGTTTTCTACATTGACTCTTGCCACATTTACAATATCCTGTGGCTTGTTTCCATTGGTAGTCGGATTATCAGACGGGTACTCATACATGGCTGCAAGAACTCTTTCATCCTTATTCGCCTGTTTATAATATGTAACCTTGTCTGAATATACTTCTACAGCAATAGGTTTGCTTCTGGTGTAGCCAGATGGTGCTTTTGCTTCGCAGATTACATAGACACCCGCACCTAACGGCTGTGGTGTTTCAATATAACCTACTGTCTGGTTCTGGTAAACCAGATTGGTATTGGTCTCCTCATCCTTCATCTTTCCGTCAAGGACGGTTGAATAGGACTTGAATGCGACAGTCTGATTTCCTTCGGAATCTCCAAGGATAATCTTTTCAGGCTCTTCACAAATCGGAGTGCCAGCCGGAACAGTTCCCGTATAAAGATTTCCAGGTCCATATTCCTTTCCGGTCAGACGGTCTATGAAGGAGAATCGTCTTGCGATAGGCTTAATGTCTGTTGCACACATGGACTCTAAGAATTCCTTTGTTCCGGAAATCAGAGTGTCCTCTTCATAGAACATAACTTCGCCATTGCCATCCTTCGCATCATTTCGCTTTGCAGCATAGATGTTGAAGATTGCTCCATCATGAAGGATGTTTTCATGGGTTTCGGAATCCAGCTTCTCAAGTCTTAACTTTGTGGTAAAGAAACGGTTGCGGAATTTCGTGTAGTCATATCCCTTATAAGTGCTTTCGCCGTTTGCCTGTACTACTGCATCTGCTTCTTCATCCGCAGTGTCATTTGGTGCTACTACAGTCCACTGAACTAACATTGGTGCGTATTTGCCATCATAAGCAATCTGCTCGCCCTGCATGGTCTTTACGTTATCCTTATAGAAGAATCCCGGTCCGTTATCCTCTGTCTTTGTTCCACCTGTGTACTGTACTTCATTTGCCGTTCCCGCATTTTCTGCTACGGAACTGTATCTGTAGTATTTGGATACTCCAGTTCTACCACTCAAACCTTCTGTCAGATAGTAAGGAACATTTCCTGTCGTTCTGTCATCCTGTTCGTTGTAGTAGTTCTTGTACGGTTTGAATTCACTCTGGGTCAGTGCGAAGTAATCTCCGGCAGCAGCTCCCGTTACGCCATTATCAATGTTGTCAATATCCATTCCGTACTTGTAAACCTCGAAGTCACCTTCTGCATTTCTTCCCTTGATGAGATGAAGTGCTTCCTCATTAAATCGGATTTTGTACTTCTTCTCCATGTCTGGCTGTGTGATATTCGCATCATAATTATAATACGGATTAGTCACTTCCGGAGAAGCCTGTGCGCCATCGTGATTTTCATAAACAGAAGGAAGGATTACTTCTCTTGGCTTATCAATCTGATAGTGCTTATTCTTAAAGTCTTCTAAGTGGTCATATCTTGGCTGCTGCTCTACTACCACATATGTACCATAAGGCAGATACTGGGAGTTTGCAAAGTAGTAGCCTTCGCTGTCGTTTGCTGCATCTCCGTAGAGAGTATTTGCTGATAAGGTTGTTGTATCCTTATCCTTGCCACCGTTTTCTTCACTATCCCATTCGATGGAATAAATTTCATCCATATCATAGGAGAAGAATGGCTTCAAGTAGTTCTCTGCTTTGATGATTGCATTGCGGAGTGCTTCATCATACATTTCGTCTGAATAAGGAACACTTCCGTCTTTGTCTTCGTTCTCTGCTGGGTTGTTTGGTACTTTCTTGATTAATTTTGCAATTTCATCATCCAGATACCAGTCAATCGCAAACTGTCTTACCTTGTCAGAAACCTTCGCATTTTCAATGGTCTTGTCCGTGCGGTTTGCTGTGTTTCCGATAGGCTGCCATGAGGTGTAGGTCGGGTTTGCATCGTCCCACTTATCATTGTTTGCAACTGCTACCGCATCAAAGAACTTGTCGTAATTGTAAGCCTTGACCATTCTGGTAGAAGCATTATCTTCCATCTTGACTTCAATGGTCTCCAGAATAGAAGTATAACCATTATTCTGGTTTTCATTGATATATCCGTCTGTGTAGCTGTACAGAGCGTCATTGCTTACGATTGCATCTTCGGAATCCTTATAAAGCGGATTCGTCACATGAGTTACTTTGGTATAAATCTTGTTGACCAGTGCCGGGAACTTCTTATTTCCGTCAAGGACATCAATTTCATTTCCCAGTCTGTCTTGCCAGAGCACATTTCCGTCATTGTCACGATACAGGCGTTCCAGGTTTGACTTTAAGTAAACCTTGAAGCGGAAGTTATCCATCTTCTTGGCTGGAGAATTCTTTCCGAATAAACCGCCAAAGGTTTCTGTGAACCAGTCTTCGTGTACTTCTGTGTAAGAGTTTGTGTTATTGTAGGATTTTTCATCAATGTTCTTTGTAACTTTAATCTTCTGTGCAATAATACGCTCTTGCACCGGATTTGGTGAATTGTTTGTATTTCCATCTTCGATGAGGTCAAACATTCCACTGTAGACAAGTCTCTGATTCTTAATGTAAGACTCATCCTGATTAAAGTCCTCAGAGGTATGCACACTCGCACCCGCACCGGAAACTCGCATGATGTAAGCGGAGTTGCTGATAGTCTTTCCTACTTCATAGCCCCAAACATTGTTTTCGCCAATCTTGTCGATGTCAGCCTGTGTAAGCTGGGTTCTTCCATCGTCAATGGCAATCGTAAAGTGGGATGACTTCACGCCACCTAAATCAGCGTCTTTTGCGCCAGCATGTAAGGTGTACTGTTTGGAAATCGGGTCATAAACTACATAAGTGCTTCCTACCGGGTCTTTTACGGCTTCCTTAGACGGAACAACTGGAACCTTAGAGGTATTGGTAGTAGACTGTTCTACCTTCTGGTCCTCAAATTTCGGAACATAAACTTTTCTTCTGACTTTTTCATGTCCCACCCAGTTGCCATTTCCATCCTGATACCAGTAATCATACAGGGTATCTCCTGGAGCATAGCAGAGGTATTCTTCACCTGACATGGTTGACATAAGGTCTTCTGGCATTCCATTTTCATTAATTCTGAAATCTGGAGCAAAGACTACTTTTGCTTTGCCATTTGCACCCGGAATCTGAACAACCTGTACCTGGTCTCCTGTATACTTCCTTAATACATAGCGTTTGGTCTTTTCATTAAGTTTGAATAAGTATCCGGCAACTGCATTGCCTGTATCATCTAACTCATAAAGAGTTGTCTTCTTCGGACTCATTCCAACTACAATGGTTACTCTTGCAGTGTTTCCTGTCATCTGGATGCTCTGCAAACCACCATAAGTGTAAATGCGGTTTGCAATGTAATAATCCAGAATCGCATTGATAACGGATGCGTTGGTTGATACATTGCTTACATTGATAGTAACTTCTGGCATTCCATATGCACCACCACCTGTTGCTTCATCGTAAACTGGGAAATCTATCTGGGAATAAGAACCAGTTGCACTGTCTTTTGGTGTATCAATTCCCATGCTACGCATCATCTGTTCAAGTTCGTACTTCACATAGCGGAAGTTTGCGTCCTCGTCTTTATATGCTGCGTTATATTTTCCTGTATCAGATGGTTTTGCAGTTGTGCCTGTTGCTTTTTTTGCTTCAAATCCGACTCCAACATACGGAGAAGGAATCAGGGTTGCATTTGGATTTTTAATCGGGTTTCCATCAATATCTCTCTTCGGAGTTGTGGAATCTTCCGCTGTCATGTATAACGGCTCTTCTTTTGCATCTTCCCATGTTCCACCAACCGGAACCTGGATGATAACATCCTGAGTCTTTACATCGTCAAAGTAGAAGTCCGCTCCTTCTGGCAGTCCGTCAATAACAACATTGAATCCCTTTGTCGCATTGTTGGAACCTACCATGATATCAAAGAGGTTTTCCCTGTTTCCGTATGCTGCGTTTCCTTCCGGGAATGTTACGACATGTTTCATCTTCTCTTTTATCCAAGCACTTCCTTCTGGATGTGTTTTGGAATCGTCAGTGTCTCCGTAATCATTCCGGTTATCATCAGTTGGGTTGGTTACTTCCATATCCTTACCTGTGATGGAAAGCTCAAAGCCTTCGGAACGGGTAAGCTCTTTAATATAGTAGTTTCCAAGAATCAGAGGTCTACCTATCCAGTAGTCTCCATTTGTGGTTACGTTGTCTTTGTAGATTCTTCCGGTCTCTTCCTCATCGTATTCTTTCCTATAAGTATCTGCATCATACAGGTTCTTCGGATATTCCTTTCCGGTATATTCGATTTTTCCTTCCTTATAGTTATAAATGCTATGCGGTTTCTCTGTAATGGTAAGGAATGAGCCATCTCCGTTCTTGTCCGTTGTGGCAACCGCCACAAGGTCATTGGCATCAAAGATAATTCCTGTTCCTTTGACTACATTTCCAGAATCGTCTCTCTGTGTATCCGGTCCATAGATATCATCCGCTGCGAACAGTCCGTATACAGCACCCTCTAAGGTTGAGTCACCCTGAGTATCGCCATATGCATCATAGTCTGGATTTTCTCCGGCAGCCAGTTGCATATCTTTCTTGTTAAAGTGAATTTGTCCTGGTACACGGTGGTCATAAACTTTAAAGCTATGTCCAATATTGTCAGCGGGTCCTTTATCGACTTCCGGCTGAGAATCAACGATTGCCCCATCAAGGTCAATGTATCCACCCGCAGCTTCATAGAATTTGCCTGGGTCTGTTTTTTCAAGTGTAAAGGTAACACCTTCACGCTCATAATCATAGGATGTCCTCTGCGGTCTGTCTGTATTGGACGGCGTTGCTTCATCTTCATCTAAGAGTCTGTCTTCGTCAATGATGATATCATCTTCTGCAATAATATCTTCATCTGCGATAGTCTCATCCTCTAAGACGTTGTCCGGTTTACTGGTTTCTATCTCCGGTTTTCCCGGTTCGCTCTCTTCTGCTACAGGAGCTTTTGTCTCGGCAACTGTAGGTTCTACCTTTTCAGGTTTGCTCTCTTCCGGTTTTTCCGGTTTTGTTGCTTCTGTCTCAGCTTCCGTTTCGGCAGCAGTAGGTTCTTCCCTTTCAGGTTTATTCTCTTCTGCTATAGTTTCTTCCGGAATAGCTTCTTCTGGTTTTTTTGCAGATACCAATGGAACTTTTCTCGGAGAAACAGAAATGCTGATTTCTTTCGATTCTTCGGTTACTTCTTCCTTGACCTGTTCCTTGTTAGATTCAGTCTCGGCTTTTGCTTCTGTCTCAGCTTCCGTTTCGGCAGCAGTAGGTTCTTCTTTCTCAGGCTTGGTTTCTTCTACTGGTTTTGTTTCTGCTGGCGTAGGTGCTGTTGGCTCCTCCGTCTCAGGAACTGTAGGCTCTACCTTTTCCGGTTTGGTTTCTTCTGCCTGACTTTCAGTTTCCTCTACTGGCTTGGTCTCCTCTGTTGTCGAATTAACTACATCGTCAATCAGGAATTCTTCATCAACATATTCTGCATCAGAAGGAGTTGCTTCTTCAACTTCGTCATACTCTGCAACAATATTGATTTCGAATTTGTTTTCTTCTACAAACTTATCCGGAAGACCAACAAAGTTGCGTAATGCATTGACTATCTGTTCGCCCCAGGAAAGTTCATATTTTTCAGTAAGATACAATCTGCTTTCAGTGTTTGAATCAGAAGATTTCTTTCTACGGCTTCCCATGAAAACTCTTGCATTTTCTGTTTCACCTTCTTCTCCACCTTCTTCATCCTTGTTTCCTCCACCAAGAGAACTATCTGCTTTTCCTTCTACAATAATATCTGCATTACTGCATTCGGTCCACTCAGCTTCCTTTTCTGCTTCGGAAGAAGCAATGGTTACAATTTCAATAGGAACATCATCCGGATGTCCGTTTGGTCCATGAATGATATATCCATATCGTGGGTCAACCTCTCTAAAGGTGTAGGAATATCTCAGATTAATGAAATTCTCATATGCCTGGTCTCTGGCTGTTTTACATCCAGAGCCTTCAAATGCTTCTGCTTCGGATGGTTCGGTTTCAGAGCCACATTCCCAGTGATGGAATGTTCCATTGCTGTCAGCAGCAGCCTGGGCGCATTCGTCAACGGCTGCTTGCCACTCTTCCATTAACTGAGCATATTCATCCGCTGCTTCTTCATCTGCTTCGGCATCTCCACTACTTTCTGGTTCTGGTGGAATCGGATGTCCGTCACAGTATTTGTGTGCAAAATCATAGAAACGTTCATCGTCATGGCTAATATATCCATTTTCATCCGTTTCCATGTCCTCTTCAAAAATCAACCAGTTATCCCATGTGGTCGGGTCTTCTCGCATTTTACTTTCTACGAGCTTACCATCCGTTTCATCATCAGTGCCAATCTGGTCCTTATCCGGGAAGGCTTCCAATACTTGCCAAATAGAATCTTTCAGAGGATGTCCGGTTTCGTAATCATATTTTGTGAGGTCTACTTTATAGTGGCTTTCAAAGGTTTCCTTATGTTCGTAAATCTTTACAGAAATTGTGTCACCTTCACCTAAACCACTACCTCCACCACCCGGAGTTGGTTCCTGTGGCTCTTGTGGCTTCCATTTGGTTGTCATGTAGAACTCAGGATATGTTACTTTCACTTTACCAAATGCACGGTAAAACGGCTGAGACTCTTTGTTCTTTGCATCATCAGTCTCGAAATATTCAATTAATCCAGTTACATTTAATACCTTAAATATTTCAGGATTATATTTAACTTTGAAAATAACTTCTCCCTTTTCCAAAGATGCAACTGGATATTTTGTATCCGGGTCGATAACTGTCCATGTAAATGAGTAATCATCATATGTGATTTGAATTGGATATTCTCTATCTCCCGCTGGTCCTGAAACCTTAACTGGAAAGCCTTCTATGGTACAGTATTTTCTAAATGTAGCCCAATCTTGTAATCCAGCCATATCATAAAGTTTTTTGGCATCAAATTCTCCAGGACCAGATTTTAAATAATCCATAGAAATAGCATCTTCTGGTGTTCCATACTTGCTGACGGAATTAAAAATATCTTGAGGAGATTTACAACCAGCCGGAATATTTTCCAACTTCATAAAGCCATCATGTGCCATGTCTTCAACTATGGAACTTCCACCATTTTCTTTTCCATGAGACCAAGCAACTTCCTTGGCTACTTTTGTGCTTCCCGCAAGTGGTGTTCTAAAATACTCTTCTATAGAATGGTCATCAAATTCTTTATGGATTCCCGTATAGTTTCCATACGTTAGCATATACGCCCAAAACAGACGTTTATGTTCGATGGAACCCTCCGAATAACTGACATCATTATCAGTTTTATAATAGTCATACTCAGATTTGGCACTGGCTCCCTTTTTCATACAAAGGAAATCCGTCTTTACCTTCTGGTTATCCATTGTACCCTTAATATCATAATGACCGTCACCACTGGTTGACGTATCAAATTTCATATGAAAGGCATAAGCCGTCAAGATATCAGGGGGCAGATGGGGAATTACAGACATGCTGAGAGTGACTGTGGATAGAAACAGTGCCAACCCTCGTTTCAATCGTCCCTTTTTCATAAGTACCTCCATGTTTCATTGTTTTTATGTCGATAAAAACTTTGGCTGTAGGGTGCTTTTGGCACGATACGTTTCTACGATGTATTATGATACACTTTCTTTTTCATATAAATTCCTCCATGTATTTTTAGTTTATATATAAAAACGCTATTGCGTTGTTGACTGTAGAGTGTCTACGGCACGATACGTTTTATTCTGTATAGTCTGTATATAGATTCACTGTGGTCAGTTCATCTCCAAGGAACAGAACATAGATTCCCATTGTTTTGTCTTCATCCAAAAATATTTCATAGGATGCAGACTCTTCATCACTACTTATTTCTTCTAAAACAGCAGCAACTTCTTCTCTGGTAGATTCTGCATTAATTCCCCCATAGAAGGTCACATTTTGTCCACCCCATGACATACGGTCCCAAGTGAAAGAAACAATATCTCCTTTTGTTATATCAATATCATCATCACTTCTGTTCTGGCTGATTTCCACTGCAAAGAAACTGTTCTCTCCTTCCTTCCAACAGGCACTTCCTCCTGTTCGCTCCCTTTTATATATTGTATCTAAATAGGTAGACTGAACATCAAATCCCGCATCTACAAATTCTTTGTAGCTGATTGGGAGTTTTAAGGTTTTTCCATCAATTGTGATTTCATTATAATGTTCTTTGAAATCCTCGCTAATGCTACTGTTTTTTGTTTCCTGTACAGAGTCCTTCTCAGTTTCCTCTATGGTCTCTTTATCCGACTTCTCTGACAGTGCAGACTCTGTAACTGTCTCCTGTACGATTGTGTTTTCCATAGATGGCTTTTCTCCTTTTGCACATCCACAAAGAGATGCCGTCAGTAAAGCTGTCAACAAAATTACTTTATTCTTTTTCATAATACTCTCTCCTCTTGTTTTCATATTCTGTTCTATTTTTTTCTTTAAGTTATATTTCATATATCTCCTTTATACCTTAACCATTCCATAAGATGTGCATTGAGTAGGTTTATTATTAGAATTATCCCACCACTGAAAATTTTCTTTTAAAATATCCAGAGCATCTTCACAAGTAATCATCTCTGGGTATTGTTCCAATCTGGAATAGAGATAACATTCATGTAATTCATATGTCACCTTACAGTCTGTTCTATGTAATGGAGTCATTTGATAAAGATGCTCTTTATCTATGTTACAGTTAAATTCTCTGGCAGGTTGTTCTTCCTGTTTGAAGAAAATTTCCTCCCCTGTTTTGGAATCAAAATATCTGTAAAGAAAGTATAAAGCCAAGGCTTCAATATGTTTTCCTTTATATTCAAATCCCTGTAGTGGTCTCGGTAAAAACAATGCTTCATATGTGATTCTATATTGATTCATATGTCTCCTTTTGGTTGTGAAGTATCTTCGGCATAATACACTTGAAAATTTTATCCCATAGGCTCCGCAGATACCCAAGACAGGCGTTTATTTCTGTTTAATTTTTTCAACAACAGATACGTTTGTATTACAACAGGTGTATCTTGCAGCAGCAGCAGCATATTTTTCCTTAGCGTTAATCTATCCAACAGTTCTTCATATGTTCCTCATATAATTCTTCTGCTCTTGCTTCAATAATTAGCCATATAAGCAAGCACAGGCTTCCAAATAAAAATAATGGGTATAAAATACGGTCATATAAAAATTTCATCTTGATTCTTTCCTTTATATTTAATATGTGAACAATTTATTTTCCTTAAAATTTTCGCTTCGAATTAGCAGAATTTGTCTCCATATTTTTCTTCAAATAATTTTTTTGACTTATCTTCAATAAATAGCCATATGGATAGGCAGCAAACTCCAAACATAAAAAGCGGATATAAGACATGTTTTAATAAGTATTTCATTTTAATCTCCTTATATTTTTAATTTTCCTAAGAAATGTAAATACGTCGATTTTATAGTTGTTTCAATGTCTTGAAACAAGATACGTTTTGGAATAAATTCCAAAACAAAAACAGCTACCAAATAAAAATATTTGATAGCTGTTTTGAAATTTTTACTTGTATTCAGGCTTAAACTGAATAGTTGTCTTTCCAAACTCCTCTCCAAGAGTTCCAAGCTGACTTAACATAGATTTGTCTGTTGGTACAACGTATCCCGTAGCTTCGCAGTAGTCACCTAACTGCTGATACATTCCAAGAACATTTTTACGGTAGACATCTTCTACAGTAAAATATTTGTTCTGTGTGGTAGGTTCGTTTCCGAGCCAGACATCATTGACAAGAAATACGGGATAAATATGTCCTACATCTCCCATTCCAGCAACTTTGATATCTACTGCCTGTCCTAATAAGCCAGCAGCTTCACGATATCCCTGACATACAGCCTTTCCTTTTACAAGGCAACCATACGCTCCATAGCTTAAAGAATTGGACCAACCTGTAGTATCTGCTTCGTTAGCAGCATCATGGTCGTAGGAAGCCTGATGAATACGATTGCAAATACGGGTAGCCTTTTCCAAATCAGAAGCATTTCTCCAATCAAAGCTGTTCATGAATGCCTTAACTTCGTTTAAAAGTTCTTTTGTTTCAGCATTATCTTTCCAAGGGATATTTGCTTCATTATAACCAGATAAAATAGCTAATACAGCTAAGTTATATCCACCTGTTGGATTAAGCATGGTAATATCTCTTTCTTCGACTGCCTTCTGAGAAATATAAAGCTGTCCGGTGATTCCATCAGGTTTTGCATATCCCTGACTTGCACAGTGAGGACAAGGGAAATGCGCTCCCTGAAATCTCGGAACTAAATTATCTACTCCCTCATTGTCTACTTCATGGCAAAAATATTTTTCTACCATACCCTTTAATGGGAATTCATCAGAAGAAGTAGCGGTAGCATTGTTTGCGTTTTGAGTTTGCACTACTTCATCTACTACCCACTGTCCGTCACCATTTACGGTGTAACCGTCTGGAGTTGTTGTGTTTGCGTACATGTTTCCATTGGAATCAAAGCAATAGGACTTACCATCAATCCATTGCCAGTTATTTGTTACATAACTGCCATCATCATTCTGGTATTTCCATGTGCTTCCCTCCTGCTTCCACTGTCCTGCAAATGCAGTAGATGAAGCCAACATACTCAATGCTGCGGTAAGGGTTACGACCTTAACAAAACTCTTTCTCATAATTTTTCTCCTTTAAGCGTTTTATTAAGGTCGCAAATCCTAATACTCCGCTCCACCAGAGAAAATAATGATAACAAATTTTGTTAATTTTTTTATTCTTTACTCATTTATTATAACATAAAAACGGCAAAAATGCTACCTTATTTTTAAATGTAAGAAAGAAAACAGACTTTCGTAAGTTTCCTTTATTTTCGGCTTTTCTATCAAATATTTTTATTCGGTTTTCAATGTACTGTTTACAGAAACTTCTGTAAAGAGGGGAAACGGGAATCGAACCCATATAAACATTTTTGTTTTCTGTCAAAAGCCAACAGTCCCCTACCTTTTTTTGAAGGAGGGGCAAATTGCGTTCTGCAACATGCCCCTCCTGTTTGACCTATGTAACTGCTATTACGGAATTATCTTACCTGAACAACTCCGTTTACAGTCCACTCACCATTCTGATTTACAGTCCAAGTACCTGTACTGTCTTTAATGGTTGTGTTTTTCATGAGTTTACCTCTGAAACCGTCTGATACCGGATTGAAGTAGTAGCATCTCTGCTTTCCATCTGCACCAGTAATCCAGTTCCAGCCTGTATACATACGTCCAAGGGTATTATCGGATACATTGTGAAGGAAATAAACATTGCCATCTGTATCTGTGAACCATCCAGTTACCATGAAGCCATTTGCATCAAATCTGAACCAGCTGAACGCTTCCTGTCCCTTTGATGTATCAGCATACGGATTGAAGATAGCAGCCCACTTATTGGCTGTGTTGATATTTCCAACCTTATAGTTCCATTTTCCGCTATTGTTTTCGTTGAATACCCACTTGCCATCCTTGATTACATAATCAGGTACGGAAGCACCAGGACCAGTAGCACCAGGACCGCCAGTTGTGGAGCCACCAATTACATGGCTGCCACCACCGCCACCGGAGGAGCTACCGCCGGAATAGGTGTTGTCAGTAACTTTGATATTTAAGGTAACAACGCATACATCTGTGCTTTCTCCACTTGCACCAGAAATATTGACTTTTGTTGTTGCTGTGTACGGATAAGACATTGCTGGCTTCATCCACTCTGCATCTACATTTAATACAGGAGCGATTGTTCCATCCTTTGCAACAGTCAGTGCTGCTGCGTTAGATGTTCCATAAGTTACAGCTGCCTTGGTATCCGGATATGGAGTAGCAACAAACTTCTTGGCATCTGCACCCTTCCATGTGTAGGTAGGACTGCTTCTTCTGCCGGATTTAATGAGTTCCATATTGTAGGTTAATGTGTCAGATGGAAGTTCAACACAATTTGTCTTGAAATTCAGAGTCAGTACACATGTATCTACAATGCCGTTGTAAGTAGCTGTTACGTTTACAGTTTTGGTTGCTGTGTAAGGTGCTTTTGCCATTGCATCCTTAATCCACTGAGCATTTTCATTTACTGTAATCTTACCATCTACTACTGTTACTGCATCTGCATCAGAGGAAGCCCAAACAACATCCTTCTGCTCCGGATAAACGCTTGCAACAAGGTTTCTTGCGTCAAAACCATCTGTCTTGGTTGTTGCAGACTTAATATCTCCAGCCTTGGTGAAGGATAAGTTGTAATCCATAGTCTCCTTATCTAACTCAACGCAGTTTGTTACATAATTTAAAGTAACGGTTGTAGTACCCTTTACACCGTTGTCATTTGCGGTTGCGTAGACTTCAACGGTCTTGGTTGCTTTGTAAGGAGCTTTGACCATAGCATCCTTAATCCACTGAGCATCCTTGTTAGGAGTGATGTTTCCATCCTGGTCAATGCTTAATACATCCGGGTCAGAAACAGACCATGTAACGCTTCTGTCATATGGTTCATGTGCATCATCTACCGGGCAGTCAGGATTTACAGTACAGTCAAGGTCTGTTGTCTCAAATCCATCATATCCCTTGATTTCGCTGTTGATGTCTCCAGCCTTTGTAATGGCAAGGTCGTAATCCACGGTGTTCTGGCTCATTGAGATAGACTCCGGATGAATTACAGTCTCATCTACAGTTACGAAATTCAGTGTTACATTACATTTTGCAGAAACTTCACCGTGAGTCTGGTCATCAGCAACAGAGGTGATTACTTCTGTCTTGGTTGCGCTTCCGTCCAATTTCACATATTTGTCTTTTGCACGTTTCTGATTATCAGCCTGGATTACACTCTGAATCCACTGCGGATTGGAAACGCCATCTGCATTGTAACGTGCGGTAACTCTACAGTTTTCACTGTGGTCTCCATAAGGTTCAAGAACGATGATAGAACCAGAGTTTTCATCTCTCCATGTAACATTCTTATTGAATGGTCTGCTTGGATTGAGAGTTGCGCCTAATACAGAAGGTTCATCACAGAAGATAGTTTCAACTGGCTTAGTTCTGTCTCCTGTCAGTTTTCTTGTGATTGTGATTACAATATCACTCTCGCTGAGAACCAGTCCTTCTACTCTTCTGGTTGTGTTATCAATAATCTGGAATGTTACATTAACACGAGTGTTTGCTGTAACTGCCTGATTATCTACAGATGTATCCGGATTTGTAGATGCAGTTACAATGGCAACATCAGAATATACGGTGTTGTCAATAGCATTTGCATATCCGCTGTCAATCTGCTCCTGTACCTTCTTATTAAGAGTGGTTGTAATAAAGTTGGACTTCATGTTCGGCATTACACGAGCATCTTTTTCTGTCCAGTTTGTTGTATCTACATTAGATAAAACAAGAAGATTTTCATTGTCAATGGACCATTTTACAGTCTTATCATGAGCACTGCCTTCTCCATTGTGTTCTGCATGAATGCTTACAGGGTCTGGAGTTACGGACTGGTCAACAGTATCACCAATATACTTGGCAATCAGTTTGCCTTCCTGATTGTAAACTGCTGTAGTAATCTGCGGGTTCTTTCTGTCTCCCTCTCTCGTCTGAACAACTTTAATGGTTGTTTCCGGAGGAGTCATGGTAAGACCTGTTGTAACCTTGATGTATTCTACATTCAGCTCTGTATCAGCTTCCGGCATGGTAAAGGTATAATGACCGCCATACTGATATGTCATATCAATAACATCTCCGTTTTCGTCAGTATATGTAGGAGGTTTTACCTTTCCAGGTTCATTTTCATCGTATACCATCTGGTAACGATTGCCGTTTCTGTTCTTTGCTGCGGTTGCAACTTCAATTACATCTCCATAGGCAACAGCAGATGGATTATCCATATCAATCTGCTTGTAGTAAGAGTTAGTTGTCTTGCCAATTGCAGTTAAAGTAGCTACATCTGTGTCATAGCCAGTGGCTGTTGCTGCATCAATTCTTGGAATGGATACCAGATATCCTCTAATTGGAGCACCAAAAGAGTTTGGAGCAAAATGGTCAATTTTGAAATCACAACCATCCCAGTACTCTTCTGTAGAGAAGGTGTTTCCAAGTTTGTTGATTACAATGTGCTTAACAGCAGCTTCCAGTTCTTCATAGAAGTAAACATCCTTCTGTTCTTTGTCAAGAGTTCCTGCTACTAAATGGAAGTTGCGTCCATCATTTGTCCAGTAACCAATGTGAGCATCTGTGGTAAAGGAATTATCTTTATCAATGTTGCTTCCAAATGGTTTTTTTGCCATAGATGCGTCTGTGGTAAACAGATAAGCAAAATTATCGCTCTTTCCAGTTCCGTAAGAGAAGTTATTTGCACCATCTCTTGTACCGAAGAATGTTCCTTCTCTGGAAGCTCCTCCATTATTGCTGTTTGCAACTGTTCCATCAAAGCGAGCAAGAATAGTGTTTCCGCTTTCATACTTACCTACAATACCACCAATAGCCCTGGAGCCGGAACCGCCAATAGTTCCTTCTACCATTGTGTTATAAAGGCTTGCACGATTCTGTCTTCCAACGATACCACCAACGTAACCCTGTCCCTGAATACGATTGGAGCCACCATCATATGTGCGAACAGAAACATCAATGATATTCGTATTCTGAGCATTTCCGGCAATACCACCTACATAGCTTCCATCATCTGTAGCCTGAATGGTTATTCCATCTGCAATACAGTTTTCGATGGTAACTGTTCCAGCTTTTGCATTTCTATCTCCTGTCACCTGTCCGGCAATACCACCAGCATCTCCGGTAGAGGAAATAGAACCTGTTACTGTTACATTATAGATAATAGTGTCTCCCTCAACAGAGCCAGCTAAGATACCTACATTGTCTCCACCCTTTACGCCACCATCTGCATCTACAGTTAAATTGGTAATAGAACCGCCTTCAACCGCACCAAAAAGACCTATATTATTTAATGTATGTGCAACATTAACTACTTTAAGACCGCTGATAGTGTTTCCAGCACCATCAAAGTTTCCACGGAATTTATTTGTTACAGCTTTTCCGAGGTCTGCTTTGTTCTGATACCATCCAATCGGATTCCAACTCTGTTTAAGATTTCCGATGTCAATATCCTGTGTCAGAACAAAATATTTTCCAGCAAAATCATTTCCAGCTGCAACCATTTCGGAGAGTCCCATCAGGTCTGACAGCTCAGAGATTTCATATGGAGCAGCTTCTGTACCGTCTCCATTCCACTGAGTATTTCCTGTCCAGCCAGTCCAGAGGTCTCCGGTGCTGCTTTCTAATGTAGCCATTCCGGAAAATTCATGATATGCTTTATTGACTCTGTTTTCATTTTCAGCATACCATTTCATAAAAGATTCTACGGTTTCATCCTCTTCGTCCGTGGATTCCATTAATTCCAGAACCCAGTTCCAGAGGTCTTCGGATTTCACATTGTCAAAGAACCATTCCGTAAAATCAGATGTTCCGATTTCAGGCATATTCTCAAAAATGTCTACCGGAGTTGCGTTAGAAGGTGTTCCAACTGGAATCTCTTCCTCTAACAGCTTGTCATCTTCGAGAATTTCTTCATCAAGAATTTCTTCATCTTTTCCTGATTCAGTTGTTTCCTCAGTTTCTGCTTCGGTTTCTTCCTCGGTTGTTTCCTCAGTTTCTGCTTCGGTTTCTTCCTCGATTACTTCTTTGGATTCTTCCTCAGTTTCTTTCTTGGTCGATTCTTCGATTTGGGTGTTAGTTGGTGAAACTGATGCAAACGAAACCATAGCATTTTGAGTAACCATAAGAGCAGCCAAAGACATTACTGCATGACGGCGCATACTTTTTCTGAATGCCTTACGGTTAAGAATAGGTCGTTTAGCCATTTCATTTTCCTCCCTGTTTAGTCTTGTGGCATTACGAATGCTGGTCGTACTCCCACAGTGCTTGTAACTTTCAACTCTTCATCCTCTGTGTCAATTTCCGGTTTAATTGCATTCGGATGAATGTTGCCATTTACCAAATCCACTACATAAACCTGTTTTGTCTCATTGTATTCGCTCGACATTCCCATTGGATTTCGCAACCAATAGGCTTTTGAAAACGAACCGTACTGAGATTCCGGGTTTTCTGTATCTGAGCCATTGAACTTCCAAAGATAGTCTTTGTACTTCAATGCTTCATCCACAGACAAGCTGAATAGTTTTCCAGTCAGTTTCTGATTACCAATGTAAAATGATTTCAACTGGTCTTCATCGAGTTCGCTGAATCTCTGTTCGCTTGTTGCGCCCATGTAGGCATAATCCACTCCAATATTAATGGTTTCACAGTTGTAAAAATCATCACTGGAATTATTCAGCCATTTTTGGACTTTCGAATACTTATAGTCATTTGAGTTTCCAAAATTAACGATTGGACCCGGATAGAATGTATAGTCCATTGTTCCATCCAGCTGTTCTTCATATACATATTCAGAACCAGTATCAGCACCAATTACGCTGGTGCATAAGAATAATGCAGCCTGTTTGTGATTTTCTGTTCGGTCTGAATAGTTCTGGTCAATACACTCGAACATGTATGTGTTCCCGTCAATTTCTCTTGCAACGATGTCACCCAAATTCCAGTGAGCAGATTCTGCAACACCCGCATCCGGTTTTGCCAATAATATTACTGGTCTAATTCCGTATGTTTCTGAGTCAGGGTCTACAACTGCATTTTTTGTGCCATCTGTTGCTATTCCAACAAGGGCTGTTTCTCCCGGCTTGCGTACCAGGTATGCACTTGTATTTGGAATCACATCTTCATAAGTTGCTTGCTGCGCTTCGGTCAATACCATTGCATAATCCATCTCAACGTTATCGTCTCGCTGAATCAGCATTAAGGAATCTCCATGAATGGAGAATTCATTTTTAAATCCGAAATGGAAGTACCTTCTTACATTCGATTCTTCGTAGTCCAGGCTTCCATATCCGTTAAAGTCTGATAAAGGAATGGCTTCATTGCTGATATACAGCATTCCACCTTGATAATCTTCATCAATGCATGTGAAGGTCAGATTTCTTTTTGTCCCGCCCTCAATCGCAATGTCTGTTGATATCTGACTTCCTAATTGCTGTTCAAATGTTCTAAGGTCACATCTGTCGCAGACAGAATCCTTGTCTTTATCAACATGTCCCAGAGCTGGCGTAACGGTTTCCATTTCCATTCCGCACTTTTCGCATTCGTAAGTCTGTTTTCCTTTACCTAAACAGGTTGCATCAAAGTCTCGCACTACCGTCCATCTGTGTGTACATGTATCTGGGTCATAAGACCGTTCCACAGACATCCTTACTATGTAATAGGTATCTTTGCCAATTGTGATTTCATCCTCAAGAAGATTCGAATACACCACATTGTCGTAGACATTTGGAATTATAATTCCATTTGGCTCAAAATTCTTTCCTATTATATAGAAGATAACCTCCCCTGTATCATCAAGCTGTCCAATCATTGTTCGGACACGGATATCATTATCCTCCTGATTAGATACAAGGAATCTGGAGTTTGAGATATTCTCTTCGCTCTCTCCTGTAATGGCAGATTCATATTCTTTGGCAGTGGTCATCCATTCGTTTAATCTGTCTTTTTCAGCCTGTTCCGGGTCTTCCGGGTCTGGCAGAGTTTCTGTTAACTCATACTCCACATAGTAAATTTGGTCTCCCGGTCCATACACAGTAATCTCCATCGGAGGTTCTGTAACAGCTTCCCATACATCAGAGCCGTCTATAATCCGACTCATATAGTTAATGTAGAGAGTCCCACCTTCCTTGATTTTACCATTTCGTTTTGGAGCCAGTTGGATGTTGTTTGTTTCTGCATCTACAAACTGCACTTCCCAATTTACTTGTGCTTCACTAGGAGTTGCCACTTCTGGCTGGCGTTCATAGTACACATTCACATTTTTCCGGTTCATTGTCAAAACGAAACTTTCCGGCTGATTTTCGCAGATATCATATCCGTCAAATTCCAGGTGGTCAATAGTTATGGTGCTGCCTTTTTTTGCATTTCCAGCCACTTCGCTCAATACATATTCTGACTCTACATCCTTATATTTTACAGAGTAAGAATAGGTTGCTTCGGATGGGGTTGCCACCCCTGGCTTGTCTGGTTCAGTTGGTTTCTCTGGCTCAGTAGGCTTGTCTGGTTCAATTGGCTTGTCCGGTTCAGTTGGTTTCTCCGGCTCAATAGGCTTGTCTGGTTCAATTGGTTTCTCTGGTTTACTGGACCCACCACCACTACTTGAGCCACCCGAACTGTGTGAACCGCCACCGCCACCGCCACCACCACCGCCACCACTGGAACTGTGGTGTGAACCACTGGAAATTATTCCTCCCCCTGGTCCATAAGATGGCATTTCTTTCTTGGCAATGGAAGTGTTCCATGTCCCATCTGCATTCAATGTATATCCATCAGGAGTAAGGCATCCGGCAAGCATGATTCCATCTTCATTGAAATAGTACCATTTTCCATCTGTGTGCTGATGCCATGTATTACGATACATCAACCCATTTTCCGAAAAACAATACCATTTTCGGTTTGCATCTTGAAACCAAGTATTTACAAGTTTCGCAATTTCTGGATTCCATGTTCCATCTGTTCTTACTGTATATCCATCAGGAGTTACAGTGTTTGCAAGCATAGCTCCTGTTCTGCCAAAATAATACCATGCACCATTTGTGTGCTGAAACCATGCATCTGTCAACATGGCTCCAGAAGAAGACAGATAGTACCATTTTTGGTCTGCATCCTGAAACCAGGTATTTGCAAGCATCTTTCCATCAGACATTAAATAATACCATTTTCCGTCTGTATCATGATACCAGCCAACCGTTTTCACGTTTTGGTCATTGTAGTGATACCACGTTCCGGTTGCATCCTGTTTCCACGTTGCAGCTGCAACAGTATTAGAAGCTATCATGGTGACTGCCATGGCTGTCGCAAACCATTGCACAGCCTTTCGCTTCACCCTCATTTCCCTTCTCCTTTCTTTTTTCTTCGTTGGTTTAAAATCAGTGTTTTAGATGCCTTTTTCGCTGATTTTTCGACCATTTTTTACAATCTTAATTATAATCCATTTCTTAATAAAATGTCAACATTTTAGAACAATGTTTAATTTTTGTAACATGTTTTTCTTTCCATTTTATTAAGGTCTATTGTGATTTTTCTTTGTTACGGTCATTTGTCCATCAAGCAAGAACAATTCCATAAAAAAGGAGAGCCTGTGCTATAAACAAAGCTCTCTTTTTTATTTTTGTTTTATGACACAAAAAAAGAAACTGCTCTTTCATATCATGCAGTTTCTTTTTGTTTTTTTTATTTTTATATTAATTTCATGTTTTACTCATCAAAAAGTGAGCCTAAGAACATGCCTTCTCCAAATCCACCAATTATCTCAATTCCAAGCCACAGAAACATTCCTATAAAAATGAAATAATACTTTACTAGAGTCAAGATAAATTTTAAAATTTCCATATAATCAATTTTGATTTCCTTCATGTTCTTCCCTCCCTTTCTATATATCTATAGATATATTATAGCATTTCCCTTTTTATTTGTCAATTTAGTCTGGTGAACTATTTAACAGAAGCCCACTACCTTTAGATGGTGGGTAATTCACTTACTTAGGTCTATGCGTTTTTCCCCTTCTTCTTCCTTTTTGGAATTTTCATATTCGTAAAAAACAATCTCATCTTCCGGATTCATTGTCTGTTTTAACATTTCAATTCCATTGCAATGAGCACTTATGACAATAATAAGATTTCCGTCCTCTAAAAACATCCTGCCTTTTTTTACACGACTAATCCATGGCATTTTCATTAGTTTCTTCGTTTCACTTGCAAATCCCTTCCATGGATATGGTTTCAGCGCAATTAGTCCGGTTCTGCTACGAAAATTTTCTCCAGCCCTTGTCGGAATCCCTTCTTCTTTTAACAATTCATTTAATTTATCCGTCATCACTTTATATGCATAATCATCATTTTCTAAATCTTTTCTAAATTTATAAATCATATTTTGTATTCTCCAATTTTATATATCCATGAAAATTTTATTTGTTTTAGTCCAAGGGAGAAAAAGCATTATTTCTTATGCAAAAACCTTTGGTCTTTTCTTTATTTTATCCTGTTTTGTAACATAAGTCAAGGCTTATGTTATGTTGCAAATTTTATACTCTTTACTATTTTTCTAACAATCAAATATTATGTAAAAAGCAAAAAAAGGAGTTGCCAATGGCAGCCCCTCCACATGTACTTAGTCTTCTTCCAGTTGTTTTTTCAGTTTTTTCAACTGTTCCTTTGTCAGCTCTGTAAACTCCATGATTTCTTCATCTGGCTTTCCAGCATGAATCATTTTTGTTGCCATTTTTGTTGCCATTTTTTCGGCAGCTTTTTCCATGCCCTTTTCCATGCCTTTTTCTCGCTCTTTTTTAAATGCTCTTTCAGCAGCTTCGCACATATTTATGGTCTCCTTTCTGCTATTGATTGCGTCTGTCAGTATCTTCTTGTATTCCTTCTCCGTGTTAGTGACCTTTGCCGTAATTAGGAGAATTATCAGTCTAACTTTAGACAGCATTTCAGGTAGGATTTTCCCGCCTGTTTTATAAATTTCACTGATTGCGGTAAACAGCTGATGTACGTCCCCTCCATTTCCAGAAATTTCTTCCAATTCATTTATGCAAATCAAATGCATTGGATAATTGCTGAAATAGGCTTTCATTGGGTCATCAGGCTCCATGTTCATCATTTCTTCCAGGGTTCTTGGTCCATCCCATTTCTTTTCTCCAAAGTAGATTACTATGGTGTAGCATGGGCGAAGTTTGTCTTCTTTTTTGCATCCGGAAAGAAATTCTTCTACGCTGGCAAAATCATTTTCCTGTTTTCTCTTTGCTGTTATTTTATTCATTTCCTGTAAATAAGTCAATGCATCATATAACATAACTCGCAAAGGCATGGCATAATGGATTGCCTTTTGATTTTCAATTCCAAGAATGCGATAACACTCTCCTGTTTTTGATACTTTCAGCACATCTCTTGCCCGTTTAATGGTTTTCTGAAATTCTTTGCTGAATATGCTGGCTGAAACATCCGGATTCATGTCTGATAGACTGCCTGATGATAATACTTTTTTCCCGCCAAACATATAAAAATTGAACAGCTCTGCAAAGCATTCATCTTCACCAAAAAATTCCTTTAACAGAACATCAAGTGAAGCATCTTCCAAAGTATATTTTGTTTTATTCTTTTGTTTTTCCATGACTTCCCTTCCATTATATCATAATTTGTTCGTATTTGTGTATCTTCCTTTTCCCTCCTTTGCCGTATAAGATATCTATAAAAACAGCAGAGGTATTTAGATACCCCGCTGGAATGTTCAACAGGGTATCTTCCTGTATTTTCTTACTAAAAAAAGGCAGACTGCACCTGATGCAATTTACCTTTTATTCCTTCAAACTTAATAAATAAACTTTATATCTGTATTATAACAGGAATCCTCCCGGATAGCAAGATATATTGTTCATGGGAAGATTCTTTAACAAAAGAAAAAGGAGATACACATGAATGTATATCCCCCTCCATGGTTTAGACTAATTATTGTATTGTTTATATACCCTGACTTGTCACCATAATGCAGCTTTGCTTACATTGTCATGATATGGGTGTTAAATAACTCTTTCATTTTTTTCTCATATTCCTCATCCAAATTAGATTTATACCGGATGTCAGGAAAAGTGGTTACAATAATACTCATACTTTCGCCTAGATAATTTAATAGCTCCTTTGTTTCTTTTTCATAATGTCTGTCTGCATACAAAATGATTGATTCGAGGAAGTAATATACTGTTCGAAATGTAAATTCCCCATCGTGAAAATCTTGCAGATATTCTGAAATACTTTGCATTTCTTCTGGAACTGCCTGCATTCGTGCGATATGAGCAGAGTTTGCTATTTTACGAAAGTAGCCAATATTTGAATCAATCCATTCTGACTCACTTTCCCGAAGTTCTGATTTACCCAAAATATACTCTGCAATCTTCAATATATCAATCAAGTTAGATAAGCTAAAATCCTTTTCATATCCCAATCTCTTATAAAGGTCCACCAATATTCCGGAATGTCGAGGAAACTCTTTTAGGTCATTCTCATTGAGAAAATCCATTATACTCATTTTCACGCTGATTGTCATATTTTATTTCTCCCTTCTTTTTTCTGCTCTTTTGTTCAGTTTCAGCAAATACATATCACGGATATTGTCATAATCCAGTTTTTTAGCTCCTAAATGTAAATACATAGAGATAAGTTCCTCATTCGATTCGAGCTGTATTTCATCAATCTCCAGATAGTCCATTACATCCATCAAAATCCGTTTCAAATACCCTTTTCTTTGATGTTCCGGGAAAATTTCTATCCACTCTACAAGATATCCTCCTGTCATTAACTCACTCAGGAAAATATTCCCCACTTGTTCTCCATTATACTGGATACTAAATCCTAGTTCAATAGAATAGCCGATAATTTTCTTGATTTCTTCTTTTTCTTTTCTTTCAAAATTCATATCTAATCTCCTTTTTCCTTATAAAATAAAAGAAGGGCAACAGTTGATACTGTTTGACCTCCTCTTATTCAACATCATTAAATTATTTTTTATTTCTCTTTCGGATTTGAAGAAAGTCCTAAAAGTATGTCTGTCAATTTCTTTCTTAACATCCTCGTCAATCATGTCACCATAAGGGTTCTTTAGCATTTCTACTACAGCTCCGGATAGTACAACCAACTTTCCGTCCTTATTTACTAACATATAGCCATATTTCACACATTTGAATCCAATAATAAATACAGCTATATATTTGTATAAGCAAATACTAAATAAGGCAACGGCTTTCTGCATGGCTTTTTCTATCTGTTTATTAGCAAACCTTGTTTTCGCCAATTTTTTGAGAAGTTTTCCAAAAAATGCGAATGCAACTCCAAGTAGCAATGTTGCAGCAAGCATATCTTGCCAGCACCAGAATTCCATATTGATTTTTTCTTTAAACAAATAAACATATACATATGAGTATGGAATAGTTGGTACAATAACAATGGCAGCCATCAATGCTACCAATACAAGCACTGCACCCAAATCCAACACCCACTGCTTTTTCATCGTACTAATTACAATCTCTTTCTTCTCCTTAAAGAAATTGCCAACTGCATCACCAGCAGCCTTAACCTTACCAACAACGTTGTTACATAAATTTTTCATGCTTCTCATAATAATGTCTCCTGTGAACTACCCATTGTCTAAAGCCAATGGGCTTCCTGCTTCGCAGACCTCGCAAC
>OQVH01000208.1_pt1 | contig 45653 bp, 37 predicted proteins | sample 1691641 | NCBI WGS metagenome assembly OQVH01 (sample SAMN03418286, study PRJEB22391) | human gut metagenome | biome: human-gut; feature: organic feature; material: feces | host: Homo sapiens | place: Italy | collected 2013-04
ATATGTGCAACTTTTTACTCATATTTATCAACTTAAATTAATTCCGCCAACGGGTATTATTATGTTTCTTCGTTGGATACTATGAGATTCCCAAGGGAATGCACATGGGGGGTGGCTCTATGTGATGCTCGCATTATATGTATTTTCGATTTTGTATTGCGTTTATACTACAGTCGTAGAGATGCGGTATCATCGAAAAATCATCGAGGATAATACGACAGAAGATTTGCTTCCTTTCGACAGATATTCCTATGCCAGTTATCGTTTGATGGGCATCATGGTATTGGCGATGGCTGCTGCCATCTGCTATCGTCCGCTTCTGTATTGCGTGGCACCGTTGATGCTTTTTGCTCTGATTTCCTTTGTCGTCCATTTCTTGGGTTTCGGTTACATTATCATGCCTACAGAGGTGAGATTGGAGATGGATACTGCTGATGCTCCTTTGGAGATGATGGAAGAGAGTGAAGTGATGGGGCTGGATTCTGAAAAAATAGATAAGATAGAATCTTTGCTTGATAAGTGGTGTGAAAATGGCGGATATAGAGACAGTACGGTGAATATGCCGATGCTATCGGCAAAGTTACGCATTCCTCGCCCCGAATTGAGCTGCTATTTTGAGAATTATCTGAAGAGCAGTTTCAGAATCTGGCTTAGCGATATCCGTTTCAAGGAGGCGCAGCGTATGCTGCTAGAAGAATGCAGCTACAGCAATGATACCATTTCTTCGGAATGCGGCTTCTCATCCCACGCCCATCTCTATAAGATATTCAAGGCTAAGACGGGATATACGCCTGGTAAATGGAGAGACTCTGTACGGAAAAAACGGTAGAATGCTGCGAAAAACAGTTTCATTCCTACCAATGAAACACCTTTTTGATAGGAATGAAACTATTTTCTTGAGCAATGAAACAGTCTGGTTATAAGATTTTCACTATCTTTGCATCATTATTTAATAATAGTATGATAATGATTCAGTAAAATCAATCAGTATGAACAAGAAATTTTCAACTTTAGCCATTGCAGCCTTCTGCCTGGCTTCATGTCACTGCGATGATGATACTCCGACCACATCGCAGTACATCACCGTTGCCACTTCCATCGGGCAGATGACACGTACTACCACTGATGCCGACGGCAATCAGGAGTTTGCGAAGGACGACCAAATCAGTATCTATGCGTGGACAGGCAATGCCACCGCAGTTCCCGCAGACCTCTTAGTAAACAACAGTATCAACACCTACGATGGTGCTAAATGGACAGCTTCACCTCAGATGTTGTGGAAAGACATGGTGACGCCTTACTACTTCCTGGGTATCTATCCTAACCGTGCCGTGACCGACTTTACGGCTGACCCTTATGTGCTTGACGTGACCAATCAGGAGAAATCAGACATCCTTGTTGCTGTTAACACAGGCAATGATGGTGCAGGTCTTACAGCAACAGCCAACCCTGTGGGGCTGATGTTCAACCATGTGATGGCAAAGCTCGTGGTTAACCTCCAGTTCCGCAACCAGTGGGGCGGCACTCCTGAGGTTGAAAGTGTGATAGCCGTAATGCGCAGCACAGCCAACATTAATTATGTCACCGACAAGGGTACTATCGTTACCGCCAATAATGAGGCAAACACAGTTAACGTCACCTTGCCTGAAACTGCAGAGAATACAAACTACACCACCATTGCCGTGCCACAGAGCGCTTTCCGAACTATCAATATTGTGATAGATGGCAAGAACTATACCTTCACCCATACCGAAGACATTGCACTTGAGAGCGGAAAATACACCACCGTCAACCTTATCGTAGGTCGCAACGAGATAACCCTCGGTTCGGTATCAATCAACAACTGGCAGGAAGGTACGAACATCAGCGGTGGTGAAGCACAGACAGATAATTAATAAACAACTCATAAAAACATAGACTGAAAATGAACAGAGTATTACAACTTCTCATGGCAGCAACCCTCATGACAGGTTTTGCCGCCTGCTCGTCAGATGACGATATGACCAACAACTTTCCTGAAGATGGCGTTGTGCGCTTCAATGTGGGAGTGAACAATCCGCAGCCCCGTGCCTCGCAGCCTACCGATGGCAGCAAGGTTGCTGAGTTTGGTATCTGCATTACCAACAGTGCCAATTCAAACTACACATACAACAACGTCAAAGTGACCGGCAGCAATATCACCGCTTGGACACCAGCCACACAGATGCTTTGGCAAAACTCCACACAGGCAGTTGACATTGTAGCTTATTCTCCTTATGTGGAAGGAGATTACAATACATCCACCACGAATCTCCCTGTCAAGGTTGAAGAAACACAGACCAAAGACGGCTACACAAGCGACTTCCTTATCTGCAAGATGCCGGGCTTTGTGCCGAGTACAGGACTGATTGAAGGAGGCAAACTGAATTTGGCTTTCAAGCACGCCCTGAGCCAACTTACCATTACCGTAACGCTCGGATCAGAGTTCAACGCCACGGATTTGGTAACCACAAATCCTATCACCGATTTGAAAGTCAATGGTACATACATTGAAGGTATATGCGACTTTACCAAGGAATCAGGCTTCGTCACAGCCAAGACTACAGAAGCCAATACCATTGCCGTTGCTCCGTCTGAGTATGGCGATTTTGTAAAAGCTACCTCTCTATCATCCAATGCAAAGGCAACCTACCTGTGTCTGCTGATACCTCAGACCATCGAGAAAGGAATATTCAGCGTAAGCTTTAAGTTGAATGGAATACCTTATACATGGGCATCCAACGAAGCCGTAACTCTCGCAGAGAACACCGCCTACACATTGGCTTTGACAGTTGGCAAGGAGATAGTAGTGGCAGGAGAAATGAAAGCCAACGCATGGGAGACAGGTTCGACTTCTAATGTAGAGACCGAATAACAACCGAACAGATAAAATTTAATGATAACAACAATGAAGACAATTAAATATATGGGCATGGCGCTGATTATGGCTGCACTTGCCTCTTGTAGCAGTGATGATGACTTCGGAACGAACTGGCAGAACGACCCTACTGCTGTGCGCGTGAGTGCTACCGTTGGCGGTGTGTTTACCCGCAGCAACCCGGTGGCAACAAAAGAAACAGACCAGATGAATTTCAACGGAGGTGATGCGATTACTATCTCCACAGAAGGACAGGCATCAGTGAACTACATACTTAAAGATGGCACATGGGGACCAGAAACCTCTGGACAATTCCTCAAGTGGAGCAGCGAGTCTATGACGTTCACCGCCCGTTACCCAAAAACAAGCGGAGATTTTATTGTACCAAAAAATCAGAATGGTATTGATGAAATAGCATCGGCTGACTATATGACTGCGACAAAAGTTTATAATAAAATTCCCGCTAACAGAAAGGTTGATTTTCTCTTCGAACGTCAGATGGCTCGCGTGGTAATCACTATCGCCGGCTTTAACAATGAGTTTTCTGGTGACGACTCTGTTTCCGAAATGTATGTAACATCTAAGGAAAGAATTGCCAAAGACGGAAGCGCAGTTACTGCAACATCTGAAATTATACCTTACTCGCAGGACCGCTACGGCAAGAAAGGCAGCATATACTACGCTCTTGTAGCACCGAACACAGCAACCAACTATGAATTCATCAAACTGACAGTTAAGAAGTCTGATGATATAAAAGATCTCACAGTAAAGAACCCTGTAGCATTAGAAGCAGGAAAGAGTTATAATTTCAACCTGACCATCGGTAAGGACGGAGTAAGTCTTGGCACGGTTTCGGTTGAAGATTGGGGCAACACAGGCACTATCTCCGGTGGGGAAGCTGTACTAGGTACATTAGATTTATCCAATGAGAACATCAACATTACTGACGACGGCTATTATGTCATCACCACCAATGGCAAAACCACCGCAAACACTATCACCATCAGCGGCAATGCTACCGTGCAGTTAAAGAATGCCATCATCAGTACAAGCGACATCGGTATCGATGTCAAGAGTGGCAGTCCGACGATTATCGTGTCCGGCACGGAGAATAGTGTTACTTCCACTACTGCTACCGCTATCAATGTATGCGATGGTGCTACACTCACCATTAAAGGCGAGAACGGAACAAATGATAAGCTGACAGCTAAGGGCGGCTCCACATCTACTAATACTAATGGAAGTCACAGTACAGCAGGAGCTGGTATCGGCAGCAGTGATGGTGGCAACATCGTTATTGAAAATGTAAGCATAGAGGCTACCGGTGGAACTGGTAATCAAACTGTTACCCCCTATTATTCCGGCGGTGCAGGAATCGGCAGTTCGTCATCAGCACATTGTGGCGACATAACGATCTCAAATGCCGTGATTACAGCTTCCGGTGGAAAGGGAGCTCCAGGTATAGGAATGGGAGCCGGTAAGAGCGCTTCAGCCCCTACAATGGGGAATATTAATATCAAATCCTCAACAATCACTGCTACAGGAGGTCTTTATGCTTCTGCTATTGGATTCCCTAATGTAAGTTGTTTTGATATACCAAAGACCCTCATCGGAGGCACAATCAATATAGAAACAGAAGAAAGCAGTGAAACTTTTCTTAGTAGGCTCACGTGTGATTTAGGCTCTATCCAGAATATGACTGAACCTATATATAAAATTGGTAAAGGAAGCCAATCTATATCTTTTTATAAAGGTTTGGACGGTGGAGAATGGCCGGGTGTAGTGCTGAAGGCAAGCGACCAAACACTGACGAGCACAGATGGAATAGGAGCGTTAAAACAGTAGTAAGAATGATATAAAACACTCCCAAGCCTGACGGGGGAGTAGAAGTGTCAGGTTAGTTATAACAATCACTCGCCATGAGAAAGGAGTAGAACATCGGAGAGTAAGACAGTGTGAGTCATATTCGGCAGTTATGCTGAAGGGCGTATCCCGAAAAGCCCTTATAAAACGAGTAGGGATAAAAAGTTTTAAATATGGCTGATAATGATAAAGCAGTATTGATTGGCTATGTTCTGATCGATCAATTGCAAGATAAAGGCACTAAGGGTATTGTTGAATCCGGCAAGGATGTTATATTCAATAATGGGACCTCTTCGTATAAGGCAAAATTCGGATGCGTTATAGTCGGTCGAAAACATACTGGTGATGAGAATGGTTTAACATACTACCTGACGGGCAAACCTAAGATCTTTGATGTGGATTTACGTAACGAGGTACATGAAGTTCGTTTTGCCGTTTTTGATAGACATAATAGCGATAGTTTCAAACAATCTAATCTCAATTTTACCTGTGAAGGTAACAATGTGATTGTTGGACGTACTCATACGGGGGATGAAAATGGTTTCACAACCTTTGTCTATGCAGAACTGGCCGTTAAGAAAGTTAATCTTATCGGTAAATATAACTATAGCATAGGAGTAGTAGAACCGAAAGACTCTCTTTTGTTTGAAGAATCAATAAAGATTGCAAAAGAAAGCAATGGAGAATGGGCATTGTCAAAACTGGGCGAATACTATCTTCCGATGGTAGCAATGTCACACAGTGGTGATGAAAATGGAACTTCCACTTACGGATTTAAGCTGTTTGGCATCTATAGAGAGCCGATTTCTAAGGACTAACCTGCGGTATAGGCTCACCAATGAAGGTAATCACACCCTATTATTGGTGAGCCTTTTTGCGTATTAACAGTTTCATTCCTACCAATGAAACACCTTTTTGATAGGAATGAAACTATTTTCTTGAACAATGAAACTGTCTGGTTATTAGATTTTTATTATCTTTGCATCATTATTTAATAATAGTAGATAATAATGATTCTTATTAACTTTTAAATGAATTACGAAATGACAGGCTTTTCTTTATTACAATCGACTGATCTAGCCGAAATTGTAGGTGTATGTATTATATTGTCCATTGTATTGGGGGCTTTGTCCCTCATGTGGAGGGATTATAAAAACTATCTTGAGGAGAATGACGACAAGCATTTTCATGTCTTGGATTTTGTCCTCAAGGAGCAGTTGTATATATTTATCTTTCTTGTCTTAGCCTTCCTGGTAGGGGGTGAGATGTTGCTGCAAGCCTATATGTAGCAGTTCTCTTTTTTTTTTCGGATAAAAGATTTGTTAGTACGATACTTCTTTTGTATTTTTGCAGGCGATTTTTGAATTCAAATTGCAAGATATAATAACAATTATGAAAATAGGATTTGACAACGAGAAGTATCTGAAGATTCAGTCAGAACACATCAAGGAAAGAATCTCACAGTTTGACGGAAAGCTTTACCTCGAATTAGGCGGTAAACTTTTTGACGATTATCATGCCAGCAGAGTATTGCCGGGTTTTCAGCCTGACAGCAAACTGCGCATGTTCCAGAAAATCAGCGATAGCATCGAGATTGTTATCGTGAGAGCCGCAGCAGCTAAAATCATAGCTTTAATCATGTTTCTAATTTTACTGTTATAATGTTGCTTTGATGTTATTTTGTTATCTTATTCAAGTTTCGCAAGTGAGGGAATTGTTTGAAGTTAAAGAAGTTATCACTCCCTACGGTCGTTCGGGAAGTTAAGAGACAATAGTCTTCTAGCTTAAACTTAGGACATTTGTCTCTTAACTTCCCTCTAACTTCCCTAACTTCCCTTAACTTCCCATATGCGAAAGTTCAGTTATCTTAAATCTGATCCAAAGCCTGTTTGATATCATCGAGGATGTCTTCTACATCTTCGATACCTACGGAGAGGCGAATCAGGTCAGGCGCAACACCAGCTTCCTTCAGCTGCTCTTCGCTGAGCTGGCGATGGGTGTGACTCGCTGGATGGAGCACACAGGTGCGGGCATCGGCCACGTGGGTTACGATGTTGATCATGTCGAGAGAATCCATAAACTTGATGGCTGTCTCGCGATCGCCCTTCAAGCCGAAGGCGATAACGCCACAGGTGCCGTTTGGCATATACTTCTGGGCAAGCGCATGATACTCATCGCCCTCCAGACCGCTGTAATGAACCCAAGCCACGCGCTCATCGTTCTGCAGGAATTCTGCTACCTTCTGTGCATTTGCACAATGCTGGCGCATACGGAGGTGGAGACTCTGAAGACCGAGGTTGAGGATGAACGAATTCATTGGGGCAGGGATGCTGCCGAGATCGCGCATCAGCTGAGCCACGAGTTTGGTGGTGTAGCCCATCTTGCCGAAAGCCTTCACATAGGTCAGACCATGGTAGCTGTCATCCGGTGTGCAGAGACCAGGGAACTTATCAGCATGAGCCATCCAGTCGAAGTTGCCGCTGTCTACTACCACGCCACCTACCTGTGAAGCCGTACCATCCATATATTTGGTAGTACTGTGGGTAACGATGTCGGCACCCCATTCGAATGGGCGGCAGTTGATAGGCGTAGCGAAGGTGTTGTCAACGATGAGAGGCACCCCATTCTTGTGAGCGATGCGTGCAAACTTCTCGATGTCGAGTACTGCGCAGCCCGGGTTGCTGATGGTTTCGCCGAAAACAACCTTGGTGTTAGGGCGGAAAGCCTTCTGGATTTCTTCTTCGCTATCGTTCGGATTCACGAAAGTACACTCAATGCCGAGCTTCTTCAGGGTTACGCCGAAGAGATTGAAGGTACCACCATAAATCTCATTAGATGTAACGATATGGTCGCCCGCTTCGCAGATGTTGAATACTGCATAGAAGTTGGCAGCCTGACCGCTGCTGGTTAATACGGCTCCCACGCCACCTTCGAGTTCGGCAATCTTCTTAGCCACAACATCGTTGGTAGGGTTCTGAAGACGGGTATAGAAGTAGCCTTCCTTCTTCAGGTCGAAGAGCATAGCCATCTCCTCAGAGTTGTCATACTTGAAAGTAGTGCTTTGATAAATTGGCACTTCAATCGGTTCGCCGTTCTTTGGCTCATAGCCTCCCTGCACGCAGATAGAGGCGGTACGTAAATTCTTTTTCATTTGTCGGTTATGTTTTCTTTTAAACTTCATGTTTTTGCGATATGACATGTTATGCTGCCCATTGCAAGATGCAAAGATACGGCAAATCCTTGAGAATTAAGAATAATTTGCGTAAAACATTGTTCTATAGCCAGTTTTTTTTGTACTTTTGCAGTCAAATTTGCAAAATAATAGCGATATAGTTTTATTTAAAGTAGTATGAAGATAGGTTTCGATAACGAGAAGTATCTGAAGATTCAGTCAGAACACATTAAGGAGAGAATCTCACAGTTTGACGGAAAGCTTTACCTCGAATTAGGCGGTAAACTTTTTGACGATTATCATGCCAGCAGAGTATTGCCGGGTTTTCAGCCTGACAGCAAACTGCGCATGTTCCAGAAAATCAGCGATAGCATCGAGATTGTTATCGTGATTAGTGCAGCCGATATTGAGAAAAACAAGAAGCGTGCCGACTTGGGCATTACTTACGACGAGGACGTGTTGCGCCTACGTGGTGAGTTCCAAAACCGTGGTTTCATGGTGGGTTCTGTTGTCATCACCCATTATAACGGTCAGCCTGCCGCCATCGCCTTCAAACAGCGTTTGGAGCGCGAGGGCATCAAGACTTACTGCCATTATCTCATCGAGGGCTATCCTCATAACGTGAGTCTGATTGCCTCTGACGAGGGCTTCGGTCAGAACGATTATGTTGAAACAGAGCGTCCGCTGGTTATTGTTACTGCGCCGGGTCCTGGCAGCGGTAAGATGGCGGTTTGCCTGAGTCAGCTTTATAATGAGAACAAGCGTGGTGTGCATGCCGGCTATGCCAAGTTTGAGACATTCCCTGTGTGGAATCTCCCATTGAAGCATCCTGTGAACATCGCATACGAGGCTGCTACTGCCGATCTGAACGATGTGAATATGATTGACCCGTTCCATCTGGAGGCTTACAACAAGATAGCCATCAACTATAACCGTGATGTAGAGATTTATCCTGTGCTCAATGCGCTGTTCGAGGGTATCTATGGTAGCAATCCATACAAGTCGCCTACGGATATGGGTGTGAACATGGTAGGTTTCTGTATCTCTGATGATGAGGCTTGCTGCGAGGCATCCAAGAATGAGATTGTCCGCCGTTACTATGCGGCAACCAACAAGATGGCGGCTGGTGCTTGCAATGAAGATGAGATCAATAAGATTCAGATGCTCTTCAATCAGGCTAAGATTACTACTGATTACCGCAAGGTGACGGTAGCTGCCAAGAATCATAAGAAGGAGACGGGTCATACCTCTTCTGCCATTGAGTTGGAGGATGGTACCATTATCTGCGGTCATAGCAGCGAGTTGCTGGGCTGTAGTGCCGCCTTGCTCCTGAATGTTACCAAGCACTTGGCAGGTATCGACCATGAATTGAAGCTGATTCCTCAGTCGATGATTGAGCCTATCCAGCATACCAAGGTGAATTATCTCGGTGGTCACAATCCTCGTCTTCATACGGATGAGGTTTTGGTAGCTCTTTCTGTTCTTTCAGAGAATGATGAGAACTGCAGGAAGGCATTGGAGCAGTTGCCTAAGCTTCGCGGCTGTCAGGCTCATTGCACCGTGATGCTGAGTGATGTGGACCAGAAAATCTTCAAGAAGCTCGGTGTGGATATCACCTGCGAGCCGGTATTGAAGAAGTAAATTAGCTTAAAATAAAATACCCCCGAAAAGGTATAATTAATAATATCATTTAACAAATTATACCTTTTCGGGGGTAATATTATGCGTTTGTGGCTGGAGTAACTCCTGTCACATTAGCTAGCGTGTCACGGATAAAACCATTGATGGTTGTTCCTGCTTGCATTGCCATCATCGCAATACGACTATGGATTTCAGGAGTTATGCGGATATTTAAGTTGCCACTATAAGGTACACGAGGTGCCTTACCATTGGCTTTACATAAGGCAAGATAGTCATCTATTGCGCCTTCAAAATCCTTGCGTAATTCATTAACGTCTTGACCTTCGTAGGTAATCATATCCTTGCTCATTCCGAGAACCTTACCATATAGGCAATTGTCCTCCTCGCTATAATCTACGCTACCCGTATAACCTTTGTATTTTAATAATCCCATATTATGTTCCTCCTATTTGTTAATATATCCATTAGCTTTTAGAAATGTGAATACTTGTTTCATAACATATCCTTTGATAATATTTGAAGGATGAGGCTTATGCATGATGTAGCTATTGCCATCTTTGCCATTGACAAATATGACTCTTGAACCAGAAGTTGATCCTTTGTTTTCCTGATGGAACCCATAGCAGGAAAATACACTAACTATTTCGTCGAAAGTGAAATCTTTCGGCAGGCTATAGAAGCGTTTCAAAAGTTTATCTTTCTTGTTCATTTTCCACATTCTTTATGTATCCGACTGCAAATGTAACTAAAAATAGTTACACTGCCAAGTATTTGGGGCTTTTTAACAATCTTTTCCTGGCTTTAAGTATGTAATCCTATAAAAAAAGCGTAATGAACACCTTTTTCAGGTAATCCATTACGCTTTCATTTTTATCTGTTAATCTTTATTTTCCGAGATTGTTCTTTTTCTCGTTCAGTTCTGCCTGCTTGCGCATCATCTCTTCCTGCTGCTTGCGCTGCATCTCCTGGAGAGCCTGCATTCTTGCCATCAGGCCGCTTGCCTTCTTAGGGTTGTTCTTGTTTTCCTGATAGCGCTTCTCAAGGATGGCGAGGAGTTTCTCGTCGTCGGTTGTCTTGCGCAGGGTCCACATGATTGCGGCACTGAAGAACAATGAGATGAAGTAGTAGAAGTTCAGACCGGCTGAGTAGTCATTGAACATGAAGAAGAACATCAATGGCATGAGATACATCATCCACTGCATCATCTTCATCTGCTCTGCCTGCTGACCTACCATCTGGTCGCGCTGCTGACGCATGGTCATCCATGAGTACAACAGGTTGGCTACACAGAACAGGATACAGGTCAAACTCAAGTGGTCGCCAATCAGCCAGATGTTGGTGTTCCATTCGATGATTGGGTCGAAGGTACTCAAGTCGTTCATCCACAGGAACTTCTCACCACGAAGCTGGATGGCATTAGGTACGAAGTTAAACATCGCAACCCAAACCGGCATCTGAATCAGCATAGGCAAGCAACCGGATAATGGGCTTACACCATACTTGGCATATTCCGCCATCATCGCCTGCTGCTTCTGCATCTGGTCCTCAGGCTTGTTATACTGAGCTGTAGCAGCTTCGAGTTTTGGTTTCAGCACGCGCATCTTGGCTGAACTCATGTAGCTCTTCTTCACCATAGGGTAGGTGATGAGCTTGAGGAGCAAGGTGATGAGAATCAATACGATACCCATTGGGAACACGTTGCTCAACCAGTCGAATACGTAGAGTGTGAAGAAACGGTTGATCCAGCGGATGATAGGCCATCCCAGGTATACGAGTTTCTGGAATTCCAAGTCCTTGCCGAAGGTGCTTTCCTTCTCGGTATTCTTCAGAATCTGGAAGTCGTTAGGACCGAAGTAAAACTCAAACTCAGATGCCTTCTTACCGGTTGGGTCGAAAGCTGTCTTCATCTTAGCCTGGAACTGCTTCAGATAGCCCGAACCCTTCTCCTGAGGGATAGATGTCATGAAAGCATCCTTCTCGAAGTTATCCTTTGCTACGATGATGGCAGAGAAGAACTGGTTCTTGAAAGATACCCAGTCGATGCTTTCTTCTATTTTCTCGTCAATCTTCTCGCTACCTTCGTTGAGGTGGTCGGTACCGCCTTCTACATTATGGTAGGTGAGGGTAGTGTAGCGGTTTTCGAACATGAAACCACGTTCCTGCTGGCGTGCCTTGTCGCTCCAGTCAACATCCATCTTATTATAATTAGGTGAGAACAGACCCGCCATGCCATTTGCCTGAAGGCTCATGTGCAGCATGTAGTCATCGCCCAACGTATAAGTCAGGGTGAGCGTCTTGCCTTCATCAGCCACAGCGGTCATGGTTACAGACTTGTCGGTCACGTTGGATGGAGTGAAGTAAAGATCGCTGGTGATGATGTTGGCCTCCTTAGCCTCGAGCATGAACTTGAGGCTCTGGTCGTTACCGTCGAAGAGGGTTACGTCCTTGGCATCAGCCGAACCGTCTTTCACCTGTAGGTTGTGTCCCACATAGCCCTTGATGACAGCCTTCTCTACAGTAGCACCCTTGGTGTTGAGTGTTAATTCTACCTTCTCGTTTTTCAATACAATCTTCTTAGCCTGGCCTTTGAGTGCCGAATAGAAGAGGGCGGTTGAGTCAGCCTCAACCTTTGCTTTGGCATTAGTCTGGCGCTTAGCAGCGGCAGCCTTGCTGGCCTTTTCCATCTCGGCATGTTTAGCCTTGGCGATGGAGTCCTGAACAAATGCCGCTCTCTGTTCTTCGGCAGATGGCTGGTTATACCAGCTAAAGCCAATCAGTACTACGGCAATCAGGAGGAAACCGATAATGTTGTTCTTGTTCATTTTTTAAATTTGAAATTAAAGGAGTAAAGGGGATCACTCCTTTAACTCCTAATATTTACTTTTTGTTTTCTATTGCTGTCTTTACGAAATCCATGAAAAGTGGATGTGGTTTCAGCACCGTACTCTGGTATTCAGGATGATACTGTGTACCTACGTACCACTTCAAGCCTGGGATTTCTACGATTTCTACCAGGTCGCTCTCAGGGTTTCTGCCTACGCACATCATGCCGTTCTTCTCGAATTCCTGCTGGAACTCGTTGTTGAACTCATAGCGGTGGCGATGGCGTTCCTGAATATGCTCCTTCTTGTAGATATTGAACACGCGTGAACCCTGTTTCAGCACACACTCGTAAGCGCCGAGACGCATGGTTCCACCCATGTTTGATATGTTCTTCTGCTCCTCCATGATGTCGATAACATTGTGTGGAGTCTTCTCGTCCATCTCGCGTGAGTTGGCATCCTTGTAGCCCAATACGTTGCGGGCAAACTCGATGACCATCATCTGCATACCCAGGCAGATGCCGAAGGTAGGGATGTCATGGGTGCGGGTATAGTGGGCGGCGATAATCTTGCCCTCAATGCCTCGCTGGCCGAAGCCTGGGCAGATGACGATTCCGTCCTGTCCCTTCAGCTGTTCTGCCACGTTCTCTTCTGTGAGATATTCTGAGTTGATGAAGGTAATCTTCACCTTGTGGTCGTTGTAGGTACCGGCATGCGAGAGACTCTCGCGGATACTCTTGTATGCATCCTGCAGGTCGTACTTGCCTACGAGACCGATGTTTACCACCTCTGTAGCCTTGTTTCTGCGGTCGAGGAATGTCTTCCAAGGACCCAGCGCAGGTGTTTCGCCGATAGGCTCGCCCATCTTGCGGAGGATGGCGGTGTCGAGGCCCTGGTTCTGCATGTTTACAGGCACCTCGTAGATGCTAGGAAGGTCTTCGCTCTGAATCACGCAGTCCAGGTCTACGTTACAGAAACTTGCTACCTTCTTCATGATTCCCTCTTCGAGATGCTTTTCGGTGCGGAGAATCAGGATATCTGGCTGAATACCTACGCTCTGCAGTTCCTTCACGGAGTGCTGGGTAGGCTTTGTCTTCAACTCGCCTGCTGCCTTCAGATAAGGCACATAGGTAAGGTGAACGTTGATGGCGTTCTTGCCCAGCTCCCATTTCAGCTGTCGGATAGCCTCCATGTAAGGGGCGCTCTCTATGTCGCCGATGGTTCCGCCAATCTCGGTAATCACGAAGTCATAGTGATACTTCTTGCCGAGCAGCTTCACGTTGCGCTTAATCTCGTCGGTGATGTGAGGCACCACCTGGATGGTTTTGCCGAGATAATCGCCACGACGCTCCTTGTCGATGACTGCCTTGTAGATACGACCAGTGGTGAGAGAATTCGCTTTTGTAGTTTGAATGCCGGTGAATCGCTCGTAGTGTCCGAGGTCGAGGTCGGTCTCCATACCATCTACCGTTACGTAGCACTCACCATGCTCATACGGGTTCAGCGTACCCGGGTCGATGTTGATGTATGGGTCAAACTTTTGGATAGTAATGTTGTAACCTCTTGCTTGAAGAAGTTTACCGATGGATGAAGATATGATTCCTTTACCCAAAGAAGAAACCACACCACCAGTTACGAAGATGTACTTTGTTTCAGCCACGATATTTATAATTTAAATTAGAATAATTTGGGTGCAAAGTTACGACATTTTTGTGAAATGAGCAAAAATATTTCTAATAAAGGGCATAGATTTATGAATTATTTATTACCTTTGTGCCCAAAAATTATAAAATTAAGGTATGAAAATAAAATTTGGATTACTCGTTCTTGCGTTCCTTTCGGCTCTGACGCCTGTTTTTGCCCAGCGCAAATTGAAGAAGGTGGAGCCCGGAGAGGCATCGAAGAACAGGTTGGCTGAAATCTATGCTGACTCGCTCTTGATGTGCCGTCAGCGCATCGATTCCATGAAGATGGATTCCGGGGATAGCAGATATGCCCAGCTCTTTACGCCGCTCACCTTCTATCATGAGCCGGCAGCCCGCATGTTGCGACTCAAGCCTCAGGATGGGGTGAAGGATTCGCTCGGAACGATGCTCGACCAGACGCTGATGGAGGTATATCTCAAGCGTCCTGACCTGGTGCGCAATACTGAGTCTCATCTCAAGGAGGTGGGAGCACCGCTGGCTGCGCAGAGCAAACCGAAGAAGAATCATCCTGACATCGTAGAACAGGTGGCTCCGAAGGCGATTGAGGTGGATGCGGCGCCGATGGATATCGTTATCACCCGTCCTAACTTCTGGACCATAGGTGGCGATTATTATCTGCAGTTCCTGCAAAACTATGTTTCAGACAACTGGTATAAGGGTGGTGAGAGCAATTATTCGGTGCTCGGAAGAGTGACGATGTTTGCCAATTACAATAACAAGCAGAAGCTAAAATGGGATAATAAGGTGGAGATGCGCCTGGGTTATCAGACTTCGAAGGGTGATACGGTTCATACGCTGAAAACGAGCGATGATATGATACGATACACCGGAAAACTCGGTCTGCAGGCTTCTAAAAAGTGGTATTATACCATCCAGCTGATTGGTCAGACTCAGTTTACGCATGGTTACAAGAGTAATGACAAGACTGTTTATTCCGATTTCTTCTCGCCATTCAATCTGAACCTCTCTGTCGGTATGGATTATAATGTAGACTGGTTCAATCACCGCCTGAAGGGTAGTGCCCATCTGGCTCCTCTGGCTTTCAACTGGAAGTATGTGGGCAGAGCGTCGCTGGCTACGCGGTACGGACTGGATGAGGGGAAGCATGGCATGACCGATTATGGTTCTGAGTGTACCTTCGACCTGTCGTGGCAGATAGCGGATAATATCAAGTGGAAGACCCGTCTCTGGGGATACACCACTTACAAGCGTGCTGAAATAGAGTGGGAAAATACCATTACCTTTCAGTTTAACCGCTATATTTCTACCAACATCTTCCTCTATCCGCGTTTCGACGATGGTGTGAAGCGCAAGGATGATGATAGCTATTGGCAGTTTAAGGAATTCATGTCAGTAGGTTTCTCTTATTCATTCTAAGATAAGTGGTTGACAGTAAACACAATAAAGGCTCGTTCCTGTTGAGGAGCGAGCCTTTGTTGTATCTGTTAGAATCGGAAGCAAACCTCGGCATCTGCCATGGAATAATTGTGCTTCGCGAGTGTCTTGTCGTTGATGAGCGCATACTCGGTAAGGATAGAGATTCGCTTGCCGATGTGGAAGTTCAAACCTGCCTCATACTGGGTTCTCTGCATGTTGCTCTTGCCGTTAGGCTGATACATGTCGTAACGTGCCTTCACGTCGATACGGCTGTTCTTTGGCAGCTGAGCCAATGGGGCGATAACCAATCCATATACACCCTGTGCCTTGTTGCCGATTTTTGCATTCAGATTGCAGTCCTTGGCGTTGGCATCGTTGAAGTTGGTGATGCTCTTGGCAAAAGCCTTGCCGGTAGAGTGGATGTACTCAGAACGTACGGTCCAGCCATCCTGCTTGTATTCGAATGAGAAGGCATAGCGGTTTTGGCTGAGCTTGCGAACGCCAGAGCGTTTCTGAATGTCGGCAGTATAGGAGGCATCATGCTCGTCGGTCCAGGTTCCCTTTCTTGCATAAGAACCGGTCCATCCGAAGGCACCGATGCGCATGCCGCTTACAGGCATTACCCATACACCACCAATCACATTCTTCTGCTGGTCAACGTCCTTGGTATTGGTTCCCTGTCCGTTGAATACACCAATCTGATAGTGCAGCAGGTTTCTGCCGTTGGCATTCTTGAGGAAATCGCCCTGGAACTGAAGACCGATGTCACGGCCGTTGGATGCATGTTCTCCGGCACGGTCGCTGAAACCAGCCAGCTTGCTCACGTTCTGTGAATATCCCATGAAGCCCTGGTCGATAGGGTGCATCGGATTCTCAAAGGTGAACGGGTTCTTGAACTGACCGATTTTCACCTTGAAGTATTCATATTTCTGCCATTCAGCAAACAGATCCACCATTCTCGGACTGGAACCGAGGGTAGAGGTGTTGCCGTTGAACTGGATTTGAGTCTTCCAATAGAAGTCGCCTGCTATGCGACCTTCGAGAGCGATACGAGCCATACGGATGTTGAATGAGTTGGATTCAGCATCTTTCTGTCCGCTGTACTGATACTGGGTCATTCCATACCCCGACAATTTCACGTTGCTCAACCATGATGGTATTTCGATGGTCTGCTTCTGCTGGGCGCTGGCTGAGACCGAAGCTACAGCCATGAGCGCCATGATGATGTTTTTCTTCATCTTGTTTCTATTTTGATTTCTAGGTTTATCTCTTTTCGAGCAATACCACGTTCTCTACGTGAGGGGTATGAGGGAACATATCCACCGGCTGTACGGCAGCTACCTTATACTCCGCATCCATCAGCTGCAGGTCGCGAGCCTGGGTAGCCGGGTTGCAGCTTACGTATACGATGCGCTTTGGTGCTGCATTCAGAATGACGTTTATTACGTCTGGGTGCATTCCGGCACGTGGTGGGTCGGTGATGATGACGTCAGGTCGACCGTGCTGTGCGATGAAATCGTTGGTCAGGATATCCTTCATGTCGCCTGCATAGAAGAGGGTGTTCTCTATGTTGTTCACCTGAGAATTCACCTTGGCATCCTCTATGGCCTCTGGCACATACTCGATACCGATTACCTTTTTTGCCTTGTGAGCCACGAAGTTGGCGATGGTTCCGGTGCCGGTATAGAGGTCGTAAACCAGCTCATCTCCGGTAAGGTTGGCAAACTCGCGGGCCACGCAGTAGAGGTGGTAAGCCTGCTCGGTATTGGTCTGGTAGAAACTCTTCGGACCCACCTTGAACTTCAGGTCTTCCATCAGTTCGTAGATATGGTCGTTGCCCTTGAAGAGGCTGAGTTCCAGGTCGTTGATGGTATCGTTTCCCTTCTGGTTGTCTACATACATGAGCGATGTAATCTGAGGGAACTTGTCAGCCACCTGCTGCATCAGCTCCAATGCTCTCTGCTCATCGCCCTCCTCATCGTAGTGGAACTGGAAGACGAGCATCCACTCTCCGGTGTTCGAATTGCGGATCATCATGTTGCGGAGCAAACCGTGCTGCTCACGCAGGTCGTAGAAGGTATAGTCATGAGAATCAGCGTATTCGAATACGAAGTTGCGGATCTCGTTGCAGAGGTCATCCATCAGCCAGCACTTCTTGATAGGATAAATCTTGTCGAAGGCTCCGGTGATATGGAAACCGATGGCATTCTGGGCGTGGCGCTCCTTGAGCGATGTTACGGTATCATCCTCTTTCTGAGGGAGCTGAGCCAGTTCCTCGGCGGTGAACCATCGTTTGTTGCTGCATCCGAACTCTATCTTGTTGCGGTACTCCTGAGTCTTCACGCTGCCCATGATAGGGCGGAACTCAGGTAGTTCAATCTTTCCGATGCGGGTGAGCTGGTCTTCCACCTGCTTCTGCTTAGCCTTGATTTGCTCTTCGTAAGGCAGGTTCTGCCATTTACATCCGCCGCAGATGCCGAAGTGCTCGCACATAGGCTCCTGTCGCACCTCGCTCTTCTTGATGAAGCGAACCACCTTGGCTTCGCAATACTTATGTTTCTTCTTTACTACCTGCAAGTCGACAACATCTCCTGGCACACAGAAAGGTACGAAGATGACCTGCTCATCTACGCGTGTGATGCACTTACCCTCGGCTGCTACTGCCTCGATGGTGATGTTCTCTAACAGAGGTAATGGTTTACGTTTTCTTGCCATAATAATGTTTTGTATTTTTTTTATGGGTGCAAAGATACTGCAATTTTATGAGAAATGCAAGAGTTGTCCCAAATTATTTGCGAGTAAAGTTAAAAAGGCGATTAAAGGTAAAAAAGTAAAAAGATTGTGAGGCGATAACAAAAGTAACAGGTAATATTCGGTGGTTGTAAAGAGATGAAATGTGAATGTGAATGTGAATTTGAAATGTAAGTGAAGAAAACGGACTGTCATGTGTATCCTTTTGTCAAGGCTGTTTATTGATGATTTTTGATAGTATATATTTTAATTGTACGTACGCGCGTACTTTATTATATATTAATTAAATGATATTAATGCCATTACATGCATTCTTTTTTCTTTGCTTACATTTCAAATTCACATTCACATTCACATTTTTATATCAAAGGTCACCTGTTACTTTTGTTATCGCCTCACAATCCTTTTACCTTTAAAATCCTTTTTTACCTTTTTATCCTTTTACCTTTAAATTGCGTCCCGACGCAGCCGTTGCTACATCGCGACGTGTCTGGCACTGCGTCGGGACGTAGCCATCGCTACGTCGTGACGCAGTTTCGGGCGCATCGGCAGGGAGGTAAAAAACATCAGAATGCAGGCTGCAATCCCGAGAGACTCACTTTCAGATTCGTCAAATATCTTTCTATCGTATACGGGATTGTTAATTTTCTGCCCGTGTGTGCGTCAACAGTATAAAATGTAATCTCGGGATAGCAAAAAAGCGTATAAAAGTTTGGTAGTATCAAATAAAAATCGTATCTTTGCATTACAAATAATAATTAGCAACGTAAAACGAAATAAAACATATACCTATAACAATTATGAACGAAAAAAGAGTTTATACATTCGGAAACGGAAAAGCAGAAGGCAATGCCCAAATGCGAGAAGTACTTGGTGGTAAAGGCGCGAACCTTGCCGAAATGAACCTGATTGGTGTACCTGTTCCTCCAGGTTTCACCATTACAACAGACACTTGTAATGAATATTATGAAGTGGGTGAGGAAAAAATCAAAGAACTTCTTCAGGACGAAGTGATGGCTGCTGTGGCTCATACTGAGGCATTGATGAACAGCAAGTTCGGTTCTGTAGAGAATCCACTCCTCGTATCAGTACGCTCAGGTGCACGCGCATCTATGCCTGGTATGATGGATACCATCCTCAACCTCGGTTTGAATGACGAGGTAGCTGAGGGATTGGTCAAGAAGACCGGTAACCCTCATTTCGTATACGATTCATATCGCCGTTTCGTACAGATGTACGGTGACGTCGTTATGGGATTGAAGCCTGTAAACAAGGAAGATATCGACCCATTTGAGGCTATCATCGAAAAGGTGAAGGAAGAGCAGGGCGTTACGCTTGACAAGGATCTCTCTGTAGAGTCGCTCAAGAAGCTCGTTGAACTCTTCAAGGCTGCTATCAAGGAGCAGACCGGTCAGGATTTCCCTACCAACCCAATCGATCAGCTCTGGGGCGCTATCTGCGCTGTGTTCCGTTCTTGGATGAACGAGCGTGCTATCCTCTACCGCAAGATGGAAGGTATTCCTGATGAGTGGGGTACTGCCGTATCTGTCATGGCGATGGTATTCGGTAACATGGGCGATACATCTGCTACAGGTGTTTGCTTCTCACGTGACGCTGGTAATGGTGAGAATCTCTTCAATGGTGAGTATCTTATCAACGCACAGGGTGAGGACGTGGTAGCCGGTATCCGTACTCCGCAGCAGATTACAAAGATCGGTTCTCAGCGCTGGGCTGAGCGTGCAGGTATCTCTGAAGAGGAGCGTGCAGCCAAGTATCCTTCTATGGAAGAGGCTATGCCTGAACTCTATAAGGAACTTGACGCGCTGCAGGATAAGCTGGAGCACCACTATCACGATATGCAGGATATGGAGTTCACCGTACAGGAAGGCAAACTCTGGTTCCTCCAGACTCGTAATGGTAAGCGTACAGGTACAGCTATGGTGAAGATTGCCATGGATCTCCTCCACGAGGGTATGATTGATGAGAAGACTGCTATCCTGCGCTGTGAGCCTCAGAAACTTGATGAGCTTTTGCATCCAGTATTCGATAAGCTGGCTCTTTCTAAGGCTAAGGTCATCACACAGGGTCTCCCTGCATCTCCAGGTGCTGCCTGCGGTCAGATTGTATTCCATGCAGACGATGCTCAGGAGTGGCATGAGGACGGCAAGAAGGTGATCATGGTTCGTATCGAAACATCTCCAGAAGACCTCGCTGGTATGTCAGCTGCTGAGGGTATCCTTACCGCTCGTGGTGGTATGACTTCTCACGCTGCCGTTGTAGCCCGTGGTATGGGTAAGTGCTGTGTATCAGGCGCCGGCTCTATCAACGTAGATTACAAGACTAAGACTGTAGAGATTGAAGGCGTTGTTTACAAGGAGGGTGATTACATCTCTCTGAACGGTACTACAGGTCAGGTTTACGCAGGACAGATTGAGACAAAGGCTGCAGAACTTTCAGGCGACTTCAAGGAGCTGATGGATCTCTGCGACAAGTATACAAAGATGGAAATCCGTACCAATGCGGATACTCCACACGATGCTGAGGTAGCCCGTGCATTCGGCGCCAAGGGTATCGGTCTGACACGTACAGAGCACATGTTCTTCGATGATCAGAAGATCGTTGCCATGCGTGAGATGATTCTGGCAGACTCTGTAGAGGGTCGTGAGAAGGCACTTGCCAAGCTCCTCCCATATCAGAAGGCTGACTTCTATGGAATCCTCAAGGCAATGGATGGCTGCCACGTGAACATCCGCTTGCTCGACCCACCTCTCCACGAGTTCGTACCTCACGATTTGGCTGGTCAGGAGACCATGGCTAAGGAGATGGGCGTAAGCGTAGAGGAAATCAAGAAGCGTGTAAACTCTCTGGCAGAGAACAACCCTATGCTCGGTCATCGCGGTTGCCGTCTCGGTATCACATTCCCAGAGATTACGGCCATGCAGACTCGTGCCATCCTCGGTGCAGCTTGCGAGTTGAAGAAGGAGGGTTACAACCCATGTCCTGAAATCATGGTTCCGCTCATCGGTACCGTTCAGGAGCTCAAGCAGCAGAAGTCTATCATTCTCGCTACTTCTAAGGAGGTATTCGCTGAGTACGGCGTAGAGGTAGAATTTGAGATTGGTACCATGATTGAGATTCCTCGTGCTGCCCTTACAGCAGGTCAGATTGCAGAGGAGGCTCAGTACTTCTCATTCGGTACTAACGACTTGACACAGATGACCTTCGGTTATTCTCGTGATGACATCGCTTCATTCCTCCCTGCATACATGGAGAAGAAGATCTTGAAGGTTGACCCATTCCAGGTTCTCGACCAGGAGGGTGTTGGTCAGCTCATCAAGATGGCTGTTGAGAATGGTCGTGCTACCCGTCCTAACCTCCGCACAGGTATCTGTGGTGAGCACGGTGGTGAGCCTTCATCAGTTAAGTTCTGCGCTAAGGTCGGTATGAACTACGCATCTTGCTCACCATTCCGCGTGCCTATCGCCAGACTTGCGGCGGCACAGGCTGCTGTAGAGGAGTAAATCTCTTCTGAAAGAAGATTGTACGATTAATGATTAGATAATTAGAGGAAAGTGTTTCGTAATGAAGCGCTTTCCTCTTTTTCGTCTTTTTTAGGTTAAATTTCGAAAGAAAATGAGCAAATCATTTGCAAGTTACATTTATTTTCCGTAATTTTGTCGGAAAATAGAGAAATATGACTGCAAGAGAAGATAGAGAAAAGGAAAAATTTACCAAGGAAACTGTAGTAAAGTATTTCTTTGATATGAGTAAATCCACCTATACTATTATGGTTTTAGGTGGGTTGGCTGCATTATTTGGTATAGTTGAGACTAATGAAAGCGGTACCATAAGTGCCATTTTGTTGGGCGTAGTGTTGTCTGCAGTCTTATCAATTATTGGTTATGTAATTTCTAAACGTTAAGAGTATGAATACATTGGCTTTAACTTTTGCAATATGCTTGGTTCCTGCAACAGCATTTTTGATATGGCTCTTTACTCCTTGGGGAAAGAAGTGGTCGAAGGAATTGTAGTGATGAAGAAGATAAAATATATATTATGTGCTTGCCTGATGATGACAAGTATGGGCATGGAAGCCAAGTCGATGAAGGACTTGCTGGTTTCGATGCCCGATTCTGTTGTGCCTTATCTCAACCACAACCTGCGGCTGGAATTTGCTGAGCTGCAGGAGATGGGAGTGAAGGCAGAAGTGAAGAATCTTTTAGGCGAAACGAGTGTGATGGATACGCTGACTGCTGATTTCGCTCAGTTGAGAACGAGTAAGAGCGCAACTTTGCAGATGAAGAAACTGCCATCGGCTAACGGCGATTCGCTGCTTTGCGTGGTGAAGACTTTTGCCGGAGTAGAGAAGGAGAGCGAACTCTATCTCTTTAATCAGGATTGGCAAGAACAGGATGCCAGCAGGATTTTCGATGGGAAATCTTTGCAGCAACTGGCTTCCGGACTTGTTGCCAAACCCGATACGATGAGCGAGGCTAAGTTTGAGGAACTCAAGGGGAAAATTGAACTCAAAATCGTGAGTGCCCTGCTCCTGCAACATGAAAACAGCCTCGTAGTGCGCTTGGCTTTACCTTTCGTGTCTGCTGACGATAAGAAGGCTATAAATGCAATAAAAGTGCAAAGAAAATATAATTGGAATGGTAAAACTTTTAAGGAGAGTTAAATTCTTGAAGTTTTTTGCTATAAACTATTGTAGGTTACAAGATTATTTGTACCTTTGCATCGTGTTTTTCATGGTATTAGATTATTAAGGTTAATAAAAGATTGGTTGTCGTGAGACAATCAATTTTTTTTTGTCCCTATCTGAAGGCATTAGCCTCTTGTCTTACTCATCGGCTGGAGACCGTTGGTTCAGACCGCAGGGCGATGTTTAGAAGATAACCATTCCGATGATACCGCAGATGAAAAGCAGCAGGATAGGGTTGGTCTTTCTGAATTTTGTGAAGTAGAAAGCAGCCAGAAACAGCACGATGCTTGCTCCGAAGACAAACGGATTGTCGGTTGGTGATCCGAAGTTCTCTTTATTCATCAGGAGAACGGCGGCAGCAGCTATCAGTCCGATGATGGCAGGGCGGAGTCCCGCAAAGATATCCTTTACGATTTTAGAATCCTTGTGCGTAATCAGATAGCGGCTGATGAGAATCATGATGATGAAAGGCAGCCACATGATGGAGAGCGAAGCCAATACCGAACTCAGACAGGCTGCCCAAGTAGGATAGCCGTCGTGAAGGCAGGCGGTATAACCTACGTAGGTGGCACAGTTGATTCCGATAGGTCCCGGTGTAGACTGGCTGATAGCCACAATATCCGTAAACTCAGCATTGGTAAGCCAATGGTTCTTCACTACCGTCTCGTTATGGATGAGCGAAAGCATCGCATATCCGCCACCAAAATTAAATGTACCAATCTTGGTAAATATCAGAAATAACTTTAGAAATAGCATAATCTCTATATTTTTTACCTTTTTACTTTTTTACCTTTCCATAAAGCCAGCCCAGCACACCGGCTGCGATGATGATGTAGATAGGGGAGATACCGAAAGCTGCAATCAGCAGACAGCAGACAACGGGAATCCAGATGTTGTAGCGGTTGATGTTTGCCGTCTTTGCCATCTTGAAGCAAGGCGCAGCAATGAGCGCTACCACGGCAGGGCGCACACCCATGAAGAACTTACCCACCCAATAATTGTCCTTGAAATGCTGGAAGAACATGGCGATGATGAGAATGGCGATGATAGAAGGCAGGGCGATGCCTATGGCACCCACAATGCCTCCCCAGACTCCCTTCAGCTTATAGCCGATATGACTCGCCATGTCGATGGCGAAGATGCCCGGAGTGGTCTGAGCCACTACCATGATATCCATGAACTCCTGTTTGTTCATCCACTGGTTCTTGTCTACAAATTCCTGTTCCATGATCGGTATCATGGCGTAGCCTCCACCTAGCGTGAATGCCCCGATTTTATTGCACGTGAGGAAAAATTTTACTAACATATCAGTTGCTTCTATATTATTTTTCTCTTATATCTGTTGAAATCGGCTGCAAAAATACACATAATTTGTTAAATATGCTAGCTTTCATGCGGATAATCTTCAAAATCGTGTGCTTTTTACCCGAAAATTTGTATCTTTGCAGCTAATATTTTATAATAAAAAGACATTAAACTATGAATCTGAAAGTACGCCTAGCAGTGATGAACTTCCTGGAGTTTGCAGTTTGGGGAGCTTATCTTACGTCTATGGGCAACTATCTCGGCAAGGCTGGGATGGGTGCCGAGATTTCCTGGTTCTATACCATACAGGGAATCGTATCTATTTTTATGCCTACATTGATGGGCATTGTGGCAGATAAGTATATCCAGCCGCAACGTCTTTTGGGCTATTGTCACCTTTTGGCAGGTGCAGCCATGATAGGTCTGTTCGGTATGGGACAGACTAGTCAGACTCCTAATGAGGCAATGTTTATTGCCGTTTACACCTTCAGCGTGGCTTTCTATATGCCTACATTGGCATTGTCAAATACTTCGGCATTCAGTATATTGAAGAGTAACGGGCTCGACACCGTGAAGGCTTTTCCGCCAATCCGTGTGTTCGGAACCGTGGGCTTCATCCTCACGATGTGGATTGTGAATTGTGCTACCTGGGACAACGGTTCATTCTCGTTCCTGTTGAGCGAGAACGCCCATAAGTTCCAGTATACCCATTATCAGTTCCTGGTATCGGGTGTGCTCAGCATTCTTCTCTTCCTCTATTGCTTCTCATTGCCAGCCTGTCCTATCGTGAAGAAAGAGACAAAGAGCTGGGTAGAGACATGGGGTTTCGATTCCTTCAAACTCTTCAAGAGCCGTGAGATGGCGATGTTCTTCATCTTCTCTTGCATGCTCGGTATGAGTCTGCAGGTAACCAATGGTTATGCCACTCCGTTCATTACCAGTTTCAAGGGTGATCCTGCGATGCTCGATACTTTTGCAGCTAACAATGCTACGCTCCTGGTATCCATCTCTCAGGTGGCCGAGGCGCTCTGCATCCTTCTCATTCCGTTCTTCCTGAAGCGTTATGGCATCAAGGTTGTGATGCTCATCGCCATGTTGGCATGGGTTTTGCGATTCGGCTTCTTCGGATTGGGCAATCCTGCATTTCCGGGTGTTACCTTCTTTATCCTCTCATGCATCGTTTACGGTGTAGCCTTCGACTTCTTCAATGTGTCGGGCGGTCTGTTTGTAGACCAGAAATGTGATGTGAAGGTAAGAGCATCGGCTCAGGGACTGTTCATGCTGATGACCAACGGTCTGGGAGCATCTATCGGAACCATTCTCGCAGGTATGGTCATCAACCATTACTGCCACTGGACAGATGACGGCTACCTGATGGGTGACTGGAAAACCTGCTGGTTCATCTTTGCCGGTTATGCGCTCGTGGTAGCAGTAGCCTTTGCTGTCCTTTTCCGTCCGAAGAAAGAACAGAAATAAGAAAGAAAAAGGTCATACTCAACGCGAGAGTAAAAGCAGAATGTTACGTAAGAATATAAATAAATTTAAATAAAGAAAGGGTACATAATGATGTTGTACAAACTTAAACTCGCTGCCTGTTTTGGCATTCCGGAAGCTTTCGGGACATGTATTATTAGTTTGGTAGACGAAGCCGAAAAAAGAGCTTTGTCTATTATGACTACTGAATATGTAGCAGAGCAGCTGAAGGCATGTAATTCGAAAACTTCTGATTTTAAAAATGATGTGATCTCTGTACTTTGGACACTATTTGACAGGCTCAATGTTGACGATTTCTATCTCGAATTCGATGCTACGCCAGAGAGGGGAGTATATGCTACTCTTGTGAATAAAATCACAAATGAACGTATGAGCATCAAGACTGACCAGGCTGTGTTGCTGTCTGTGGCTGCGGATATAGAAATGTATACAACAGAGCTGGTTATAAAGGAAATTTCTACTCCTTTTAATAAAAATGATATGAGTTCGACTTCTTGTGCGGTACCTATTTCGGCTTTGCCAGACCAGATGCTTGAGAAGGCATTGGATTGTGCCATTAATGAAGAAGATTACGAAACAGCCTCAGCCATTCGCGATGAGATAGAGCGCCGCAAAGGCAAAAAAAGTGAATAATTAAAGGATATTCTTGCGGAATAACAGAAAATTAAGAAGAAAAAGTAACAATAAGAGGAAATGAAAGAAGTTAGATTTTTCTATGTGCCAGATGCGGCTACACAGACAGAACTGCCTCAGGAAGAGGCTACTCATGCACTCAGGGTTTTGCGTATCCAGGCGGGGGACGAATTGTTCCTGATGGATGGCAAGGGGGTGTTCTACCGTGCAGAAGTTTCGCTGGCTACCAACAAACGGTGCATCTATGAGGTGAAGGAGGTTATGCCGCAGCAGCCTGCCTGGCGAGGACACATTCACCTGGCCATCGCCCCGACAAAGATGATGGACCGCATTGAATGGATGGCAGAGAAGGCTACGGAAATCGGCTTCGATGAAATCTCTTTCCTCAACTGCAAGTTCTCTGAACGCAAGGTCATCCGCATAGACCGCATCGACAAGATTGTGGTTTCTGCCGTCAAGCAGAGCCACAAGGCTTGGAAACCTGTAGTCAACGAACTGCAGAACTTTAAAGATTTTATTACGGCTCCCCGCAATGGCAGAAAGTTTATCTGCCATTGTTATGAGGAGATAGAAAAGAAAGACTTTTTTGCCGAGATTTCCAAGTCATGCCCAGCTGATGATTCTGCCGGAGCAGCCCAGGAGGGTACTGATGACATCACTGTGCTGGTAGGACCTGAGGGCGATTTCTCTATCGATGAGGTGAGACTGGCCCTGGAAAACGGATATGAGAGTGTTTCGCTTGGCACCAGTCGCCTCCGTACGGAAACAGCAGGATTGGTGGCTGTCAACATGTGCCATCTGGCAAGAGCTTTATAATATTTACTAGTGTGATGAAAAGATTGTATAAGAGTTTGATGTTCATGTGCTTGGCTGTCGTATTGGGATTGCTGAGCTCATGCTCGGGCACTGACTATCTCAATGCCATTCCAAAGAAAAGTACTGCGCTCATCTCTGTTGACATGCAGCAGATGGCATCCGGCAAAAGCGATGAAGACAAGGCGGGAATGCTAAAGTCTCTGCTGCACGTTGAGGATGCATCGAAGTGTGGCATCGACATCTCAGAGAAGATATTCCTCTTTGAGAGTGCTGATGGCAACCTCGGACTTTGTGCCAAGGTGAGCGATGAGGGCGATGTTGAAGACTGGCTTGCTTCGCTTGCCAAACAGCATATCGCTACAGAGGTGAAGGAGCGCAAAGGCTTTCATTTCTCTGTATTGAAAAATTCGTGGCTGGTCGGCTTTTCTGATCAGGCACTCCTCGTTATGGGACCGGTTGTAGCCGATGCGCAGGCCCAGCTCCAGCAGCAGATGGTGAAATATCTGAAGGCTGATGAGGACGAAGGTATTACCGCGTCGCCTATGTTCGAGCGACTGGAAACCATCACTTCGCCTATGGCTATGGTGGCTCAGGCTCAGGCGCTGCCGGAGAAGTTCGTAGCTCCATTTACCCTTGGCACGCCTAAGGATACCGACCCTTCGCAGGTAGTGATTGCTGCTGAGATGGACGTGAAAGACGGTATCCTGCAGGTGAAGGGAGAAACCTTCTCCTTTAATAAAGAAATATATGAGGCCCTGAAGAAGGCGGCTCAAACCTATCGTCCGATTAAAGGCAGCTACGTCAAGTCGATGCCTGCTGATGCCCTGGCGGGTATCTTCATGAACGTAAAGGGCGAGCAGTTCCTGCCGATGATGCAGAGCAACCGCAGCCTTCAGACCCTCCTGATGGGTATCAACCAGGCTATCGATATGGATAATATCATCCGTAGTGTGGATGGGGATATGGCTATCGTGTTGCCTTCGCTTACGGATAACAATATGCAGATGACGATGGCTGCTAAACTGTCGCATGCCAAGTGGTTGGGCGATGTTGATTATTGGAAAACTTCATGTCCGACTGGTGCGAAGATAGCCAATTGGGGCAAGAATGCTTACTTCTATACCGACGGCAAGACCTCGTTCTATTTCGGTGTGACGGATGACAAGCAGTTCTTTAGCGGAAGCGACCAGCTGATGGCGCAATATGCCGTGAAACCAAGTAATCATCCGATAGATGCAAAGATTCAGAAACTCATCGTCGGTCAGAAACTGGCAATGGTCATCAATCTCGCCAAGAGTTCTGATAGTGACGGCTCGGGCAAGGATGATGCCATCTCTACCGTAACCGGTCTGCTCACCCCTGTCTTCGGAAATCTTACTTCGGTGGTCTATACTTTAAAGGTAAAAGATTAAACATTAAACATAAAAAAAGTGGAAAAGATTCAGCTTCATTCCGTTCTCCCACAGGTTTTTGCCCAGCGCAACGACCTGGATTCGGAGATATGGAAGCAGGATGTTACCTTCGAGAAAGGTCATCTTTATCTTATCGAGGCAGAGAGTGGCAGCGGAAAGAGTACTTTCTGCAGCTATGTGCTCGGCTATCGTCACGACTACAGCGGAAGCGTGATGTTCGACAATGATGTTACCGCCAACTACAAGGTGAAAGACTGGGTAGAGATGCGCAAAAAGCACATCAGCCATCTCTTTCAGGAACTCCGTCTCTTCCCTGAGCTTACTGCCCTGGAGAATGTAGAAATTAAGAACAAAATAATCGGATTCAAGACGCGTGAGCAGATTCTTAAATGGTTTGAGATGCTCGGTATTGCTGATAAGGTAGATGCCAAAATCGGCAGAATGTCGTTCGGACAGCAGCAGCGTGTGGCAATGATGCGTGCGCTCTGTCAGCCTTTCGACTTCATTCTGGCTGATGAGCCTATTAGTCACCTCGACGACAACAATTCGCGCATCATGGCAGATATCATGATGACCGAAGCGAAGGAGCAGGGGGCTGGCGTCATTGTAACCAGTATCGGTAAGCACATGGGCTTGCCCTACGAGCACGTGTTTAAACTTTAGTAAAGTTAATAGTTGACAGTTTATAGTTTATAGTTAATAGCAAGTTTGCTATAAACTGAAAATTATAAATTATAAATTTAAAATTTAAAATGAATCTCGTTTGGAAATTATTGCGTCAGCATATCAGCATACCTCAGTTTGCGGGCTTTGCCTTCGCCAATCTCTTCGGTATGCTCATCGTTCTTTTCGGCTTCCAGTTTTATCAGGACGTGCTGCCTGTCTTCACTCAGGAAGACAGTTTCATGAAAGCCGACTACCTCATCATGAGCAAGAAGATAGGTATGGGAAATACCATCAGCGGCCGTTCCAATATCTTCTCGGGTTCTGAAATCGATGAAATCGGAGACCAGAAGTTTGTGAAGAAAATAGGAAAATTCACCTCTACTGAATATAAGGTAGATGCCCAGATGGGTGTAAACGGCGTGAACGTTCTAAATAGCGAACTCTTCTTCGAGAGTGTGCCTGACGGTTTTGTTGATGTGCCGCTCAAGAACTGGAAATATACGCCGGGAACTCAGGAGGTGCCAATCATCCTCCCGCGTACCTATATTAATATGTATAACTTCGGTTTCGCCCAGAGTCATTCGCTCCCTAAAATCAGCGATGGACTGATGGGCATGATTGATTTCAATATCCAGATTCAGGCTGGTGGCAAGAAAGAGCAGTTCAAGGGAAAGGTAATCGGTTTCTCTTCGCGACTCAACACCATCCTTGTTCCACAGGCATTCATGGACTGGAGTAACCAGGAATTTGCGCCAAACCAGAAGAGCGATCCTAACCGCCTCATCGTAGAGGTAGGAAACCCAGGAGACGAGAACATCACTAAATACCTGGATGATAATGGTTATGAGGTAGAGACAGACAAACTGGATGCAGAGAAGACTACCTATTTCCTCCGCATGATGGTATCGATGGTGATGATTATCGGTTTGGTTATCTCTGTCTTGAGTTTCTACATTCTGATGCTCAGCATCTATCTGCTGGTACAGAAGAATTCTTCTAAGTTGGAGAATCTTCTTCTGATAGGTTACAGTCCGAACAATGTAGCAAAGCCATATCAGGTGCTCACCATCGCGCTGAACATCGTGGTACTCATCATTGCGTGGATCATCCTCTTCTTCCTTCGCGATTACTACATGAGCTTCATTGAAACCCTCTTCCCTGATATCGACGAGGGCACCATGCTCCCAGCCATCGCCCTGGGTCTGTTCCTGTTCCTGATAGTTTCTATCCTGAACATCGTAGCCATCCGACGCAAGGTAATGAGCATCTGGCAGCGAAAGGAGTAAGGCACCTAGCCCTCGCTCTAGCAGCAAGTAGTAAGGTTTGAATAAGGTGTAAGTTAAGAGCAAGGAAGTAAGTTAAGAGCTAGGTGTAAGGGAGCCTAGCCTCCGTTCCAGACGATTCCATCGCCTGTCATAAAAGCTCAGTCCCCCGCTTTTAGCCTCCAGAAAAAACTATAAGCAAACCCCCGTTATAAAATAACAAATTAAAGGAAATCTGCGTTATTTGCTTAACGCAGATTTTTTTTATGTTATAAAACACATTTTTTCATGCTGTTGTAACACTTATATCGAATTTTTTGTTTAATTTTGCACCCGTAATAGATATTTGGGGGCTATTCCCCCGTATTATTAATTAATTTTTTAAAAAAGGTATGCTGAAAAGATTGCATTTACTTCTGGCTTTGTTCATCCTGACGGTGAACGCTGCAATGGCTCAGATTACCACTTCAGGCATTAGTGGTAAGATTTCTTCCAATGGCGAAACCGTTATTGGTGCTACAGTTACTGCTACACACCAGCCATCTGGTACTGTGTATCGTGCTGTAACAAATGTAGATGGTCGCTATACTATTCAGGGTATGCGTCCAGGTGGTCCTTACAAGGTAAGTATCTCTTATATCGGATATAAGGACAAGGTTTTCAACAATGTCAGTCTGAACTTGGGTGAAAGCCAAAATCTCTCTTGCTCTCTTCAGGAAGATGCCAAGCAGCTTCAGGAGGTTGTTGTTTCGGGTAAGGCTGGTCTGAATGGTACGAAGACCGGTGCGGCCATGAGTATCAATGCTCAGCAGATAGCTGATATGCCTTCTATCTCGCACAGTATTGCGGATGTGGCTCGCCTGAATCCACAGCTTACTACAAACGGGCAGTCTGGTTCTATGTCATTTGCCGGTATGAACAACCGTTATAATTCATTCCAGATTGATGGTGTGATGAATAACGACGTGTTCGGTCTTACTGCTAATGGCAGTAATGGCGGTCAGGCTGGATCTCAGCCTGTTTCTATGGAGACTATTGACCAGATTCAGGTAAATATCGCTCCTTTCGATGTTCGCCAGGGTGGTTTTACCGGTGGTGCCATCAACGCGGTAACCAAGAGCGGTACCAATGAATTCCATGGAAGTGGCTATTTCTATGGAAACAACCAGGATTTGGTAGGTCGTCATTATAAGAATATGGATGGTACCTATGCTCAGCCTTATGATGATGAGAAGGAAACTTTGTTCGGATTTACGCTCGGTGGTCCAATCATCAAAAACAAACTCTTCTTCTTCGCAAACTATGAGAATTCAGAAAAGTCGTACCCAACTCAGTATACCATCGATTCTCCAGATGTTAAGTTTAATCCGGATTTGGCTAAGGAGTTGATGTCTAAGATTTATGACTTGGCTAACCGTCAGGGGTATGATTATGCAACTTCATGGGCAGATAAGGATAAGAACGTGAAGAGCCAGAAAGCTGGTTTGAAGTTGGATTGGAATATCAACGAGTTCAACAAGTTCTCTGTACGTTGGAGTTATGTTGATGCTAAGCAGACGCTTGGTCTGGGTGGTATTGCTACATTGAATACTACCGACCACTTGTATGATTTCAAATCTAAAACTCATTCTTTCTCAGCAGAGTTGCAGAGCCGCATCTCTCCAAACCTGAGCAATGAGGCACGTGTATCTTACGTTAGTGTTCGTGATGAGCGTACTTCTGGTCAGCCTGCACCATCTATCACTATCTATAAGGTAGGAAATGGTACCATGAATATCGGTAATGAATATTCCTCAATGGCTAATGGATTGAAACAGGACATTTATACCCTCGAAGATAACTTTACATGGTACAAGGGTAATCATACACTGACATTCGGTACACATAATGAGCTTTACAAGTTCTCTAACCTCTTCCTTCAGAATCTCTATGGATGCTATTATTTTGATACTCCTGACGATTTTCTGAATTATTATAAAGGTTGTGGAGCCGATGGTTTTGGAGGTGATGGTAAGTATATCAAGAACTTCTACTTCACACAGGCTAATGTTGAGGTGACTGGTAATCCTCGTTGGGCACCAGAGTTTAGCGCAGCTCAGCTGGGCTTTTATGTACAGGACAAGTGGGATGTAACAGACAGTTTCCAGCTTACCTATGGCCTCCGTATGGATATGCCTCTGTTCTTTGATACTCCTGCCGAGAATGCTAAGTTCAATGAGTGGGCAGCAGGTAAGGGATATGGTTTCAAGACAAATCAGAAACTTGCCAGTACACCAATGTGGAGCCCTCGTGTAGGTTTCCGTTGGGATATTGAAAAGAACCGCAAATATATCCTTCGTGGAGGTATCGGTGTATTCACTGGCCGTATTCCTTTCGTTTGGTTGAGCAATAACTTTACGAATACTGGAGTACAGACTTCTTCTTATTCTGCATCTAAGAATTCAGCTGTGCAGCTCATCATGGATCCTAACAAGCAGACACAGAATGCAGATAAGCTGAAGGCTACCGGTAGCCAGCTGATCAATGTGTTTGACAAGGATTTCAAGTTCACTCAGACTATGCGTGTTAACCTAGGTTTCGATTTCAATCTCCTGGGTATCGACTGGACTGCTGAGGGTATCTTCAGCAAGAGTCTGAATGATGTTTATTACAAGAACTTGGCTTATGAGGAGTCTGGTAAGACCTTGTCTCAGACCTCTTACATGAACTGGGATAACCGTCCTCTTTATACAAAGGTGGCAGATGCTAAGTCGTTTACCAACATCTATGCAATGTATAATACCAGCAAGGGCTATAGCTACAGCCTGTCTTTGTCAGCAGCTAAGCACTTTGCGTTCGGTCTTGATCTGAATGCATCTTATACATTCACTCACTCAGAGTCTGTAAGCAGTATGACCTCATCTGTTGCTCAGAGCAACTGGCGTAATACTCATACTTATCGCTTCTCAAACAACCCAGAGTTGGCTAATAGTGGTTATAATGTGCCTCATACAGTGAAGGCTTCTGCTTTCTATCACTTCAACTGGGGAACCAACAAGTTGTTTACCACTACTGTAGGTCTTATCTACCAGGGTCAGAGCGGTTCTCCTTACTCTCTCGTTTATAGTGGAGATATCAACGGAGATAATGGTACAAGTAATGACTTGATTTTCATCCCTACAGATGCGCAGGTAGACCAAATGCAGTTCTTGGGTACAGATGCTTATACTGCTGAGCAGCAGCGTGCTAATTTGAAGCAGTGGCTTGCTACTACTCGTTATGTGAAGGATCATCGTGGTGAGTACTTCGAGCGTTATGGTGATAACTTGCCATTCGAGAGTCATTTCGACTTCCACTTCGGTCAGAAGTTTGGCATCCGTACAGGTAAGTATGTACATGCTTTGGAACTTACTCTGGATATCATGAACGTGGCTAACCTCCTGAACAAGGATTGGGGCCGTACCTTCAGTAGTGGTTATAACAGCGAGTTTGTTTCTCCTATCACGTACAAGGGTGATGGTGTATTCCAGTTCGCTAACCCATCAGATATGCCTCTCAAGTATCCTAGCTCATACTATAGCCGCTGGCGTGGCCAGGTTGGTTTGAAGTATACATTCTAAGGTATATACGAATCGAGATTAACAAAGATTTTGTATAAACAATAAAAGGGTATGAAGAAAGTTTAGATAATAGTTGGCGCATAACAGTTGACTAACGCATGCACAACAGGTGTTGTGCATGCGCATATCAGGTGTTATGCAAGCGCACAACAGTTGTTGTGCGACCGGAGATACTAACTATCTCAAAAACTTATGTTATATTTTCTAACAACATATATTATCTTTTCAGACAACATATCATTAATATAAAAAGAGGGTGAATCATAAGTAAATGATTCACCCTCTTTCTGGTTTTATAAGAACAAGTCTTTCTTTGGCATGTTTGCCATATATTTCTTTCTCAGTTTCTCGAAGAAAGCCATTGTATCGTTAGAGAAACCATGTCCCTTCCAGGTGGATGTGTTCGTGATGAGAATCCAGCATTGGTTATCCGGATATTTCAAGACAATGGCTGATGTGCCAGCCAGCGAACCTGTACGAATCCATGGTTTGTTGCTCTTTGGTGTATAGTTCCAGCCGATAGAGTATTGGTGGTCAGCCTGCTCGTGCGTCATAAACTCGATACTCTTCTTACTGAGGATATCCTTGACATGTGGCAAACCATCGATGCTGGCAATAAAGCGGCTCAACTCTGCAGTCGAACCACACCAGGCACCTGCACCCGAGAGACGTGGAAGGTCGGTATCGCCATAGCATTTCTCTACCAGTCTGCCGCTGTTGTTATATTCGTATACCGGAATACTTCCTCCATGCATGTAGTATTTCGTCTCGTTAGGTCTGCGGTCCTTTAAGTAAGTTCCCGCAATATGCATGTCGTAGCAGCCGGCTGGGTGGAGCACATACTTCTGCATGAAGTTTTCATATTTCATTCCGCTCTTCTTTTCTATAATCATGGAGAGAATCATGTAGCCTAGATTGCTGTAGCATTTGCCTTCGCCAGGAGTATAGCCCAAGTGGCGCTTCAAGAGAATCTTGAGCAGGGTAGGGTGATCAGGTGGCGTTTTGAGATGGTTCTGCATCATGATGTAGCGGGTGGAAGATACCGGGTCACCGGCATAATTGTTGAAACCAGCCTGATGGCGCAGCAACTGTTCTACGGTGATGTCGTAATATCGTTTGTCCTTGATACTGTTGTTGTAAACGGTATCGCGCAGGATTCCCTTTTCGCCAAACACCTTCTCGTTCAGCTTGAGTTTCTTCATCTCCTGCAACTTCATGATACCTACGGCTGTAATCAGTTTCGATACAGAGGCGAAGCGCATCAGCATGTTAGGCTCCATTCTGATGCCTCGCTCCTTATCCGCCATTCCGAATCCGCGGGCATAGAGTAGCGAGTCGTTGCGGGTGATGACGAGTTGGGCTCCATTGATTTCCCATCTCTTGAGATACCTTTTTATTACCGAGTCCATCTCATGATATTCCTTCCCCTCTGTCAGGGCATTTGAGATGGAATCGTTGATGTGAACCTTAGGGAGCGAATCTGCCGCCTTGTTCTTATCTGATGCTGATGTACAGCGAGATACACAGCTGTGTGTAGTCCATCCTACGATTGCTGTAAAGGTAAGCAATATGATTGCTATGCGTTTTTTTCTTAGTCGTCGTGCCATTTTATTTAATTTTTCTTATGCAAAGATAATGCAATCTTCTCAAATAACAAAACATTGAAAATATATTTAAATTTATTTTGTATTGTCTATGAATTATCGTACCTTTGTACCCAGTTATAAAGAAAAACAATGAAGAAGGTATTAAAAAAGGTATTAAGATCCATATTCTATATAGTAGTCATGTCGGTTCTGGCATTCCTGCCCGACTTCTGGCTTTGGCACATCGGGGTGAGTGAGTGGCCTTTGCTGCTAGCCATCTTATGGTGGGTTCCCTCGTTGTTACTTGTTCTTGCCGAAGTGGGGTTGCAGATGGGGTTCTTCCATAAGTTGTCAGTCCGTGTACTCTTTACTACCATACTTTTCTCGGCATTCCCTAAGGTTGTCTTCATCCTGTTCGATGCATTTCTTCCTTGGTTTTTTGCTCTGATTCCAGCTTTGGGTGTAATGGGGTGGTTTGCCTTCGGCTTTATAGAGGGTTGGAAGCGGTTAGAACTGAAACATATTACCTTTACCTCGCCCGATTTGCCACCTTATTTTGATGGTTACCGTCTGGTACAGATTACCGACTTTCATCTCGGTTCGTTTCCTCCCGGCAATGATTTCGTGCAGAAGGTGGTGGATGCGACCAACAATGAAGAACCCGATATGATTCTCTTTACGGGCGATCTGGTCAATAACCAAGCCAGTGAAGTGGAGCCTTATCTGGATACGCTGGGGCAGCTTCATGCGTCAGATGGCATCTATTCTATCTGGGGAAATCATGATTATTGTGAATATGGCAACAATCATTCTATTGGCGCTTTGAAGAGAAACCGCCGTATGCTTTATGGTTATCAGGAAAGTTTGGGGTGGCATCAGCTGATGAACGAACATCATGTGGTGAGTCATGGTATGGCATCTATCGCTGTAATAGGCGTAGAGAATCCCGGTCAGCCTCCTTTTACCAATCGCAGTAATCTGAAGAAAGCGATGAAGGGGTTGAATCCAGATATGTTTAAAATCCTCTTGAGTCATGATCCTCATCATTGGCGCAGAGAAGTAGTTGGTAAGAAGATACAACTTACTCTGGCGGGACATACGCATGCAGGACAATTGAAAATAGGTAAATGGACGCCTGCCCGCATGGCTTTCAAAGAGTGGGGCGGAGCTTACCGGATTGGTGAGCAGATGCTCTATGTATCATCGGGTATTGGTGGTTCTTTCCCTTTCCGCCTAGGCGCATGGCCTGAACTGACAGTTATCACGCTGAAACGTGATTTATAGTTCTTAAAGATAACGAAACTGGTGTTTAAGTGTTAACATATAGTTAAATATTAGCCGCTTGAACCATTGTGATGAAAAAAACGTGTTAAAAATTTGGTGGTTCGAATAAATGTTGTACCTTTGCACTAGTTTTCGCATATATTTGGGCAAATGGGGGGTGTCGTGAGATTGTACTCCATTTGTTTTTTGAAACAAGGCGAAAATACTTCACATCAGAAGTAGCTGTTCACATTTTAAATTTTATATTTAATATTGATAATAATGAAGATTCCTGTAGAAGAACAATATAAATACGTAAAACTTACTCTCCCGGATGGAAGCAAGGCTGAAGGTCAGGCTGTCTTGTTGCATGCCTGTTGTGCACCTTGTTCGGCGGCTATCGTAGAATGTATGCTTCGTAATGGTATGAAGCCTACTGTATATTTCAGTAACAGTAATATCTATCCTCAGCAGGAGTATGATGTACGCAAACATGAACTGAAACGATTTCTGGAAGCCCAGAATGTACCTTATGTAGAGGATGAGTATGATCATCATGAGTGGCTTTCTGTTATTAAGGGTTTAGAGGATGAGCCCGAGCGTGGCAGCCGTTGTTCTGTCTGCTTTCAGTTCCGCCTCTCTCATGCAGCCAAGTATGCGCAGGAGCATGGATTTCACCTTCTCACTACCACGTTGGCATCTTCGCGCTGGAAGAATATCAGGCAGATAGATACTGCCGGTCATCTTGCCGTTGAGGCTTATCCTGATGTAGAATGGTGGGATATGAATTGGCGGAAGGGCGGTTTGCAGAATCGCCGAGGTGAACTCTTGAGAATCAATGAATTCTATAATCAGTTATATTGTGGTTGTGAATTCAGTATGAGATAAATGAAAAAGCCCAGGACATCACGCCCTGGGCTTTTTTATAAGAATCTGTGAAATCTGTAGTGTTTAAGAAAGACCAGTAATCTCACCGTTTACTACATCAATGCGCTCAGCCTGTGGGCTCTTTGGTAAGCCCGGCATACGCATGATAGGACCAGCGATGACTACAATCATCTCGGCACCCATATTTACGGTGATGTCGCGAACGTGGAGTTCGAAACCTTCTGTAGGACCGTATGCCTTGGCATCGGTAGAGAAACTGTACTGAGTCTTGGCAATACAGATAGGGAACTTTTCAGCACCCAGTTTCTTGATCTCTTCAATCATCGCCTTGGCAGAATCGCTCAATGTCACGCTGCCTGCTCCGTAAAGATTGAATGCAACCTTTTCTATCTTCTCCTCAACGCTATCGTTATCATCGTAAGCAAAATAGAGAGGGGCTGATGGACGCTCGTCAATGGTCTTCACTACGAGGTTGGCAAGTTCAATGGCACCGTTTCCGCCTTCGGCAAAGGCGCTGTTTACGGCGAAACCGCAACCCATCTCCTCGCAATGCTTGCGCAATACTTCAATTTCTTCATCTGTATCGGTTGCAAACTTGTTGAATGCAATCACTACAGTCTGACCAAAGCTCTGCAGGTTCTTTACGTGCTTGTCGAGGTTCCAGTAACCGGCTTCCATACCTGCGATATTTGGCTTCTTGATATCTTCCTGAGCTACACCACCATGCATCTTCAACGCCTGGAGGGTAACAACGAGAACGGTGAGGTCTGGTTGCAAACCTGTCTTGCGGCATTTGATGTTATAGAATTTCTCTGCACCGAGATCAGCACCGAATCCTGCCTCTGTAATGGCATAGTCGCCATACTCAAGAGCAGCAGCTGTAGCCATGACGGAATTGCAGCCATGAGCAATGTTGGCAAAAGGACCGCAATGAACAAATGCTGGTGTACCCTCTGTTGTCTGAACCAGATTTGGCTTCAAAGCATCGAGAAGAAGAGCTACGATACTGCCACCTACACCCATATCCTTTACGGTAAATGGCTTGTCATCCTCGGTGATGCCCAGGAGAATATTATCGATACGGCGACGAAGATCATCGATGCTTGTTGCGAAACACATGATAGCCATAATCTCAGAAGCTGGCGTAATATCGAAACCAGACTCTGTCTCGATGCCGTTCTTATCTCCTATACCGGTGATGATGCGGCGCAAGCCTCTATCGTTCACATCCATGACGCGACGCCAAAGAATCTTCTTGAGTTTGAAACCCTCTGCTTCGTGCTGGAAACGGTAATTGTCCAGAAGGGCAGAGATCATGTTGTTGGCCTCTGTGATGGCATGGAAATCGCCAGTGAAATGGAGATTAATCTTATCCATAGGCAAAACTTGGGCATAACCGCCACCTGCAGCACCACCCTTCATGCCGAAGCAAGGACCCAGAGATGGTTCGCGAAGAGCCACTACAGCCTTCTTGCCAATCTTCTGCATACCCAGGGCGAGACCCACGGATACGGTGGTCTTGCCATTACCAGCCTTGGTAGGACTGATAGCGGTAACGAGGATGAGGTGATGGTTCTTAAACTTGTTTCTGTCAATTCTGGCCGTAGTAATCTTAGCGATGTAACGGCCGTAGTTTTCCACTTGGTCTTCGTGAATTCCAAGTTCTGCTGCCACTTCATTGATAGGGCGCAATTTTACCGATTTAGCTATTTCAATATCTGTTAACATAAAATAAATAGTTTTATGGTGCAAAGGTACAGAAAAGTATTCATATATTAAAATAAGAAAGTATAAAAAAACAAAATAAAAAAAGGAAGACTTTCCCCATTTTCAAATGACGAAGTTTAAAAAAGGTAAATTGTAGGATTTTGTCGTGTGAATGTAGTACCTTTGCAAGCGAATTTATATTTTATAGTACGTATGAACAAGTCTTTAGCATTAGCTCATTTTCAGACGAGCTTTCAGTTTATCACGCATCAGAACGAACGCTTCTCTTATCTCGAAGGAGCCTATCTGGCACTTATCGGAGGATGTGATTGGATTCAGCTTCGCATGAAAGGTGCTACCGATGAAGAGGTTGAGCCTATAGCCCGTAAGTTAAAGTTGGCTTGCGAGGGTGCCGGTGCAACTTTTATCCTCGACGACCGTGTAGAACTGGTGAAGAAGTTACAGATAGATGGTGTACATCTTGGGAAGAATGATATGCCGGTTGATGAGGCCCGTAAGTTCCTGGGTGATGAATTCATTATCGGAGGCACAGCCAATACTTTTGATGATATTCGTCGTTTGCATGAACAGGGGGCTGACTATATCGGTTGTGGTCCGTTCCGCTATACTATTACCAAGGAGAAACTCTCTCCGGTGTTGGGTATAGAAGGTTATCGCCAGATTATTGAGCAGATGAGGGAGAATAAAATCTCTCTGCCTATGGTAGCCATCGGAGGTTTGACTCCAGACGATATAGATCCGCTTGCAGAATTGGGCATCGGTGTGGCAATGAGCGGTACCATCCTGAATGCGGAGAACCCTGTTACCATGACACGTCAGATTCATGACAAGTGTTTCGGATTATTCATCGAAAATCTCAATCACTTTTTTGAGAATCAGTAGAATGATACTCATAAATGATGATTTTTCATAGATAAGAGAAGAAAGTTTCGGTTTTCTTCTCTTTTCTCATTTTATTGTCGTAACTTTGCACCTGCATTGCAAAACTGTTGCAAGACAATTACAAATAATGAATTTAAAAGACATGAAATTAAAAGTGGGAATTAACTTAGGATATATAGGAAAAACAGATGCTGTTGGAAAGAACGATAACATCATGATATACGCACCTTCAAATAAAGGTGCTTAAAAACCCGGGCACAAACGTGTTCGGGCTTTTTAATTTTACTATATATAAATAGGTGTAAAACCAACTCAAAATAGATAGTGTGTGCAAAATATATAATTATTAACTTTATAAAAAAAAGGTATCAAAATGATGAAAACAGAATGGAGAGGTTTCAAAGGAAACATGTGGCAGAGTGAAGTGAATCTTCGTGATTTCATTCAGAACAACTACACTTGTTATGACGGCGATGAGTCGTTCCTTGCAGAACCAACTCAGGCAACTAACACCCTTTGGGGTATGTTGAAGGAACTCCAGAAGGAGGAGCGCGCCAAGGGTGGTGTGCTTGATATGGAAACAGAAATCGTTTCAGGATTGACAGCTTATGGTGCTGCTTATATCGGTGAAGGTACAAAGGATTTGGAGAAAGTGGTAGGTCTTCAGACTGATAAGCCTTTGAAGCGTGCCTTCATGCCTTACGGTGGTATCAAGATGGCGGAGCAGGCTTGTACAACATATGGCTATCAGCCATCAGAGAAGCTCCACGAAATCTTCCACAAGTATTGCAAAACTCATAATGATGGCGTATTCGATGCTTATACTCCAGAGATGAAACTCGTTCGCCATAACCACATTCTTACCGGTCTTCCTGATACATACGGTCGCGGCCGTATCGTGGGTGACTACCGTCGTGTGGCTCTTTATGGTATCGACTTTCTCATCGAGGAGAAGAAGAACGACCTCGCTAACATGGGCGACCGTGAGATGATTGACGACGTTATCCGTCTTCGTGAAGAGGTTTCTATGCAGATCAAGGCTCTCAAGGGCTTGAAGGAGATGGCTCAGTTGTATGGTTACGACATCTCTCAGCCTGCCAAGAACGCTCGCGAGGCTGTTCAGTGGTTGTACTTCGGTTACCTCGGAGCTGTGAAGACTCAGAATGGTGCTGCGATGTCTGTAGGCCGTATCTCTACATTCCTCGACATCTATATCCAGCGCGACTTGAACGAGGGTACTCTTACCGAGGATGAGGCTCAGGAGCTCATCGACCACTTGGTCATGAAGTTCCGTATGGTTAAGTTCGCCCGTATCCCTTCTTACAACGAACTCTTCACCGGCGACCCAGTTTGGGCTACTCTCGAAGTAGCTGGTATGGGTCAGGATGGCCGCTCAATGGTTACCAAGAACGACTTCCGTTTCCTCCACACATTGGAGAACATGGGTCCTTCACCAGAGCCAAACTTGACTGTACTCTATAGCTCTCGCTTACCAAAGGCATTCAAGCACTACGCTTCTCTCATCTCTGTAAAGACAAGCTCTATCCAGTATGAGAACGATGACGTAATGCGCCCAGTTTGGGGTGACGACTATAGCATCTGCTGCTGTGTATCTGCTACACAGACAGGTAAGGAGATGCAGTTCTTCGGTGCACGTGCCAACTTGGCTAAGTGCTTGACCTACGCTGTATCTGGCGGTGTTGATTCAAAGACACGCGAGCAGTGTGGTCCTAAGTATCGCGCCGTTGAGGGTGATGTATTGACATACGAGGAGTTCATGCCACGTTTCATGGATATGATGGACTGGTTGGCTGGCGTTTATGTGAAGACATTGAACCTCATCCACTACATGCACGATAAGTACTTCTACGAGGCAGCAGAGTTGGCGCTCATCGATACAGATGTTCGTCGTACTTTCGCTACAGGTATCGCTGGTTTCAGCCACGTGGTTGACTCTATCTCAGCTATCAAGTATGCCAAGGTAAACATCATTCGTGATGAGACCGGTTTCCCTCTCAGCTTCAAGACCGAGGGCGACTTCCCACGTTACGGTAACGATGATGAGCGTGCTGATGAGATTGCAGTATGGTTGCTCAAGACCTTCATGAACATGATCAAGAAGCATCATACATACCGCAATTCTGAGCCTACTACATCTATCCTGACTATCACATCAAATGTAGTATACGGTAAGTACACCAGCAACATGCCTGATGGTCGTCCAGCCGGTGCTCCATTGGCTCCAGGTGCTAACCCATCTTACGGTGCAGAGAAGAACGGTCTTTTGGCTTCATTGAACTCAGTAGCTAAGTTGCCATACGAGTATGCTCTCGATGGTATCTCTAATACTCAGACCATCAGCCCTGGTGCTCTCGGTCACAACGATGAGGAGCGTGCCCAGACATTGGTAGGTGTATTGGATGGTTACTTCAACCAGGGTTCTCACCACCTGAACGTGAACGTATTCGGTATCGACAAGCTCAAGGATGCGATGGAGCACCCAGAGAAGGAAGAGTACCAGAACTTTACTATCCGTGTGAGTGGTTACGCTGTTAAGTTCATCGACTTGACACGTGAGCAGCAGCTCGACGTAATCGCTCGTCAGGCTCACGAGAGACTCTAATCAATTAGAAGAATAAATATTGCCCGCTAGATTTTCTTTCCGAGGATATTTAGCGGGCATTTTTAGCTTAATTGTTATGCATAAAGGATTTGTACACAGCATAGAGAGCTTTGGTTCAGTAGATGGACCAGGCATCAGATTTTTGATTTTCCTGCAGGGTTGTCCGATGCGCTGCCAGTTCTGCCATAATCCGGATTCATGGAAGATGGGAGTGGGAGAGGAATGGAGTGCCGATGACCTGCTGGATAAGGCAGAGCGATTCAAGAGTTATTGGGGTGACAAGGGCGGTATTACCGTAAGTGGTGGAGAAGCCCTGATGCAGATAGACTTTCTCATCGAACTTTTCGAGAAAGCCCATCAGCGTGGCATCAACACTTGTCTTGATACATCAGCGCAACCATTTAGGAAAGAGGGTGCTTTCTTCGATAAATTCGAGCGTCTGATGGCCGTCACTGATACTGTTCTTCTTGATATCAAGCATATCAACGATGAAGAGCATCGTAAACTCACCCGCCATTCTAATGTAAACATACTGGATTGTGCACGATATTTAAGCGAGATACACAAACCGGTATGGATTCGTCACGTCCTGATTCCAGGTATTACCGACAAGGATGAATACCTCTATCAGCTGCGCGATTTCCTCTCTACACTCTCTAATATTGAGCATATAGATGTCTTACCTTATCATACGATGGGTATCTACAAGTATGAGAAACTAGGTATTGCCTACCCGCTGGAAGGCATAGATCCTCCTACTAGTGATCGCATTGCTCATGCAGAAGCAATCTTGCAAGAGGCACTTTAGCCTCTTGCAAGACTGCTTAGATGAGCGTCTAGCGAACTGGTGAGACGGGCTTTGATGATAGGCTTTGTGATGTAGTCGTTTACTCCAAGCTCGTAGCATTCATCCACATTATCCTTGTTGCTTAACAGGGAAACCACGATGATGACCATTTCACTTTTCGAGTATTTAGAGCGTACATGGTCTATTACGTCCCACCCATTTACATTTGGCATCATCAAGTCGAGCAGTATCACGTCCGGCTTGAATGAGTCAATCAGTTCAATGGCTTCTTTTCCGCCATTTGCAGTTTTCACGTCGATGTCAAAGTCTTTTATCATTTCAGAGATAGTTTCAATATTTTCTGGAATATCATCGACGATTAGTACTTTATTCTTTTCCATTTTTCACAGGTCTGTTTTATGTAGGTTCTTTCCGATCTTGAAAATCTAGCTTCTTGGCTTGTGAATGCCGTAGATGTCGCATATGAATCCTTTATCAGTGATTAGATTGTTCATGTCGATACTGTCGAACATCTTGTGATGAGTACCGATTACCACAATCTGATACTCTTTTTCCAGAACTTTAGGATCATCTGTCACCTTGATGTTATATTCTTCTTTTACTTCCTTTACATCTACCAATGGATCGTAGAGTGTGGTTTTGTAACCTGCTCCTACCAGATTGATATAGAGATCGGCTACTTTTGTGTTTCTGATATCATCGCTGTTTGGCTTGAACGAGAAGCCGAGAATCAGCACGTTAGTCTCCGGAGCCTTGAACTTTCTGCTTTCAGATGCATTCTTAATCTTTCCTGCCATCCATACCGCCATCTGCTCGTTAACCTCGCGGGCTGTAGAGAGCAGCGATGGTACCACGTCAACCTCCTGTTCCTTGTTAATCAGGTAGTATGGGTCTACCGCGATGCAGTGGCCGCCAACGAGTCCTGGAGTAGCTGGCACGAAGTTCCATTTTGTGCTAGCTGCCGCCGTTACGTCTTCGATGTTGATGTTCATCTTGTCAAAAATCTTTTCCATCTCGTTGAAGAAGGCTATCTGTATGTCTCTCTGGCAGTTCTCCATCAGTTTACATGCCTCTGCTATTTTGATACTCTTCGCCCTGTAGGTGCCATGGGTAAGTACTGAAGCATAGAGGCTGTCGATGATAGCTGCTGCTTCGGGTGTAGAACCGCTGGTAACCTTCACGATGTTCTCAATGGTATGAACAGTATCGCCCGGGTTGATGCGCTCTGGCGAGAAGCCTACAAAGAAACTCTGGTTCAACTTCAATCCTGATGTAGATGCCAGTAATGGAGCGCAGACCTCTTCTGTCAGACCTGGGTAAACGGTACTCTCGTAGACTACGATATCACCTTCTTTCAGGATCTTGCCAACCTCAGCTGTAGCATTGCGCACGCAACTGATGTCTGGCTTGTTCGATTTGTTCACCGGTGTCGGTACAGCGATGATATACACATTACACTTCTTCAGGTCATCAATATTGCTGGTCAGTTTCAGTCCCTGTTCCAACGCTTTGGATACAGGTCTGTTGTCTTCCATCGTGCTTTTGGCTAACTTGGCTACCTTCTCAGCTTTGATGTCATAACCCCATGTATCGTATTTCTTTGAGAATAAGCATGCCAGTGGAGTACCAACATACCCTAATCCTATTACTCCAATCTTAAACTCAAAAGACTTGTTTATCATATACTATATTCTGTTTATCCTCAAATCCGCAACCTATAGGGTTTAGTGGGATTTTGCTTGCAAAGCGACAAAA
>OQVH01000223.1_pt1 | contig 44161 bp, 39 predicted proteins | sample 1691641 | NCBI WGS metagenome assembly OQVH01 (sample SAMN03418286, study PRJEB22391) | human gut metagenome | biome: human-gut; feature: organic feature; material: feces | host: Homo sapiens | place: Italy | collected 2013-04
CGATAAAGTTCTACACACATCAGCTTAAATTCAGTCGTATAACGCAAAATGTACCCTCCTTACTGGGTGTCCAGTAAAGAGGGTACATTTCATACATAAGGCATTTCTTCACGGCCTTTTTATAATGATTGTGGGGGTTAAATAATCCTGTGATTGGGCTATACACTTATTGTGGTCAATCCTTTGAACCACTTTGTGGTTTGGTTATAAATAATCCTGTGGTTTAACATTATAAGATTGCGGGGACTCCTATAAACTTTGGCTCTTTCACGTTTTTTTGAGGAGTATACCCCTTACGGCTGGAATTGAGAGATATCGAATTAACGTAAAAAAGTATTCGTCATCTCTGTATCCGTAGGCTCTCTTTTTGGCCGTTTTAATCTTGTTGTTGAACCTTATAACTTCCCTGTGTTTATTAGTTACAAGGCACGGTTCGTCAGACCGTCTATCCTTGGCAGCTTTATCTTAGCAAACCTAACTAGTACCGGAATTCTATTGCCTAGTGCAGGTATGTGCCAACACTTTCTTGGGAGATTCATATAAGATTGTGTTGTAGCCTAATTAAATGCAGAAAATGGAGATTAAGGGACCTATGGCTGTGCTGCTGGCCGTATACCCACCAATTTCCCCGTTCCTAATTCCCGCATGTGGAACCATCATAGGTGATTTTATTGAGGCGCTTTAATGTTTCTATTTTCTTATAGAATTTCCTGATTTCAAGATATTCTGAAGTTTTTTTACAAAGATATGCGGTGTAACGCCCATATAGTCCTTAAATACTTTCGTAAAGTAGCTTTGATCGTAGTAACCGGCTTCTTGAGCTGTCTCTGCAAGAGAAGCATAGGGGTTTTCTATAAGCTGTCTAACTACGTTTTGAAAACGAATATTATTCAACGCAATTTTTGGAGCAAGCCCAACGTGTTCTAACATCACCTTTTGAATGTAGCGTGCACTATAGCCAGTTTCTTTTTCCAAATCGGCAATTTGTAAGGTGCCATGGGTTTTTAATGCATTAATTACTAAGTACCGGGATAGGAAATCGTTCGATGTCATGCGGAGATTTCGGTTCTTCCAAGTATTGATAAATATATTGAAGCGGTCAACTGCTTCTTGAAAAGAATCAGCACTCGCAATTTCCTCAGCAAGTGAGCCAGGGGGAATGAAATCATCCAAGGGGAGTTCAATATCTGTAACTTCCTTGCTGGGGATGCCAAAAAGCCGTGTAAACTGACAGGGATAAAACTGACAGGAAAGCACTCGGGAAACCCCGTAAAGGGGGACTTCCTTACTTTTGCTCAAGACCCCACACACCATTGCTTGAGGCTTTTCTTTTTCTAAGGAAAAATTGATTCCTATAAGTCCAATCCCGGGAATGGACTTTAATCCTTTAACTCCAGGATCCGCAATGATCTCATACACGACGGCAACGGGACCATTCAGTTCCGGGTCTGTAATGATATACTTATTTTTTCTTTCTGCTTCCCAAAAAGGCTGCACAGATAAAATTTTTTCATAAGCTTGTTTCTCAGACAAAATATTCACCGACCAATCCAGTTCCAATTATTACCAAGCTAAATTCTGAAAATTCCAAGATAATATGATAGCAATATCATATTATGTAAATAGCGAAAGTGCAACTTTGACAAATGTCTATTTTGTACAAAACCGGAAATTATATTATATCAAAAAGGAGGTTTTACTATGCTGTTGGGAAGTTGGCTCATTACATTCTTTGTGATCATTGGATTTGGTATTTATGCAGGAACGCACATTACAAAGTCTGATCAATGGAATGGGAGTGACCGTTCTATGGGGATTATTTCAGTGGGTGCCATGCTGGGAGCTTGGCAAATTGGTGGAATGAGCATCGTTGGGGCAGCGCAAAATGGATATACGATGGGCATTGCCGGGTGCTGGTATTCCATTGCTGGAGGGGTATATTTTCTCCTTATGGCGGCGCTTGCAAAACCGATGAGAAAATATATGAAAGCAAGTTCCCTCCCAGTATTTCTGGAAAATCGCTTTGGAAGTTCTGTTTCTAGGATTCAGGCATATATTTGGATTATTTTTGGCATTCTTTATATTCCTATCCAGCTGAAAACTGTTGCCTCTATTATTCAAATGGTATTACCCGGCATTGGACTTAATATGACAATGTTTATTGGTGTAACGATAGCAGCCGCCTACACTGGATTTGCAGGAATGAAGGGGTCGGATGTTATTGGACGAATTGTTTGTATTGCCTCTTACGTCCTTTTGATTGGATTTGTTGTTACGAATATGAATAAGATTGGCGGGTATTCCGAACTGCTTTCCAAACTTCCAGAGGAGTACAATAATTTAACTGCTATGCCCGTTCAACAAATTGTTGCTTGGGCCATTGGAGGTGCGCTTACAAGTATTGTAAGCCAAGCTGCTCTGCAACCCATGTTTGCTGCAAAATCTGATCACGATGCTTCTTGGGGATGCGTCCTTGGGTATGTAATTGCTGGCCCTATCTGTATTTTGACGGCTATTATTGGGATGATGGCAAAAGCCAATACTTCTGGGCTTGGTGATGGTGCGGGTGCCTTTGCGTGGAGTATTGCAAACTTGTCGACGCCTGCCTTTGCAGGAATCATCTTTGCTGTCATTACTATGATCGTTGCTGCAACGATGGCAACCATGATGATGGCAACGGGGACTGTTATTTCAAACGTATACGCCAAACAGATCAATCCGCAGGCCAATGACAAACAGATTCTTAAAGTTTCTCGCTTTGGAACGGTTGTAGTGGCATATATTTCTATGTTAGTTGGTTATTTGGTTCCTTCCGCCCAAATGGTTAATATGTTCCTTACACTGAACTACCTCGTCTATGCGCCCTTTAGCTTTACTGTAATTGCGGGAATGTTCTGGGATAAAGTCGAAGCAAAAGGCTCTATTGCTAGTATAATTGCTGGTATTATCATGGCATTGATTTGGATCTTTGCGGGACTGAACAGTAAAATTAATGTCGTTTATCCGACTATCCTTATAAGCTATCTTGTCGGCTATTTTGTAACAAAGTCGTAGGATTCACATTGAGTAATATAGTTTACGAATTTTGTTAATATGTATTGTGAAGGGAGGAATCACTTATGCCTAATCATCCTTATCTCGGGTACCAGCTGGAAGATATTTTCTTTTATCGTCCTTATCCATATGGAACGGAAGGAGCTGTGTCATCCAATAGCCCTTACGCTACAAAAGCAGGGCTTGAAATCTTGAAAAAAGGAGGGAACGTATTTGATGCTGCTTGTGCTGTTTCTCTGACATTGGGTCTCGTTGGACCTTACCATTCAGGAATTGGCGGAGGTTGTTTCTACGTTTTCTATCATAAGGAAAGCAATGAATTTTATTGCTGCGATGCTCGCGGCGTAGCACCTACCAAGGCATATAAGGATATGTTCCTCGATAAAAATGGAAATGTAGATACATTACTTACGGAATTTTCAGGGCGCTCGGTTGCAGTCCCAGCACTGTACCGGGCAATGGATGAGCTCTTAAAGAAATACGGAACCATGTCTTGGAAAGAAGTGACTACTCCAGCAATCAAGCTAGCTAGGGAAGGGTTCGCTTGTGGCTTCCCTTATGCAAGAATTTCTGATACGCCGGAAGCCGAACATAATAAGACAAACTATGAAGGCTTTGCAGAACTATATCTAAACCAAGGTAAGCCAAGACAATTCGGTGAATGGATCACGAATCCTGATCTTGCCGATACGATGGAACAAGTGGCTGAAAAGGGCGTGGATTGGTTCTATACGGGTCCTATTGCAGATGAGATTATAAGACAAGTACAGAAATATGATGGCGTTATGGTTAAGGCAGATTTGGAAAAATGCGCACCAAAGGGCTGTATGCCGATTCTGGGGACTTTCAACGGATATGACATCATTTCTATGGCACCGCCTTCATCGGGCGGGACACATATTGTACAAATGTTGAACATCCTGGAAAACTTTGATTTGAAGGGGATGGGGTTCCATTCTGCGGATGCGACTCATGTCATTGCAGAAACAATGAAAATGATGTTTGCTGATCGTTCCGTTGCAATGGGAGATCCACGTTTTGTGAAGATTAATTTGGAAAGACTATTGTCTAAAGAATACGGAAGGGAACTTGCGCAAAAAATTGATATGGACTGCGCCAAGGAGTATGCACCATCTGAAGGTATTGAAGCAAAGTCCTATCCGGGTTGTACAACCAGTTTTTCAATTATGGACCGCTTCGGAAATGCTTTTGTGCAGACGCAGACCATTCGAAATTGGTGGGGAAGCGGCGTGGTGATTCCTCATAGAGGCTTCATCATGAATAATGCGATGGCAGATTTCAGTGCAAAGACCGGTATCAGGACATCTCAAGGCTTGGCATATGGCGAGGCAAATGCAATTGAGCCGGGAAAGACTCCTTTATCAAGTATGAGCCCGACCTTGGTCTTTAAAGATGGGAAACCCGTGCTGGCTGTTGGATGTGCCGGTGGGCCTCGAATCATTACAAGCGTACTTCAGATGATTATCAATACATTAGTTTATGGAAGGATGATGGAACCTGCTGTCCGCACACCATTCATGTGCTGCCTTACAAAAGAACAAGGCCTCGAATTAGAAGATGGCTTTTCCCCCGATACTATTAAACTGCTTAGAGATAAGGGTCATAAAATAATTCAGTCAGGTACTCTCGGTGTTATGTCTTGTATGCCAAACGGTATTATGCAACGTGATGGATGTTTTTATCCGGCTGGTACCAATCGGGTTGATGGCGGTGGTGGTGTCTTAACAAAAGCTAATACTATTGCAGTTGATGGTATTTGTTTTGATTAAATTCTCTAATATGTAAAAAATTGCCCTATTTTAACTATAATTAAAGAACTCTCCTTTATGGGACTTGACATTTAAAAGGAATCCTTAAGGGAGAGTTCTTTGTATGTTTTTAAGGAAGCTCGTGAATCACATCAATAATTGTTCCATCACGATATTCAACTAATCCGCAGATGTCGTCCTTTAATTCAAGGGGGCTCGCCTTTCCTGATAGTCGAACAGCTTTTTCTCTCAAAGTCTCAATGGTTGTTAATGGGAGTCCCTTATTTTTTAGACAATCGAGGATGTCACTACGGTTTGGATTTACAGCAATACCATATTCTGTTACAAGCACATCAATAGATTCTCCTGGGGTAACTATGGTCGTTACTCGGTCTAGAAGCATCGGTAAACGGCCTCGTAATAGCGGCATCGTAATAACTGTCATTTTAGCTCCAGCCGCTGCATCAGGGTGGCCTCCGGGAGCTCCAAGTAGCTTACCGTATGAATCAGTTAATACGTTAACGTTAAAATTCGTGTCGATTTCTGTTGCACTTAGAACCGCAAAATCTAATAGATTTACGTACGGTTCGGCACAGAATGGATTTGCATAGGCGGAAGCAGAGATCTCATGATGCTTGATATTTTCACGAAGAGAAGCAATGGCTGTTAAGTCGAAGTCTTGAGGATCATAGAAAGTCTTGATCAAGCCTTCATTAAGCATTTGTACATGAAATCCTGATACACCGCCCACACCAGCTGATGCTGTATAATTATTCTCAATCATGCGTTCTCTGATGAATCCTGCTGTGGCAATTGCCATCCCGCCACTGCCAAATTGAAATACCATATTGTCATGGAAATAAGGTGTCGCAGCAATTACTTTTGCTGCATAATTGGAAATTATCAATTCAGCAGGGTTTTTGCTAACTCGAATGGAACCCGTTGCGATTCCAGCTGGATCTCCAATGCTATTGACAGTAGTGACATAATCAACCTGAGTTTGTGGGATGCTCACATAGTCCAGTGGAATCTCAGAAAGCGAATCTGTAATGGCTACAACATGATCAGCGTATTCTGCATCAGGCATAGCATAACCAAGCGACCCGCATGCAGATTTACCTTCTACTCCATTGAGGTTGCCATATTCATCACTCGCAGGGGCTGCAATAAAAGCAACATCAATGTGCAGTTCGCCAGTTTCAATTGCACGTGCTCGTCCCCCGTGAGTACGGAAGATTGCTGGTTTTTTCAGCCCACCATGCTGGATAAAATTCCCTAATTGGCTCCTGCAGCCACTTGTATCAACTGCTGTGATTACTCCCGACTCAAAATATGGCAACAGGCAATCCTGTACTTTGCTTAAGGAAGATGCTGAAAGCGTCAAATCCTTAATGCCTTTCTCAGCTATTTTAGAAATTACGTAATGCATGATAGCATCGCCATTGCGTAGGCAATGATGGAAAGAAATGGTCATACCATCTTTTAAGCCCGTTGCATCTAGAATATAGTCAATATCATGTACTTTTGATTGACCAGGCTTAAAATACTTCAATGGTCTAGAGGCCATCTTTTTTGTAGTAGGTTGAGCCCCATAGGCACCATTAAACAACCTTTTGTTTTCGTATCCTGGGATTTTAGTAATTTCATCTAAAATGGATTTGTTCATGATGAAGTTATACCTCCTTTCCAGAAGCCACGGCATATTCCAAGGTTGCTTTTGCTCTAAGAACAATCGGCATATCAATCATTTTCCCATCAAGTGCGATTGCGCCAGAACCATTTGCCATAGCTTCCTTATAGACTTCAACTACCCTTTTTGCATGGGCAATTTCTTTGTCCGTAGGAGTATAGACTTCGTGTACCAGTGCGATTTGATTGGGGTGGATACAAGATTTACATGTATATCCAAGCTTTTTTCCAAAAGCAACATCTTTCTTGAATCCTTCGGGATCCTGAAAATTACTATTAACGTAATCCATCGGAATTACTTTAGCCGCGTGAGCGCAAAGAGAAATTTGATTTCTGGCGAAAAGGATTTCTTCCGCATCTTCGCTTCGAACCATTCTCATATCGGCACGAAAATCTTCTGCACCTAATCCAATCGCAAACATCCGTGGAGAAGCTGTTGCGATTTCATATGCATTATATACACCTAATGCAGTTTCGATGGTGGCTGCAATTTTAATTGTGCCGGGTTCGATGTTATTTTCGGTCTCGTATTTTGTGAGCAGATTATCCAAATCCTGAATATTTTTGGCGGATTCGGATTTAGGGAGCCGCAAAAAATCCGGCTTCAGCGGTACCAATGCCTTAACATCTTCTTCATGGTAAGGTGTATCTTGCCCATTGATTCGAATACCAACTCTGCAGTTCGGACGGCAGGCCTTTAGGTATTCGCAGACAAGATCACGGGCGGCATCTTTCTCATATACTGAGACTGCGTCTTCTAAGTCGAAGATAATACAGTCGGCGCCATATATTTCAGCTTTAGCAATTTTTCCTGGAGCATTCCCCGGAACAAAAAACATCGTTCTATAAAGAGAGTTCATTTTATAATGATACCTCCTTTTTAAGGGCACGTTTTACAGCTGTTCTTGTACGGGCTCTGATTGCAAAATCCCACGCACCCAAATCATTGATCAGAACCTTTGCACCTTTGATATGGTACTCATTGAGAATGTTGATAACGCTTTCACGAATTGCTTGACCGAATTTCTTTTCTACTTTGCTTTTAACTACTATATCGTAATGAGACCCTGTAATTTCTAAAGAAACTAAAACGTCGTGTTTTGTTTCACTCCCAGCATGGACTGCACTTGATGAAAATTCCATGAAATCCTCCCTCATTTCTAAAACATTTATTTGTTCTTCACATAGCTATATAGGAATGCGGAGAACATACATAGACTGGATGCACCCGAAGCATAAGGATACAAGGTTTTATAGATCCACACAGAAAGATTGCCATTCCTAGACAATATCGCAACACCTTGAACGAGAACGATGAGAATACCTAAAATTATAAAGACTGGCATGGAAATATCAAATAATGATGAGCATAAATGCTTTAATGATTTTTTCATAGTGAAGGTCTCCTTTTATGCCCCTATAATAGGAATAATTCTAGCCATAATTAGCATAGCAATTAACATAGTTGGAATTACATAGAAAAGCAGAATGGGTTTGAAAATCTTGGAAGGGTCATCTAGTCCTGAAATACCGCTTGCAATATACAGCGGTGCAGCATTAGGAGGAATGGCACCTTCATTACTGATGAGATTTAGAAAAGCAACACAGCATACTACTGGAGGTAGACCAATTGCCCGAAGTGCTGCGTATACAGCGGCACCGAGAGCACTTGTCGTTGCAGTTCCGGAGAAGGGTCCTACCATTAAAGTAACTAGAACACCAATAATTACGATGACAAGAAGGGAAGAATAGGTTCCAAGATGAGTGAAAATATTTTTTACTTCATTTGTCATGCCTAATTGGTTTAATACACCAGAGGCAGCATAAGCTGTGAAGAGAAGCATCCCGACATCAGCATATTTTCCAATCGATTCACGAATCAATTGAGCCCAACCGTTGATGTTATGCGGTAAATGACTCCACCCTTCAATGATCGTGAAAATTGACATAACAATAGGAATCCAAAATACGATGGAAATTGATTTAAAAGCCTTAGGAAAAGAACTATTTAAAGCAGTTTTAACCCAATCTCCAGTGGGTCCCATTGTTGCTAAGAGGGGAACGATAACTCCTAAAAATACCAAGAGGGAAGAACCATTTTCTTTTAAAGCTCTGCCAAGCGGCAATATTTTGCTCCGAGGAATCGGTTTTAAACCATCTTTTTTTGCTAGATAGTAAATGATTCCTAAGCGATATACAAGGATAATAAGAGCAGCTCCCAAGAGTCCAACATACAAGGTTCCAGAGGGAAGCTCTTTTTCAATGCTTTCCATTCCTAGGAGAAGCAACATTGATGTGGAAGGCGGGAAAATCATACCCATACCAGCATTTCCAGCACAAATAAGAGTTGCTCTTTCGACTGACCAACCTGACTTTATCATCCAAGGAATGGTGATGGAGCCGATTGCAGCTGCGTTCCCAGAACCAGAACCAGAAACCATCCCAAATAATGCTGAACCAATCGTTGATACATAGCCACTTCCGCCAGGAAAACGACCGATAATGCTGTTTAAAATATTGACGAGCCTTAAAATTACGCCTGTCTTCTCCATCAGATAAGACATGAATACAAATGCCATAGCTGCATACACAACTTGGGAGTGAATTCCATAAGTGGAACTCTTAACAAAGATTGCTCCCATGGAATGCTTGGAGAACAAGCCTGCTACGACAACGATAATGAGATATGCCCATAACATTGCTTCGGAAGCTCTGCGTTTTAACTTTACTGTGAGGAAAAGAATAATACCGACATAAAGTAATAATGAAATAATGCCTAAACCAATCATACTGCCCATAGATTATCGCTCCTTTCAGAAATTGTGCTAGAAATTTAATGAATTTTACGTACTTTTCTAGCCTCCTATAATTTAAGTTTACAGAAAATAAATAAATCTGTATAATTTTTAATTTTCATTCTCGTCATAACAAAAATGCATGATAAGTGACATCTAAAATAATAAAAAGCTCGCGAAAAGTCATTCGCAAGCTTTTTATTATTTTAATTTTTCAGTGTTTTAGTGCATTTAATAGCAGGAAATCGTTAAATACAGAATTCTTGATAAAAATGAGAAAATCTTTTTTTAATTTTGTATTAAGAAATTCTTTCTTAAAAATTAGATAAGTGTGCCGCTCTATAGGTTTATTATTTTGCCCATTAAGAACAATCGTATGGATATCCTTTGTATGGGGAATGATTACAGAAGGAAGAAGCCCGAATCCAAATCCGTTGAAAACCATCTCCCGGCAAAGATTTAAACTATTTACTTGTATGTCAATATGTGGTTCAGTTGGAAAGTTTGTGGTCCACCATAAATCCAACATTTTCATATAATAAGTATCTGTCGTGTAGGCAATTCTCTTCATGGATGCAAGGTCATCTAATTTGAAAGGATGGGTGGCTGCAGCAACAATGTAGTTGGTCGTTAATAGAAGTTGTTCTTCTGAATTCCAACCAAAATCATTTCGCAAGAAGCCAAAATCGGATTCATTGTTGTTCATCATATCTACGACTTTGCTGCTTGGCGCCATTATAATATTAAAAATTACGTTGCTGTGCGTTTTCTTGAATTCTCTTATTACAGATGGAAGATAGTATTCACAAATGATGTTTGGAGCGGAAATAGTGAGAGTCATAGAACTCTTTACACTTGTTTGCCTTAATTGCTTTTTAAATATTTCTATTTCAGAGAGCATTTTGTCTGCAAAGGCAGATGTTTCTAAGCCCGCTGGAGTTAGTTGAATTCCTTGGTTTGTGCTTTGTAGAAGTTGGGTATTTAATTCTTTGGAAAGCTTTTTTAGTCTTCTTGTTAGGGCTGGTTGGGAAAGAAAGAGAGCGTTAGCTGTTTTTGTAATGTTTTTGAAATTCCTAAGATATTTCATGATTAATAGATCTCGTTCATCCAATTTACACTCTCCTTTTTGAAATACCGTGGTTACTATGTTTATGAAATTACTGCAATTCTTATAACATAAAATACTAATAAAATCAAAAACTTTATGAAAAAGCAGTTCTATTCAAGGTAGGTAATCTTGGACTGCATGTAAATCGGGGTTCTATAGTTAAGATATAATCATTTATATCCTATTGAAACTGTGGAATCGTTGTAGTATACGGATTTGAATTTAGAAATTTGACTGATTAAATTATCTGCTATGCTTGGATTATTTTCTGTAGCTGTTTTATAAAACTGTAAGATGATACTAAATTAAATAGCGCATGCGCCCAATCACATTTATAAACACAAATATAATATTTTAAAAAATATATATTAGATTAAAATATGAAAAAACTTCATAATATTTATAATAAAATTAAATTAAGAGAGGTGCTTTTTATGATTGACTTACGCAGCGATACGCTTACTTTACCTACAAAAGAAATGTTGGAAACAATTCTTTCGGCTCCCTTAGGGGATGACGGAAGATTGAATGCAAACGGGCGAGGGGAAGACCCAACTGTAAATAAATTAGAGGATAAAGCATCTCATATGGTTGGTAAGGAAGCAGGTTTGCTTTGTCCTTCTGGGACCATGGGAAACCAAGCTGCAGTCTTAACTTGGTGTCAACCGGGAGATACGGCACTTATTAATGACATGCAACATTTGGATGTGAGTGAAAAGACCGCTTTTCAGCCTCCTCTTGGACAATTAAATAAAAAGACATACTCTTTGGATGAGAATTATCAGCCGAGGCTGGATCAGATTGAAAATGTTTTAAAAGAGGGCGGAATCTCGCTTATTTGCATAGAAAATACCCACAATTATTCTGGCGGAACCTGTATTACGATTGACACCATGAAACAGCTTCATGATGTGGCAGCAACGTATGGGGTGCCTATCCACATGGATGGAGCACGGTTATTTAACGCATCGCTATTTTTAGATGTACCTGCATCTGAAATTTGTCAGTATGTTGATTCGGTTCAATTTTGCTTTTCAAAAGGGCTGGGTGCGCCTGTAGGTTCGATTTTGTGCGGAACAACTGAGTTCATTCATAAAGCAAAACAAACTCGCAAATTGCTTGGCGGAGCAATGCGTCAGGCTGGTATTATTGCAGCACCTGCACTATATGCCTTGGAACATAATATTTCACGTCTTAAGGAAGATCATGAGAATTGTGCGTATTGCGCACAGTTGCTGGGGATATTAAAAAAGGTGCGGGTTCAAGAAAAAGTAGAAACTAATATTCTCATGCTGGATATGAAGGATGCTGGCATCAGTCCTCAGAAATTCTGCGATATGGCACGTGACAAGGGCCTTCTGATTCGGCCTATCATTGATACCTGGGTGCGCCTTGTATTCTATAAAGGCATTACGAAAAAAGATGCGGCTGGTGCCGCTCAAATCATTAAGGACATAGATGCGGTGTTATAAGCTCTTTTTAAGGAGGGATGTAAGATGATGGGCTCCGGAAGAAAAGTGTCGTTGACGACACAGATCTTTGCAGCCATGATATTGGGCTCTATTGCAGGTCTTTTGGGTGGAAAGACAATGGTATCACTTGGGTTCATTGGAGATATATGGCTGAATTGTATCAAAATGATTGTTATCCCAATGGTCATTTGCACGATTGTAAGTGGTATCATTTCCCAAGATAGTTTGACCTCACTTAAACGGGTGAGCTCAAGAATCATTGCTTATTATATCATTACGACCATACTGGCTTGTATTGTAGGTATTGTTGTTGCCAGTATAATTCAACCTGGACATTTTGCTAATTTTTCTGGACTGGATACTAAAAAGGTAACAGGAGAGATTAATATCACATTTGCGGGATTTTTAAAGGATCTCTTTTCTACGAACATGATTGCTACCTTTGCAAAAGGTAATCTGGTTCAAACGCTTGTTATTTCAATCTTGCTCGGAATTGCCATCTTAAAGATGAAAAACCAAGAGCATAAGGCAACCATGAAGAAGGTCTTTGAAGCCGCAAATAGCATGATTTTTTCGTTGATTGGCATGATTATGCAGATATCTCCTATTGGAATTTTCTTCCTTATGGGAAGTTCTTTCGGAAAATATGGAGCTGGTATATTTACAAGTATGGCAGTGCTTGTTCTTACGTATTATGCTGCTTGCCTAGCCCATGTGTTAGTGGTCTATGGCGGCTTCCTCATGATTTTCGCTCATATTAATCCGTTCCGATTTATCAAAGATAGTGCTGAACTTTGGATTTATACCTTATCAACCTGCAGCTCCATTGCATCCATTCCAATTAATATGAAAGTAGCTAAGAAAAAATTTGGAATTCCTGATTATATTTCCAGTTTCACCATTCCTTTGGGGTCACAAATGAATACGGATGGATCTGTGTTATTGTATTCTTGCGTTATTTTATTCATCAGCCAAATGATTGGACATCCGATGAATATTGTTCAACTAGTTAATACGATTTTTATTTCAACCATTATGTCGATGGGCGGGGGTGGCATCCCTGGGAGCGGAATCGTAAAACTGATGGTTGTTGTCCAAGCTGTAGGACTGCCAATCGAAGTTGTAGGCGTAATCGCCGCATTCTATCGCCTGTTTGATATGGGTACGACGACCAATAACTGTATCGGAGACCTTGTAGGTACCGTCATTGTTGGAAAAGCCGAATTGAAGAAATAAGGCGAATGGATAATTTCGACTTAGGTCAAAATGACAAAACCCTCTGCTCATTATATAATGGACAGAGAGTTTTATTTTATGCGACGGGAGTGATGCGAATGTTTCGATATATGGATTACATATATAGTGTGTATGAAGAACGAAGCTTTAGCAGAGCGGCTCAAAAGCTGCATATATCGCAGTCATCACTTAGCATAACGGTCCGTCGGGCTGAAAAAAAGATTGGCACGCAAATTTTTAATCGAAGTACGATGCCGATTACATTGACGGATTTTGGGGAGAAGTATATAGAAGCTGTTAAAGTTATTCATACATTGCAGAATGACTTGGATGAATATGTACTGCAACTAGGGTCTAAAATTAAAGGCCGTGTTGCAATCGGGGCAAGCAGCTTTTTTTCAACACACCTGTTATCTAATGCTATATTGGAATTTAGGCGCACTTATCCTGACGTCAGGATAGAGTTGTTTGACAATGTTATGCCTATCTTAGAAAAGCGATTGGATAGCAGTTTTATTGACTTAATCATATCCAATACCAAGAAGGATGAACAGTATTATGACAATATTCTTCTTTTTCCAGACTATCTATATTTAATGATTTCACCGGAGCTTTGCCCTGCCAATATTTCTTATAAACAAAGGGCAGAGTTTAAAGATATCGGAAAGAAGGTACCGACTCAAGGCATTACATTAGAAAAATTCGGAAATGTACCGTTTTTACTGCTTCATACGGGTAATAATCTGAGATATTGTGCAGATATGATTATGGAGGAGGCAAAGATACATCCACCAATTGTTCTTGAGGTAGATGAAACAATGACTCTTTATCCAATGACCAAATCCGGAATGGGCGCAGCAATTGTTGGCAGTTATGTGATAAGCAAGTTGGGGGCTCCATCTGATGCACTTTTCTTTCCTTTAAAAAGTAAAATAGCGCGAAGAGGAACTTATATTAATATACTGAAACATAAACAAATTACGCCGGCCTTACGGCTTTTTGTTTCCTATTTGAAAAATGCTAAACATTGATAGATGGCCATTTTAAATTGAAGTTTACATTTTGATTGGCAGGATTTTTGAGCTCATCAAGATGTATCAGTCCGCATATTTAATTCATGATAGTATAGATGATGAAACTATTGCAATATATCAAAAGATAGAGGATACCCATTCCGCTAGAAATGGGTATCCTCTATCTTTAGGGATTTATGTAGCTGGGATATTAGCGAAGTTCGTTTTCATATGCCAACACGTATTCTGTGAAGTAGTGCACTCCAAGCCCCAATGCTTTTTCGTCAATGTCAAAGTAAGGGCTGTGCTGTGGATATCGTCTATCTTCATCTTCAAAGCCGCCTCCTAATAGAAGAAGGCATTTAGGAATGTTGTACTTAGCGAAATCTTCTCCACCCATTTGGAGCTCCCAGTCAATGATTTTATCTTTTTCAAAAACTTTGGAGCAGGCAAGACGTCCGGTTTTAACGCACTCATCATCATTGATCATGGGAGGTGGCCCAAAATGGTAGTCGACTTTAATGTTCGTTCTGGAGGATTCAGCAACGCCTTTGGCAATTCTTTCGAGAATGCCAGGATATGCATTGCGGAGGTCAGTGTTAAAAGTCCTTGCTGTACCTTGGAGATGAGCAGTTCCAGGGATAACGTTGGAAGTCGTGCCGGAATTGAATGCAGTGACGCTGATAACGGCAGGCTCAAGAGGGTTGACTTCTCGGCTGATGACGGTCTGCACTTCATTGACGAACTGGGCTCCTGCAACGATGGGATCGATGGTTTGATGCGGCAGAGCACCATGACCACCCTTCCCGTCAATGTAGATGTCAAATGTATCAGCTGCGCTCATGACAGGACCATAACGGAGGGAAGCGCATCCTACAGGAATCTTGCTCCAGATATGAAGGGCAATGAGGCGAGAGCATTCTTTGACGAGCGGATCTTCTTTCATGTAGTAGGCCCCGCTGTCATCAATTTTTTCTTCTGCCGGTTGGAAGAGAAGACGAACTGTGATGGTAAGCTCATCTTTCATCTTTGCAAGTATTTTAGCCGTTCCAAGAAGAATTGTAATATGAGTATCGTGACCGCATGCATGCATAGTGCCTTCGTTTTTGGATTTATATTCGCAGGTCCCAAGTTCGGTAATCGGCAGGGCATCAATGTCTGCACGAATTCCCAAAATCTTATCCGAAGAGTGAGGCCCCTTGATGGTAGCAATCACGCCAGATTTTGTGGATTTCACATAGGGAATCCCCAGTTTTTCCAAGTAGTTGATGATATAAGCTTGGGTTTCAAATTCATGCCAAGACTGTTCGGGATGTGCATGCAGGTGGCGCCGAATTTCTACCAATTCATTTTGAATACTTTCAATTTCTTTCTTTACATCCATTTGATATTCCTCCTAACTGGCATCAGAATGGACCATAATTGATCTTCGTTGCGATAATCAAGGCAATAATGCAGACTACAGTTAAAATAAGCAACAATGGCGTAACAAATTTCCACCATTTCTTGAGCGGAATTCCAGCGATGGTCAAGAAGATAAGCAGTGTGCCGCTTGTGAACCAGGCAGAGTTCGTTAACCCATCACCAAACTGGAAGGCAAGGATCATTGTCTGACGGGTCATGCCAACAAGGTCAGCCAGCGGAATCAAGATAGGCATTAAAGCCATTGCTTTTGCAGAACCGGACGTAATGAGTCCGTTAAAGAGGGCAATAACAACCATAACGGCAATCGGGGTCAAATATTTTGGCATTGCCATCAAAGGCTGAGAAATAGCATTGATGATAGGATCGATGATAGCCGAAGCCGTCAGGATCCACTGGATACCTCTGGCAAGACCAATAACAAGGGCAGGGGTGAGGCCATCTTTTGCGCCGGCGATAATCGTATTGACGAGTTCACCCGGAGCGATACGGTTGATTACGCCTGCTGCAATTGCGGTGAAGAGGAAGCCAGCGGAGAGGTCATTCATGGACCAACCAAAGCTGGATACGCCCGCAATAGAAGCAACGAAGGTGATGAGGAAGACTACCAGAGAAAGTTTCTGACGGCCATTCATGGGATCTTTTAAGGATTCGCTGTAGTCAATGTGGAATTTGCTGTCATCGATATCCGCCGTAATTGATTCACGTTTCCCGCTTTTTACGGCTCTCGCATATCTTAATACATAGATATACATAATGATGTTGGTGAGAACCAGCAGAATAAACCGGAAGAGAAACCCGGAGAACATCGGAAGTTCTGCGATTTCATCGGAAATGCCAACGGTGTAAACGCTGGTCGGGGAGAAGGAGAAACTGATCATGTCAATCATGGCCGAGCAGGCAAGACCAGTCATAAGGTCATACCCTAAGGCAATACATAGGGAAATGACAATCGGAATGAAGGGGACAATCTGTTCGTTCCAACCTAAGAAGCCACCGAGGCATCCGAAGATAATCATGATTGCGATGAGAATCTTTTCAGACCCAACTGTATCGGATTTTGCGAGAACGCCTGCCATGGTTTTATCAAGGGTCCCTGTCCGCTTATAGACTTCAATGCAGCCGGCAACTAGCATGACAAGGAACATCATGCCAGAACTGGAGACTAAGCCATTCGGAATTGCTTGGAATAGGGCTTGAGGTCCAAGGTAGATTTTGTCAACTGGGTGGAAGGAATTTGCAATAACAACAGTACGGCCGTTGAGTACTTGTCTTTCAAATGCACCAGGTGAAATAAAGAATGATAGAATCCAACAGGCAACAATAACACCGGCAACGATTACAAATGCATTAATCGAGCCTTTCTTTTTCTTCTTGTCCATATAAAGTCAGCTCCTTAATTTTCCAACGCCTTCGAGACATTTACCTTGTGAATCATGGTGTTCAAGATGGTAATGTCCGTTTCTTTCATCCCGACTTTTCCAAGATAACCAATGTTTTTAATGGTTTCCTCAATATCTTTTTCGATGAGTCCTTCACCTCCTTTGAAACTACGGTCCTTCATTGCCATTTTGTGGGCAAGAATTGCCGCCTGCAGACTGGATGCAATCTTCGCGGCACAGCTTGGCTTAGCACCATCGCAAACAATCCCGCTAACGTTGCCAAGCATATTGGTGGTTGTCCGAGCAATCGCTGCATTATTCCCGCCTGCCATATAAGTGATAGCGGCGCCGGATCCGCAGGATGCACTGACTGCACCGCAGAAAGCGGATAAAGGACCGATATAATGCTTGATGTAGATGGAAATGAGATTGCTTACAATAAGCGCTCTGTATCTAATTTCAGGACTAAGTTTCCATTCTTTGGCATAGACAATAACAGGCATGCTTACTGTAATTCCTTGGTTGCCTGACCCGGAATTGATGACAACTGGTTTCGGGCATCCGCTCATGCGAGCATCGGATCCAGCAGCTGCGGCTGCAACGGCTCTTGCTTCTACGCAGTCTCCATAGATTTCCCTAATGCTGCGGCCTACTTCTGCGCCCCAAGGATGATTTAGACCTTCTTCGGAGATGGCAGAATTCATTTCAATCTGTTTGTCGAGGAGGTCTTGTACAGCACTGATGGGAACGGTATTGGCATATTCCAAAATGCCGTGGAACGTCATCTTAGAGCGGTCCCCTTTGCCAGTAGCAGTAGAGTCTGTCGTCTTCTCATCAAAGAGGATTTTGTCATCTTGGGCAATCTTGATGATGTTTGTGTGAGTGCCTGATAGAACAACTTCTGAGGAATGGTGTTTTCCTCTCAAGCAAACATCGATGTATAGGCCAGGAACTCCTTTAACGAGTTCAACATCGCAGACATTGCGGGAAACAAGTTCTTTACAGGACTGGCGGTCCTTGTCTGTCACGCCTTCGATTACTTCCAATACAGAATCTGCATTCCCGCCGACAATTCCTAACGCAGCTGCGGCAGGAATCCCCTTTTGACCGCCGGAATTAGGAACCGTGACGCCTTTGACATTTTTTATTATGTTTCCGGAGCAGCGAACTTCGTAGGATTCCACATTTTCAGGCAAATAGGACTTTGCTTTTGCAGCGGCATAGGCAATCGCAATTGGTTCTGTGCAGCCCATGGCAGGAATCAATTCTTCTTCTAGGATACGGGTATAGTTCTGCATTTCTGATGGGGGCATTGACATCGTAACCATCTCCTTTATCTTGTTACCTTAATTATATCACTAATCATATTAGTGATATCTAAAACTAAATGAAATATTCGATAATTTAAATTAAAAATAATAGACATGAATATAATTAATTGAAATGACGGGTGATTTTTGGATATAAAAGAGATTGTACCTTGAAAATATGAGAAAAATACTTGGCTTTTGAGGATAATATTTTACTGAGAAAAAAATAAAATATAGAGAAAAAGTATGATAAAGAGCGTTTTTTCTCCTAGCTACTTATGTAGCTAAGCGTAAGTCACTTAGAGCATTCCTAGAGAAATTGGAATTTATGATATACCTTGCTCCTTTGGAGATGAGCAAATAAAATTCTACTATTTTGCTCATGATTCGCTTCTATTTCTTTCTCAATTTTTTATTTAAAATATCTATTCCACGCGTACAAAATATCTATTCCTACTCCTTTGAAATCATCTAAAAACCGCATTGATGCTAATACAATACGCTTTGTAGTCATATCAGTACCCGTATTAAAAATGCAGTATAAAACTGTAAAAATCTTTACGCAAAATTATCATAAAATCCCTGCAATAAAATTTTTTTAAATCATAGTTGACGAATATACTTTCTTGGAGTAGGATAACGGCAATTGGTTTTGGATCCGAAATAAAAAATTTCATATAGGAAAAGCGATGAACAAAATAAGTACACGCATGGACCGGATACAGAGAGACAGGTCACCGGCTGAAAGCCTGTTTGAACGGAAAGTGCGATGGAATGCCTTTGGGAGCTGGGAGGCCGAAATGAGAGTAGGCAGCCACGCAGGACCTGCGTTACAGGTGTAAGTGATACTGCATGGGCAGTATTAACAGAGTGGAACCGCGGACCACCGTCTCTGTCATAGGGGAGGGTGGTCTTTTTTCAATATTAGATTATGGTTAATTTATAAATTATTATCGAATGGAATAATTATAGATATTTGCAAACATATAAATTGAATGCAAATTAGAAAAATCAATCAATTATATTAAAATTTTAGTGACAACTAATAATACTAGTGATATACCTAATAATGCGATTATTCTTATTGTTAAGAAATTTTTACTCGCCGTGTAATCACAGAAAATATTTCGAGAAAAATGAATACTTGGTTATGAGGTCCTATATATAGATCACTAATAAAATGACTTACATGTTATCCATTAAAGGGGGTGAAGTGAAATAGTCTAATTTATTGTGAATCATCTTTTTCTGGTAATCTTGTTTCATTATCTACCTATCATTTTCGGAAAGGATGTCAAAAATGGATAAGTATTCAAAAAGAGAGAGACTTGCAATGACATTAAAGGGAATTATTCCGGATCGGCCTCCTATTACGGCCTATCGGCATTTTCCTGTTGATGAGGGAAAGAAAGATCGTCTAATTGATGTCATGATTAAATGGCAGGAAGAGTATGATTGGGATTTCATCAAACTGCATCCACCTGCAGTCTATATGCAGGAAGTGTGGGGGGATACGTTTGACTTTGATAATTATTACCAAGAAGTCTTTCCGACAAAGACGGGTAATACCTATGGCGAAGTCAATTTATCCATGTTTACTCCGCAAAATGCAGATAATCCTTATTTAGCAGAGCAGGTAGATATGGTCCATCAGGTTGTGGAACATTTTCATAAAGAGCTCCCGGTATTCCAGACGATGTTTACGCCGCTTCAGACCATCTCTGGCGTGTTTGACTGTCAATTTATTCGACGTCATTTCCCCGCAGACCGAAATCAGAATGACATCTTTAGGATGATTAAAGACGAACCCAAAGCCCTTCAGGAAGCACTTTATAATATTACGCAAACCTATATCGCTTATTGGAAGAAACTTCATGATGCAGGGGCGGAAGGTCTTTTCTATGCAGGCGTTTCTTGGGCTAGAGAAGGGCTGATGACGCTGGAAGAATGGGAAACTTATGTTGCCCAGTATGACAGAATGTTCCTTAACGAGGTTCATAAGGATGGCGGCCTTGTTATATATCATACCTGTGGAATCACGAGCAATCCGCAGCGGTTTGCTGATTTTCCTATTGATATTCTTCACTGGGATCAAGGCGCACAGAATCCTTCTATCAAGGAGAGTCTTTCTTTCCTCAAGGGAATTACGCCCATGGGTGGAGTAGATGAAATGATTTTTGGTAACCACGCTGAAGCTAAGATTAAAGGACTTACAGAAAAATGTCTCGAAGAAAATAAAAATGTTCCATACATTCTTGCTCCTTATTGTTCTGTTTCCGTCCATTCCAGTGATGCGGAACTTCGAGCATTCAGGGATGCTGTAAAATAATCTGTAAGATTTGTGGGAGGATTTGACTTATGACAACTCAAGCAATTATAACTGTTGCTGTGTTTTTGTTTACAATGATTGCTCTTATTAAGCAATTTATTCATCCAATTCTTTTAGGGGCACTGATTCCCTGCATTCTTGTTGCTGCTAAAATAATTCCTGGCGGTTCTGCCTTTATGCAGTTCGCAAATACCACGGTTGTATTTTTCTTGGGATTGACTGTCATCGGGGAAGCTCTTTTTAAGAGTGGGCTTGCTGATTATATCGGTGGAAAAATCATCGGTTTTTTAGGGAAAACTGAAAAAGGCCTGATTGTGGGTACTGGTATTGTTGCTGGTGGATTGTCTGCATTCTTGAATGATACAGGGTCCTGTGCATGCTTGATGCCGATTGTAGGAGCTATGGCTGATAAATCTGGGGTTTCTAAATCCAAGCTTTTGATGGCACTTGCTTATTTTTGTTCCTTGGGCGGTACGATTACCCTGATTGGAACGACTCCACATATTGTAACGAACGGGATTTTGACGAATATGTCCTTGCGTAACTTTACCTTTTTTGAATATGCATATATTGGTATTCCTCTTCTAATTGTCGGTACAATTTATATGATTTTCGTTGGGACTAAGCTTCTGCCAGATAAGGAAATCACCATTAAGGGTGAAGGAAGAAAGGCCCAACACAATAAAAAGAATATGACCATTGTTGGTCTGATTTTCGTTGCAGTTGTTATCGGCATGGGCATCAATATTATCCCGCCTCATGTTGTTGGTGTAATTGGCGCTATTGCCGTTGTATTGACCGGTTGCCTTGACGTAAAGGAAGCTGTGTCTTCTTTCAGCACAACGACGGTATTTCTTGTAGGGGGAATATTCCCTCTGAGTACGGCGCTTGTCAAAACAGGGGCCGCGAAATATTTTGTTGATTTGCTTCAGCCAATCCTTTCCGGTCTTTCTCCAATCATCCTAATTGGTGGAATCACGCTTATTATGCTTGTCCTGACTCAGTTCCTTTTGAATTCGTCGGCAACGGTTCTAATGCTCCCAATCGCTATCATGGCTTGCCAGGCTGGTGGTATCAACCCGCTTGCCGGTGCAATGGCCGTTTCAGTTGCAGCTTCTGGTGTATTTACAACTCCTTTTGGGACAGGACCTAACTTACTTGTATGGGATGCTGGTGGCTACACCATGAAAGATTATATGCGCTGCGGCCTTCCTCTCATGTTACTTTTCTGGATTGTTACAACGCTCCTTTGCTATGTGTTGTATTTGTGATAATCGTATAAATAAGGTACAATATAGTGGCCGTTCTTTAAGAATGGTCACTATATTTTTAGGAGGTATTCATGAGTTCATATTTAATTCTTTTTGGACTTGCATTATTAGGGTATGTAGCACATAATTCTACGGTGACAATATCTGCATTGGCGCTGATTGTGATGCGGGCTGTTTTATCTGATAGCCGTCTTAGTTATTTTGGGAGTCATGGACTTAACTGGGGCATGATTCTTTTAACTGCAGCCATGATTACGCCAATTGCACTAGGGAAAATTGGAATTAATGATATCTTGAACGTCTTTAAATCGCCTGCAGGCATTGCCTCAGTTGTTGTCGGCGTCGTCGTTGCAATCTTGGGAAAATGGGGCGTTGACGTCATGACGAATGAACCCCAGATTGTTGTTTCTATTTTAGTTGGGACGATTATCGGCGTTATTTTCTTCAAAGGGGTACCGGTAGGGCCTATGATTGCAAGCGGGATCTTTTATATGTTTCTGCAGATCTTTACGAGAATTTTTGGCTCATAATACCAGAATTTTGGTATCACCTTATTCTTTTTAGGAAGGATAAGGTGATATTTTTTATTATACAGATATATTCCGGTGATGAGGTGAAAATAACTCCTGATTTTTCACTGTTAGAAGGTTAAAAGGGTATCAGTTCACCGATATAACAAACGGTGTGAGTAAACAATCTCACACCGTTTGTTATATTGATTTTTAATTATTTTTACTCCTAATTTTCGACAAATAACGATAAATCGTTGCTTGTGAACACTTTAGAGTGGAAGCGACTAGTGGAATAGTTCCTTTTAACAAAAAGATGCCCTTTTCGTCAAGCTGCTCAATAATTCGAATTTTCTCTTTTTGTGATAGTTTAGTAGCATCGACATTTTTTGGCATGGCATCATTTAGTGCAGCTTTAGCTGTATCTTCTATACTGTTGTGGAAAGTTTCCATATTCTGCTTAGCACTATTAGAAACGGGGAGTTCAATATTCCTGATAATTTCAACGTTACTCGCAAGAGATGGTTGCTGGCTATTATTCTGTCCTAATATGGTTTTCGGAATTTCTTTGAAGGAAAAGAAGCTAGGCTGATCATTTACGTAGTTATCAGGGTGACAGAGACTATACACACTAGAAGATAGGGCCCTAAATCGGGAATCATCAAAATTAATACAGAGCAGTCCAACTAATTCATTCTGTTCGTTTTTGATAAAAAACGTCGAACAGCGCAGAAGACGACCGCTTGCAGATACCCCCCGATAGTTCATTTTCCAATTTTCTTCTACATATGCTTTATTGGCAATAATATCTAGTGCAACATTTGTAAGAGGTGCACCCACTGTTCTTCCGCTTATTTGACCATTTGCTATGGCAACTACGCATGGGGTAGGCCGATCAATTTCATGGAGTACAATTTCGTAATCGGGACCTAATGTCATACCTAAAAATTCAACTAAGTGAGTGAATCGAGTTAATTGTTCGGGTGCCATTATGCACGCCACCTTTCCCCTTGAAGTCATCATGATTCCTTACCCTTTTATTCTACACGGAGCACAAAAAAATAACAAGGAAATAATAATAAGTTATTATAATTTCTCAAATTTATTCTCAAATTGAACAATATTTTAAAAAAAATAAAATAATTTAGAATTATATGAGAAAAATATTGACAATTTGCTAGAAAAGCAATAAAATTTAATTGAAAAAGAGATAATGATAATAAATTATTATTACATCATCTCAAACGGATACTGTCCGCTAGTCATTTTTTTATGATAACCGGGGTATCTCTTACACCAAAGGGCATATGCCCAATTTTAGGAGGTCATATTATGAAAGAGTATCCGTTGAATGTTCCTGCACCCCATCGTTTCACTTATTCTGTTCGGCACATTCCTTCTGTGACGGTAGAACAACGTGAAAGAGCTTTGAAAGCGACTCACTACAATGAGTTTGCATTTCCCTCTGGTATGCTGACTGTTGATATGCTCTCTGATTCCGGTACGACAGCCATGACAAACACCCAGTGGGCATCCATGTTTCTTGGTGATGAAGCATACGGACGCAATACGGGCTATTATGTGTTGCTTGATACGTTCAGAGATATTTTTGAAAGAGGCGGGGAAAAGAATTGGAAAAAGGCCCTGGATCTTGTTCGGACTGATTGCCGTGATGTTGAAAAGATGATGGATGAACTCTATCTTTGTGAATACGAAGGCGGTTTTTTCAACGGCGGTGCTAAACAAATGGAACGCCCTAATGCCTTTATTATTCAACAGGGCCGTGCTGCTGAATCGGTATTGATGGAAATTGTTCGTAATATCCTCAATAAGAGAGAACCAGGTAAAAAGTTTGTTATTCCTTCCAATGGTCATTTTGATACAACTGAGGGAAATATCAAACAAATGGGTTCTATTCCTCGGAACCTTTACAATAAACAGCTTCTGTGGGAAGTTCCTGAAGGCGGCACTTACGAGAAGAACCCATTTAAGGGTAATATGGATATTTCGAAACTGGAGGAACTGATTAAAGCTGTTGGACCAGAAAATGTACCTCTTGTATTCTGCTGTATTACTAATAATCCTGTCTGCGGACAGCCGGTTTCCATGCATAATTTAAGCGAAATCAACCGTGTTGCTCATAAGTATAACATCCCTGTTGTATTTGATACGGCTCGTTGGGCAGAAAACGCTTATTTCATTAAGATGAATGAAGCTGGGTATGCAGATAAATCTATAGCTGAAATTGCAACGGAAATGTTCCAATACTGCGATGCCTTTACGATGTCTGCTAAGAAAAACGGTCATTCCAATATGGGCGGGATGCTTGCGTTCCGTGATAAAGGCCTTTTCTGGAAGAATTTCTCCGACTTTAATGAAGATGGTTCTGTGAAGACTGATGTTGGCGTTCTTTTGAAAGTAAAGCAAATTTCCTGTTATGGTAATGACTCTTATGGCGGTATGTCCGGTCATGATATTATGGCGCTTGCTACTGGTCTCTATGAAGAATGTAATTTTGAATACCAGCATGAACGTGTTGAGCAAGTAGAATATTTGGCTCAGGGATTCTATAAGGCTGGCGTTAAAGGAGTTGTCCTTCCTGCTGGTGGTCATGCTGTCTATATCAATATGGATGAATTCTTTGATCACAAGAGAAGCCATGAATCTTTTGCTGGAGAAGGATTCTCTTTGGAATTAATTCGGCGCTATGGCATCCGTGTTTCCGAATTGGGTGATTATTCAATGGAATATGATCTTAAGACGCCGGAACAGCAAGCTGAGGTTTGTAATGTTGTACGTTTTGCCATTGATCGCGACCGTTTAAGCAAGGAACATCTTGACTATGTGATTGCAGCTGTTTCCGAACTCTATAAAGATCGTGCAAGTATTCCTAATATGCGTATTGTTTGGGGGCACAATCTTCCCATGCGTCATTTCCATGCGTTCTTGGAACCGTATGCACCGACGGAAGCAGAAAAATAATGTTCCTGCAATAACTAAATATCGGGTTTAGCGTCTCTTTACTCTTTGCAAAAAAGAAAGAGCAGGTTCTTTGGTGCATCGGAGAACCTGCTCTTTTTAAATCCTGGGTAGTTACTTGTAATGTGAAAATTCTTGGAAAGTGTTTTCAGTGAGGGAACAATCATGGATAAAAACATGGGAAAAGATGTTGCTTTACAGAACGAAAGAGATGGATTTGAATCTAAATGGGGATTCATTCTTGCCTGTATCGGATCAGCCGTTGGAATGGGAAATATATGGAGATTTCCTGTTATGGTTTCCAAATATGGTGGAATGACATTTTTATTTCCTTTCTTGATTTTTGTCGTACTAATTGGAGCGACAGGTGTCATTGAGGAGATGTCATTCGGCCGGATTGCTAAAGCGGGTCCAATAGGAGCCTTTGGAGTGGCCACGGAACGCAGAAATGGTAGGAAAAAATTGGGTGAGTGGGTTGGTCTCATCCCCGTGGCAGGATCTATGGCGCTTGCTATTGGCTATACTTGTGTTGTGGGCTGGGTTTTCAAATATACGTATATGGCTTTTAACGGTCAAATTACTGCAATGGAACAGGATATGAAAGTTATTGTATCTACTTTTGAAAGTACAGCTACCGTCATGGGAAATAATTTTTGGCTTATTGTAGCCTGTGTAGTCTCTTTTAGTATTATGGCTATGGGGATTGCAAGCGGTATTGAGAAAGCAAATAAGATTATGATGCCCGCCCTTTTTGGAATTTTCGTATTTTTACTTTGTTATGTGTTTTTTCTAGATGGAGCCGCGGAAGGATATCAATATATTTTTGGCTTTTCTGCTGAAGGTATCAAGAATCCAGAAGTATGGGTTTACGCTTTTGGGCAGGCTTTCTTTAGTTTGTCAGTAGCGGGCAGTGGAACAGTCATCTATGGTTCTTATTTGAGCGATAAGGAAGACGTTGTCGGGGCAGCTAAACATGTCGGCTTTTTTAATATCTTATCAGTAATGCTGGCAGCTTGTGTAATTATTCCATCAATTTCTGTAAGTGGTGGAGTTCTTTCAGAAGGCGGCCCTGGCCTTATGTTTATTCATTTAATTCATGTTTTTAACGGGATGCCTGCAGGACGATTAGTCGTTATTCTTTTCTTTATCTGCGTTTTATTTGCAGGCGTCAGCTCACTTGTTAATCTGTATGAAGCTCCTGTCGCAACATTGCAGGAACAGTTTGGTTTTTCTAGGAATCGTGCGGTAATTGTAATCGCTGTGATTGGTTGTGGCTCAGCGTTAGCGATCCAAGGAATTGTTTCTGAATGGATGGATGTTGTTTCAATCTATATTTGTCCTTTGGGGGCCTTGCTGGCAGGCATCATGTTTTATTGGGTTGGGGGAAAAGAGTTTGTTCTTGAAGCTGTTAATGCAGGTCGAGAAAAAGCTATTGGAACGTGGTTTTATCCTCTAGGAAAATATGCATACTGTATGAGTGCTTTCGTTGCTTTGGTTGTTGGCGGAGTAATGGGCGGTATAGGATAAAGAAAACTCATGATTAATTTAAAGATAAAGGAGTCTAATGTATTATGAAAAAGCAAATTATCTCTACGAAAAATGCCCCTTCTGCTGTAGGGCCTTACGTCCAAGGCATCAAGGCCGGCAATACGGTTTATGTATCGGGCCAGCTTGGCATTGATGTAGCGCTTGGAAAACTGCCGGATACGCTGGAAGCCCAAGCCCACGCGTCCATGAAGAATCTTGGCGCAATCCTAAAGGAAGCGGGTGCTTCCTACGGAGATATTGTAAAAACGACGATCTTTCTTCAGGATATGAATGATTTTGGGAAGGTCAATGAAATCTATAAATCCTATTTTACGGATGGATTTCCAGCCCGCTCCTGCGTGGAAATCGGGAAGCTGCCGCTGGGTGGTCTCGTCGAAGTGGAATGTGTTGCCGTAATCGATGACTGAATAAGAAGAACCGTCCTCTCCAGTTGGGAGAGGGCGGTTTTTTGATTCTTCCTTTTTGTTTACTGAATAATAAATGTGATGCAGCATCTGCGATATGTCAGCAATTTTTAGCTGGCAGTGGGAAGAAATCCATAAATCGTTGAAGGGCGAACGGGATATATGGTTTTGTCCCTGTCACTAAATAGAATTGCCGTATGGCAACAGGGGAATCAATTTTATAAAAGAGAAGAGGACAATGGGCTGTTATGCTGCGGTCGCTGATAAAAGTCGCAGCTAATCCATGTTCAGCCAAGTGAAGAGCTGTAATCATTTGAGACATTTCTAGTTTTACGTGAGGCGTTATATTGGCTTGCTGAAATAAATCATAAACGCGATCATGAAGATTGTTTCCCTCAGAAAGCATAATAAATTCGAGCTCCTTAAATTTGGAAAGCGGGAGACTTGGCCAGTCCTCATGTACATGGCGTCCGATAATGATGTCATCGGCTGAAAGGGAAAATGAACGGAGTCGTTTGTTTATTGGGTGCTGATGGGGAACTCCAATCAAGATATGGTCAGTAAAGGCAGGCATATTTTTGCTAATGTCAAGGAGCTTCTCATCGCAGCTGAGTGTTACGTCAATTTTTTGCTGGAGAAGGTCTATTTCGAGGTTTTTTGCACTCTTTTCATAAATCGTTAATTGGATGTGGGGATATTTTTTGCTGTATTGGGTGAGAATATCAGGGAGTATATATGCGTTGATGAAGTGAGTCCCTCCAATGATCAGTTTGCCTGTTAGAAGGTGCTTGATATCTTCCAAATAGCGAGCAAAATTGTGTTCTCTCATTTCGATATCTTCCAACATGGCAATATATTCCATGCCAGCTTCAGTAGGAATCATTTTGTGGGGAGTCCGTGTAAAAATCGGGATACCTAATCTTTTCTCTATTTTTCTAAGGGAAATGCACAGCGCTGGAGATGTCATATACAGAGCCTCCGCAGCTGCAGTTAAGGTCCCTTTCCGATAAATTTCGAGAATATATTTATCGTCAGATTGCATGATGTTCAGTCCTTAGTTAAAAGATATTTAATTGCACTTTAATAAATATAAATTGTATTTAATCATCCTCTATTATAATATGAGATTGCAGAAAATTCAAATAGGAGGGTGAGGAAATGATCAATTCATTATTGATGAATCACAGCGACAATGTCGTTACTTGCGTGGCTCCTGTTGCCGCAGGGGAAGTTGTTAGCTATCTGGATGGGGACAGTCTGAAATCCATAACCGTTCAAGAGGACATTCCTTTTTGCCATAAGATTGCACTTTGTAATCTGAAGAAGGGTGATGTTGTTTTGAAGTACGGTGAAATGATAGGACGTACGATGTGTCCAATTGAGGCGGGGCATTGGGTTTCCGATAAAAATATTTATAGCGTGCCCCGCGATTATGAAAGTGAATTGGTTGAAGAATAGGGAGGAAGATATCATGCAGATTTGGGGTTATAAGAGAGCGGAAGGAAGAGCAGGGATCAGAAACCATGTTTTGATTCTGCCAACTTGCGCTTGTGCAAGCGAGACATGCAGAATCGTTTCCAGTCAGGTGAAAGGGACCCAAAATATCATTTTTAATACGGGATGCTCTGATGTAGCTGCTAATACGGAGATGTCCCAAAGAATTCTGACAGGATTTGCTGCTAACCCGAATGTTTACGGTGTTGTGATCATTGGGTTGGGATGCGAGACCGTTGGTCATGCTGTGTTGTGTGAAAAAATAAAGGGCATGACAAGCAAACCTGTTGTTTCTTTTGGAATCCAGGAAGAAGGCGGCACAGTTAGAACAGCAGAGAAAGCCGTGCGGGCCGCACGCAAAATGGTGATGGAGGCTTCTTTGCAGCAGCGGGAATTGATTGATATTTCGAATCTGCTTCTTGGCATCGAGTGTGGAGGATCAGATGCAACTTCTGGGATTGCCAGTAACCCGGCCGTAGGTGAGTTGAGCGATCTGCTCGTTGATTTGGGCGCATCCACGATCATGAGCGAATCCATTGAATGGATTGGGGGCGAACATGTTCTTGCCAAACGCGCTGCCACGCCAGCCATTCATAATGCAATTATCCGGATTTGTGAACAATATGAAGCGCATCTGAAGCTCGCTGGACAAGATTGTCGGGCGGGCCAGCCGACACCAGGTAATAAGGCCGGAGGTCTTTCCACGATCGATGAGAAGAGCCTTGGCTGTATCCGGAAGGGCGGTACGCGCCCCATTGTGGAGGTACTGGATCAGGCTGTTAGACCTTCTAAAACGGGGGCTATTGTCATGGATACGGCAGGGTATGATATTTCTTCCGTCACCTCAATGGTAGCGGCAGGATGCAATGCTGTTATCTTTACGACCGGCCGGGGTACTCCAACTGGAAATGCCATTGTTCCCGTCTATAAAGTCACTGCTAATGAAAACACTTATCAACGAATGGAAGATAATATGGACTATGATTTGAGTTCTATCGTTAGAGGGGAAAAGACATTCAAGCAATGTGGAAAGAATCTCCTTGCTGAAATGGCTGAAATCTGTAATGGAAAAATGACAAAAGCAGAAATTTATGGATTCTCAGATATCGCCGTAGATCATATTTGCCGGTTTGTATAAGGGGAAGGAGAGATCATCATGGGGTTTTTCTGTGAGTCTTGGAATCGATTGAGTCTATTTACCCGAATTATGATAGGCTTTGCCGTAGGTATTATATTAGGTCTTGTCATGGGGCCTAAAGCAGCCATCTTTGCGCCTCTTGGGACCATTTTGACAAAGTTGCTTACAATGGTCGTGGCACCTCTTGTTTTTACATTATTGGTATGTGCTGCTGCTGACGTGGGGGACGGAAAAAGACTGGGCCGAATTGGAATCAAGACAGTCATTATATTTCTATTAAGTACTGCCGTTGCTATTGTGCTGGGGCTTGTCGTTTCGAACGTGATGAATATTGGATCGGGGGTTTCTCTTGTTGGGATTTCTACAGCCGACCAACCGAAAACAGTGGAGAACGTATCTTTCATCAATACGTTGCTCAATATTATTCCAAAGAATATTTTCGAAGCACTAGCAAAAATGAACTTACTGCAGATCATTTTCTTTTCTCTTTTTCTTGGGTTTGCTCTTCTTAAAAGCGGAGATAAGGGAAAGGCAGTCTTGGATTTCTGCCGTAGTGGTCAAGAAGCAATGAAGGAAATCACCAATATTGTACTTGAATTTACGCCTTATGGAGTTCTCGGTCTCATGGCAAACGTAGTGGGGAAGAATGGTACAGCGATTCTAATTCCATATCTTAAAACGATTGCCGCACTATACATTTGCTCCTTGTTTTACCTGATTGTCGTGCAAGCGGGACTTATGGTAGGAATTATGTCACACGTTTCACCTCTTAAATTTTTAAAAACGATGAAAGAGGCCATGACCTTTGTCTTTGCAACCTGCTCCAGTGTGGCAACAATTCCTCTTAATTTGGAGGGTGTCAAAAAACTTGGGGTTGACGAAGAGACTGCAAATTTTGTCATTCCTTTTGGGGCCGTTATGAATATGAACGGAACTGCCATCTATGAAGCTGTGGCAGTTGTATTTACAGCACAGATTTTCGGAGTGAATCTCACTTTCATGCAACAGATCATGATCATGTTGTCTGGTACGTTGGCCTCTATCGGAACTGCTGGGATTCCTGGCTCTGGCCTTGTTATGCTGACCATCGTTCTTTCATCAGTCAATCTTCCGATGGAAGCTATCGGGCTTTTAGCTGGTATTGATCGTATCCTTAATATGGGACGCGTCGTCCCTAATATCATGGGGGATGCGGCAACGGCTGTCATGGTCTCCCGTAGTGAAGGGACATTCCGAGACGGAAAATCATTTTCATGAATTAATAAAGATAACATGAAATATAATAAGACCCATTTTATCTATAAAAGATAGAATGGGTTTTATTGATATTCTAGGATTTATTTAAGGAACGATGGAAAATAGCATTTGATTCTGCTCTTATGAGGCGTATAATTGACGGGTATAAAAAATCAAGTTTTGCAATGAAAGTGTGGAGGAAAGGTATGAGCCGAGCGCAAATCAATATGCTGGAAGGATCCCTTGTGGGACCTATTTTTCAATTTGCAATCCCTGTTGCAATGATTGGTATCCTGCAGCAGATGTTCAATACTGCAGATATTATGGTCTTGGGCCGTTTTGTTGGGACGGAGGCCCTTGCCGCGGTGGGCAACAATGCACCTGTCATTGGGGTTCTCGTTAATCTTTTCCTGGGGATTTCCCTCGGCGCCAATGTGCTGATTGCCCGGAAACTTGGCGGAGGACGGCTGAAGGAAGCTTCTGAAGCGATTCATACAACGGTCCTTATGGCCGGACTCACGGGGCTTTTTATCCTTGTCGTGGGCGAAATCTTTGCGGGACCCCTCATGGGCTGGATGGGGGTTCCTCTTGAGGTGCGGGAGGCTTCGGAATTATATCTGCGCGTCTATCTATTGGGAATGCCAGGGATGACGCTCTATGACTTTTTATCGGCCATTTACCGCAGTCATGGCAATGTCAGGACGCCGCTTCTTTCCCTTGTAACGGCAAGTATCGTCAATATTGCAGGCAATTTGCTGGCTGTCTTTTTAGGGTTTGGCCTTGCCGGCGTTGTAACCGTGACCGCTATCGCAAACTATATCAGTTCGGGTCTTCTCCTGCGTCTTTTGCGTTATGAACATGGGGTGCTCCATTTTTATCCCGGTGCCATCCGCGTCCGCATGGAGGACATCAAGGAAATCCTTCGCGTTGGTGTGCCGGCAGGTATCCAGGGGATGGTCTTTAATTTTTCGAACCTTGTTATCCAGTCGGCCATCAACAGCGAAGGGTCTCTTGCCATGGCTGCTTCGGCAGCGGCCTATGTCCTTGAAATCAATACCTATCCTTTTATCAATGCTTTTGGGCAGGCGGTGACGACTTTTACCAGTCAGAACTTTGGTGCGGGCAATATCAAGCGTTGTTTGAACGTAGTGAAAAAAGGCCTGACGCTGAACTTTGGCTTTACCTGCTTTTTGACGGTGCTTGTCTTTTTGGCTGCGCGGCCCTTTTTGGAGGTCTTTGGCCTAGAACCTGATGCCATGGAACTTGGCATGATGCGTGTCCATATCATCATCGGCTTTTATTTTCTCTCGTCTATCTATGAAAGCCTTGCCGCGTCCATGCGTGGCTTCGGAAACTCCCTTGCACCGGCTCTTGGCATGCTGGTCAGCATCGTCGGCACACGGATGCTATGGCTTGCAACGGTCTATGAGGCGGATCCGACTTTTCGGAATATCATGTGGTGCTATCCGCTTAGCTGGTTTGCCGCCGATGTACTGATTGGGGGACTCTTTGTGAGGGAGATGGGGAAGCAGAAGCGGTTAGCAAAAATTTGATGTAGAACGTGAGCCCCTTGCTTTCAGGAAAGATTACCTGAAGCAAGGGGCTCATGGCGTATCAGAGGAGGACCCGCCTCACGGTGGGGGATCGTGTAAAAGGCTGTCAAGCTGTCTTATTCGGGCAAGGCCCGAATGGCTTTCTCGCGGCCAAGGACGCGGCTATCAAGCCAAAAGACTTGGAGGGTAAAGACCGTGAGACCGGCGCCAAGTTTGTTGTCAAAGGCACGTTTTCTGTCGTTCAAAAGCGATTTCTATGGTAAGGATTCACATAGTTCCAACCAGATCCAGCCCTGCCATGCGGTCTTTTCCCTTAGAACTCGATATAGCGCATTGATCCGCCTTTGCCAAGGAGGGGGCCGAAACCGGGAATTTTCCATAAGCATTGATTAACAAAATTTACCGGTTTTGGTGGTGGATGAGAAGCGCAGCGACGTTTCCTTGCAAGCGGTTAGCGAGTCAGATTCGCCCGAGTTTCGAAGGACGCTTTTAAAGCGTTAGCGAAAGTCCGAGAAACAGGTTCCCGGGCGAATCATTTCGGACCCGTTCCCCCATGAGGGGGCAGTTTGGGGCCGGTGGCGTTACATGTGCCAATGAGTACCTTAAAAGACCATAGCGTACGGCGCCATACCGGATCCTTCGGTTGTGGCGCTTTTTTAGTCAGCCCGAGTTTGACTGATTAACTCTTAGCTTCACCGATCTCTCGTACGACATCGATGATCGATCCGTCCCGTGCTTCAATGATTCCTACGATGCGGTCCTTGAAGGTGACGGCATCGGGGACGCCGGCAATGGCATAGGCCCTGTCGCGCAGTTCTTCTATGGTACAGAAGGGAAGGTCGACACCTTTCATGGCGTCGATGAGGTCCTGACGCTTGGGATTGATGGCGATGCCAAAGTCCGTGATGACAACGTCCACTGTCTCGCCCGGCGTGGTAATGGTGGTGCATTCGGTCCTCACGGCAGGAATGCGGCCTTGCAGCAGCGGTACGATGACGATGGTGCATTGGGCCCCTGCCGCTGTATCTGGATGCCCGCCCTGGGCGCCTGTAACCATGCCGCTTGAGTCAACGACAACGTTGCAGTTGAAGTGGGTATCCACTTCTAAGGATGCGAGGATGACAAAGTCGAGATGATTGACGTAGGAAGCTTTGTTGAAGGGGTCTGCGTATTCACTGGTTGAGATCTCAATATGTCGGCCTGGATGATTCTTGATGCTTTCAATGGCCCCTGTATCAAAGACTTGGGCATCAACGATACGGTCAATCAGGCCTTCGTCCATCATGTCGCACATGGTCTTTGTGATGCCGCCGAGGGCAAGGCCCATATGGATGCCGTCCTTTCTCATATGTTCGGCAAGAATACCCGTCGAGGCAAGGGAAGCGCCGCCCGCACCTGTTTGGTATGAGAAGCCTTCTTTGTAGTAGGGGGTGTGGATGAGAAATTCTGTCGTATAGCGGGCCATGAGGAGCTTACGCATATCCGTTGTCGGTTTGGCTGGCCCTGTGGCAATCTTAACCGGGTCGCCAATGGCATCGACCACAACGACAGCATCCACGTCTGTCATGGAGATGGATGCCGGAATATTGGGAAAGGGGACCAGGGTGTCCGTAATGGCGACGACATAGTCTGCATACTGGGCATCGACCATGGAATAGCTCAGGACGCCGCAGTCACTTTTTCCGCCGACGGCACGGCAGTTTCCCATAGGGTCACAGGTGGGGGCGCCGATGAAGGCCATATCAATGTGTGTTTCCCCTGATTCGATGGCCCGGACACGGCCGCCGTGGCTGCGCATGATGGCGAGTTTCTTCAGTTTGCCTGTGGAAATGGCTTCGCCAATCTTGCCGCGTACACCGGAAGACTCAATGCCCGTGATCGTTCCGTCTTCAATATAGGGGACGATGGGATCATGAGCTTTTCCTAGGGAGCTGGCACAGATGGTGATGTCCTTGATGCCTATCTCATGGACAGCTTCCATGACGAGGTTCACGATATAGTCCCCTTCGCGGAAATGATGGTGGAAGCCAAAGGTCATGCCGTCATGAACCCCGCCGGCAATGAGGGCGTCCTTGATGGAGGAAAGGACCTTGCTGCGGGTTGGCACTATATGGGCGCGGGATTGATTGGCCGCGCGCCGATACACTTTTTGGTCGTTATGGAAACTGCCTTTAAAGACTTCTTTGCCGGTTCGTGCAAGGATTTCATCTGGAATTTCACGGCCGACTGCATTTTTCATAGAAAAACCTCCTTCGAGCGATGAATGGTCTTTATCTACAGCCTATTGGTTCAAGGATTGATGTGTCAAGGGGCCTTGACCTCCCCTAAAAAGGGGGACTGCTTTTTTTAATGGATTTTTGTAATCCGCGGTGTTATGGATCTGCTTTCCTTGAGAAAAAAACTTCCCGCCTCAAGGAAGCAGGAAGTTTTTGACAGGTTCTTATTTAATGAGGGCACCAAAGAGGATGGATCCGATGATCAGGACGATACCGCCGCCCAGACGGCTGGACAGTTGGGCATAGGCGATGAGGCCCATACGATGGGAAGCACCCAGTACAGCAAGGTCGCCGGAACCGCCGCGGTTTGCCATGCAAAGACCAGCGGTGATGGCAGAGTCGATGGGATAGAAGCCAACGAGCTGACCGACGATTGCGGAACCGATGATGGCGCCGACAACAATCAGGAAGGCGATGACGACGTTGCTGAGGTTGATGGCATCAATCAGCTGGTTCAGGTCCGTATCGGCACCAACGCCGACCATGATGATGAGAACGAGGCAGGAGCTCATGAAGGACTGCAGACGTTTAGCTGCTGCTTTTGTTGCGTTCGGGACAATCCCCGTCATGGCTGCAATGGTAACGATGATGATCATCCAAGCAAAGGGATGAATGGCAACACCGAAGACTTTCGGCAGGATGGCTTTACCCATGAGACGGCCGGCTGCATAGAAGCCAACGCCCATGAAGAAGGCACCGCCCATTTCCTTGATGGAAGGAATGGCATCGTTCTTTTCCGCTTCGATATCAAGGCCGGTACGGATCAGGGTGTTGCCGTCGCCGGTGAGCTGCGGATGTTTATGACCGATCTGGTTCAGGATAGCCGCCGTCAGGATGGCGAAGATGTTCGCAATGGTCAGGATCGTAATGGCGAAGGTGTAGTAGTTGGCTGCCTTGTCGCCCGTTACGGTCTCATAGATCTGGGAAAGCGGTACAGCACCGGCACCGTTGCCGCCGCCCATGATGGGAAGGACATAGTTCAGAAGGATCATATCCGGGGCAATGCCAAAGACGAGGCCGCCGGCAACTCCGAGCACGGCCGCGCCGATGAGGCCGCCAAAGATGGCAGGCAGATACCCAGCGAAGGATTTCAGCAGGAGTTTCTTTTCCAGACCAAGAATGGAACCACAGATCAGGAAGACAATGAAGAAGCTCAGGAAGTCAGCTTGATCCATGACCATGCCAACGGCTTTGGCATATTTGGCGGGAACCATCTTATTTGTAAACAGATAAGCCGAAACGAGGAAGGTCAGAACGAGACCGCCGCCGATATAGGAATTCCAGAAGGGGATGCGTTCACCGATTTCGTTGCAGATAATACCGAGGGCCAGCATGAAGGCAAAACCACCAGCAAGATCAGTGCTTAGGGAACCGGTCATAACACCTGCGGCCACAATGATGATGAAGCCGAGGCAGAGGGGCCAACTAAGGCCGAAGGGGGTGAAACTTTTCTTTTTTTCGTCGCTCATGATTGGACTCCTTTCGAAACTTGAATGGCTTTTGGGATGTGAAGGGGCAGGGGACAGCTGTCCATTTGTCACGCGCTTTCGTCAGGACCCGTAAAAAATAAAATGGCGGTCCGATGACAGTGGGCCCAAGGGAAAGGCGTGGCGCCGTTTCACATTCGCAAAAAGGGGCGCGGGCGACCCCGCAGCCAAGTGAAGGTGATACTGTTCTCAAATCCTTCACAATTGAATCCTATCATAGATTAGGTGGACTCTCAAATAACAAGTTTTAAATATAAATAATAAGAAAAACCTTATGAAATGGCTGAAATCCTTGTAATCATGCGGTATATGGACGACGACGGTAAAATTCAAATTTTACTGAAATTAAAATAGTTGTTTTAAATTATGGATACTTGATTTGATTTTTGAAAAGAAACGTTACGGTAATCAAGAAAAAAGAGCGGGAAAGGCGTTATTTTGTCTTTCACCGGTTCCCATATGCTTTTGACCATTGGCAGCTTTTCACCAATCCTTCCGCTTACAGGCTTTCTTTGGGGAAAAAGCGTTTAATGGCAAAGGGCACGGCAAAGTTCAGCATGAGAACACGGATCAGCTGGTAGGTGAGGATCATGGCAACATCCTGGCTCATTTCCATGCCGGCTAGACACATTTCAGCAATACCACCGGGAGCTACGGCAAGGAAAGCGCCAATCGGAGAATAGCCGTAAGCTTTTCCGATGATGACGGCTACGACCGCGCTGGTTCCGACCATGAGCAGGGAGCCAACAAGGACATTGGGAACAAGGCGCTTGGTTCGCAGCAGTTTATCCCGGTCAAGCATGGTTCCAATATAGATGCCAATGCTCATTTGGGCAAAAGCCATGACGGCGGGAGGAACAGAAGGAATCGGACCCCAGAGTGTGGCATAAAAAGCGGTAAAGAGGATGGGCCCTAAAAGGTTCCCCGTGGGCAGATGGACCTTGCGGGCAAAAAGCTGCCCCATTACGGCAAGGGGAAAAACGATGAGCCAGCCCGGGTGAAAGAGCTTCATCCCGTCTGTGACAAGGCCTGCCAAAAGGTCCGGCGCGGCGGTCTTGGTCAGGATCCCGCCAAATAGGTTGATGGCAAGGAAAGGAACGCTCACTTCAACGACGAAAAGGCGCAGGCATTGGGAAACGACGACGACGTTTTCGTCGGCATCATGGTATTCTTCCATAAGGAGCGTCATCTGCGTCAAGCCGCCAGGCAGGCAGCCCATGACACTGCTCAGCAGATTGGCAAAGGTGTGGCGGGCCATGTAGATGGCAACACAGACGGAAACAAAAAGCGTGCTGAGAGAGGCCCCCAGGACGCCGGGCAGTTCTGCGCCCATGCGCATGATGGTGCCTGATGTGCAGTGGGCCCCAATGCCGTACCCCGCTATGCCCAGCATGGCGTTGCGAAGGGAGAGGGACCCAGAAAATGTTGGTCTATAAAAGGTTTTACAGCAAAAGGCAGCAAGAATCCCGCCCAGCATGTAGGGGATTGGGATCTCAAGTTGGCGGAGCAGGAACCCGATGAGTGCAGCCGCAATAAAAACAAGATAGTTAAGCATAAGGCATCTCCTTTTCTGCGGCATCCTGCCCCTCAGGCTGCCGAATCATTCCTTTCCCTTATTGTACCGGAAAGTCAGGGGATGGGCAAATGGGGATTGGGAGCGATGCTGAACGTGTTGGGAGCGGTGAGGGACAAAGAACGGGGAATCTTGCCTGATGCCTCGAAGAGGGGACGAAAGGGGAACTTTCTTTATTTTTGTTGTTTTACCAACAGAATCACCTGACCGTTTTCCCTATACTACAAGTAACGAAAGGAGGACCCGACTATGAAAGCCGTTCATACGCCTTTTTCCATTGTAAAAGAAAATGCTTATGTCCCAGGCTGCACGGTTTCGCAGCAGCTTCTTATGGGACCTTCAGCTGCCTTTCACGCGTTTTCCCTTGCGCCCCGTACGGATATCAGTCCAGAGACCTATGCCTATCCTAAGCTCCTGACGGTACTTGATGGGGCCATGACGGTCCAAGCGGGCCGCACCGCGTTTTTCCTTTCCCAAGGGAATAGTCTCATTGTTCCTCTTGGTGTTGCTTTTGGCGTCCACACAGAAAGCGGTGCGATTTATACCGAACTATCGACAAAGGAGGATCTCATCATGAATCTTGAGGCTGGTCAATTATTTGTATTCAAGGACCTTGTCCCGACAGAAGCGAGAAAGATTGTCAATCGTGACGTTGTTTCGTCGCCCCATATGAAACTGGCTCTCATGGGCTTTGGTGAAGGGACGGGCCTTACGGAACACGCGGCTCCCGGAAAGGCCCTTGTCATGGCCCTTGAAGGGAAAGCTGTCATCACCTATGAAGGAACGGACCATCTCATTTCTGCTGGTGAAAGCTTCGTTTTTGATAAAGGCGGCCGTCATGCGGTTACGGCACAGGGCCCTTTCAAGATGGCGCTGTTATTGGTGCTTGATTGAGAAAGCCTTTCGCCTTGCAGTGAGGAGGCGGTGCCGCTGTCATGAGCGGGTTTCTTCAAAATGCAAAACACGGCCCAAGGAGCGCGATTCATGCACTCCTTCCCGATATGTCAAAGAGGGCGTTATGGAGCTCGACGCCGTAGCCGATTTCAAAGGCGTACCTGTCGGCGGCATATTCGTCCTGCCTTGCTTTGACAAGCCGGAGCAGGTGGAGCGGGAAATTCATGGTAAAGCTCAAGGCCTGGATCCACAAGTTGCAGAAAAAGACCATGAGGGAAATGAGTAGGCCCAAGATGGGGATGATGAGAAAGATGCGGAGCATAAAGACGATGGCCCGGTAGATGCCACTGACGAAGGTAATGGGAAGATTCATGCCGTAGCTTAAGAGCAGCCACTGCGTATGGTGATAATGGAGGTGACCCAATTCATGGGCGAGGACACCGCTCACCTCGTCCATGGGAAGCTGGTCAAGAAGCCCCTTAAAGACGACGATATGATGGTCGCCAAAAGCATAGGCGTTGAGCTCTGCCGTGTCTTGGATATAGAGCGTAAAGTCACTGCGCCGAAGGCCCGCTTTTTGGAGCACTGGGTCAAGGCAGGCTTCGATGTAGGCAAGATCATCGCCTTTGGCTCTGCGCGCGCCGTTTACATGGAGAAGGATGGACTGGAAAAAGGAAAAACGGCTCAAAAGGGCAGGAATGATGAGGCAGAGGGCAAGAAGCAAGGTCACATCCTGACTGGTGAGGCCACCTGTGTGCAGGGGGCGGAACCATGTGGAGGGCGTAAAAATGACAAGAGCCTGGATAATGAAATATAGATGCACGACGAGCATGACGTAGTCGATGGCAAACTGGATCAGGAAGAGGAGAAAACTGATCATGAAGGAACCCACTCCTATCGTGATGGATTTTTCCCATTATAGCATAGAAAGAGGGACCTTTTATCCTCTCGGAACCATTTTGCTTTTCTTTCGGGAATGTTCGTTTTAAAAAGACAAAATTAAGCTATGTTGTTAGCAAGTTTACAAAATACTATCGGATAGAGAAAATATAAAATATTTTGTTGACACATTTCAATTCTGTGGTATACTTGCGTCAATACAATTTTTACAAGCAAAAGGTAATGATCAGGAATAGCATGAACGATGAAGCTAAGAGAGCTGCCGGGTGATGCGAGGCAGTGCGGATAGGGCATGCTTCTCACCTGTAAACCCCTTATCTGAAGGGCCGCGTCCCCTAGGGTAAGGCGCTATGGATGCGTTATAAGGCCAAGAGTACAATGGTAGGGTGGTACCGCGAACCAACGCCCCTGCTGGAGAAGATCCAGCAGGGGTTATTTTTATGTTGCAACTATGGATACAGTATACAGCGGCCTTGCCAGTGTGGAACAAGGAGGAAAACGATGAAAACGAGGAAGATGATGAAAGTGATGACGGCAGCCTGTCTGGCGGTCCTGATGACAGCCTTTGCGGGGTGCGGCAAAAAGGAAGCAGCCACAAGCGGTCAAGGCGGCAAGATCGAGTACAAGCTTGCCTATCATCTGCCAGCGGACCATCCCCTGGCAAAGGGTGTCGAATCCTTTATCCAGAAGGTGAAGGAAAAGACCCATGGCGAGGTGACGATTACGGCCTATCCGGCAGGGCAGCTCTATAACGACAAGAGCATGAACGATGCCATCATGACAGGCGGTGTCGATATGGGCCTTAATACGGTGGGTCGCTGGGCGACGGTGGTGCCTGCTATGGAAGTCTTTGATGTGCCCTTTGTATTTCCTAGCTACGAAAAAATCGATCAGGCCATCGATGGAGGCATGGGCAGGACCCTTGCTGATGAACTGGCGAAAAAGCATGTCAAGGTCGTCTATTGGGCGGACTACGGTTTCGTCCAGTTTGCCAATAACAAGAAGCCTATCCAAAAGCCTCAAGATTTTGAGGGCCTGAAGATCCGTGGTTACAGCGAAATTGCGTCGGAAACCATCAAGGCCCTCGGCGCATCGCCCGTGACCATGGGTTCTGCAGAAGTCTATATGGCTATGCAGCGCGGCACCATTGATGGACAAAGTTCCGGCACGAGCGCCATGCGGGACCGCAAAATCTATGAAGTGGCCAAGTATCTCACCGTGACGAACCATGCATCGCCGGAATTCATTCTCGCCATGAACGACCGCTCCTTTGCCAAGATGAGTAAGGAGCAGCAGGAGGCCTTTATGGAAGCGGCGAAGGAAGTGCAGGAAGAGACCCGAAAAAATGCGAAGGCCATGGATGAAAAGGGCCTGGCGGATCTCAAGGCCAAAGGCATGGAAATCTACGTAGTTCCTGAAGATGAACTGATTGCTTGGCGCAAGGCGACAAAGTCCGTTTGGGATACGTTCCTGAAGCATACGGGTTCGATTGGCAAAACGGTCCTTGATATGGCCGTAAAAGTCTAAGGAAGGGAGGGGCGAAGTCCATGCAATCTATCTTTGCTGTCTATAACAGGATCCTTGAAAAAGTGACAAATTTTACGGCCGTCCTTGCGGGCATCCTGCTCTTTGTCCCTGTTTTCTCGATTTTTTATGAAGTCGTATCTCGCGGGCTTTTCAATGAACCGACGGAATGGGCCACGGAGCTATCTACCTACTGCGTCCTCATGGCGGGATTTTTAGGCATGGGGGAAGCTATGGCCCGGGGTCGCCATATCCATGTTGATATGATGATTTCCCATTTGCCTCAAAAGACAAATGAAGTCCTGCGCATGGCCGTCTCTATCATCTGCATGATTTTTACAGTCATTTTCTGCTATACATCGGCCCAAATGGTCTATACATCCTATGACCTTGACATGGTGGCGGCAAGTACGCTGCGCATGCCCTTGTGGATTCCCCAGCTGTCCATGCCCATTGGGATCGGGGTCCTGTTCCTGCAGTTTGTCCGCCTCTTTGGCGAATCCGTTCTGGCCTACCGTAACGAGAAAGGAGGAAAGGCCGCATGATTGTCATCTTTACCTTTGCCTTACTGGTGCTTCTTGCCATTGGCGTTCCTGTGGCCTTTTCCTTGGGTGCGTCGGGTCTTTTGGGCATGGTGCTTTTTATGCCCGGTGACGGCGCCCTGGAGCAAATTCCCATCCTGGCCTATAAGGCTCTCGATGATTTTGTCCTCTGCGCCGTGCCGCTTTACATCCTCATGAGCGCCATTTTGCTCAAGGGAAAGGTCGGGGAAGACCTTTTTGACCTGGGCAATAAGTGGCTGCGGCATCTGCCCGGCGGCCTTGGCATTGCGACGATTGTCGCCTGCGGCATCTTTGCCGCGATTACAGGTTCCAGTGTGGCCTGCGCGGTCACAGTCGGAGCCATTGCCATTCCGGAAATGCTGAAACGGGGCTATGACCGGTCCGTTGTACTGGGCGCCGTGGCCGGCGGCGGAACGCTGGGTATCCTCATTCCGCCGTCCATTCCCATGATCCTTTATGGGTCCATTACGGGTGAATCCATTGGCCAGCTTTTTATGAGTGGTGTCCTTCCCGGCGTGCTCATGACGGTCTTTTTCATTTTTATCGTCGTCTACCGCTCCCGTCATTTAAAGCTTGAAAAAAAGGCGCCCCTTTCCGAACGCTTTGCTGCCCTGAAAGGGTCCATTTGGGGACTGCTCCTTCCTGTCATCGTTGTGGGCGGCATCTATACAGGGGCCTTTACGCCGACGGAAGCAGCTGCTGTCGGTACGGTCTATGCCCTTTTCATCACCTTTGTGATTTACCGGACCCTTTCCGTAAAGGACCTGCCGGGCATTCTCATGGAGACGGTGGGAACGTCGGCCATGATCTTTGCCATTATGATCGGTGCGTCCCTCTTTGGCTTTGTTCTCACCATTTTGCAGGTGCCCCAAGCCCTTACGATGATGGTTGCCGAAGTGGAAGTGAGCCGCTGGGTCTTTTTCATTCTGATCAATCTGCTCCTGCTCTTTTTGGGCTGTATCCTTGAAACCGTCTCCATTATCTTTATCACGGTGCCCATCTTATACCCCATCATCAAACAGTTGGGTTTTGATCCCATTTGGTTCAATGTCGTGATGCAGATCAACATGGAAATGGCCCTTATCACGCCGCCCGTAGGCATGAATCTTTTTGTCCTCAAAGGCGTCAGTCCCGAGAGCCGCATGGAAGACATCATCCGCGGCGTCATTCCCTATATCGGTGTCATGGCGGTAGAAATCCTCTTCCTCTGCTTTGTTCCAGAACTTGCTACGTGGCTTCCAAGTGTCGTTAAATAATAGGCGCTGCCTTTTTTTCCGTGATATAATAAGAGGGAAAGAACAAGCACTCACAGAGGGGAGAGATGGTCATGCTGTCATTTGAAAAGGAACGGAACCGCAAAGTAGCGGAAAAAGTGATCAAGGGACTCCAAAGCCGCAATATGGAAGGCTATTTTGTAGAAACAAAGGACGAAGCCCTAGGCCTTGCTTTGGACCTGATTCCCAAAGGTTCAAGCGTCAGCTGGGGCGGGACCTATTCCATTGAGGAAATCGGACTCAAGGAAGCCCTGATCCAGGGGCAGTACACGGTTTATAACCGGGATACGAAAAAGACGCCCGAAGAAAAGCGGGAGATGATGCTGAAAGCCCACAGCTGCGATACCTTTCTATCAAGTACGAATGCCATTACGGAAGATGGCGTCCTTGTGAACCTTGACGGGAATTCGAACCGCGTTTCCTGCATTGCCTACGGTCCGAAGCAGGTCCTTATGATTGTCGGTATGAACAAGGTGACAAAGGATGTGGAACATGCTGTCTATCGGGTCAGGAACGTTGCGGCCCCAATCAATGCCCAGCGCTTCCCAAATGGAAAGACTCCGTGCAAGGTGAATGGAGCCTGTGCCGACTGCAAGTCGCCTGATACCATTTGCTGCAATCTCCTTGTGACGCGCTTTTCCCAGGAAAAAGGCCGGATCAAGGTAATCTTGGTGAATGAGGCGCTTGGGTTTTAGGGCGGAGCATACATCGCTCCGATTCCCCATAAGGGTGTGCCCCCATTGTTTGCTTCCTGATCTTAACGAGGTAATGGAGGATGACGATACGTCATCTGAACCGAATTCGCAAAAAGCACTTGGAAGAAAAGACCGGAACGTCGGGCAAGAACCGCCCTCCTCATCCACCACCCACGCCCGCAAGCAAGCCTTTTTGGTGGATACCCCGTCTTGGTAAGGCGGAACGGCTTTCGCCGTTTCCAAGGCGAAAAAACGAAGGGAAAA
>OQVH01000253.1_pt1 | contig 42412 bp, 38 predicted proteins | sample 1691641 | NCBI WGS metagenome assembly OQVH01 (sample SAMN03418286, study PRJEB22391) | human gut metagenome | biome: human-gut; feature: organic feature; material: feces | host: Homo sapiens | place: Italy | collected 2013-04
CGTGAATCCATCGAGCGCATACTCAGTGCCGGAATACCCGTTATGGGACATTTAGGTCTGACTCCGCAATCCATTAACAAATTCGGTACATATACTGTCCGTGCTCGTGAAGAGGCAGAAGCCAATAAACTCATCGAGGATGCTCATCTTCTCGAAGAGATAGGGTGTTTCAGCCTTGTTCTCGAAAAGATTCCGGCAGCATTGGCCACCCGGGTAGCTCAGGAAGTAACCATTCCGGTCATCGGTATCGGAGCTGGCGGTGGTGTAGACGGACAAGTCCTCGTCATGCACGACATGTTAGGCATCAACAAAGGTTTTTCCCCACGGTTCCTTCGTCGATACGCCGATCTAAGTACAACGATCACCGAAGCGGTACAAGCCTACGTAAAAGACGTGAAAACACAAGATTTTCCCAATGAAAAAGAACAATACTAACTACTGTCATTGGAGAAAAACTACGTTTCAACTAATTATTCGATAAAATTCATCACGAACATTCCATAAACAATTATTTTCATGATTAAGAATCGCAATTATTCACTCGATTTATTGAGAGTTATTGCCTGTTACTTGGTCATTCAACAACATGCCAGCGAATTTTACTATATAGGAGAAGGAGGAACGGTTGTTACCGGAAGCAATACTTTTTGGATTGGTATCATAACCACATTATGCCGATCATCTGTACCTCTATTCGTCATGCTGTCGGGATTCTTGTTACTCCCTATGCAAGACAAAATTTCTACATTTTTTCGCAAGCGTTTCACCCGAATCGTATATCCATTCATCGCATGGTGTGTATTATATGCCGGATACTACGTATTAAGCCGTGGGGATTCTTTTAGCCAAATGGCACTTAATATTTTACACATTCCTGTGAATTTCGGGTGTGAAATAGGTCATTTATGGTATATTTACATGTTAATCGGGCTCTATCTGGTAACCCCGATTATTTCCCCCTGGTTACAACAAGCCTCTAAACGAGAACTGGAAGGATATCTCGGCTTGTGGATAATCACAACTTTTCTCCCGTATATTCATTTAGTTTATCCCGAAGTGCTTGGCGAAGCATTCTGGAACGACACACCGTTGCTCTATTACTTCACGGGATTCATCGGATACTTCATTTTAGGATATTATCTGAAAAGATTCGGCTATCCTTCTGCGGCATTATCTTGGATAATACTCATAGTCGGTTTCGCGCTCTCGGCCGGGATTTTCTGTTCACGTATCGATACGGTTCCCACTGTGCCCGAATTGGAGCTTAGTTGGGGATTCTGTACGGTAAATGTATTCCTGATGACATTAGGCCTCTTCTCTCTAATCGGCCGATTATCTTTAAAAGGGAAAAATGCAGCCTGCAAACTGCTGTCGGATATATCGATAAAAAGCTATGGAATGTACTTAGCCCACATTCTGTTTCTAAATTTCTATTATGGACTATTCAAGTCTATCTCGGATGCGGCCTATGTCACAATTCCCTTGATCGCCGTGTGTACATTTATTACGGTTTACATATTCGTATATTTGTTATCCTACCTGCCCAAAAGCAAGTATATCATAGGATAATTTATAAAACCTGTCATCAATAATAATGCCGCTTTCTTATCAGAAGCGGCATTATTATTTTTCGCGGAGAACGAGCTCCTTCTCATTCTTCGTTTTTCTTTAACAAGTCCCGAATTTCCGACAACAATTTCACCTCTTCGGAAGGAGCCGGGGCAGGAGCAGGAGCCGTTTGTTCTTCCTTTTTCTTTTCCGTTAACTTCGTCAAAAGTCGAATAAACAAGAAAATAGAAAAAGCAATAATCAAAAAGTCGAAGGTTGCCTGTAAAAAATTACCATAATTAAGTGTAACCGCAGCCTGTTCTACCCCATCGACTACTTCGGGCCCTTTCATCACCCATTTTAAATCTGTAAAGTTGACACCGCCGATCAGTAACCCGAGAGGTGGCATGATGATATCGGCGACAACCGAAGATACGATTTTTCCAAAAGCGCCACCGATAATTACACCGACAGCCATGTCGATGACATTGCCTCGCATGGCAAATTTTTTAAAGTCTGCTAAAAATGAACTTTTCATAATAGTACGAGTTATTAATATTAGATAGATTACTCAAACTCAACACAATGCAAATAAAGAAATTTTTCTTTTATTTTCACATTCACATACATTGTATTCAAAAAAAATATTTACCTTTGCATCGCAATTTTAGGAACAAAATATACTTGTATGAAATACAAAATTGCCTTTTTGATTGCGCTGCTTGCTTTGATGAGTTGTTGTGCGACACCTTGTGGTTGTTAAACAATATTACAAATGTAAATGTTTTTAAGAAAGCAGAACAAAAAAAGAAGAAAAAAGTAAGATGTTATTTTTTATTCAATAAACACTTAAAGTTTTATTACAATGATTAAAGTAGGTATCAATGGTTTTGGCCGCATCGGACGTTTCGTTTTCCGTGCAGCACAAACAAGAAACGACATCCAAATCGTAGGTATTAACGACCTTTGCCCGGTTGACTATTTGGCATACATGTTGAAATATGACACTATGCACGGACAATTCGATGGAACGATCGAAGCGAATGTTGAAAAAAGTCAATTGATTGTAAACGGAAAAACTATTCGTGTTACAGCCGAAAAAAATCCTGCCGATTTGAAATGGAATGAAGTAGGTGCTGAATATGTTGTAGAATCTACCGGTCTTTTCTTGACCAAAGAAAAAGCTCAAGCTCATATCGAAGCCGGTGCTAAATACGTAGTTATGTCCGCTCCTTCCAAAGACGATACTCCTATGTTCGTTTGCGGTGTTAACGAAAATACTTACGTTAAAGGTACTCAATTCGTTTCCAATGCTTCTTGTACAACCAACTGCTTGGCTCCTATCGCCAAAGTATTGAACGACAAATTCGGTATTCTCGATGGTTTGATGACTACCGTTCACTCTACTACCGCTACTCAAAAAACGGTTGACGGTCCTTCTATGAAAGACTGGCGTGGTGGTCGTGCCGCTTCTGGCAACATCATTCCTTCTTCTACGGGTGCTGCCAAAGCCGTAGGAAAAGTAATCCCCACTTTGAACGGAAAATTGACAGGTATGTCTATGCGTGTTCCGACTTTGGACGTTTCTGTAGTTGACTTGACTGTTAACTTGGCTAAACCGGCTACTTACGCTGAAATCTGCGCTGCTATGAAGGAAGCTTCTGAAGGCGAATTGAAGGGTATCCTGGGTTACACTGAAGATGCAGTTGTTTCTTCTGACTTCTTGGGTGACACTCACACTTCTATCTTCGATGCTAAAGCTGGTATCGCTTTGACTGATACTTTCGTTAAGGTTGTTTCTTGGTATGACAACGAAATCGGTTACTCTAACAAAGTATTGGATTTGATCGCTCACATGGCTTCTGTAAACTGCTAATTAGTTTAGACCATATAGCAAGAGCCGTCAGGATTTTCTCCTGGCGGCTTTTTTTTGCGCATATTCGTGCGTGTTGTGCAGAAAAAAACTATCTTTGCCGTTGAACTTCTCAAAAATGACCTTATGAATTATGATTTGATTACGATACTTGGTCCAACGGCTTCAGGAAAGACTTCTTTGGCTGCAGCTTTGGCTGCTCGTCTGAAAACAGAAATTATTAGTGGTGACAGCCGTCAGGTGTATCGTAGGATGGATTTGGGAACAGGTAAGGATTTATCGGACTATGTGGTTGACGGCTATAAGGTTCCATATCATTTGATAGACATTGTGGAACCAGGCTATAAATACAATGTGTTTGAATATCAACGTGATTTTTTAGTTGCATACGAAGATATAAAGGCCAGAGGACTTCTGCCGATTTTATGTGGAGGTACAGGCATGTATCTGGAGTCTATATTGAAAGGATACCGTTTACTTCCTGTCCCGGAAAATAAAGAATTGAGAGAAAGTTTGGCTTCTAAATCGCTTGAGGAGTTGACGGATATCTTGTCTCACTATAAGAAATTGCATAATTCAACAGACGTAGATACGGTGAAACGAGCCATTCGGGCAATTGAAATAGAGGAATATTATTTAACTCAAGATGTCAATGCGCGTTCATTCCCCGAGATACATAGTCTGATTGTCGGAGTGGATATTGATCGGGATTTGCGCCGGCAGAAGATTACCAATCGATTGAAGAAACGCTTGCAGGAAGGAATGGTTGACGAGGTGAAGGCGCTACTGAAAGAAGGTATAAATCCTGATGACCTGATTTATTACGGTTTGGAATATAAATATTTGACTTTATATGTGGTAGGTAAGCTGTCTTACGATGAAATGTTCAGCCAGCTTGAAATCGCTATTCATCAGTTTGCCAAACGGCAGATGACCTGGTTTAGAGGGATGGAAAGAAGGGGCTTTCAGATTCATTGGATAGATGCTGAAGCACCACTGAATGAGAATGTGGAACGAATTATTGATCTGATAAAATAAACGGAAATGGCAGTAGAACCAGACAGATGGGGGGTGATTTATAACCCCAAGGCCGGAAGCCGTAAGGCTCAGAAACGTTGGCAGACTATTCGTGCTTACATGGATGAATGTAAGGTGAAATATGATTATGTACAGTCGGAGGGATTTGGTTCGGTTGAGCGTTTGGCAAAAACACTGGCTAACAACGGTTATCTTACGATTGTGGTAGTAGGCGGTGATGGTGCCCTTAATGATGCCTTGAATGGTATTATGTATTCCGATGTAGAAGATAAGAGTCAGATAGCTTTAGGAGTGATTCCGAACGGAATTGGTAATGATTTTGCAAAATATTGGGGACTGAGTTCCGATGATTATAAGAAAGCGGTGGATGTATTGATTAATCGCCGTTTAAGAAAGATTGATATTGGGGTGTTCTCGTATTTTGACGGAGAACAACATCAGACTCGTTACTTTTTGAATGCAGTGTATATGGGACTTGGTGCTCGTATCGTACGGATTACCAATGAAACCCGTCGTTTTTGGGGGATTCCTTTGATTTCTTATTTAGCCTCATTGTTTCTGGTGGCTTTTGAGCGAAAATTGCATCGGATGCATTTGAAGGTAAATGACGAACATATTCGTGGACGGATTATGGCTGTGGGAATCGGTAGTGCATACGGGTATGGACTGACTCCAAGTGCTGTTCCATATAACGGGTGGCTTGATGTGTCTATTATTTATCGTCCAGAACTTCGTCAGTTGATTTCCGGACTGTGGATGTTGCAGCAGGGAAGATTGTTGAATCATAAGACGGTCAAGCCTTATCGTACGCGATGCGTAAAGGTGCTGCGTGCACAGAATGCAGAAGTCAGTTTGGATGGTCGTCTTTGGTTAGACCGTCATTTCCCGATTGAGATTACAATAGCTCCAGAAGCAATTACTTTGATAATACCTAATTAATATGATAAAGAATATTTCTGATTTAAAGCGGGATGACATGTTTTTCCTGCTGGCAGGTCCTTGTGTGATAGAAGGAGAAGACATGGCTCTTCGTATTGCGGAACGAGTCGTAAAAATTACAGACAAATTGCATATTCCATACGTTTTTAAAGGTTCTTACCGGAAAGCAAACCGTTCACGTCTGGATTCGTTCACTGGAATAGGTGATGAAAAAGCGTTGAAAATATTGGCTAAGGTAAGAAGTACGTTTGATGTGCCTGTCGTAACAGATATTCATACCGCTTCCGAAGCAGAAATGGCTGCTGAGTATGTGGATGTGTTGCAGATACCGGCATTCCTTTGTCGCCAGACCGATTTGCTGGTTGCGGCAGCTCGCACCGGAAAGATTGTCAATATTAAGAAAGGACAGTTCTTGTCTCCTGCTGCCATGCGTTTTGCGGCTGATAAAGTGGTAGAGGCAGGTAACGATCAGGTGATGCTGACGGAACGTGGTACAACGTTTGGTTATCAAGATTTGATTGTCGATTATAGAGGTATTCCGGAAATGCAGTCTTTCGGACATCCGGTAGTGCTGGATGTGACACATTCTTTGCAACAACCTAATCAGACTTCTGGAGTGACAGGAGGTATGCCGCAGCTTATTGAAACTGTGGCAAAGGCCGGTGTGGCAGTTGGTGTGGATGGGTTGTTTATGGAAACTCATGAAGATCCTTCTAAAGCAAAAAGCGATGGAGCCAATATGTTAAAATTGGACTTGTTGGAAGACTTGCTGGTGAAACTGGTTCGTATTCGTCAATCTTTGTAATGTATGATGGGGCGGTTGGTTGAGATAAAAGTCTGGAAAGAGATTGTAGTGCCTTTGTTTGTATGCCTTATATTATCAGTAGGAAATGGATATGCCCAAAGTGAATTTATGGTGTCTTCTACCGATGATGTGCCGTTGTTGGAGAGAATGACGGATGGTAAGCGGAAGGTGGACTGGGCAGATATGAATATTCAGTTCTGTTCTGCTGCCGATGTCTCTTTTAATAATGCAAAACTGGATGAAGCAGCATTTAAGGTACATCGTATCCGTTTGGAGGTGTTAGGGGGATTTCATGAAAAGTTTTCCTATCATTTCCGTCAGTCTTTAAATCAATACACGACTCCCAATATTCCATTGGATAATCTTTCCGGCTCGGTTGAATTGGCTATGGTAGGTTGGCAGTTGAATGACAAATGGAAGTTGACAGCCGGAAAACAACCTGTCCAGTTCAGTGGGTATGAGTGTTGGGTGAATGCCATAAAAGTGCGGCATTACTCCGATTTCAATAACACGATACCATGTTATCAGGCAGGTTTGAATGCAGCCTATAAGATGAATGACAACCATGAGTTTAATTTTCAGGTGACAAATAATCGGAACGGAGATAGTGCAGATCAATTTATGTATGGACTTCCGGAAGGAGTGGAGCCTACTAAAATTCCTTTGCTGGCAACTGTTAACTGGGATGGTTATTTTGTAGATCATGCCATGCAGCTTCGGTATTCTCTTTCGTATGGACAGCTGGCAAAGCATAAGAATGTATTTTATTTTACTTGCGGAAATGTATGGGACAAGAAACCCTTCTTAGGTTACATTGATTTTATGTATTCGCGTGAGGGTATCGACTCTAAAGGACTTATCAGTGAGGTAACAGCTGTGAATGGTGAAGGTACTACGGTGCCGAATGTGGACTACTTTACAACTATATTCAATTTAGACTACCGTGTGGCTTCACATTGGAATATGTATGTAAAAGGAGTCTATGAACAGGGCAATGTGTTCAAGTCGAATGACATGTTTTCGTCAGGTACCTATCGCAGGGTATGGAACGTACAGCTTTGTGCAGAATACTATCCTTTGAAAAACGGTGAGCTGTTGTGCTATCTTCACCTCTTATATAAGAATATACATCTGACAGAGAAAGCACGTTCCTGGGGAGCGGAAAGTTATAATCATCAGCGCATCTCATTAGGTTTGGTTTATACACTGCCCGTTTTCTGAGAAGAAGTTATTTTCTGCATGGCATCTGTTTATATATTCCAATAAAAAACTATATCTTTGCAACGCAATTACGGTTTGGATTACATTAAAAAGTAAAAAGATATGCTTACTATTAAACAAATTACAGAAGACACCGACAAGGTGATTCGTGGATTGGACAAAAAGCATTTTGCAAATGCAAAAGAAACAATTGCAAAAGTGCTTGAACTGAATGATCAGAGACGTAGCGCACAAAACCAATTAGATAAAAATCTCTCAGAAGTAAATTCTACATCAAAGGCTATCGGTGCTTTGATGAAAGAGGGAAAAAAGGAAGAGGCAGAAGCTGCTAAAGCTCGTGTAGCTGAAATCAAAGAAATTAGCAAAGAACTTCAGGCAACGATGGATAAGGCTGCAGAAGATATGCAGAACTTGCTTTATACCATCCCTAATGTACCTTACGAAAGTGTTCCGGAAGGTTTCGGAGCTGAAGACAATGTGGTAGAGAAAATGGGAGGTATGGAAACTGAACTTCCGAAAGATGCACTGCCGCATTGGGAACTGGCTAAAAAATATGATTTAATCGATTTTGATTTAGGCGTTAAGATTACAGGTGCTGGTTTCCCGGTATACAAAGGAAAAGGTGCTCGTTTGCAGCGTGCATTGATTAACTTCTTCCTGGATGAGGCTCGTGCGGCAGGTTATGAAGAAATTATGCCTCCTACAGTGGTAAATGCTGCTTCAGGATATGGTACAGGACAGTTGCCTGATAAGGAAGGTCAGATGTATCACTGCAACTTGGATGACTTGTATCTGATTCCTACAGCAGAAGTACCTGTGACTAATATTTACCGTGACGTGATTCTGGATGAAAAACAGCTTCCGATTAAGAACTGTGCTTACACTCAGTGCTTCCGTCGCGAAGCTGGTTCTTATGGAAAGGATGTTCGTGGTTTGAACCGTTTGCATGAATTCTCAAAAGTAGAGTTGGTGCGTATTGATAAACCGGAACATTCTAAACAGTCTCACCAGGAAATGTTAGACCATGTGGAAGGCTTGTTGAAGAAACTGGAACTTCCTTACAGAATTCTTCGTCTGTGCGGTGGCGATATGAGCTTTACAGCTGCACTTTGCTTCGATTTCGAAGTATATTCCGAAGCACAGAAACGTTGGTTGGAAGTAAGTTCAGTTTCAAACTTCGATACTTATCAGGCAAACCGTTTGAAATGCCGTTATCGTACGGCTGAAAAGAAAACAGAACTTTGCCATACATTGAATGGTTCTGCTTTGGCTTTGCCTCGTATCGTAGCTGCATTGTTGGAAAATAATCAGACACCGGAAGGAATTCGTATTCCTAAAGCTTTGGTTCCTTATTGCGGATTTGATATGATAGACTAATTCACATATTATAACAAAATTCTCGTCTGATACAGATTTTAGGTATGCCTAAATCTGTATCAGACGTTTTTTTATATAATTACCTCTTAAAACTCAAGATTGTAAGATTTTTTATAATAAAACGGGGATATATGCTTTTAGAGATAGAAAAAAACAGGCTTTTGAGGTAAAAAAAAAGGATTTTGGTTTTGTTGTTTATTTTTAATCATTAAATTTGAGGGGAAATAAAAGTAACATTTTTTATGACGAGTATTAATTTATAACCTTAATATACAACTATGAGTTATTTACGATTTGACAAGACGATAATGACAAATCTGGAAGAAACTCTAACTAGAGAAATTCTTCGTACGAATCGCTCGGGGGCTTATCATTGTTCGACAATTGTAGACTGTAATACGCGTAAGTATCATGGCTTGCTTGTGATACCTGTACCGGAGTTGGACGATGAAAACCATGTATTACTTTCCTCATTGGATGAAACTGTTATCCAGCATGGTGCTGAGTTTAATCTTGGCCTGCACAAATATGGAGGTGACAATTTCAGTCCCAGAGGACATAAATACATCCGTGAATTCGAGTGTGAGAAGGTGCCGACGACGATTTATCGTGTAGGTGGTGTTGTTTTAAAGAAAGAGAAGTTGTTTGTTCACCATGAAAACCGTATTCTAATAAGGTACACATTGGTTGATGCACATTCAGAAACAACTCTTCGTTTACGTCCTTATTTGGCTTTCCGCAGTGTACGACAGTATACACATGAAAATGCGCAGGCCAGTCGCCATTATGATGTGGTAGAGAACGGAATCAAGACATGCATGTATCCCGGTTATCCTGAACTTTACATGCAGTTGAGTAAGGAAAATCAATTCTGTTTCCAGCCAGATTGGTATAGAGGTATAGAATATCCGAAGGAGCGTGAACGCGGGTATGACTTTAATGAAGACCTGTATGTGCCTGGTTACTTTGAGATTAGTATTAAGAAAGGGGAATCTGTTACTTTCTCAGGTGGTGTGACACCAATTGAAACAACTTCGCTGAATGTTTTGTTCGCAGCAGAAATGGAACAGCGAACACCTCGCAATAACTTCAAAAACTGCCTTATTAATTCGGCACATCAGTTCCTTAACAAGCAGGACGGTGAATCGTATATCTTAGCCGGATATCCTTGGTTTAAGTGTCGTGCACGTGACATGTTTATTTCTCTTCCGGGACTTACTCTTTCTATTGGTGAGATTGGTAAGTTTGAAATGATTATGGAAACGGCTTTAAAGGCTGTTTATGCATTCATGGAAGGTAAAGAATCTCATTTGAAAGTGACAGAAATAGAACATCCGGATGTATTGTTGTGGCTGGTATGGGCAATACAGCAATATGCCAAGATGGTGTCATGGGATGAGGCCCGAGTTAAATATGGTAAAGCCTTGAAGGATGTGATGGATTATCTGGCAGGTAATCATCATCCTAATTTGAAGGTTCATGAAAACGGATTGGTTTATACAAATGGAAGAGACAAGGCCGTTACTTGGATGAACTCTACCGTGAATGGCCGTCCGGTAGTTGCCCGTACTGGATACATTGTAGAATTTAATGCATTGTGGTACAATGCACTTTGCTTTGTGGCTGATTTGTTGTCATCAGACTATGGCTTTGTTGACTACTTGCATCAGTTCTCCGATAAAGTCTCTAAGTCATTCGTGCAGACCTTCTTGAATGAATATGGCTATCTGCTTGATTATGTAGATGGCGATATGATGGACTGGAGTGTTCGTCCGAACATGATTTTTGCAGCAGCTTTTGATTATTCTCCGTTGGATTCCAAACAGAAAAAAGGTGTTGTAGACATCGTAACCAAAGAATTGCTTACTCCGAAAGGTCTCCGTTCATTAAGTCCGAAGAGCGGAGGTTATAATCCAAACTACGTCGGTCCGCAGCTTCAGCGTGATTATGCATACCATCAGGGTACAGCATGGCCTTGGCTGGAAGGTTTCTATCTGGAGGCTTATTTGCGTATCTATAAACGGAGTGCCATTTCCTTTGTAGAGCGTCAGCTTATCAGTTATGAAGATCAGATGACTTGTCATTGCATCAGTTCTATTCCGGAATTGTTTGATGGTAACCCACCGTTCCAGGGTCGAGGTGCTGTTTCATTTGCAATGAATGTGGCCGAAATTTTACGTACATTGAATTTGTTGGAGAAATATAACAATCAATAAAGAGGAGGGGTTTATATGAAAGTTTTGATGTTTGGTTGGGAATTTCCTCCTCATATCTTGGGAGGATTAGGTACAGCCAGTTATGGATTGACTCATGGACTTGCTCAGCAGGAGGATATGGAAATTACTTTCTGTATTCCGAAGCCTTGGGGAGACGAAGACCAGAGTTTTTTGCGTATCATAGGAATGAACAGTGTGCCTATTGTATGGCGTGACGTACAGTGGGATTATGTAAAAGATAGAGTAGGACATTATATGGATCCGCAGCTTTATTATGACTTGCGCGACCATATTTATGCAGACTTCAATTATATGCATACCAATGATTTGGGTTGTATGGAATTCTCAGGAAGATATCCTGATAATCTGCATGAAGAAATCAACAACTATTCTATTGTAGCCGGTGTGGTAGCTCGTCAGCAGCAGTTTGATATTATTCACTCACACGATTGGTTGACTTATCCGGCAGGTATTCATGCCAAGCAGGTTTCAGGAAAGCCTTTGGTTATCCATGTGCACGCCACAGACTTTGACCGAAGCCGTGGTAATGTGAATCCTACCGTTTATTCTATTGAAAAGAATGGTATGGACCATGCTGACTGTATCATGTGTGTAAGTGAGTTGACCCGTCAGACGGTTATTCATAAGTACTATCAGGATCCTCGCAAAGTATTCACCATGCATAATGCAGTGTCTCCGCTTCCAAAAGAAATACAGGATATTCAGGTTAAGAAGAATCCGAAAGAAAAGATTGTTACTTTCTTGGGACGTATTACCATGCAGAAAGGTCCGGAATATTTTGTGGAAGCTGCTGCTATGGTATTGAATCGCACGCGTAACATTCGTTTTGTGATGGCTGGTAGCGGTGATATGATGAATGCCATGATTCGTCTGGCTGCGGAAAGAGGTATTGCCGACCGTTTCCATTTCCCGGGATTCATGAAAGGCAAGCAGGTATATGAAGTATTGAAGATGAGTGATGTGTATATCATGCCGTCAGTGTCTGAGCCATTTGGTATTTCACCATTGGAAGCTATGCAATGCTGTGTACCGACGATTATCTCTAAGCAATCCGGTTGTGCCGAAATTCTATCGAAATGTATTAAGACGGATTATTGGGATATACATGCAATGGCAGATGCCATTCATTCTATCTGTACCAACGATTCACTTTATGAATATCTCCGCGATGAAGGAAAGAAAGAAGTGGATGGTATTGTATGGGAGAAAGTCGGCGTGAAGATTCGCGCACTTTATGAGCAAGTCTTAAAAAATTATGGTAAATAAAACTGCAAAACAATATGAAAACAATTTGTCTTTACTTTGAAATACACCAGATTATTCATTTGAAACGCTATCGTTTCTTTGAAATTGGTTCAGAACATTACTACTACGATGATTATGCCAATGAGCAGGGTATGAATGAAGTAGCCGAACGTTCCTATATACCGGCCTTGAGAACCCTGATTGATATGGCAAAAGCAAATAATGGCGCATTTAAAGTTGCCTTGTCTATTTCAGGTGTGGCTTTGGAACAGTTGGAAATCCACGCTCCGGCCGTAATAGAATTGTTGCATGAGTTGAATGCCACAGGTTGCTGCGAATTCCTTTGCGAGCCTTATTCACATGGATTGTCTTCATTGAAGAATGAGACTTGTTTCTGCGAAGAGGTAGAACGCATGCGTGTGAAGATTAAAGACTATTTCGGACAAGATCCTAAGGTATTCCGTAACTCCAGCTTGATTTATGACAATGAAATTGGCGGTATCGTAGCAGGAATGGGATTCAAGGGTATGCTGACAGAAGGTGCTAAGCATGTGCTGGGATGGAAGAGTCCTCACTATTTGTATCATTGTGCTGAAAATCCGAATCTGAAGCTGTTGCTGCGTGACTTTAAGTTGTCTGATGATATTAGCTTACGTTTCTCTAATACAGAATGGAGCGAATATCCGTTGTTTGCAGATAAATATATTGGCTGGATTGCTTCTCTGCCGGAAAACGAACAGGTTATCAATATCTTTATGGAATTGTCTGCTTTGGGTATCTTCCAGCCGCTGTCTTCCAATATTCTGGAATTCCTGAAAGCATTGCCAGAATGTGCTAAGCAGAAAGGCATTACCTTCTCTACTCCGTCGGAAATCGTAACAAAACTGAAATCAGTCGATATGATTGATGTACCTTATCCGATGTCTTGGGTAGACGAAGAACGTGATATTAGCCCGTGGTTAGGAAATGTAATGCAGCGTGAAGCATTTGATAAGTTGTATAGCGTAGCAGAACCTGTACATTTGTGTTCTGACCGCCGAATCAAGCAAGACTGGGATTACTTGCAGGCAAGTAATAACTTCCGCTTCATGACTACAAAGCAGATGGGCGTATCGTTGGATCGTGGTATTTATGATTCACCGTATGATGCTTTCACTAACTATATGAATATTCTTGGAGACTTTATTTCTCGTGTAAATTCATTGTATCCGGTAGATATAGAAGATGAAGAATTAAATTCTTTGTTGACAACTATTCGTAACCAAGAAGAAGAGCTGGTACAGTTGAATGACCAGGTGAAACATTTGCAGTCTTTGGTTAAAGAACAGTCAGAGAAGGCTCCCGCTAAAAAAGCTCCAGCTAAGAAAACAACTACTGCCAAAAAGACTACTACAGCAAAGAAATAAAGCTTGAGATGCAGGCATAAAAAATGGGCGGCGAGGATGGAGATGCAGGCATAAAAAAATCCGGAAGTTTTTACTTCCGGATTTTTTTATGCTCTTATTCGTTATTTGTTGAATTTCGGTTTGGTATAGATAATTTCCATCTTAATCTTTTCTCCATCCTCGCCGCCCATTAGTTTGGCTGAGTTTACTTCCAGGTCGTGCGACAAACCGATGGTATTTCCTTGTGAGTCTGTTTCAGTTTTCACCGGAATCAATACCATAGTATTATACTCATCCCATCCTTCAGCAGGTTCTTCTTTGGTTCTCATGTCGCTGAAAATCTGGCTTATCAGTCGGTTTACCTGTGAGAACGAATAGGAGTTGGTTGTACTGCTGTAAGTACCTAAGAAGGTCGTTTTACTATCGTAAGTCTTTCTTTGTTCAAAGAAGTCTTTTACTTCATTTTTACGAATAAGCAGTAAGTTCTGCGGAGTACCCATTTTGTACGGACTCTTTTCTGAATTATCGCTGACATTCTTGTATTTAGTGAATGACATGGATACGGAGTTCAGTGTGTCTGTACCTAACGCATCATACATTTCTTGTAAAGGAAGTTTTACTTCCGTACAAAGTCCGGCAGGAGTTTTCAGGTAAGTGTGTTCCGTTTCTCCAGCCAGGTTATTTAATGTCTCTTCAGAATTGCTCAGGCGAGTAGACATGAATACTTCATTGGTTGCAGCAAAAGGAATGGAAGTATAAACTAAAGAGTCCAATTTACCCTCAGAACTATCTACCCAATAACTTACTCTCATGCGCAACCAGATATCTCCGATGTATAGAATGGAACCTTCGCCACCTGTGTTGTGTACATAAAATCCATGCAATACATTATGAATAAAAGAATAGGCATCTTTGAAGTTATTCTTGTCTTCATTGTATTTAGCCTGCAAGTATTCGCTGAATGTACCCGTCTTTTGTTCGTCACCAATGTTCCATGTTGCTTTTTTATCCAAGTCGATAACTAAAGGTGGATAATATCCGTTGGCACTTTTGATAGAGTCAATTTCGGCATCTGTCCATGAATTGTCACGTACGGCATATTCTTGTTCTGCCAAAGGTGCTCCATTGGCATTGTAGAAATCTTCGGGGTTGTAAGACGTATAATACAAACCTAAATTTTCTCCCGTATCATCAATTGCTTCTTTCAATACATCGACTCTTACCTTCATCGGTGCCAAAGAATCACCAAAGAAACTGGCGTAAGACAATTCCAATGTGGTAGATTCTATTTTTTCAATGTTTTCCGGAAATTCGAAACCTTCCGTGCAATTGATTTGTGTGATGAAATCGGTGGTATACGTGCCGAAATCCGGATCGGTGAATTTACCCAAGTATGCACTGCTTGTACGGGAAAATACTCCGTTCTGGTTCAAGTCTGTATATTTCAGGGTTTTGGTAGTGGCCTCAAAAGTTTGAGCCGATGCAGTAATTTCGTCTGCGTCTGCCACGAATTCACCGACACCTGTAGTGGTATCATCACAACTGTAGAGTGTGGCTGCAAGTCCGACTGCTGCCAAGAACTTAAGTTTCATTTTCGTCCTTTTTTATGTATTCATATTTATTCGGAAACGAATACCTTGTCATAGAATGCATCACATGCATCTGCATAGGCATCGCCCGAAGCGTATTCAAGTACCGGAATGTTCAGGCTTCGTGCGTAGTCGAGTACATTCTGGTTTACAGTTTCGTCATTTTGAATCACTCCGTCAGAGTAGGCTACTGCCAGCTTGCAGAGTTCCTCATAGTTTGCCGGCGACTTCATCATGCTGACATCTTCCGGAGTTACTTCCTTGAACAGCACTTGTTCGGCAAAGTTGGGAGCTAAATTCGAATTAAATCCTTCCTGATAAAGTGAGAAAATCACCTTTGAATCACGGAAAGAAGGTTCATCGTAATATGCTTTTTTAATATAAAGAGGAACCATCGCACTCATCCATCCGTGACAGTGAATCACATCCGGACACCAGCGCAGTTTTTTGACAGTTTCCAGCACACCACGGGCATAGAAGATAGCACGTTCGCCGTTGTCTTCATATTCCTTTCCGTTTTCATCGCATGTCATCTGGCGATGCTGGAAATAATCATCATTATCAATAAAGTACACTTGTCTGCGTGCAGCCTGAATAGATGCCACCTTGATAATCAGCGGATGATCCGTGTCGTCGATAATCAGATTCATTCCAGACAGACGGATAACCTCATGCAATTGGTTTCTGCGTTCGTTCACGATGCCCCATTTCGGCATGAATGTTCTGATTTCGCGGCCTTTGTCTTGTATGGCTTGCGGTAAATTCTGGCCGATTAATGCCAGGTTACTTTCGGGTACGTAGGGAGTAATTTCTTGTGTAATGAATAAAACTTTTTTCGCGCTCATTGTATTATAGTTGCTCTTAACGACTGGCAAAGATACAAAAAATACACCAATGAAGCGAACCGACAGCCGTTTATAAATCCTTATAGTATGTTAATGTATTGATAAACAGTGAAGTTTATGTTGCTCGTTGAGCCTGATGAAGGGACAATGTATAAAAGAATTGAATCAATGGATGTCTGAAAGATGATAGTTTTATATGTGATCATGTGGTGTTATTGTAAAATGAAATCAGGTGTGCCAGCCTGATTTTGGCACACCTGATTATGGATTGAGAGATTTTTAATTGAATAGCTTTGATAATGATTAGTAGTCTGCTTTTAAAATTAAGCTGCCTCCATTAGCTTGGTCACCTGTAAGTTTGTAGGTACCTGACGCACTGGGGTTCCATTCTGTATTATCTTTTTCAGCTTCTGAATTTGCTTCTCTCCAATAACTTTGGTAAGTATTGTTATTTTTTAATTCTATTTTGGTTTGAGAATAGCTGTTGTTGTAGTCATAATAAATCCATTCTCCTGTATAAGTTCCGCATGGGAAATTGCCCTCGGCTTTGTACTCGTATGTTTCTTTTGAGCCATAGTAAGTGGTCACAGTACATGTATTTCCATCAAATTTATAGGCTGTGTATATAGTGAAACGCCATGCTTGAGGATAAATATCGTCATTCAGTTTTTGGAAAGCTGTCTGAATGTCTGGGTCGTTTGCTTGTAATTCTTGAATGATGCTTGTCCAATATAAATCTCTAATTCCGTCTGCTGTTTTGATTACTTTCAAACAATTATCAAATGTCACGTCTTGTGGAATGGCATCTACCATGCTGGTAAATATTGGACTTAATTTTTGACAGGCAGCTTGTACGTCAGGATTGGTTTGTATGTCTGAAGTGAGTTGATTGTATTGATAGTCAATATCTTTTATTGTTTGGATGACTTCTAAGCTGTTATCAAAAGTGATTGTTTGCGGAAGAGCATCTACGGCTCTGATAAACATTGCTTTCTGTTCTTCTGCATCAATGGCTTTCAGTTTAAGAGTGGTTGAGAGACTTGGATTGTCATTACAGATAACTTTGATATCAATTGTTGCTCCTGCCTTTAAGTTCGGTTTTAAACTATAAATAGACAAATAGTATCCGCCGCAATGATATTCTCCCCATTTCGCCATTTCGTTACCGTCGAATTCCAGCTTAATGTCGTCGGGACGAGTTGCAGGATTTCCGTTGTTGTCTAATCCCTCTATGTTCAGATATACATTACCTTGGGATATATATACCGGAATAACTCCTTCAGCAATTGGAGTTGGATTGATTTTTAAGCTGGCAGTCTGACGATAGGGCAATTCTACCAAAGCTTGCATGGCAGCGTGCAAGGTTTGGTATGCTGTTGCAATTTCTTCCTGTGTTGCAGAAGATGGGTCATTGATAATAGGGCGTATTTTTTCTATTTCCTTTCTGAGTGCTAGAAGTGATTCTTCTGTATAAGTGTATTCTTGATACGTCCGATTGTTTGCTTCTCTAAATAGATTTTCCAAGTCATTAAAAGTAATAGATGAAATATCCATCCATTTGGCATAAAGTGTAATATCTTTTGTGATAGGAGTGTAGAAGTCAAAACGGTTGGTCATGGTTTGTTCTGTGTACCATTCTTCAAACAAATTGCCTTCTTTGGTTGGGGCGGGCACTGGTTTGGTTGCGAATGTACCTTCCGGAACCAATTGTGCTTCTATTGTACTTCCTCCGTTTGTTTCAAATGTAACGGTGTACGCAATGCTTGTCCATTTGGCATAAAGAGTAATGTCTTGTGAAACGGTTTCATTTTCAAAGTCCCATACGTTAGTACATTCCGCTTCTTTATACCAATCTACAAAGTACTCTTTTTCCTTTGTCGGGTTTGCCGGCTTTACGATTTTTTCACCTGCGTATACAGCTTGTGGGGCTACTTCACTTCCTCCTTGTGAGTTAAAGGTTACAGTATACTTTTGCAATACTGTTTCTTCGTCATCACATCCGGTCATGGTCAATACTGCCAGTACAGCCATGAATAACATTGAAATTAGTTTTTTCATACATTAAAAACTTTTTGGTTAAACATTTGCTTATAGTTGTAAAGATAGTTTATAGCGTTTAGAAAAAATTAAATTTCTGTTGAGGATATTTATACAGATATGTGGAATATTATTGTACAGGATTTGTCGCTACTTGATCTTTAATTTCCAGTTTTAGTGAGTATACGGCAAAAAAATCATAATGTAAGATTTGGCAAATGCGGATTAGTAATGCCGTGTCAATGCTTTTTCGCTTAAAAATAGAATATACATTTGTCCGTTCGCAGCAAAGTTTTTGTGCAAACCAAGATACAGAGCGTTCTTGACGGTGTAATTCAGATTCAATAAGTTGTCCGATATGTATCATAGTAATATAAATTATAATAATGTATTGTTTGTGGTGTACACTTTTTGTTGAGCTTATTTAAGAGTCTATAATTTTATGCCTATGTAATGTCAGGCTTTTTGTTTTTCAGTATTACAGTGAGCGGTTGATATAATTAAAATAAGAATTCGGACATTTTCCCATTATCTTCTAAAAGTAATCTTTTAGATCATGTGTTAATCATTTGTACACTGTTTCCCCAATTGCTTATTTACAAAAATATAATTTTATATTTAATTATATATCATTTTTCTTTGAAATTTTTACTGATGTATATTAATTTTATACTAATTGACAAATGTGGATTTTTAGATTAAAATTTTAAATAGTTGAGATGTATCAAAGAAGCTTTTGTGGAATTAAATACTTATCAAAAGAATTTTCCGTTTCCGTTTCTTTATGTGCTAAATAAATAGTTACTTTGCAGCCGTTTTCTGAATTTATGATTAAAAACAGGAATAAGAGATGAAGTTAATTCAAACAATCAGTGAGCTTCGCGCCGAACTCGATGCTTTCCGTAAAGAAGGAAAGACTATCGGACTGGTTCCGACGATGGGAGCTTTGCATGCGGGACACGCTTCGTTGGTGAATCGTGCCGTAGCTGAGAATGATGTAGTGGTAGTCAGTGATTTTGTGAACCCTACACAGTTTAACGACCAGAATGACCTTTTAAAATATCCGCGCACACTGGAGGCGGATTGTGCCTTATTGGAGAAATGTGGAGCAACTTTGGTTTTTGCTCCTTCTGTAGAAGAAGTTTATCCTGAACCGGATACCCGTCAGTTCAGCTATGCGCCGCTGGATACGGTAATGGAAGGAAAATACCGTCCGGGACATTTCAACGGAGTTTGTCAGATTGTCAGCAAATTATTCCTGATGGTGGAACCTGACCGCGCTTATTTTGGTGAAAAGGATTTCCAGCAGCTGGCCATTATCCGTGAAATGGTGCGCAAGTATCCTTTCAATATTCAGATTGTAGGATGCCCGATTGTGCGTGAAGAAGACGGTCTGGCATTGAGCAGCCGCAATGCACGTCTTACGGCAGAACAGCGGAAGGAAGCTTTGCAGATTTCCAAGGCTCTGTTTGCCAGTGTAGATTTCAGCAAGTCACGTGTTTTGCTTGAAACCAAGCAGTTTGTAGAAGACTGCATCCGTCGTGCACCGGGACTGGAGCTGGAATATTTCGAGATTGTAGATGGTAATACGCTTCAGCCCGTGAAAGCATGGGACGAAAGCAATTACATTGTAGGTTGTATTACAGTATATTGCGGTGAAGTACGTCTGATTGATAACATTAAATATAAAGGATAACGGATGATGATGATTGAAGTGTTGAAGTCGAAGCTTCATTGCGTAACGGTGACAGAAGCGAACCTGAACTACATGGGCAGCATTACGATTGATGAAGATTTGATGGATGCGGCTAACATGATTGCCGGTGAGAAGGTGCAGATTGTGGACAATAACAACGGTGAACGTTTTGAAACCTATATCATTAAGGGTGAACGCGGCTCAGGTTGTATTTGTCTGAACGGAGCGGCAGCCCGCAAGGTGCAGGTGGGCGATGTGGTGATTATCATGTCGTATGCTTTGATGGACTTTGAGGAGGCCAAGACTTTCAAGCCGACCGTGGTATTCCCGGATACGGCAACAAATCGTCTGTTGTAATTGGATTAGATAAGTTGATGTAATAAATAAAGGGTGCCGGAGGAAGATGAGAAATCTCTTTCCGGCACCCTTCGTTTTGGTATATTCTAAACGCTTTTTCGTTTACGGAAAAACGCAAGTACGTTCGTACTAAAACGCCTTTGCGTTTGAATCAAAACGTACTTGCGTTTAGGATAAAACGTCCTTGCGTTTTCTCTCAAACGTACTTGCGTTTTTGGAGCGTGTCAAAAATTACACTTGAGGCACGTCCTGCAAGCTGTTTGCTATGTCTTCTTCGCTCAGTGAATAGTTGGTCAGGTTGCCCGACAGGTACTGGTCGTACGCACTCATGTCTATCAGACCATGACCGGACAAGTTGAACAGAATTACTTTTTCTTCACCCGTTTCCTTGCATTTTTCTGCTTCCTGAATGGCGGCAGCAATGGCGTGGCAAGATTCTGGAGCCGGAATGATACCTTCAGCGCGGGCAAACAGACAGCCGGCCTTGAAGGTGTCAAGCTGCTGTATGTCTACCGCTTCCATCAAATTGTCTTTCAACAGCTGAGAAACGATGACCCCTGCACCGTGGTAGCGCAGACCACCGGCATGGATATTGGCAGGTGTAAAGTTGTGTCCTAAGGTAAACATCGGCAGCAGCGGGGTGTAGCCGGCTTCATCACCGAAGTCATATTCAAATTTACCTCTGGTCAGTTTCGGACAAGATGCCGGTTCGGCTGCGATATAACGTGTTTTCTTTCCTTCCAGAATGGTGTGACGCATGAACGGGAAACAGATTCCGCCGAAGTTGGAACCTCCTCCGAAGCAACCGATAATCATGTCAGGATATTCACCGGCCATTTCCATCTGTTTTTCAGCTTCCAGTCCGATGACAGTCTGGTGCAGGGTTACGTGGCTCAGCACGGACCCCAGTGTATATTTACAGTTTGGTGTGGTGCGTGCCAGTTCGATAGCTTCCGAGATGGCAGTACCCAGTGAACCCTGATGGTTCGGATATTTGGTCAGGATATTTTTTCCTGCACGGGTAGACATGGAAGGAGAAGGGGTTACCTGCGCGCCGAAGGTCTGCATGATGCTGCGGCGATAAGGTTTCTGTTCGTAGCTGATTTTTACCTGATATACGGCAGCTTCCAGTCCGAACACCTTCGCGGCATACGACAAGGCAGCTCCCCATTGTCCGGCACCCGTTTCAGTAGTGATGTTCGTTACGCCTTCTTTCTTGCAGTAGTAAGCCTGTGCCAGTGCAGAGTTCAGTTTGTGTGAACCGATAGGGCTGACACTTTCATTCTTGAAATAGATGTGTGCCGGTGTGCCCAGTGCTTTCTCCAGTCCGTAAGCACGTACCAGCGGGGTACTGCGGTAGTATTTGTACATTTCCCGTACTTCTTCCGGAATTTCAATCCATGCATCAGTCTGGTTCAATTCCTGATGGCAGAGTTCCTTGGCGAAGATAGGGTAGAGGTCTTCCGGTTTCAACGGTTCTTTTGTAGCCGGGTTCAGTGGAGGCATGGGTTTGTTGACCATGTCGGCTTGAATGTTATACCAGTATTTTGGTATTTCATCTTCAGGTAAGATGAATCTTTTCTGTCTATTACTCATAATTGCTTACTATTTTTAAGTTTTCGTCAAAAATATGGAAATAAATGATAACAAACAACTCATTTTGCTTTTTTTTCTTATCTGTTTTCTTGCTGAATAGAATCTTGTGGCAGATTTCTCCTTTCTTTGTCGCATAAGTATATGGATTTTTCCATACATTTGCAAATACATTCATTCACTATAGTATGGATTATTGGGAACGACTTTTTTTATATAATAAGAAACTGCTTATGCCGCGTGTAAACCAGCTGCTTAACTGGGTGATGGGGATTAATTTTCTGTGCGGCATTGTTTTCTTGCTGACCATCGTATATGAATACGGGTTCAGCCTTCCGGCTTCCAGTTACGAGGTGGTGCATACGGTGTATCATACAATCTGGATTCTCTTTTTGTGTACTACCACGTTGCAGATTGTGTTCCGTCAGGAAGACTCGGCGTTTAAGTTCACGCCCTGGACCTGGATTCTTACCATTCTGCTCTACCTGACCTTGCTGCCCGTGGTGTTCAAGCAGCCGGAAGAGAACACGGGGGTGTATTGGGTGTGGGTGTTTTTTCATCACAATTACTACAAGGGGGCTATTCTCGTCCTGCTTTCTTTTTCGCAATTGTCGGGCATCGTAGTCCGTCTGTTGGGCAAACGCACCAATCCGTCGTTGATTCTGGCAGGAAGTTTCCTGATTTTCATTCTGGTGGGAACCGGCCTGCTGATGCTTCCCCGTGCCACTTACCATGGCATTTCTTTCATGGATGCGCTGTTCACTGCCACGAGTGCGACGTGTGTCACGGGGCTTGTCACCGTGGATGTGCCTTCCACCTTCACGCTGGAAGGGCAGATACTCATCATCTTGCTGATTCAGATTGGCGGACTGGGAGTCATGACGCTGACCAGTTTTTTTGCCATGTTCTTCATGGGAAACACCTCGCTTTATAATCAGTTGATGGTGGGCGACATGATCAGTTCCAACTCCCTGAATTCGTTGCTCTCTACCTTATTATATATATTGGGCTTTACGCTGGCAATAGAAGGTATCGGGATGGCCGTTATCTGGTTCAGTGTGCACGGCACGCTGGGAATGACCTTGCAGGAAGAGCTTTTCTTTTCGGCTTTCCATTCTGTTTCAGCCTTTTGCAATGCGGGTTTTTCCACCCTGCCCGGAGGGATGGGAAATCCGGCCGTCATGCAGAACCATAATTTGCTCTATATCACGTTAGGGCTGCTGATTGCGTTGGGTGGCATCGGTTTCCCGATATTGGTGAACTTATATGAAACGGTGGCCTATTATCTGCAAGCCGGAAAGCACTGGCTTCTGCATCGTTCCGGAAGATTCCGGAAAAAGGTACATCTGTATAACCTGAATACGAAGATAGTATTGGTGGCTACCGTCTTCCTGCTGATAGGCGGCACGTTGCTCATTGCCATCCTGGAGTGGAACCGTTCTTTTGCCGGAATGCCGGTGGCCGACAAGTGGGTGCATGCTTTCTTCAACTCCTCCTGTCCGCGGACGGCCGGTTTTGCCAGCGTGGGGCTGACTTCATTGTCTACGCAGACCTTGCTGCTCATGGTGGTGCTGATGATGATAGGAGGCGGTACGCAGTCTACGTCGGGCGGCGTGAAGGTCAATGTGTTTGCGGTGGTATTAATCAATTTATGGGCTGTAGTGCGCGGGACAGACCGGGTGGCGATTCTGCGCAGAGAACTTTCGCACGATTCTATCCGCCGTTCGAACGCGGCATTGATATTGTATCTGCTACTGGCTTTTCTGGCCATATTCCTGCTGAGTATGCTGGAGCCGGAGGCCGGGCTGCTGGCCGTTACGTTCGAATGCGTGTCGGCGCTGAGTACGGTAGGTTCGAGCCTTGACCTGACTCCTACGTTGGGCAATGACAGCAAGCTGCTGGTCATTTTGCTGATGTATATCGGTCGTGTCGGTGCATTTACCTTGCTCACCGGTCTGGTACGCCAGGAAAAGAAACGCAATTACAGGTATCCGAGTGATAACATTATCATCAACTGATGTATGAAATATTTGATTATTGGTTTAGGACATTATGGGGCCACGTTGGCCATGGAGCTGACTGCCATGGGGCATGAAGTGGTCGGTGCAGACGGAAACGGATTGCACGTAGACAGTGTGAAGGACCGCATGGCGGCTTCGTTTGTGCTTGATGCGACGGATGAAATGGCACTTTCCGTGCTTCCGCTGAAAAGTGTGGATGCGGTAATTGTGGCCATAGGCGATAACTTTGGTGCTTCGGTCCGGATTGTGTCGTTGCTGAAAAAGCTGAAGGTGAAACGGATTTACGCACGTGCGGTAGACGAAGTGCATAAGGCTGTGCTCGAGGCTTTTTCCATTGACCGTGTCCTTACTCCGGAGCAGGATGCGGCAAGGTTGCTGGCGCAGCAGCTGGAACTGGATGGTGGGGCCGAATTTTTCCAGATAGACGGCAATACCTACGTGTTCAAGCTGGAAATTCCGGAGAAACTGGTGGGCTATCACATCAATGAGCTGAACCTGGAACAGGAATTCGGCCTGAAACTGATTTCTCTGGTACAAGGTAAAAAGGTGAAAAACTTCCTGGGTATATCTGTCTTTGAGAAAGAAGTGGCCAATACATTCCCTGAGGATTATGCACTCCAGAAAGGTGACGGACTGGTGTGCTACGGAGCCTATTCCAGTTTTATGCAATTCTGGAAATCAGTCCGTTAGTCCATTCTCTAACGGATGTTTCTCTTGTTCAGTGCCTGCTGGTAGCGGCGGGCATTGGCCTGATGTTCAGCAAAGGTAGCGGCAAAGTTGTGCGTGCCCGAGAAATCTTCTTTGGCGCACATGTAGAGGTAATCATGCTGTGCATGGTTCAATACGCTTTCTATTCCCTGGATGGAAGCAATGCGGATAGGGCCGGGAGGAAGTCCGGCGTGCTTGTAAGTGTTGTAAGGACTTTCTACCTCCAGGTGTTTGTGCAGAATGCGTCGCAGTCCGAATTCTTGCAGACTGAATTTGATGGTCGGATCGGCCTGGAGTGGCATTCCTGCTTGTAGTCGATTCAGGTAAAGTTCCGCCACCATCGGCATTTCACTCTTGTTGGCCGTTTCTTCTTCCACGATGGAGGCCAGTGTGCTGACTTCTACCGGAGTCAGTCCGCAGGCTTGGGCCTTATCTTTACGCTCCTGCGTCCAGAAACGTTCATATTCTTTTTTCATTCGTTGGATAAAGGTTTCGGCATCCGTATTCCAATAGGCTTCATACGTATTCGGGATGAATAGCGCAGGCATCGTTTCAAGGCTGAAACCCAATGAAGCGCAGAAGGCACTGTCACTGACAAGTCGGGCAAATTCCGTAGAATCGGGCATGAGTTGACGGTCCAGCGAGCGTGCCAGACGAGACAGGGTCCGCACACTGGGTATAACCACTTTGACCGGGGTCTGGTGTCCGCTGCTCAGGCGGCGGAATAAGGTCAGCGTATTGATGGAGGCATCGAAGCGATAGGCGCCGGAATGAATCTGCTGGTCGTATTTTTTGAGACGGGCCAGCATTTTGAATCCTGTCAGATGGGTCGCATTCAAATCTCTTTGAAGTTTCACGTACACCGAGTCGGCTGTGTCGTCACGGTCTATATAAATAAAGGTAGGTTTTTCGATACGAAGAGAGTGGTTGAACAGCAAGGAAACCGCGCTGATTACGCCCCCTAAAATTAGAATTGTGACAAGGGCACAAATAATGATTGTCTTTTTTGATTTCATCTGGTTTCAAATTTGGGCGTAAAAGTAGTAAGAAAACTTTATTTTGGTGTCATGAAAAGTCTGAATCTGTAGGAGTAGTGTATACTTTTCATGCATTTTAGTGCCGAATGTTCAAATCTCCTCCTCAAAAATGTCAAATGTACACCCATTACATGGAAAATATTCCTATATTTGTGAAGTGTGAAATAAACAAGTAAAATCAATAAGTATGAAAAATGCAATTTTAGGGTTGGCCTTTTGTGCCGCAATGCCTTTGTTTGCTCAGCAGAAGGCTACAGTGACTGTTCATCCGGAACAGGGAAAACAAATCATCAATAAAGAAATTTATGGTCAGTTTGCCGAACACCTCGGTACATGTATCTATGGAGGTCTTTGGGTAGGAGAGGATTCTTCCATACCTAATATTAAAGGTTATCGTAAGGATGTGTTCGAAGCATTGAAAGACTTGAAAGTGCCTGTACTCCGCTGGCCGGGAGGATGTTTTGCCGATGAATACCATTGGATGGATGGTATCGGTCCTCGTGAAAAACGTCCGCGTATGGTCAACAACAACTGGGGAGGAACTGTAGAGGACAACAGTTTCGGTACACATGAATTCCTGAACTTGTGCGAAATGTTAGGATGTGAACCCTACATCAGCGGAAACGTAGGTAGTGGTAGCGTGGAAGAAATGGCTAAATGGGTAGAATACATGACTTCTGAACAAGGAAGCCCGATGGCAAAACTGCGTCTGGAAAACGGACGTGAGAAACCATGGAAGGTGAAATACTTCGGAGTAGGAAATGAAAGCTGGGGATGCGGAGGTAGCATGCGTCCGGAATACTATGCCGATTTGTACCGCCGTTATTCAACTTATTGCCGTAACTATGATGGTAACCGTTTGTTCAAGATTGCCAGCGGTGCCAGTGATTATGACTACAACTGGACTGAAGTCTTGATGAAAAACGTAGGTCATCGCATGGACGGACTTTCTCTGCACTATTATACAGTGCTTGGATGGAGTGGAAGCAAAGGTTCTGCTACGAAATTCAACGACGAAGATTATTATTGGACATTGGGAAAATGCCGCGAAATTGAAGATGTGCTCAAGCGTCACATTGCCATTATGGACAAATATGACCCGAAAAAGCAGATTGGCTTGATGGTAGACGAATGGGGAACCTGGTGGGATGAAGAACCGGGTACTATCAGCGGTCATCTTTACCAGCAGAATACCTTGCGCGATGCCTTTGTGGCTTCTTTGAGTCTGGACATCTTCCATAAATATACTGACCGAGTTAAAATGACTAACATTGCTCAGGTGGTAAATGTATTGCAGTCTATGATTCTGACGAAAGAAGACAAGATGGTGCTGACTCCGACTTACTATGTGTTCAAGATGTATAACGTACATCAGGATGCTACCTATCTGCCGCTTGATTTGCAGTGCGAACGTAAGATTGTACGCGACAACCGTATCGTACCGATGGTAAGTGCAACTGCTTCACGTGATAAATCAGGTGCTATTCATGTGTCACTTTCTAACGTAGACCTGGAAGAGTCACAGGAAATCACACTGACACTGGGTGATGTAAAGGCTAAATCGGTAAGCGGACAGATTCTTACATCTGAAAAGATTGACGATTACAATACATTTGAACAACCAAATCTGGTGAAATTGGCTGATTTCAAAGGTGCTAAATTGACAAAGAATGGACTTGTAGTGAAATTGCCTGCAAAATCAATTGTTACATTGGAAATTAAATAGTATATTGCAGAATCTTCTTTATTTGTAGAAAAGAAGAATTTGTAAATACCATATAATCAGTAAAGTATCGCTTTCTGAAAATCAACCGTCCGTTAACGGAATTTGATTTCAGAAAGCGATATTTTTGTTTTGTAACATGAATGTAACAGGATGTTACATTTTCTTTAAGCGTATGACATCTGTTTGTAACACTAATATGAGACCTTTGTGGTGTCAAAAAAATGAGTCTATAGGAAAAATGAAAACAAAGAAAAGAGTTTTATGTCTGTTAAGCATCTGGATGTGCACTGTGGGTGCTGCCTTTGCAGATGGAGCACCTGAAGAACGGGCTCCGGGTGAGAAAAAAGGAGATGCCATCATTACCATATTTTCGGATGCGCATTCTGGTTTTGGTTCTGTCAATCATGACAGAGGGTTTAATCTGGACCGTGCCTATATTGGCTATCAGTATGTCTTGCCTCACGGATTGCAGTTGAAGGCAGTACTTGATTTCGGTCAGTCAAAAGACGTAAATGACCATCAGCGCATCGGATATGTGAAAAATGCACAGATTACCTGGAAGCAAAACGGCTGGACGCTGAACGCCGGATTAATCACTACGACTCAATTTAAGGTTCAGGAAGATTTCTGGGGAAAACGTTATGTGATGAAATCTTTCCAGGATGAATATAAGTTCGGCAGCAGTGCGGACTTGGGAGTCTCGGTAGCCTATAAATTTAACAAGGTGGTTTCGGCCGATGTGATTGTAGCCAACGGAGAAGGATATAAAAAAGTACAGGTGAAAGATGGCTTGCAGTATGGTGCAGGCGTAACACTGACTCCGGTTGAGGGCTTGACGGTACGTGCATACGGTTCGTATAATGAATCGGTAGAAGAAGGGGAAAAAGGTATTACGAATCTGGCTGCTTTTGTCGGATATAAGCATACAGCCTTCTCGGTGGCAGCGGAATACAACTACCAGACCAATACGAAATATGTGTCTGATTGTGATCAGGATGGTTTCTCGGTTTATGCGTCTGCACAGTTAAGCAAGAAAATAAGTCTTTTCGGTCGTTGGGACCTGCTTTCTTCAGAGAAAGACTGGAACAAGGATGCGGACGGTATGGCCGGAATGGTAGGTGCCGAATTTAAATTAGGTAAATACATCAAGTTAGCTCCTAACTTCCGGTTGTGGTCGCCGAAAACAGAAGGCGGTAAGACAGCCAGTTATGTATACCTGAATGCTTCGTTTGCGATTTAACTCAATGAATAACATAGATTTGTAACTTATATTAAATGTATAACACAATGAAAAAGTTTTATTTGCCTTTAATTGCTGGAGCGATGGCTTTGTCGTTTGCAGCGTGTGGTGGACAGAAATCAGCTAATGGTCGTGAATCAGTAGAACTGACAGGTGCAGGTGCTACATTCCCTTTGCCATTTTATAATATGTCTTTCGAAAACTACAATGCAACTTCTGGTGACAAGATTTCCTATGGTGGTATTGGTAGTGGCGGTGGTGTCCGCAACTTGAAAGACGGTATCGTAGACTTTGCAGGTAGCGATGCTTTCTTGAGCGACAAGGAAATGGCCGAAATGCAGCCGGTGGTACACATCCCGACTTGTATGGGAGCTGTCGTAATGGCATATAACTTGCCGGATGTAGTTAAACTGAATCTTTCTGGTGACGTGATTGCCGATATTTATGCAGGTAAGATTACAGACTGGAACGATGCACGTTTGCAGAAACTGAATCCGGATGTACAGTTGCCGGCAAAGAAAATCATTCTGGCATACCGTTCAGATGGTAGTGGAACAACTTTCATCTTTACAGACTATCTGTCAAAAGTAAGTGAAAACTGGAAAAATACTTACGGTGCAGGTAAAACCGTGGATTTCCCGGTTGGACAGGCTGCCAAAGGTAATCCGGGCGTAGCGGGAATTATCGCACAGACTCCTTATTCATTAGGATATATCGGTTCTGAATATGCTTTTGCTCAGAAGATTCCTTATGCAAGCGTATATAACAAGCGTGGTGAGCTGGTAGTGCCTTCTACTGAAAGTATCTCTGCGGCTGCCGGTGATATTCCTCAGGATACTCGTTGTTCAATTACCGATGCGGATGCAGCAGGAGCTTATCCTATCAGCTGCTTCACCTGGTTGCTGATTTACAAGGAACAGCACTATGCAGACCGTTCTATGGAACAGGCAAAAGCTACTTTGGATTTGATGCAATATATGTTGAGCGACAGCGTACAGCAGACCACTGCTACCGTACACTATGCTCCGCTGCCTAAGAAGGCTATCGAACAGAGCCTTCAGAACCTGAAAGCTGTGACATACGATGGACAGCCGATTCTTAAATAAATAAGACAATAAGTTATGCAAGACAAACTGTTTAAAGTCTTACTTATCTTATCGGCTATTGTGATACCGGTCATTGGTGGGGGGATTATTTACTCCCTCACCGTTGACGCTTCCGGTGCTTTCGAGGAGTTTGGATTCTGGAACTTTATCTTCTCTGACGACTGGGTGACCACTGCCGGTAAAGAAAGTTATGGCGCTCTTCCTTTTATTACGGGTACACTGCTTACTACAGCACTGGCGTTGCTGATGTGTATTCCCTTTTCACTTCCTGTCGCACTGTTTACCGGTGAGTATTTCCGTGGAAAGAAAATCGCAGCCGTTTTAGGTACGGTGATTGATTTGCTGGCAGGTATTCCTTCCATTATCTATGGTTTGTGGGGCTTCTATGTGCTTCGTACCGTATTCATGCATTTGAATTTATCTCCGCAGGGTTCCGGTATTCTGACTGCTGCCTTTGTGCTGGCCATCATGATTGTGCCGTATGCAGCTTCCCTGAGTGCCGAATTTATCAAGATGGTTCCTTCCGACTTGAAAGAAGGGGCTTATGCCATGGGGGCTACGCGTGCAGAGGTAATCAAGAGAGTGATATTCCCGATGGCGGGTTCCGGTATTTTCTCGGCCTATATTCTGGCTATCGGACGTGCGTTGGGAGAAACGATGACGGTGACCATGCTGATTGGAAATACCAACCAGATGCCGGACACACTGCGTACCACAGGTAATACCATGGCAAGTATCATTGCAAACCAGTTTGGCGAGGCAGACGGTTTGAAGCTTTCTTCACTGATTGCCATCGGTTTGTTACTGTTCCTGATTACGGCCATCATTAATATTATCGGAAAGATTTTGATTCGTCGTGCCCGTCACGTGTAATCTGCTAAAAAGATTTGTGCTTATGTTATATGGAAATAATATTAAGATACGTATCCTGAAAAGCCGCTTGCTTTATATTCTGGTTTGCGTATTGTCGGGTGTGACAGCGATTCCTTTGCTGGCGATTTTGGGAGAAGTATTGATTAAGGGTTGGAAACAGTTAGGCTGGTCGTTTCTCACTGAGGCTACTCCGAATGCCTATAAGGCGATGATGGCCGCTTCTGCCGGAGAAGTAATCCCGGGGGGAATTGCAAACGGAATTATCGGAACCTTCCTGATGCTTCTGTTGGCTGCTGTAGTCGCTATCCCGGTAGGAATTCTGTGTGGTATCTGTCTGTCAGAATACAGAAAAAGCTGGTTTGCCGTATTTGTCAGCTACCTGACCGACTTGCTTCAGGGTACTCCCTCCATCATTATCGGTATTATTACTTACATCTGGGTGGTTGTCCCGATGAAAGGCTATTCGGCCATTGCAGGAAGTGTGGCATTGTTTATCATGATGCTTCCGCTGATTATCCGTTCTACGGAAGAAACCATGAAGGTGCTTCCGGAAACCTTGAAAGAGGCCGGACTGGCATTGGGAGGTAGTTACTGGAGAGTGATGCTGAAGGTGATGGTGCCTTCTGCATTGGGCAGTATCTTTACCGGTATTTTGCTGGCCATCTCTCGTGTAGTCGGTGAAACAGCTCCGTTGATGTTTACTGCTCTGGGGGGAGCTGCTATCAGTTGGAACATGACCAAGCCTATGTCGGCTGTTCCTTTGCTTATCTGGGAGTTCTTCAATGACCCGAACTTGCAGAGCCTGATATGGGGAGCTTCTTTGTTCCTGTTGACTTTTGTGTTATGTCTGAATTTATTAGCTAAACGAATTGCAAAGAAATGGAAAATATAAAGGATCCTATTCTTCAAATAAAAGATGTGTGTATATCATATACCAGCGACGTAATGGCGGTAAAGCATGTGTCGGCTGATATTGAAAAAAATACGATTACGGCCATCATGGGGCCTTCTGGATGTGGAAAGAGTACGTTGCTGCGTGCTGTAAACCGCATGCACGAGTTGTATAAGAATATCCGTGTGACGGGAGAGATTTTACTGAATGGTGAAAATGTACTTCAGATGCACCCGATGGAAGAACGCCGTCGCATCGGTATGGTGTTCCAGCGTCCGAACCCGTTCCCGACCATGAATATTTACGACAATGTGCTGGCCGGATATATCTTGAATGGTATTCATCTGTCAAAATCGCAGAAAGATGAGATTGTGGAACGTAACTTGCGCAACGTATGTTTGTGGGATGAGGTAAAGGACTCGCTGACAAAGCGTGGTACTTTCCTCTCGGGCGGACAGCAGCAGCGCTTGTGTATTGCACGTTCTCTGGCGCTTCAGCCGGACATCCTGCTTATGGACGAACCTACTTCAGCTCTTGACCCGATTGCTACCAAGCACATTGAGGGATTGATGGACCAGTTGAAAAAAGAGGTGACTATCCTGATTGTGACTCATAACATGTCACAGGCTATGCGTATCTCCGACCGTTCCATGTTCATGTACATGGGTGAACTGATAGAGTATGACAATACGGAGAAAATGTTTAAAGACCCAGTTGACGAACGTACAAGAGCCTATCTGACAGGAAAGATGGGATAACCTTAGGGTGACAGGTATAAGAAAGGGGTTGCAGGCTGAAATCAGCAGGCAACCCCTTAATGGTTTTTATTTGTATGAAAAATTTGGGCTTATTGGGCAACCAGTACTTCCGGTTTTTGTTTGTTGTTTTTTAGAATATGCCATACTTCTTCTTCTGTTCCGGAGAAAGGACCGGATTTCTCTAACTTGATAGTAGACATGGCAGCTGCAAAACATCCTGCTTCTGCGTATGAAGCTCCTTTGTTTCGCATGTAGAGATAACCAAGTACGTAAGTGTCACCGCATCCGGTGGCATCTACTACCTCTTTAGGAGCGTATGCCGGAATCTTATAGAACTTTCCTTCTGCATAAATAAGTGAACCGAGGCTTCCTAAAGTCAGCAGAACTTCTTTCACACCCCACTGAGCCAATTGTTTCGCTGCTTTTTCAGGATCTTTGAATCCCGTCAGCACTTCAGCTTCATGTTCATTGACTTTCAGAATATCAATGTATTTCAGGGCTTTCTTCTTTTCATGCCAGTCTACAGGGAATACGTGTTCACCTTCCACTTTCCGGAGATAGCCTTGTGCATCGACTGCCAACGTACCTTTCTGAGCCAACTCCTTTACAACTTCAAGTGGAAAGTCATCCGCCAGCAAACTTCCTAAATGGAAGATATGCGCATTCTCATCTTTTAAAGCATCTGCAGTAAAAGGGTCGGCTTTGGCCAATACACGCTGAGAACGGTTGTCCTGATTCTCTTCGTATGTATTTTCGAAATATACGGTGTGACGGCTTGGCAGGACTTCTACCTGAATTCCTTCTTTTCTCATTTCTTCAATGATGCCATATTCACTTGGAGCCACAGCGGTTACCAGCTTGTAGTTTTTGAAATCTTTCAGTCTACGTATACCGTGTGAAAAATAGTAAGAAGTGCCTCCCGGCATGTAAGTCGTTTGTTTTGGAGTTACAATTTTGTCTAATGTAATGTGTCCAATGCAACAAATATCATTCATGTAGTTGAGTATTTCTTTAAATGCGTCTGCAAAGATACGCATTATTTTACTCTCTGATAAGTCGGTTAATGGCTTTTTCTTCTGAATTTATGGCTTATTTTTACTTATTAGCAAATAAAAAAGCTCATAAAAGCTTTATCTAATCAAACAAAGTCTTAACTTTGAGCAATTTGTTACCTGCACTTTGGGATATATTCTTGAAAAAGACTTGATTTCGAAGGCAAGGATAAATGTAAAGTTATTAGGAAAAAAGGAATTTAGAAATGGAAAAAATGAATGTAAAGCCCGCAGAAGGTAAGCTGGGCGTATTGTGTGTTGGTCTGGGAGCTGTGGCTACCACGTTTATGACAGGGGTTTTAATGACTCGTAAAGGATTGGCAAAGCCGGTGGGCTCAATGACGCAGTATGATAAGATTCGTGTAGGACGTGGGGAAGCAAAGAAATATTTGCATTACAATGAAATTGTTCCCATGGCTAAGCTGGACGACATTGTTTTCGGTGCATGGGATGTATATCCGGCCAATGCGTATGAGTCGGCTATCAATTGTGAAGTGTTGCGTGAAAAGGATATCAATCCGGTGAAAGATGAACTGGAAAAGATTGTGCCGATGAAGGCTGCCTTTGACCGTAACTATGCCAAACGCCTGGATGGAAACAATGTGAAAGATTGTGCTACCCGTTGGGATATGGTGGAACAGCTGAGGGAAGACATTCGTAAATTTAAGGCAGATAACAATTGTGCACGTATCGTTGTGCTTTGGGCTGCTTCTACTGAAATTTACGTACCGGTTTGTGAAAGCGTGCATGGCACCTTGGCTGCGTTGGAGAACGCAATGAAGCAGGATGACCGCGAGCACATTGCTCCTTCTATGTGTTATGCATACGCTGCTTTGGCCGAAGGAGCTCCTTTCATCATGGGTGCGCCGAATACTACAGTGGATATTCCGGCTATGTGGGAAATGGCAGAACAGACTAAGATGCCGATTGCCGGTAAGGATTTCAAAACAGGCCAGACATTGGTGAAATCAGGTTTTGCTCCGATTATCGGTACACGTTGTCTGGGACTGTCAGGCTGGTTCTCTACCAATATTTTAGGAAACCGCGACGGACTTGTGCTGGATGAACCGGCTAACTTCCATACAAAAGAAGTGAGCAAGCTTTCTACACTGGAGTCTATTCTGGTACCGGAAGACCAGCCGGATTTGTATTCTGATTATTATCACAAGGTACGTATCAACTATTATCCGCCTCGCAATGACAACAAGGAAGGCTGGGATAATATTGATATTTTCGGCTGGATGGGCTATCCGATGCAGATTAAGATCAACTTCCTGTGCAGGGATTCTATTCTGGCCGCTCCGTTGTGTCTGGATTTGGTATTGTTGAGCGACTTGGCTGCACGTGCCGGACGTTACGGAACACAACGCTTCTTGAGCTTCTTCCTGAAGAGCCCGATGCACGATTATACAGAGGGTGAAGTTCCGGTAAATCATTTGTTCCAGCAATATGTCATGCTGAAGAATGCTTTGCGCGAGATGGGAGGCTATGAAGCTGACGAAGAAATTGACTAAGGCTTACTGTCTTTTTTTGTAAAAAAATAAAACCGGCAATGAGGGCGCTTCATTGCCGGTTTTTTCGTAGGTGACAGAAGAAATTATATTCTATTATTCATAAAAAAAGGTAAGAATATCGTTTTTCGGGGAGTGAAATTTGTAAGAGATTATTTCACTCTGTATTTTTACAAACTTGATAAGCTGGACTATTAAGGTGTTAATGAGATATATGATAAAAAGATTGCTTTTTTTAATCGTGTTGTGTCTGGGAGTTGTGAAACTTTCTGCACAAATCAGTGGAGTCGTTACAGACTCTGAAACGGGTGACCCCATACCTTATTTAAATGTATATTATGATGGAAAAGGGGTGGGAACTATTACAGATATAGATGGTAAATATTCAATAGCTGCTCATACCGGATGGAATAAATTGACTTTTTCCATGGTGGGTTATGGTACGGAGGTACGTGATGTGTCTGCCAAAACGAAGATACTGAATGTCAAAATGAAGCCCGACTTGGTGCTGGATGAGGTCGTGGTGAAGCCCAAGAAGGAAAAATATTCTCGAAAGAACAATCCGGCAGTGGAAATGATGAAGAAAGTTATAGCAGCCAAGAAACTGAATGATTTGGGTGTGAATGACTTCTATCATTATAATAAGTATCAGAAGATTACATTTTCTTTAAATAATATTACAACCGACTCGTTGCGTGAATCGAACCTGTTTAAGAAGTATCCTTTCTTCCGTGACCAGGTGGAGCAGTGTAGCGTGACGGGCAAGAATATTCTGCCTATTTCGGTGGACGAGACGGTGACGGAAAAACTGTACCGGAAAAATCCCCATGATGAAAAGACGATTGTAAAAGGTATTAACTCTACGGGAGTCAATGAATTGTTTAATACGGGCGATATGCTGTCGACTGTATTGAAAGATGTGTTCCAGGATATTAATATTTATCAGGACCGCTTCCGTTTCCTTCAGTACCCGTTCGATAGTCCGATTTCGAATGCGGGTATCAATTTCTATAAGTATTACATCATGGATACGGTGATGGTGGATAAGGAAAAATGTTTCCACTTGACTTTCGTACCCAACAACTCGCAGGATTTTGGTTTCACCGGCCATTTGTATATCCTTGCGGATTCTACTTTCCGTGTGAATAAATGTATCATGAATCTTCCGAAGAAGACCGATATCAACTTTGTGGATAATATGATTATTGAACAGAAGTTCGGTCAGTTGTCTACGGGAGAATGGGTGCTGATGGAAGATGATATGCTGTGTGAATTGTCTTATTTGAAGAAGATATTGGGTTCTTTTCAGGTAAGGCGTACCACACGATATTCTGATTTTGGATTTGACGAGATTCCAGCCAAGATATTCAAGAAGAAGGGAGATGAAATAAAGGATGTCAATGCCATGATGCGTGACGACTCTTTCTGGAAAGAATATCGTCCAACGGAGCTGACAAAGTCGGAGGATAATATGGGACAGTTCGTGGACAATCTGGCAAAGATCAAGGGATTCAAGTACATCATATTTGTGGCCAAGGCCTTTATCGAAAACTTTGTCGAAACAGGAGTGAAGGGAAGACCCAGTAAGGTGGATATTGGTCCGATTAATACGATGATTTCAAGCAACTACATTGACGGGTTGCGTTTGAGAGCCTCTGCACAAACCACTGCGAACCTGAATCCTCATCTCTTCTTGCGCGGATATTATGCCTATGGTTTTAAGGACGAGAAGTCGAAATACAAGGCTGAGGTGGAATATTCTTTCAACAAGAAGGAATACCTTCCCCGTGAGTATCCGATTAATTCGTTGACGCTGTCGTATTCTTATGATAATATGTTGCCGTCCGACAAGTTTATGGGAACCGACAAGGACAATGTGTTTACTTCGTTCAAGGTGACATCGGTCGACCAGTATAACTACGAGCGTACGGCCAGCGTGAAGTATGAATTGGAGAAGGAAAGTGGTTTGAAAACGACCTTTATGCTGAAGCATACCAATCTGGAGGCATGTGGAAAATTGTTTTATCGTACCATGGCACAGGAAAATCAGTTGCAGCAGGATTTGGCATCGGGTGCACTGACGGGTACGGAATGGGTACATTCTCCTTATAATACGAAGGATTTTTCACTGGCTGAGGCTACGCTGGCTTTTCGTTATGCACCGGGAGAAACATTCATCAATACCAAGCAGCGCCGTTTGCCGGTCAATCTGGATGCACCGGTCTTTACGTTGCAGCATACGCTGGGATTGAAGGGTATCTTGGGTAGTGATTATACCTATAACATGACGGAAATGAGTCTCTACAAGCGCTTTTGGCTGAGTTCCTGGGGAAATATTGATGCCTGTGTGAAGGGAGGTATTCAATGGAATAAGGTTCCTTTCCCCTTGCTGATTATGCCGGCGGCCAACTTGTCTTATATTCTTCAGGATGAAACTTTCAGCTTGATTAATAATATGGAGTTCCTGAACGACCGTTATGCGTCGCTGGATGTCTCATGGAATCTGCAGGGAAAAATCTTCAACCGTATTCCTCTTCTGAAGAAGCTGAAATGGCGTGAGTTTATCGGTGTGAAATGTTTGTGGGGAACACTTACCGACAAGAATAATCCTTTGCTCCCGCAGAATACCAATGATACGGAGCTGATGTTATTCCCGGGACATTATGATGCTGCAGGCAATTATCATACCTCGAGCTATGTCATGGACCCCAAGAAACCTTATGTGGAGGTAAGTGCGGGTATTCATAACATCTTCAAGTTGCTCCATGTGGAATATGTGCGTCGTTTGAATTACAATGAACTGCCTACAGCCAGCAAGTGGGGTATACGCTTCATGATTCGTACCGTATTCTAAATTATACTTTTTGGAGTAAATGCATGTACGGGTTTCAAACTTTTTGTAAATTTGCCATATAATCGAAGACTATATGGTGAAATCAGAGATACAGAATGTAAAACTTCGTTTTGGCATCATTGGCAATTGTGAAGGATTGAACCGTGCCATTGATGTGGCTATTCAGGTGGCTCCTACAGACTTGTCCGTACTGGTGACGGGAGAAAGTGGAGTCGGTAAGGAAAGCTTTCCTCAGATAGTCCATCAGTTTAGCCGGAGGAAGCACGGACCGTATATTGCGGTAAACTGTGGAGCGATTCCGGAGGGTACGATCGATTCCGAACTGTTTGGTCATGAGAAAGGTGCATTTACGGGTGCCATCAGCGACCGTAACGGATATTTTGCTGAGGCTAATGGCGGCACCATCTTTCTGGATGAGGTGGGTGAACTTCCTCTTTCTACTCAGGCCCGTTTGCTCCGTGTGCTTGAAAGCGGAGAATATATAAAGGTCGGCTCTTCCAAGGTGCAGAAAACAGACGTCCGGATTGTGGCAGCTACGAATGTGGATTTTACAGAAGCCATAGCGAACGGACGTTTCCGTGAAGACTTGTACTATCGTCTGAATACGGTGCCTATTAAAGTACCGGCACTGCGTGAACGCTCGGATGATATTCCTCTTTTGTTCCGTAAGTTCGCTGCAGATTTTGCCGAAAAATACCGTATGCCGGCTATTCAGTTGATGGAGGATGCCAAGCAGTTACTCGTGTCGTATACCTGGCCGGGTAATATCCGTCAGTTGAAAAATATCACAGAACAAATCTCCATTATCGAAACCAACCGTGAGATAACCGCTGAAATTCTTCGGGGGTATTTGCCTGCTCAACCCGTGTCTAAATTCCCGGCATTGCTGGGTGGGGTGAAGCCGCAAGGTGAAAAGAGTTTCCAGAGTGAGAGAGAGATACTTTATCAGGTGTTGTTTGACCTGAGGAGGGATGTGACCGAATTGAAGAAACTGGTGCATGACATCATGGCCGAACGTGCGGCTGGTGGAACGGTCACTGCTCCGTCGTCTATGCCGGTACATTATATCCCCGAAACTCCATCCAGCCTGATACAGCCTTCTGCTGTGGTGCTAAATCCTGCGGAGGAAGTGGGTAAGGTTTCCAGTGTGACTCCCGTTGCAAATGTTTCTCAACTGAATCCGAATGTGAAGGTTACGCACGCAGATGTGTCGGACGATGTGCAGGATACGGAAGAATACATTGAAGAAAACCTTTCATTGGATGAAGTGGAGAAGGAAATGATTCGTAAGGCATTGGAGCGGCATCATGGAAAAAGAAAAAATGCAGCGAATGATTTGAAAATTTCAGAACGTACCCTTTATAGAAAAATCAAAGAATATGGACTTGAATAAAAGATATAGCAGACTGAGTAAATATTTTCTGGCCGTTTGTTTGTGTATCCTTACGGCATGTACGGTTTCGTATAAATTTAATGGTTCTTCCATTAACTATGATAAGGTGAAGACAATCAGTTTCCAGAATTTCCCGAACCGTTCGGCTGCCTTTGTATGGGGACCGATGGAGTCGATGTTCAACACGGCTTTGCAGGATAAATATATGCAACAGACTCGTCTGAAACAGGTTCGTCAGGGAGGTGACTTGGAATTGTCGGGTGAAATTACGAACTACGATGCTTACAATAAAGGAGTAGGTTCCGACGGTTATTCTACGATGGCTGAGTTGAGAATGACGGTAAATGTGAGATTTGTCAATAATACCAATCATGCGGAAGATATTTCTGACCAGCAGTTTACTGCCAGCCGTGAATACAATGCCAGCCAGCAGTTGTCGTCCGTGCAAGAAGAGCTTGTACAGCAGATGATTGACGAAATCGTGGAGCAGATATTTAATGCAACTGTAGCCAACTGGTAAGAGCAGGAATGATGGTACAACAACGACTACAGCATTGGATTGAACACCCGGAAGAGTTGAGCACTGAAAGCCTGTATGAATTAAGACAGCTTCTGGTGCAGTATCCTTTTTTCCAGACAGCCCGTATTTTGTATTTGAAGAATCTGTATCTGTTGCGTGACCCTTCTTTTACAGATGAGTTGCGCAAGGGGGCTTTGTTTGTAGCCGATTTGAGCATCCTGTTTTATGCTATTGAAGGGGATAAGTTTGTCATTAACCGGCATGTAGCCGAAAAAGAAAACGTATCGTCAGAAACATCTGACAGAACGCTGGACCTGATTGACCGTTTTCTGGCCGACGATAAGGACCTTTCTGTGGAGAAACTCTTTCCTTTGCCGGTAGAAGCAGTAGATTATACTTCTGTGCTGATGGAAAAGGAAGAAAATACAGAAACCGCTTCTGTAAATCCCCTGCGCGGACAGGATTTAATCGACCACTTTATAGAACAGGCGGCCCGTGAAGAAGCCGAAGGAGTGGAGCCGATAAAGGAGACTGCTTTGTTGGAGGAGGAATCCTCTTCAGAGACTGTAGAAACGGAGGAGGTTGTGCCTGATACAGAAAAAGAAGAGGCTGATACGGAAGAAGGAGAAGATTATTTTACGGAAACTTTGGCTAAAATTTATGTTAAACAGCAACGCTATGATAAAGCGCTGGAAATTATTAAAAAATTAAATTTGAAATATCCGAAAAAAAATACTTACTTTGCAGACCAAATCAGGTTTTTGGAAAAATTGATTATTAACGCTAAATCAAAATAAAAGAAAATGTATTTATTATTTGTTGTATTAATGGTGCTTGCAGCTGTATTGATGTGCTTCGTAGTACTGATACAGAATTCAAAAGGAGGAGGACTCTCTTCTAGCTTCGCTTCGTCTAATCAGATTATGGGAGTTCGTAAGACAACTGACTTTATTGAAAAACTGACTTGGGGTTTGGCTGCTTTCATGGTAGTAATCAGTGTAGCTACTTCTTACGTAGTTCCTTCTCAGGTAGAAGGTTCTTCAGTAATCATGGAACAGGCTGTAAAAGAGCAGAAAACAAATCCCTTGAATGCTCCTGCAGGTTTTGCTGCTCCTCAGAAGACTGATGCTGCGGCTACTACTGCTCCGGCTGCCGTAAATGATTCTGCAAAGAACTAAGATAATAATATGAGATAAGGCACATTCTCTTTTGTGGGAGATGGCGTGCCATAATTGTAGAAACGGGAAGCCTGCTTTTTTAAACAGGTTTCCCGTTTTTTTATTGTTAATTTTACAGACGATGGAAAACATTCAAAAGAAAGAGCGAATCCTGGCTATTGATGCGTTACGAGGATTCGCGGTAATGGGGATTATCCTGCTTCATAACATTGAACATTTTAATTTTTATTCTTTTCCGGAAACTACCTCTCCGGTGCTTGGCGCTTTGGATAAAAGCCTGTGGGACATGCTGTTCTTCATGTTCTCGGGTAAGGCATACGCTATTTTTGCCTTGCTGTTCGGTTTCACGTTCTATTTGCAGAGCCGGGGTTCGGAAAAAAGAGGAGAAGATTTTAAGAACCGCTATATGTGGCGCTTGCTGCTATTGCTGGGTTTCGGTTTTGTCAATTCTTTGTTTTTCCCGGGTGAAATCTTGGTGCTATATGCCATTTTAGGTTTTATCCTTGTGCCTGTACGTCACTGGAGCAACAAGGGATTGCTGATATTGGCACTGATATTGATGCTGCAGCCCGTAGAATGGGTGAAAGTGCTATGTGGTTTTGTCAATCCTGAATACGCACCGAAACAAATGATTTTCTCGTTGGGCGATGTATATCCTCAGCTGGGAGGTGAATCCTGGTGGGAGATGGTGAAGGTAAATTTCACAATTGGTCAATTGGCCAGTCTGAACTGGGCCTGGTGCTACGGACGAGTTTTCCAGACCTGCTCTTTGTTCATCCTTGGTTTGTGGATAGGGCGTGTGGGGTATTTTGATTCTTCTTCTGAAGCTGCTCTGACAAAGGCACGTACATTCTGGACTTATGTGTTATGCTTTTCACTTCCTTTGACGGTGATTTTCTATTTCCTTAAAGGTTTTATATTTGCAATTGCTTCACAGCCTTTGATGCTTGACAGTTTGAAGACTATTTTCAATTCCTGGTATAACTTCTGCTTTATGCTGGCCATTGTATCTGCATTCCTCTTGTTGTATTGGATGGGGAAGGGACGGATACTGAAGATACTTGTACCCTACGGAAGAATGAGTCTGACCGACTATATCATGCAATCAGTGATAGGAAGTTTCCTGTATTTCGGTTACGGACTGGCCTTGCATAAATCTTGTGGCACTGCGTTGAGTTTATTGGTTGGAATTGTATTCTTCCTGGCCCAGCTTGCTTTTGCTCACTGGTGGTTCCGCCATTTCAAACGTGGCCCGTTGGAAACTATCTGGCATCGACTGACCTGGTTGGGAAAGACAAACCGTTAATCATTTGGGTAGATATATAAACAAGAAAGGGCTGTTCCAAGAGAATTGGGGCAGCCTTTCTTATATGTAGAAAAATACGTTTTCCCAGTACTTTCAGGGAAATACTTCAGTACTGCAAAGGAAGTACTGAAGTACTGCCGAAGAAGTACTCCGGTACTGCCTAAGGAGTACTGGCTTTGATTAAAGAACTGTGAATTCAGCTTTTATGGTTCTCAAAGAGAAAAAAATAGAGGCCATCCTCGTGATTGAGGTGGCCTCCGTTAGTGATGAAAGCTATACTTTCAATTATTTCTTGAAGTATCTGTTGTACAAGCCTTCGAAACCTTTTCCGTGACGAGCTTCGTCCTTAGCCATTTCGTGAACAGTATCGTGGATAGCATCCAGGTTCAGCTGTTTAGCACGAGTAGCGATACGTTTCTTGTCTTCGCAAGCACCGCATTCAGCGTTCATAC
>OQVH01000257.1_pt1 | contig 42011 bp, 48 predicted proteins | sample 1691641 | NCBI WGS metagenome assembly OQVH01 (sample SAMN03418286, study PRJEB22391) | human gut metagenome | biome: human-gut; feature: organic feature; material: feces | host: Homo sapiens | place: Italy | collected 2013-04
AAAGGTGCCCTATTGTTTTTTTCATGATACCTATTGTTTACTTAGGGATCATCTAATGTTTTTTCATGATACCTATTGTTTACTTAGGGATCATCTAATGTTTTTTCGGGGTAACATAGGTATTTCTACTTATATCATATCTGTTGCTCCCTTAAGTTTCCCTATTATCAACCTTGGGGAGCCCGAAGGCCTACCCGATGACTATTATTAGGATAGCGTTGGGGCACCGAGGGTATCCCATGAACAGGGGATAGGGGAGGGCTTGACATGTGACTTGTGAATTGCTATAGTGTGCTCATGGTTAAACACAAACAGATCACATGGAGGATCTAAAGATGCTACAGTTCAGATTAAAGAGAGTGATTATCAGATCGGATGCAGAGACACAGAGGGTTTCTATAGTGTGTCCTGATGGTGCTCAGTATGTGATCCAGTTTACGACTGATGATGATCATTTTCATGAGTTTGAGACTTATCTTCTGTGGAATGCAATGCGCTACTCAGACTTCAGAGATGAAGAACGTACTCTTATAGTCATCCGAGAAGTTAAGCATTATGCACTCATGCAAGGCATTGAGAACTTCGAGGGGAAGTGGCAATCGGCTGCCAAGTAGGTATTAATACTTACATAGTACATTCTTGACAAGCTCTCTTGAGTGTGCTAAAGTAAGAAGTAATCAAAGATTCCAAGAAGTAATCAAAGATTCCAAGTACTAATCCAAGAGCTAGCAAGCTAGCAAGTCAAACCAAGAGCTAGCAAGCTAGCAAGTCTTATAGGAGACAACATCATGACAAACACCACCACCACCAATAAGTTCAATCCTCTTCCCGGCAAACTCATGCTCGTTATTAACGAACTGTATCCGGCCGAAGTGGTCTCCCTTTGGAACGACTATTGCAAGTCCATAGACGACACGGATCATTGCATTCATTGGCTCTGTGGGGATAAGCTTGACGAAGTACTCAAGGATTGGGCACCAAGTGATATTGTTTTCAGTCTCAATCGCTCGGATGAACGTGATGCTTACTTTCAAGCCATTGAGAGCACTTCAGAGATCAAGTGCTTTCCTGAGTGGGAAATCAATGACAACATCGATATCAATGAGCTGATCGATTGGCTTGTTAAGGATGACAAGTGGCAAGAGTATGATGAACTAAAGCCGGCTGCCGATATTGAACTTTAATTCTTACAATATCAACTCTCAGAAATGGAAGTGGCTTGGTGACTGGAAGGATCTCTAAAACCTCTCTAATTTCACCTCAGTTAAACGATAGGTGCTCAGGGGTATCAACATACCACCAAGTGCCCTATCGTTTAACCTGAAGCAATTCTGAGGCCTCTGCGGCCATTCTATAGAGCAACCTAAAGAAGGAAACCACAACATGTACATTGTCATTCACGATTACAGAACACCAGGAGGCAAGATGAGATTGATCAGCTGCAATCTATGCAAAGAAGTACCCGTAGAGTGCTTTGATGAGAACACACTGAGCGCTACAGTCTTTACTCAAGTGCAGCCTGCAGTAGACTACATCGATTCACTCTATGAGAACTCCAAAGTTACCTATGAGCAGCGCGAGAGTATGATCTTCAGCATTTATGAGCAGCTTGGCAACTATATGGTTGGTCGTCCCTATAAAATGTGGTGTATCGAACATGAACATGAATATGAACATGAATATTAAATATTTAATTCACAAAGAAACCTCAATAGTTTACTCTAAAGAATACTATGAGGAACATAAAGACAACATCGATTTAACTGAATTCTATGTAATAAATGGGAATTAATATGCAGGAATACGACAATGAATGGGTTAATGAAGGAATAAACGATAGTGGAAAGCCTGAAGATCAAGCCCATTATCAAGGCTTAATTCAGCCTATTGAATTAATGCAGGAGCTACTTTCTCACAAGGAATTCATAGGTTTCTGTAAAGGAAATATGATTAAATATGCCTATAGGGCAGGCCATAAAAATGGGGAATCTGGTAAGAAAGACAAAGAGAAATATGAAGCTTATAAGGAGTTTCTTAATAGGTATCTTTATGGCAGACCGTTGATTGAACGAGAGGATGATGAAGGAGACAACTGATACATAAGGTTGTCATTAGGGGAGATTATATTAATATTGATCTAGGTCAAGAAAAAAAATATAATCTCCACTCCTAGAGAGAGGTAGGATAAGACATTGATGTAGATCAAATCAGGGAGACAAGGGACTATAGTTAACTTAAAGATAACCTAAAGATAAACTATAGAGAACTATAGATATTAACTTTAATGATAATAACTATAATAATAACTTATAAGAGTATAATCATAATAATAATTATAATATAAATAACTAAGTAGGTTATTACTATAGATACTAATCTAAAGACTAACTAAAGATAACTTAAAGTTAACTAAAGGAAACCAAATGGACACTAAAGCAGCTATTGATTCAATTCGGATTAATGAATGTGGTTATGATGAATTGTGTCTCAAATATGGAAAGCATTTAGTCGATAAAGAAATAGAATTAGAGTTAGAGAGTAAGGATCTTGCTTATCAAGCTTTTATGTCTAAAATTAATAAGGCCAGAGAGAATAAAACTTTAGCAGACACGGGGACAACCAAAATGCTGCTTAAAGAAGCCCTTCCGGCCTTTTGTAAGGGACTAAAAGATTTCTACACTAAAGCTGATTCAGGTAAACCGGGGAAACGCCATATTTGTGCAGTTGTCTTAAAGCAGCTAGAGATTGAGCATGTAGCTTTCTTGTCTCTCAGGTCTATTCTTTCTAATGCTATTCCTCAGATTAACCTTACGTCCCTTGCAAAAGAGTTAGGAACTGAGTTAGAACTGGAGATGAAGTTCCAAGATGTATTGTCTACTTTGTCTGATAAGGAACGTTCCTACTTTCAGGTCAACCTAAACAAGCGTATTGGTATGTCTTTTAAGCAGGCTTTTGTTAACGCTAAAGATAAATGGTTAGCTGATGAGAACCGTAAGGAACGCTGGGAGAAATGGACGGATAGTGTTCGCTGCAACCTAGGTATGAAGTTGATCGATATTTTTATTGTCTCTACTGGCCTAGGGAAGATCTCTAAGTACTCCAAGAGTGGCAGCTTTAACATTACCTATCGTTTTGAGATAGCTCCTGAGATTGTCCAATACATTGCCCATAACGATAAGGAAATGGCAGATTTGCTATTCAAAAATCGTCCTATGGTCATCCCTCCTAAGCCTTGGACTAATCCTATCAATGGTGGCTATTACATCAATCTCAAGAGGCCTATCCCTTTAGTTCGTCTTAATGAAAAGACTGTTATGGACCTCTATGGAGATCTCGATATGCCTGACGTCTACAAGGCTGTTAACGCTATCCAAGAGACCCCTTGGAGAATCAACAAAAGGGTACTTAAGGTAGCTCAGGAGATCTCTAAGTGGAAGCATATCCCTGAGGGACTTGAGATGCCTTTAGCGGAACCTGAGGAACCTCCAGTTAGACCTGAGGCAGCAGACAAGGATCCTCAGGTACAGAAGGAATGGCGTAGGTCTATGGTTATCTACTTTCAGCGTGACAATAAGCGTAAGTCTAAGCGTTATGCAGTGAATGCTCAGCTTGCTCTTGCGGATATCTACAAAGACTATGAACGTATCTACTTTCCTCATAACCTTGATTTCCGTGGTCGTGTCTATCCATTGCCCCTGCTGAATCCTCAGGGCACTGATTTCTGCAAGAGCTTGATAGAGTTCGCTGATGGTGCTCCTTTAGGAGATTCGGGGGTAGCTTGGTTAGCTATCCAAGGTGCTAACTGCTATGGGCTTGATAAGAAACCATTAGAGGAACGCATTGCGTGGGTCTATGAGAACACTGAGTTGATTCTTAGGACTGCTAAAGATCCTCTAACATATCTCGAATGGACTGAAACAGATTCCCCTTGGGAGTTCCTAGCATTCTGCTTTGAATGGGCTGATTTCATGGACCAAGGTACAGATTATGTGTCTCATATTCCAGTAGCATTCGATGGCAGCTGCAGTGGTATCCAGCACTTCTCAGCTATGCTTAAGGATGAAATTGGGGGTACTGCAGTTAACCTCGTGCCTGATGATAAGGTTCACGATATTTATGGCATTGTTGCTGAGCATGTAAAGAAGGCTGTTATGAAGGATGCCCAAGGGGGTACTGAAGATGAACTAAAGACCGCAGAAGATGGTACTGAGTATGTCTCTAAGGGTACTAAGGCACTCGCTAACGAATGGCTGGCCTATGGAATCACACGTAAGGTAACCAAGAGACCAACTATGACTCTTTCTTACGGTGCGAAGAAGTTTGGCTTTACTGAGCAGATTCTTGAAGATACTATCTACCCTCATTTAGAACATCATCCTTTAGCATTCTCTAAGCCTCGACAAGCTGCAACCTATATGGCTGACAAGATTTGGAATTCATTAGGTGAGGTTGTCGTTAAAGCTAGAGAAGCTATGGACTGGCTGCAGACTGCCTCAGGTTTACTTGCTACGGACAAGAATATTAATGGTGAGAACCTGCCTACGCAGTGGGTAACTCCTAGTGGTTTCTTGGTTCGCCAAAGGTATCCTAAGGTTCGCCTGAAGAAACTTAAGACCTTCTGCAGCGGAACTATCCATGTTACTGATGAATCTGGTGCTCCTGAGGAATCTAAGAAAGAAGGGGAAACTTTTCAGATTAGTGTCTCAGAGGACTTGGGGGAAATCGATTCACGTAAGCAGAAGCAAGGTATCGCTCCTAACTATGTGCACTCTATGGACGCTAGTCACCTTATGTTGACTGTAGACGCTTGCGTTGATGCGGGTATCCATCAGTTTGCTATGATTCATGATTCTTATGGCTGCCCTGCAGGTCAAGGTGATTTGATGTTCTCTCTTGTTCGTGAGGTCTTTGCTGAAACCTACAACCAGAATGATGTGCTGCAGGATCTTCATGATCAAGTCGAGAATATGTTGTCTCCTAAGAAAGCTAAGGAGTTGCCTCCGATTCCTAAGCACGGTACATTAGATCTTGATGTAGTCAAACAGTCTATGTATGCGTTCTGCTAGTAACTTAATATAATCTCCACTACTAGAGAGAACCAAGGAATCTCTCTAGTAACCTTTACTTAATTAATTAAACAAGGAAACCATTTTAAAATGATCGAACGTTACACTACTCCGAAGGGCTTTGCTCAGTATCCTCACCTGAAGGAGCCTGATATGAAGTTCAATCCTGAAGGTGTCTTTAGTGTCACTATGCGCTTTGAGGGTATGACTGATGAACTTAAGAAGCTCATTGAGAAGCTTGAGGCTATTCAGGACAAGGCTTTTGATGAAGCAGTCTCTGAAGCCAATGCGATGAATAAGAAAAAGATCCATAAGTCTGATCTTTACTTTGAAGATGAAGAAGGTAATGTCTACCTCAAGTTTAAGCAGAATGCTGTAATCAAGAAAAAGGATGGATCTACAGTCAACGCTAAGATTGCTCATTTTGATTCTAAGGGCAAGCCTATTGACGTCAATGTGGGTCGTGATTCAGTGATTCGTCTTAGCTTCACTGCAGCATCTTACTTCATGCAGTCAACTAAGCAGGTTGGCCTGAGCCTTCGACCGGTTGCAGTCCAAGTGATTAAGCTTAACGAGTTCGGTGGTACATCTGCAGAGGACTACGGCTTCTCTGATGAAGAGGAAGGCTATGAGGCATTTAAGGAAGAGGCACCATTTGACAGTCTCGATGAAGATGAAGTAGAATCACGTAAGGCTGTTGGAGCCACTGATTTTTAATAATTACTAGGGAGTACCTAAGATGATTACTTTGGAAGAACTTGAGAACCGCCTTGATACGGCTCAGTGTACTCTTTGCACGATGCAGGATGTTGTGCAGGGTCTTAAGGCTAACATTGAGGAACTTAAAGAGGAACAAAAGGAACCTACTTTCGATCTCTATGATTGGAACCCATGCACCATTAAATTCCCTGATCATGTGCTGCAAGATATCGATTGTGACTTTGTTGCAGTCATGCTGATGCATAAGGATGTCTATAAGGAATACTGTGAAGATGTAGAAAGTCTTCCTGTAGATGCCTCTAGCGTGCAAGATGGTAGCCTCTTTATTGGTTACATGTACTTTTCGCTTAATGGTGCTGAACCTACCTTCAAGTACGCTAATGGATCTCCTATCTTTGATAAGGACAGTAAAGAGAAGCGAGATCCTAAGAATTATTACTTTAAGTACGTCTTTGGTGGTAGCTAATGACCACCCGCAGTGCAGCATACAGCAAAGCTAAAAGGCACAACGCGGGTACCTATAGATCAGGACTTGAGGAGAAGAATTCAGACTTCCTCAAGTCCTTTTCTATTGAGCCACACTATGAGGAACAGTACTTAGAGTATGTCGTTCCTCAGAGTACTCACAAGTATACCCCTGATTTCGTGTTGCCTAATGGCATCATTATAGAAACTAAGGGTGTCTGGGATGCTGAAGATAGGAAGAAGCATTTATTAATCCGTGAGCAACATCCTGAGTTAGATATCAGGTTTGTCTTTAGTAGAAGTAAGACGTACATTTATAAGGGATCGTCTACTACTTACGCTAGCTTCTGCAACAAGAATGGGATTAAGTTTGCTGATAAGCTTATCCCCGAAGAGTGGCTTAAAGAGAAACCTAAAGATATCCCTGAGGGAATCTTGAAGAACAAGAATAATAACAATAACAACAAGAGAATTAATAAATGACTACTACCTTTAAGGAACCACTGATTGAGTACCATAGAAACTTTGTTAAGTTCAAGCCTCGCAGCTCTACGGATTATCTGGTGGTTCACTGCAGCGCTACTCAAAATAAGCCTGAGTACACTTGGAAAACTATTGATCAAATGCATCGTCAAAGGGGATGGCTTGGTATAGGCTATCACTTTGTCATTCTTACGGATGGAACTATTCAAAATGGCAGACCCCTTGAAGCTATTGGCAGTCACGTTCTGGGTTATAATGATGACAGTGTTGGCATTTGCCTTATTGGGGGGACTGATCGTAACGGTAAGTCTGTAGACAACTTTACAGAGAAGCAAAAGGAATCTCTTAAGAAACTTTTAGACTGGCTTAAGAGTAAGTATCCTAAAGCTAAGGTCTTAGGGCATAGAGATTTCCCCGGGGTAGCTAAAGACTGCCCTTGCTTTGATGTACAATCCTGGTATGGTCGAGGAGCTCTCTATATTGTCTATGAAGATGAGCATTCCTTAGATGGATGTAAGTTGTCTAAGACTGATCTTTTAGAGGCTAATGGTACTCTAGAGTTCACTAAGGGCGACCTCGTGAGGGTCCGATAATAAAATCTCCATTACTAGAGAGAGGCACTTTATGAGAACTTGGATATTGCTTGCAGTCTTTGCTTTAGGTGCCCTCTCGGGGTATAAGGTTGAAGACCTAAGGAACACAGCTAAGCTTGCAGAAATACAGGCTCAGCATCAAGTTAAGCAACGGGAGCTCATAGCTAAGAAAGATGAAACAATATCTCTCATACTTAAGAATTCGAGTGATACTACTGCTGAGCTCACTTCTCTTGGCAAGCGGATTGACAGGGTGCAGTACAACTTACGTATCACCGATAGATCAATCCTCACGAATTCCGGCAGAGCTGATGCAAAGTCAGTCCAAGCGTGTAGACAGTTACTCGCAGAAAGTGCAGGACTTCATCGAGAGAGCCTTGAAATACTCAGAGACCTCAATACAAGACTAGAGGCTTTTATTAAACTTAACAGCAAAGGAGAACTAAAATGATGGCATTTCCTGTGTGGGAGTTTCTGCTTGAAATTCTTTGGGCTTTTGCTTGTTGGACTATAGTCTTCTTTTTGCTTGTAGGAAGTATGTGGCTCTATGTGACTATCTTTTATGGCAAATAAAATATCAGCGACCATAGTATAATTGGACAATACTACATTCTTCTAAAGTGTACGATGGGGGTTCGAGTCCCTCTGGTCGCGCCAAATACTCAGAAGGCGATTGGTGAAACGGGTAGACACAAGAGACTTAAAATCTCTCGGAGAAATCCTTAGGGGTTCGAATCCCCTATCGCCTACCAAAGCTATACCATAGTAAACACTAAAGGAAACAAAATCATGGAACCTATTGAACGTAAATCAGATTGGCATTATCCTGATGGAGATTCATATCGTGATGAGCTTCACAACAATCAGAAAGAGAAGTGGGAGTATGAGTATGAAGCCTTCCTAGATTCTGAAGATGATCCTGATGATGATGATGATGAGGAGGAGGATGATGAAGATGAGTGATGATCCTATCTCTAAGATCTATTGCGTAGGTAACTCTAAAGCTATCATTCGTGCACGCTGGGATAACCTCTATACGTTTGAATTGGAGTATCCTCGTTTCATCCATAGTGAATTCATGACACACAGAATGTTCTCAAAGTCTGCCTCTAGCTCCCGTGCGGTACCTGTAGAGCGAACTATTCAGAATATCTTGAATGATCCTTGGGTGCCTTCGGATGTCTATAAGAATTGCAAGGGCATGCAAGGCAAAGATATTGTCAATGAAGATGACTATGATATCTTTTGTGAAGAGTGGCAAGATGCTGCATTTAAGGCAATCGAGGTTGCTCATAAGATGATTGACAATGGATTTCATAAGCAGCACATCAATCGCATCCTTGAACCATTCACTAAGATTAAAGTTATTGTCACTGCTACTGAGTGGAGCAATTTCTTTGATCTCCGGTTGTCTCCTGATGCTGATCCAGAGATCCAGCACCTCGCTAAGGCTATTAAGATGGCTATGGATGCCGTTAGCAACACCTACATTTATATCAATGCTCACGGGGGGCGTACGCTTCCATATGTGAACGTTGATGAGATGGATGCTATCGATGATCTGCGGATTCTCACACTTATCTCTGCTGCACGTTGTGCCCGAGTGTCTTACCTTAATCACGATGGGTCTAAGCCGGATATCCTAAAGGATCTTGCTCTTGCTAAGCGGCTTATTGATAGTGGGCATATGTCACCTTTTGAACATCAGTGCCGATACAGCTTTGATACAGGCTTTCAATATAATCTTCGTGATTTCCAAAGTGCACGTTATATGCTAGATCATGGAATCGACCTTTCTGCGCCATGAGCCTTGTCCTAATTGCGGCTCTAGTGATGCTCTTGCTGTTTTTAGTGACGGTCATAAGTATTGCTATAGCTGTACCACTTATTTTAGACCTGATGGATCTTTGGACAAACCCAAGGAGGTAAAGATGTCAGCATCCAATATGATTCCTTTAGAGGAACTACAGATCTCTGCTTTGCCTGTTAGGGGTATCACTAAAGATACTTGTACTAAGCTAAAGTATTTCGTGGGGGAGTATAAGGGTAACCCTTGTCAAGTGGCTTGCTACTATGATGACAAGGGTTCTCTTGTAGGACAAAAGCTTAGATTCCCTGATAAGTCTTTTGCTGTACTTGGGAAGATCTCTGGGTGTCTATATGGTTCTCAGTTGTGGTCTAGTGGTAAGAAACTAGTGATCACTGAGGGTGAGATAGATGCCCTTAGTGTGTCTCAGGTGCAAGGCAATAAGTGGCCTGTAGTGTCTATTCCTAATGGTGCTCAGGCTGCTAGGAAAGCCATTGAAGCTAACCTAGAGTATCTAAATAACTTTGAAGAGATCATCCTGATGTTTGATATGGATGATCCGGGACGTAAAGCATGTGAAGATTGTGCAAAGATTCTCCCATTGGGTAAAGCGTACATTGCTAATCTACCTCTTAAGGATCCTAATGAGTGTCTTAAGGCTGGGAGATCAGGTGACCTTGTATCGGCCATATGGAACGCTAAGCCTTACAGACCTGATGGAATTGTTTCAGGTCAAGATCTCTATGAGAAGTGTGTGGAAGGTCTTGATAGTCTTAAAGACAGTGTGGCCTACCCTTTTCAAGCTCTCCAAAGCAAGACAAACGGTGCTAGACACGGTGAGCTTTATGTCATTACCTCAGGATCAGGCATGGGAAAATCCACTCTACTCAGAGAGCTTGAATATTTCTTTGGTGTCTCTAAAGGCGAGACTTGTGGCGTGGTTGCTCTTGAGGAATCTACGGCAAAGACGGGACTTGAACTTATGTCCATCTTTCTTAATAGACGTCTCATTATCAGCGTGGATCCCGATAGTGTTTCTAAAGAAGAACTCAAGAGTGCTTTTGATGCCACGATTGGCAACGGAAAGTTCTTCCTCTATGATCACTTTGGATCACTTGATTCTGGGAATCTGCTTAGTAAGCTTAGATACATGATCGTAGCTTTAGGATGCAAGAGAATCTTCCTAGATCATATCTCTATTGTTGTCTCTGGTATGGACAATAGTGACGATGGCGGGGAGCGTAAAGCTATTGACAAACTAATGACAAACCTTAGATCCCTTGTTGAAGAAACAGGGTGTACTATGTATGTCGTTAGTCACCTTAAGCGCCCCGATAAGAAAGGTCACGAAGAAGGAGCTCAGGTGTCTTTAAGTCAACTTAGAGGTTCCGGTGCTATCGCTCAGCTTGCAGATATGGTGATTGGCCTGGAGAGGAATCAACAGGGAGATAATCCTAATGTCATGGCCATTAGAGTACTTAAGAATCGTTTCAGTGGTTTGACTGGTATAGGTGGTTATCTCTATTATGATCCCGAAACAGGCCGACTAAAGGACTACGATTGCCCATTTGAGGATGACTTAGGTGACTGCCCATTCTAGTAGTTTCTTGATACAACAATCTTGGCAAAGCTATAGAAGGATATAGAAAATGCTTCAACTATACGACAAACATATCATTACTGATATCGAAACCAATGGACTATTGGATACCGTAACTAAATTCTGGTGCGCATGGATCTACGATAGTGCCTCTCAGGAGTACAAAGGATATAAGGATCTCGATGAATACATTGATGCTCTTAATGTATATGGTACTAGCGGTTATAACTTGGTATTTCACAATGGTATCAAGTACGATGTCCCTTGTCTTAAGCGACTATCAGGTAAAGACTTTGTATTTGATCCTAGGGATTGTGTTATCGATACACTTGTCTATGCTCGTCTAGTTTGGAGCAACATTAAAGATCTCGATATGGGCTTAATTCGTTCTGGGAGGCTTCCTAAGGATCTCTTTGGTTCCCATTCATTGAAAGCCTATGGCTATCGTATGCGTGAACTAAAAGGCACCTACGGGGAACAGGAGGAGGCTTGGGACAGCTTCTCAGAAGAGATGTACAAGTACAACTATCAGGACGTAGTTGTCACTAAGATGCTCTTTGATAAACTCTTAGGCAAAGGGTATCCTTGGGAGGCCGTACAGCTTGAGCATGATATTGCATGGGTTATGGCTAAGCAGGAGCGTAATGGTTTTGTCTTTGATAGAGATAAAGCTGTAGTTCTCTATAGTGAACTTGCGGGACGCAGAGATGAGTTGACTAAAGAGCTGCAAGATAGTGTCCCTCCTCTATTGACTGGATATAAGACCTACAAGAGACACAACGCTAAGAAAGGTATTAAAGCAGGTGTACAGTATCCTGTTTATGAAACCTTTAATCCCAATAGTCGACAACAGATTGCTAAGGTTCTCATTGAGCAAGGGTGGGAGCCTCAGGAGGTGACTGATACAGGGTTGCCTAAGGTTGATGAAGAAACTCTAAAGACTGCTAAAGATATCCCTATGACTAGCAAGATCTTAGAACTCCTCATGTTAAACAAACGTATTGGTCAGCTTGCTGAGGGAAGCAATGCGTGGCTAAAGTTAATGAAGGAGGATCCTAATGATCACCTATGGCGCATTCATGGCTCCGTTAACCCTAATGGGGCTGTCACTGGCCGTGCAACTCATAGCTATCCTAATGTTACTCAAGTTCCCGCGAACAGATCTCCGTATGGGGAATTATGTAGAGAATTATTTACTGTTCCACAAGGCTGGTATGAGGCTGGTATTGATGCTTCTGGTCTTGAGCTGCGTTGCCTTGGGCATTTCCTATTCCCATATGATAATGGTGCATATGTAAATGAAATCCTCTCAGGGGATATCCATACGCATAACCAAAAGATGGCAGGGCTTGCTACACGTGACCAAGCGAAAACTATGATCTACTGCATGATGTACGGAGGAGGAGACGCTAAGCTTGGTGAGGTTATTGGGGGAGACGCTAGGGCAGGTAAGGAACTTAAAGAGAAGTTCTTTAAGGCTATTCCTGCTTACAAACAGCTAGTAGAGGACATCTCTAGTAGTCTTATCTCTTCATCAGAGTGGGTAGGGGGTTCTCGTAAAGTGAAGTGGCGTAAACGATGGCACCCTGACAGTCCTTCTCTTGAGATTACCCACTGTGTCTTAGGTTTGGACAAACGTGTTATCTATGTGCGCTCTGAGCACTCAGCTTTGAATACCCTATTGCAATCTGCAGGTGCTCTCGTTTGTAAGAAATGGGTGTGTCTTGTAGAAGAGAACATGCGTAAAGCAGGCTACAAGCATGGTTGGGATGGAGACTTTGCCATGATGGCGTGGCTCCATGATGAGACCCAGATCGCCTGTCGCACTAAGGAAATCGCTGAGGACTGCTGTAGGATTGCTCAGGAATCCATGAGACAAACTCAGGCATTCTTTAATTTTAATTGTCAACTTGATACTGAAGGAAAGATTGGCTGTAACTGGGCAGCTTGTCATTAATTACTACTATGGAAAACACTGGTATGACTAAAGAAACTAAGGCAGCACTGCTGCGTGACTATAAGGCTCCTAAGGATGACGTTAAGCACATCCATATTATGTGGAAGTGGAAGGTTAAGCATAATGAGTATGGCAATGTCCCTGCTTATGGTGCTGTAGTCACTCTTAATGGTGAGACTGTGCTTAACTATGAGCCGAAACCTGAAACTTGGAAGGATTGGGCTCCTGAAGAGATCATTCATGACCTCCTTATGAAGCTCGGTTACAGTGTGACTTCAGACACCACTACAGAGGAGGAGGGTAGTTATGAAGATGCCTAAGTATTTCTATACAGAAGAGAAGAGTACTGGGGAGGTTATTGTTCACAAGCGTAACGCTGAGATGAGTAACTACTGTAATGCTCTTGCGTACATTGGTGAAGTTCATCCTAAACTTCAGTCTGACTATTGTCGATTCAATGCACGAATGATTGCAGAGATGGCCTCTCGTGGACACATTACGTCAATCAATAAGTACATTCGACAGGCAGGTAATCGATGGGTCCTTACTCGTTCTGGCGCTGAGCTTGCATCATCCTATGAGCGCTACTAAAGAATACATTGGGCTGATAGACGGAGATCTATTGGCCTATAAAGCATCTTCTGCTGTCCAAAAGGATATCTATTGGGGGGATGGTCTATATACTTGTCATGCCTATTTGGATGATGCAATAGATCAATTTGAAGAGATTATTGGTGGTATTAAAGATACACTAAAGACAAACCATAATGTCGAAATGAATGACTATTCGTTTGTCTTTAGTGATCCTAATGATAACTTTAGGAAGCACTTAATGCCTGATTATAAAAACAATAGGCTTGATAAAAGAAAGCCTACTTGCTACTATGGATTAGTGGATTGGATCAGAAATAACTATGAATCTAAATCTAGTGAATCTCTAGAAGCTGATGATGTAATAGGTATTAATAGTACCCCTGATACAACCTTAATTGTGTCAATGGATAAGGATTTCAAAACTCTTCCTACTCATTTCTATAGAGTAAATGAAGATCAAATCTATTGGCTTGACGAAGATAAAGCTAACTATTGGCATATGTTTCAGACACTAGTAGGAGACACTGCTGATGGCTATAAAGGTTGCCCCGGTATTGGAGCAGTAAGAGCAGAGAGGATCCTTAAGGATGTCCCTCAGGATAAACTATGGGAGACTGTAGTTAATACCTACAAGAAAGCTGGCCTTACTGAAGATGATGCTTTGCTGCAAGCTAGAATGGCCTATATTCTTCGTCAAGGGGACACTAAAGATACCCTTTGGACACCTGATAAAATCGTCTCTATTAAGACGACAGATAGTTGATAATAAATTCACCACACTAGGAGATAGATAATCGTGAAAAACGAATCTATGAAAATTGATATCAAAGATACCACTAAAAGTGACCCTGATGAACCTCTCTTCGACAACTTTCCGGCTGTCCCGAAAGACTTGTTGGAGGGGCTTCAGAAGATCTTTGATGTACGCAAGATGATCCGCTATAAGCCTACCATTGATTACTGTGGTGGTGTACAGGATGTACTTGACTTCCTTGAAAATAAGTTCAATGAACAAAACCATATAGGTGATTAAAATCGGTGCACTGTTTTCAAAGCCTAAGGCACCTGAAGTGAAAGTTCAGGCGCCTGCCTTAGACAATCCTGTAGTTGAACCTCAGGAACCGGAGCTTGGTGCTCAGGAGACTGAAGAACAGAAGGCTCGTAAGGGTAAGAAAGGTCTTAAGGTATCCTTAGACAAAGCTAAGGGTGTAGGCACTAACGTAATATAAAAAATTAAAAAAGGATGATGAATACTATGGGGGACTATAGGGGGTCTATAGGTAAACTTTATGTTAAACCTATTGTAGACTTAAAGACAGCTATGGAGGCTCTAGATAAATGTATGGAATCTATTATAGATAATCCTAATAATTTATCCTTCATAAGAAACTTAGATAAAGACTATATTAGGTCTTTTGTTAAAGGTGTAGTATTGAATAATAACCAATATGATTATCGTATTATTGGTTTCTATAGTCAATCTACAGATGAACTAGTGGGATGCTGTTTGTTATCCTATGGTTACCCTTGGTATTCTGATAAGCAAAGAATCCTTAATGAAGAATGGACTGTATCTTTTAAAAGAGGAGCAGGCATTGCTAGAGCATTGTCTGATTATTTAATTGATTGTCTAAAGAATGATGAGTGTGACTATATTCAAACTGGGAGTGTCAATGATTGGTGTGCTCCTATGTTAAAGAATAGTTATGTCTCTAAAGGATTCCGTATTTATAATTGCTATTATTTAAGTAAAGAGGATATTAATGGGGTTTTTCAAGAAAGCTTTTAAGAAAATAATTAAGGTCTCCACTGGTGGCCTTATTGGTGGCCACAGTAACTCTGGTCAATCGACTCCTGAAGCGCTTGCTCCTGAGTTAGGGTTTGTGACGGAAGATACGACTAACACTACTGAATCAGAATCAGAGAAGCAACAGTTAACTAAAGGAAAGAAGAGAGGCAAGAAGTCTCTTAAGGTTGACTTGACTGGTGCCGGGGGTACGGGACGTAATATTGTGTAATAATGGCAGAAACTAAACTAGATAAGCAAACTGCTGAAGGTGCACAAAAGGTATACGAAAGATTGTCTACGGACAGAGATCAGTATACCCAGAGAGCAGAGAAGAATGCTACCTATACTATCCCTCAGTTGTTCCCTAAGGAATTTGATGATGGTGGCACTGCCTATACGACACCTTATAATTCTATTGGGGCTAGAGGTCTCAATAACTTAGCATCTAAGTTGTTGTTATCTTTGCTTCCCCCGGGTCAGCCTTTCTTTAGACTTGGGTTAGATACTGCATCTAATGAGGCACTACAGGCATCTGGCAATGATCAGGTTAAGGATACCATAGAGTACGGCTTGTCTATGATGGAGGCTGCTATGGTGAAGTATATGGAGCATAATGGTCTTAGACCTACTCTCTTTGAGTGCATTAAGCAGCTCCTGATTGCTGGCAATGCGTTACTCTTTCTGCCTCCTCTAGAGGGTGGTATGAAGTGCTATACTCTCAGAAACTTCGTAGTTGAAAGAGATGCTATTGGCAATGTACTTCAGATTGTCGCTAGAGACACTTTAGCTCAGGGGACTATCCCTCCGAGTGTCTTAAGTCTCTTAGGCAATGCAGGTAATGAAGTTAATCGTTCTGAGAAGGTTAACATCTACACTCATACCTATCTTGTCCGTGGGGATACCTTAGAGGGTTCCACTTGGGAATCCTATCAGGAAGTAAATAATACCATTATCCCCGGATCAGAACAGACGTATCCCTATGGCAAATGTCCTTGGATCCCTGTGAGATTCACTAAGAAAGATGGGGAATCCTATGGTCGATCCTTTGTTGAAGATTACCTTGGTGACTTGATCTCTTTAGAGAACCTTCAGCATGCCATTAACGATATGGCTATGATTTGTGCTAAGGTTTTGTACCTAGTGTCTCCTTCATGTCAGACTAACATTAAGGCTCTAACTAAAGCTGAGAATGGGGCTTTCGTAAGAGGTCGACAGGACGATATTGTTGCAATGCAGACAAACAAACAGACTGACCTTCAGGGCTGCTATGCGGTATCTCAGGGTATAGAACAGAGATTGTCTTATTGCTTCATGTTGTCTAGCACTACTGCTCAAATCACAAGAGATAGAGTGACAGCAGAGGAGATCAGATATATTGCTCAGGAACTTGAGGATACCTTAGGGGGTGTCTATAGTCTCCTGTCTCAGGAACTTCAGTTGCCTTTAGTGTCCTGTATCTTCAATCAGATGCAGTCTAATGGCAGCCTTCCGACTATCTCTGAGCAGTTCGCTACGATTGAACCTACGGTCATCACTGGTGTTGATGCTTTGGGTCGTGGTCATGACTTTGCTAACTTGTCTCAGGCACTTCAGGTACTTGCTCAGTTCCCTGATATCATGCAGATGATCAATCAGCAGAACTTAGCTATGCGTATCTTCACGAGTGCTCAGATTGATGCTACGGGTCTCGTTAAGTCTCCTGAACAGGTTGCTAAGGAACAGCAGGCAATGATGGAACAGTATGCTGCCCAGCAGGGTATTGATGCTCAGGCTCAGATGGCAGTAGATAACAACAAAGCTCAACAGGAACAGGGGGTGTAACAGGTGAGCGAAGAAACAACAAACTTGAATAGTGATGGTCTTAGTGTCGACAATGGTGTCGATATTATGCTCTCAGGTACTCAACAGCTTACCCTTGATGGTGATGAAGCTACAGGCATGCTTAAAGAGGGTGGCACTGATGCTGCCCCTGTAAGTGAACCTGAAGGCGAACCTCAGGGTGAACCTCAGGCAGAACCACAACAGGGGGAACCTGAGGGTGACCTTAATGTAAAGATTGATAAGCACACGAAAACCTTAGATGCCCTTGGTAAGGATCTTAAGGCTAAAGGTGTGGACTTCAATCAGGCCATTAAGGAATACAATGAGTATGGTGCCTTGTCTAGTAAGACTATGGCTGACCTTGCTCAGGCAGGTTATCCTTCAGAGGTCATTGAGGGTTTCATTGAATCACGACAGAACCTTGAGAGTGAGTTCACTAATGCTGTCTATAATTCAGCAGGCGGAGAACAGGCGTACAACAAGGTTATTGAGTGGGCACAAGGAAACCTCTCTAATAAAGTTCTGAGTTCCTTTAATCGAGCTATTGACAACAACAATCTTGAAGCTGTTACTCTTATGTTTGAGGGTATGAAAGCTAAGATGATTGCTAAGCAAGGAACACGTAATCCTACTATTATGGGTGGTGGGGTTACTACGGGTGGCTATAAGGGCTTCTCAAGTAAGCAGGAAGTAGTGGAGGCTATGAGTGACCCCCGCTATGGTGCTGACCCCAGTTACACTAGAGCTATCGAAATGAAGATGTACTATACTCAGTTGTAACGTACCCATAATAAAAACATTTCCTAATAATAATAATATAACTACAATAAGAATATAATAAAATGGCTGCGTTAACCACTAATTCTATTTCTAATCCTGGTCAGAATCTGAGCGCTGGTGATCGTGATGAGCTGTTCATGAAGATCTTCTCTGGTGAAGTCCTTACGGCTTTCACGAGAACCTCGGTCATGATGGACAAACAGATTGTTCGTACTATTCCGCATGGTCGAAGTGCTTCGTTCGCTGTCATGGGTCGTACTCATGCTAAGTATCTTACCCCGGGTAACTCCTTAGATGATCAGCGTAAGAAGATGGAGAACACGGAGCGAGTGATTGCTATCGATGGTCTCCTCACGGCTGATGCTCTTATCACGGATATCGATGATGCAATGAATCACTATGATGTCCGTACGGAATACTCGAAGCAGCTTGGTGAAGCTCTTGCTCAGGCTTTCGACTGTGCCTCTATCAATGAACTTGCTAACACGGGTGCTAAGACTGCCGAGGGTATGCCTGAGAACATCCCTGATAATACTACTCTTGAAAATCCGGGTACGGGCAAGGCATTTGAGTATGTTACGGGTCTCGATGAAGCTACGACTGTGGAGTATGGCAACATCCTCCTGCAGGGTCTGATTGATGCCCGTGCTCAGTTTACGAAGAATTGGGTTCCGGCAGGTGACCGTTATTTCCTTGTCTCCCCCGAAGGTTATTCGGCTATCTGCCGTGCCCTTATGCCGGATGCTGCTAACTTTGCTGCTATCTTTGATCCGAATACGGGCAAGCTCCAGAATGTCTGTGGCTTCCAGATTGTGGAAACTCCGAACTTCTTGAACAATGGTGTTGATGGTAAGCACGCTCTTAAGGCTCAGATCTCTACGGCTGTCCTTCAGGGTATCGCCTTCCACCGTTCCGCTGTGGGTGCCCTTAAGCTGAAAGATCTCGCTATGGAACGTGCTCGCAGAGCTGAATATCAGGCTGATCAGATCATCGCTAAGATGGCTGTGGGTCACGGTGGCCTTCGTCCTGAAGCCGTGGGTCTCTTCGTTAAGACTGCTCAGGAAGGTGAATAATGTACTCGGAATCCGACATTAAGGATTCCTATTTCTATGTCAACGGGGTTTCTAAGAAAGGCTCCCGTTTGACTGTAGAAGAAAAGATTAAATTAGGTTTAGTTAAGGAGGTTCCAGTTGCTAAACCTAAGGTAGTCTCTAGGAAGCCTAAGATCCCTGCAGCTCCCAAATAATACATAATAACAACTATAAAAATACTACTACAAAGGATAAATTATGATTGTCACTCCTTCTAACAAACTAGATGCAGTGAATGAGATTTTATCTGCTGTAGGCTCTAGTCCTGTCAACTCACTTGAAGATGAACTGAATGTAGACGTTCTGAATGCAGCGAGGATTCTTGATAGTGTCTCTAAAGAGATTCAATCAAGAGGATGGGACTTTAATATTGAAGATTCAGTAGCTTTATTGCCGGACGATGATACTAACTTAGTTCCCTGCCCTAATAATTATCTTAGGTTTGTCAGCAGTGGTTATAAGTTGATCAGACGATCCGGCTATTTTTTCGACATTCTTTCGCAGACCAATGAGTTCCCTGAGGGTTTGACTTTAGATACTCTGGTTAGAGGATTAGACTTTGAGGAGTTACCTGAGGTATTCCGTAAGTACATTACTTGTCGTGCAGCTAGAATCTTCCAGATGAGATATCTTACTTCAGATGACCTGAATAAGCATCTGATGACTGAGGAATCTAGTGCCTATGCAGATATCATTGACTATGATCTAACTACGGGTAACTATAATATCCTCAATGATGACCAATACATTTCTCAGTATATCCAGAGGAGCTAATAGGGATGCCATTAGTATCGCAATCAACGGAATCCTATAAGGGTGGCGTATCTCAGCAACCGGAAATCATTAGGTTTGCTGATCAGGTAGAGGAGCAGATCAATGGTTTCTCTAGTGAAGTCGATGGCCTGCAAAAGAGACCTCCTACAGTTCACATTAAGAGACTTGGGGACAGAGTAGATCCACTCACTACTAAGTATCATGTCATTAACAGAGACGAGACTGAGCAGTATATCTTAGGTATGTCCAACGGGTCTCTAAGGGTATGGGATTTTGAAGGTAATGAAAAGAAAGTTGTTATTGACAATGATGCTAGTTATCTTAATGTCACGGACGCTAATGATGAATTTAGAGCAGTCACTGTTGCAGACTATACGTTCATTCTGAACCGTAGTAAAACCGTTGGTATGTCTAGTTCTACTACCCCTAAAAAGGGTCAGAACACTGCACTAGCGTACATCAAGAATGCCTCCTATGCTAAGACCTATGCTCTCTTTATGGGCACTACCTTCATGTGTGGTGTCATTACCCCTGATGGTGGTGAGCCTAAGCAGGCTGTACAGACTACCTCTGCGTACATTGCAGAGAAACTTGTAGACTTAGCTACAGGTTCTCAGAGTGCTGATGGGGGAGCCACTACCTATGATTGGCTATTAGGACAGCTTGGAGGCAGAGCCTCTATGGGGTTCGCTAAGAATCCTAATTTCAACTTCAGTGCTTATAACTTCATTATCTCTGGTGATTCCGTAGTTTCCATCCAATCTAAGACTGGCTGGGATATGCCTAATGTTGTCGTTAAGGATGGCTTTGGCAACACTAATGCATATGTCTTGAAGGGTTACGTTAACAGTGCCTCTAAGCTTCCCCCTGCTGCTCCTAATGGTTACATCATGCGCATTAAGGGTGAATCTAACTCGGCTGATGATGACTACTATGTTAACTACGATGAAGGTAAGAATGCGTGGCTAGAGTGTGCCGCACCAGACATTCAGTATAAATTTGATTACTCTAGTATGCCTCATGCTCTCGTAAGAGAATCTGATGGCTCCTTCCACTTCAAAAGACTTACTTGGACTGATAGAGCAGTAGGTGATGAGGACAGCAATCCTATGCCTAGCTTCGTAGGGGAAACGCTGAATGATATGTTCTTCTACAGAAATCGCTTAGGGTTCATCAGTGGTGAAAATGTTATCCTCAGTGCTTCTGCTGATTTCTTTAATTTCTGGTTTAGATCAGCAGCTACTATTGCTGATACTGATCCAATTGACCTTGCTGTATCCTCAAACAAAGTCTGTATTCTAACACATGCAGTACCATTCAGCAGGGAACTAATGTTGTTCTCTAGAGAGGGACAATTTGTTCTCTCTAGCGATGGCGTAATGACCCCTAAGAGTGCTAAGGTTGATCAAATCACTTCCTTTGATTACAGTGATGATGCTCAGCCTTTATGTGTAGGACAAAGTATTTTCTTTATCTCTAACAGAGTTAACTATTGCTCTCTTATGAGATACTATACGGTACAGGACGTAGCTGATCTCAAGGATGCTGAGGACGTAGCTGCACATGTTCCTACGTATATTCCTAAGGGAATCTTTAGGCTCTCTGGTAATACTTCAGACAATGTAATCACACTATGTTCACGTACTCATCCTAACACTGTATGGATCTTTAAGTACATCATTCAGAATTCCCAGAGTCTGCAGCAGTCATGGTGCAAATGGACGTTCCGATATGAAGGTACTCAGGTCTTACTTGCAGAGTTCGTAGGCTCTGAAATCTACTTCCTTATTAACACTGATGGCGGACTGTTCTTAGAGAAGAGTATGCTTACAGGTCAGGCAGTAGACTTCTCTGATGAGCCTGTAAGATACTTTATGGATCGTAAGGTACGCTATGTCATCCCTACTACTAATAAGTACAGTGACTACAATAACTATACCGAGGTCTCCCTAAAGGATGTCTATGGTGCTGTTCCTAAGATTGGCTCAGCTACGTATTGTCTAGTTGGTACTGATGGCTACTATCATCAGGTATCCTCTTGGGATGATAATGGTGTCTTTAAGGTGACTGGGGATCTCAGAGGCGTGACTTACTTCGTAGGCAGGCAATATGAATTTGATGTTGTATTGTCTAGACCAATGATTAAGAAAACTACTTCGGATGGTGCTACAGTCTCTGAAGATGAAGGAAGATTACAACTGAGATACTATTGGTTTAACTATAGCAACTCTGGTGCCTTTGATGTGTCTGTAGACAATGATGTCAAGAATAAGCACTTCAAGTACACTTGTACATCTAAGGCCTTAAGTGAATCTCCATTAGTCTTAGGATCCTATAGAGTAGCAACAGGTAAGTTTAAGTTCCCTGTGCAGGACAATAGTACTGAGGTTAAGATTACAGTTACTTCAGATAATCCGTTGCCTGTGAACCTTATCTCTGGTGGTTGGGAAGGATATTATATTCGGAGGAATAGTCAGACGTGAGAAAGGGATTAACTCTTAAGAAAGCTATGTTAGGTGCTCTGCCTAGTATGGCGCCTATGGAGCAAGAGATTGGTAAAGGTCTTGTTATGGCTACTCTGTCTCTGCCTGAGGCACCTATTGAAGTAGATCATTTCCTGTGGGCAGGCTGTTACGTTAGAACCATTCTATTGAGAAAGGGTGAGATTGGTGCAGGTGCTTTCATTAAGATTCCTACAGTGGTTATCGTTAGTGGGGACTGTAAGGTTGTCGTAGGGGATCACCTAGAGGAGATCTCTGGCTATTCTGTATTGAAAGGTATGGATGGCCGCAGGCAAGTCTTTAGTGCCTTTGATGACACCTACATTACAATGTTCTTTGCTAGTAATGCATCTACTGTAGAGGAAGCAGAGAAAGAGTTTACTGATGAGTGGCAGTTATTGACTAACAATAGAGAGGAACTATGTCAGGAATAATTGCTGCAGGTGCAGTAATCGGTGCAGTTGCAGGTGGTGGCAGTTCCCTGTGGCAGAAATCAAAGTACAACAGATCTCTCACTAAAGCATTCAAGAAACAGATGTACTATGCTCAGATGAACTACAATTGGAATCAGAACCAATTGACTAGACAAGAGCAGAGTGCATATGACAGCGCAGTGAGCAACTTATTTCAGTTGTCTTATAACGCCTTGCAGAATAACGCTACAGTTGAAGCTTCTCTAGCTGAGACAGGTTACGAAGGGCGAACTGCAGGACAAATCAAAAGATCCATCTCAGGTGCAGTGTTGCGACAAAAGACTGCTCTTAAGGATGCCTATGAGACTGATGTAGTAAACATTAGATCTCAAAAGGATGCTCTATATGTCCAGATGAAGAATTCTGTAGAGCAGGCTAGAGATCAACTCAAGAGCCAATATAAGGGTGGCATTAGTTACCTTATGGAATTCCTTGATACCTCTGCTAAGGGTGCCGCTATTGGTGCGTTCACTGCAGGTGCAGGCAGTGCCCTTGCGGGTGCCGCAGGTGGAGCCGCAGGTGGTACCGGTGGTTCTATTGCAGGCACTGTAGGCGGAGAGACAGTTCTTGCAGGTACCTCTAGTGTTGGGGGTTCTGCGGGTCTCTCAGGTGCCGCAGGTGCCAGCGCTTTAGGTACCTCTACAGCAGGTGTTACTACCTCTGCTTCTACTGCAGGTACCGGAGGTAGCTTTATGAGTAACTTTATGACTAACTACAGCACTATGAAGACACAGAACCAAGGCATGTTTAACTTCCTTGATTATCTGCAGAATGCTACAGGAGCACTGAACCAAGGATTCAATGGAGGTAGACGAGGTTCCTATGGAGGTTATTATTACTAATGGCTTATAAGAATACAGCAGGTACTTCATCCATTGCTAACGAGATGGGGACTTGGAGGTACTTCAATTCTAGCTTAGCTAAACTAGGGTCATATAAAGGTGCCTCATTAAACATCCCTGAGAAGACTGTTCAGCCTGAGGAACGCAACTGGGCTGAATCATTAATGCACGCCTTTAAGGGTATCGGTAGAGCTACTGAGGACTACTTTAAATCTGAGACTGATAGAAAGAATAAGCTTGTTGATGAGTACCTGCAACAGCATTCTCTTGAGGATTACCAAAGAGATATTCAGGATCATGCAGTGCCATTCCAAGATGACCCTATTGCTATGTCTCGTCTCAAGTACATGCATGGCAAGATGGCTTACTCCATTGCTAAGCAGGACTTTGAGAGAGAGGTTATCGACAAGAATCTGCTTAAGGATATGTCTCCTGAGCAGATTGATGCTGAGGCTTTTAGATACTTCCAAGAATCTAAGAGTGATATGTTGGAAGCCTTTGGGTATGATGATTCTGATGAGTACTTCCGCAGGGGCTTCTATGAGACTTCTCCTCAGGGTCGTGTAGGGTTCATTGCTAAAGCTCAGGCAGTAGACAACAATGAGAAAACTCAGGCATCCATCTTAGCAGAATCAGCTAACTTTAGTGCACTCATTAATGATCCTAATGCTAACTATAAGAGCATTGTAGGAGTCTTTGATCAGGTCTACGATACTGTAGGCGTCCACTATACCCCTGATCAACAGAAGCAGCTGATTGACAACATGCTCACTATGGTGGCTAGCAGATCCGATGGTGTTCAGCTGCTCGAACAGTTGGGTGACTATACTCCTCCCTATGCTAAGAACGGGGAGAGTCTTAAGAACATCATGGGTGAGCTTGCTTGGGGCAAAGCTAAGGCACAGGCTAGAGCTACTATGTGGACTAGGGATGCTGAGGTCTGGGGCGAAGATCATAGACGAGTAGAAGCATTCGTTAATGAGGGCAACTACCAGACCATTGATGAGATGGCTCAGTGGGAAGCCCAGAGTTCTGGGGGTGCCCTTAGTGACCGCTATAAGTGGCTCATTCAGGCAGGCCAGAGGGCACGAACTCAGGCAGATAGATTGATTGCTCAAGCCAATAGGGATGCTGAGAAACAAGCTAAGGATGCTGCTACTCTTCAGAATGGTAACCTTTATCTAGATGCCCTAAAGACAGGCGGGGTTGTCTATAAACCTGATATCCTTGATTTGACTAGTAAAGACTTAGATAAGCTCTTTACTAATAACGTTGAATCAGGCGTGTACACTACTGAGGATATCTTTCAGATTGCTTCAAACCCATCAGGTGGCTATAATCCTGCTAAAGCTTACCTTAGTGCAGAAGCTAAGAAAGTAATGAGTGTCCTCACTGGGGATGTTCGTAAGTTAACTGAATCTAAGGTAGCTAATGTAAAAGCTCCCCAACAGTTAGATATGGTTCTGTCTCTCTATAAGGCTCACCCAGATAGCTTTGAGTTAGCCTTTGGTGATATGAAGCCTTATGAGCAAAACTTAGTCAGAGCTTTAGTGAACAGTATTTCAACAGGTTCCTCCTATGAGGACTGCATTAGGGCGGCCTCAAGATACCAAGAGCTATCCTCTACTGCTGATGGTAGACACACCATTCAGGCTATGCAGGATAATATCTCTAATGATCTCGATATCTCGTTCAACGATAAGTACTCTAAGACTGTTGCTTTCAACAAAGCTCTGAGTTACTCATACTTTAATGAGGATATGAGTGATGCTATAGACAAAGCTAAGAAGGATATGGAGGAATCTAATGTCAAACTAATGGGCTCCTATATTCCCAATAGTCTCTTTAGTGTCCCTAACGCTTCCTTTAGTGATGTTCAGGAGTACACTGAAAAGTTACTTGAGGCAGCCTTTGAGAAGAACAAATGGACTGTTGATAAGGACGTTATTGTTGGGTATAACCCTCAGACAGATACCTTAGACGTCTATGATATCACTAATGGCCGTGTTAAGTTTAGAGTAGACAATAAGTTCATTAATGACAGCTACAAGAGTTACATTGATGAACGTGCTAAGAATCCTGCTAAGACTTATGGACAGCAGTGGATTATTAAGGCTCATGAGGCTAATCGAAAGTGGAACGAGAGAACTGAAGGTATTGATACATGGCAGACAACGAAGTAACCACTAGAAACCCTTTTGTCTCCTCTTCAGATAAAGCTTTGAATTCCTTGTCAGGTGTTGATCAAGTAAGCACTTTTACTGAGTATCAAAAGGCTGAATTCAATGCCCATCAACAGGAAGAACAAAAGAGAAAAGAAGAGGAAGCTGATACTGATGTAGGCTTTGTAGGGGGCTTTTGGAATACATGGGCACCTAAAGAAGTCCAAAAGTATCTTGGGGGTAACTATGATTTCTTTAGTCCCCCTGCATATACTCCTACAGATGCTGAGCGTACCTCTATATTAGAGTTGTTTGATTATAACCTAGACAGATACAATAGTGCTCTTTGGGGTGCTCAGAACAAAGCACAGTTTGACTTGAATGTAGCACTCATGAAGGAGGTAGATGACTATCGTAAGAAGCAGTCTTATACCTCCATATGGAATAACCTATTGTCAGGTGCAGGTTCTATGGCAGGTGATCCTTTGTCATATACACCTGTAGGGGGAGGTTCTTTAGTTGCTAGAGTTGGGCTAGGGGCAGTCTCTGGGGCAGTCTCAGGTCAGCTTGATAATTGGTCTATGGGGGATGACAACAGTGCTTTCATGGACTTCGGAATCGGGATGGCCTTTGGGGGCACTATAGAAGGAGCTGCTAAGCTCTTAGGGGGAGCTAAGAAAAGCATTGGTGAACCTCTTGGGGATGTTTCGAGACGTGCCACAATTCAAGTAAAGAACTTTGCTGAGAAGGGTGAGGAGGCAATCACTAAGGAGGCCCCTAAAGGTATCATTAATGATCTTCTCACTAAGATTGAATCAAAGCTTCCATCAATCACTGTTCAAGGTGCTATAGACAAACTACCGGATACATTAGGATCTAAGGCATTTAAGGAGAACGTTTGGGATCGCTTAGGTAAATCTGAGCGAGGCGACAGATCTACAGGTCAGCAGTTCAGCACTGATAAGTTCACTGCAGAGGAATATAGAAATTTCTATAGAGACAAAGGCAGAGAGTACAGCGATTCGTACTTTGATTATCGTCAAAAGTTATTCAATGAGTACAACAATCAGTACTCTTATGAAGACCTTGACCACCTGATTAAACAAAAGGTTGAAGGCAATGAAACACCTTTAGATTCCTCAAAGAACTTTCAGAATGCTGTTAAAGAGTACCAAGGATTCTATAATTTCTATGGAGGTGCTCTTGTCAACGGCAAGATGATTAAAGGTGTCGAAGGCTACTTCCCTCACATTGTCTCCTTTAAAAAGGCTGCAGACTTTGTTGATTCCTTTGGTTCAGCCTCAAGATTAGGCAACATCAAGCTTGCTAAAGAGAAGATTGCTAATCTCTTGTTGCGGTCTCTTGATGATCCTAAAGTTCTTAAGCAGTTCCAAAAGATTTATGATGATACTATTGTCAAACCTGCAGAGAAGCTTGCAGAGGATGCCCCTAATAAAGTTCCTAAGAGTGTTCCTACGTTTGAAGAATGGGTAACTAAAGAAGCCAATAGTGATGCCTTAGGTCATCTTGATCAAGGCGAGGGGATCCGCAAAGGCTTCCTTAATGATGCTGATGGGGGCTTTAGTTATAACTATCAAAAGAGCAGATTGCCTTGGAAGTTCACTATTGAGGACACTGATGGTTTCTCTGTAGACAAGCTACAGGCTGATTCCTTTGATACTATGCAAGGGTATACCTTAAGGGTCTCAGGGGATTTAGGTCTTAATAAAGTGTTCGGAGTCACTAGCTACAAGGATGCTGAAAGATACTTTGATGATCTTTTGAATGACCTAGGTAAATCTGAGATTAACCTAAAGACTAAGAATGAGCAGACAGAGGCACTAAGGGCATACTTTGCTGATTACTATGGCCGCTCTATGAGAGACCCTAATGAGGGGGACACTGTAGCATCTGCATTCTATGATGTTGCTAGGAACCTTACGTTCTTCACTAAGAATGCCTTTCTGGGTTTCTTGAATCACTTTGAGACTGCTGAAGCTATTAAAGGATTTGGGGCTTCTTTCATTATCAAGAGTATTCCCGGGGTAGAACGTAAGTTAGCAGATTGGTCTAAGGGTGTCTACACTGCCGATGATAGGCACGCTATCCTCAATCAGGTGTTTGGCAATGAACTACAGAGACGACAGACTTGGAGAGAAATCAACAATAGAAATATTGAAAGATACACTCGAAACAAGACTGACCCTCTGCATGTAGGGATGGCTAAGGTTGTTGCAGGTACTGCATATGCCGCTGGTAACTCTCCTTTCACAAGATATCTAGCACACTCTCAGAACTCTATTGTGAGCACTGCACGAGGGGACTTCTTAGGAGACCTTGTGAGGTATGCTCATGAAGGAGGTAAGAGAGGCATGTTCCTTAGTGATTCTGTGTTGAACCGATTAGGTCTTAAGGCAGATAAAAGATTCTCTAACTTAGTGAAGGCTCTTAAGAACTCTACTGAAGTTACCCCTGAGGGGGGCATAAAGATCAAAGATCAGGAATACTTTGATTTGATCGAAAGGGATATGAATAATCTCATGACCCTCAGAAGACTTGGGGACTACGTAGCTAGTGAGGTTATCCAAAGAGATAACTTAACAGATACCTTCCTATGGAGAGGCAATCAAAAGTCTCCTTGGATGAACCTTCTTACTCAGTTCAAATCTTTTGCTATTCGTTCGTACAACAAGAGGTTAGCAAAGAGTGCCCTAAGAGCCGCTGAAGGGGATGCATTAGGGCAGTTCCTTACGGTTGCTCTGTCAGGTGCTTTAGGTACTGCAGGTTACATTGGTCAGTCTGGTTTAGCTATGTCTGGTATGAACGATGAGCAACGCAAGAATTACCTTAAGTATTCTTTAGGGGTTGATTCTTGGAATAAGATGGGTGCTAAAGAGTTAGCTATGGTGGGCCTTAACGGTATCATGAGATCTAGTGTCTTTGCTATGCCTGCTCTAATTGCTAATATGGCAGGGTTCAATACAGGCATTAAATCTACGACTACCTTTGAGGACGTCAATAGAAAGGACTTTGCTAAGCACTTTGATTTAGATGAGTGGGCTAGGCAATTGCTTCCTGCTTATGGCACCATTAGTGGACTATGGAACCTTCAGGCAGACGCTAGAAACCTTGCAGAGACTAAGTTCATGAACAAATCACTCTACACTAACAGAGAACGTGAGAGGGTTGCTAAGAGCTTTGGAAGGAGCATTAAAGCTATTACTCCAAATGCCCCCTATCTACAACAAACTATGATTAACTTTATTACAGACAACCAATAATGGCTTCCACTATTATCATCTATGAGGGGGACGGTACAAGAACAGACTTTACCATTCCCTTTGATTATCTAAAGAAGTCTTTCGTTACTGTACGATTAGACCCTAGCACTACTCTTACTGGGGGTGACTATGGTGATACCGGCAGTGACTATTACTTCCTAGATAAAACTACGATTAGACTTAAGGTAGCTCCTGCATCAGGAGAATCCTTAACAATCCGAAGACATACCTCAGCTACTGAACGAGTAGTCACCTTTAAGGATGCCTCCATTCTTAAGGCTACTGACTTGGATACGTCTCAGATGCAGGCATTTCATATCGCTGAAGAAGGTAGAGATGCCATCAATGACGCCATTATTGGTGACAAAGAGGGCAATTGGAATGCTAAGGGACACCGTATCACCAACGTAGGGACTCCTATTAAGGACAACGATGCTGTTAACCTTAAGTACTACAAAGAAGATGTAGAAGGTGCCTATCAGGCTAGGCTAAATGCGGAGAAAGCTAGAGATGCCGCTAAGGTCTCAGAGGCTAACGCTAAGGCTTCTGAGATTAGCGCTTCCGGTAGTGCTTCTTTGGCTAAGGATTGGGCAACCAAGCTAGATGATACTGTTGATGGTTCTGAGTACTCGTCTAAATACTATGCAAATAGCTCATCTAGTAGTGCTATGGTAGCAAGTGATGCAGAGACTAAGGCTAAGGAAGCAGAGAAAAATGCTACGGCTCAGGCGGCAGATGCTAAGGGTAGTGCTCAATCGGCTCAAAACAGTGCTTCTAGCGCATCTACGAGTGAAGGTAATGCTAAGGTATCTGAAGACAATGCAAAAGCCTCTGAGATGGCTTCTAATGCTTCTGAGGCCGCCTCTAAGGCTTCTGAGAACGCCTCTAAGGCTTCTGAGATTAAATCTACGCAAGAGGCTGATAGGGCTGAGAGTGAAGCTGATAGGGCTGAGAGTGAAGCTGATAGAGCTAAGGATTATGCGGAGCAAGCTTCCACAGGTCAGGTTCAGGCAGATTGGAGTCAGACAGATAGCGCTCAGAAAGACTACATCAAGAATAAGCCGATGATTCCGACTAAGGTTTCCGAACTGGTTAACGATGCTAACTTCACCCAGTTTGCTGGTGCTTCGGCAACGGTGGACGCCAACACCGGGACGCCGTCTGTGACTGTTACGGAGTCCGGCTCTGGGAATAACAAGGGGTTGGTCTTCTCTTTCACAAACCTCAAAGGGGCGAAAGGTGACAAAGGAGATCCTGGGGCGAAAGGTGACAAAGGAGATCCTGGGGCGAAAGGGGATAAGGGGGACTCAGGTACAGCGTACATTACGGAAACTTGGACCAACGGCAGCTCCTGGTACCGCATATGGTCTGATGGCTGGATTGAGCAGGGAGGGTTTGCAGTGTACGGCTATGCTCCTAAAGTCATAGTAACTTTGAATAAAGCGCTCACCAATAATGACTACACCATTCTTATTGGCGCAACAGGTGGGGAGGTATCTACAGCTCTAATTCAGGGGGACAACAAAACCTTAACGGCTTTTCGTGTAGTTAGACCCTCTACGGGGGGGGATAGAGGAGAGGGGTATTGCTTTTGGACAGTGTTGGGGCATTAGGAGGCTAAGATGGATTTTCAAATAAATCAGATTTTTGAAGGTGAGTACCCCCCGGAAGCCGCGGTGTGGTGCAACGAGAACAACGCCTACATTGAAGAACTTGCCACAGTCACCAAAGACGTGACGGAGAAAAACGAAATCGGCGAAGAGGTAACTCAGACGAAAACCCTGCGGCGGTTTCAGATTAAAGCTATTCCTGAGGCATCTCTTGCCGAACTTAAGATAGCAAAGGATGAGGCTGTTAAATTAGCTTACTTGAACTATCGCAATAATGAAGCTACTGTTCCCTCATCCCTAGGCTTCACTGCTGATGCAAACACTAGGGCATGGACGGATGTGATGGGTCTTGTTACTAAGGCTCAATCTGCCCCTGAGGGTGAGAAGGTCACTTTCAGAGCTTCAGACAATACCTTCCACGAGATTACTGGAGAACAACTAGGAACGCTTCTTCTAGAAATTATTGCTACTGGTGAAGACTCTTATGCTCAAAAATGGGCTATGAATAAGGCTATTGAAGCGGCTACTACTAAAGCTGAGTTAGACGCTATTGATACTACCTTTAAGTCTCCTACATCACCTATAGCAGTTGATACGCTAGATCAGGTCGCTCTTATGAGTAACCTATCTTCAGGCGAAGGGCGGGGTATTCACGTAGAGACTACTGGAAATCAAGCCTACGACAATGTCACAAGCATCCTGTTCCGTTCTCCATACATCCATCTTGATGACTATCACGAGGGTGATGTAGCAGTAGATCTGATCTTGCCTACTCGTGGAATCAGCTATTACGCCTGTATGGATGAACCTCTTGAAGTTGTTCCTAAAGAGTCAGGTGCATTGTTCTTTGATGATGAATTGACTCATGGTGGAGCTTATCTTGAAGTAGATCGTATCCATAAGGCATACGGTATTCAGGAAACTGATGACAAAGACCCGAATATTACAGGGGGTAGCTCTTTCAATATAGTGACAGTAGTCGCTATGTCAGGTGTTGCCCCTTCAGACGGTAAGGTACGCCTTTGGATTCAAGCACTAGATCAGCTTCGTAAACCAAAGGGTATTCTAACCGATGAGAACGGTAATCCTATGGCTGTCGAAAAGCACTACAAGGCGGGTGATACGTTAGATCGTCTAGTCATTGACCGCTTTGTAAATGCTAAAGCCCTGACCTATTTCCGTGTTATGGTGGACAATGGTTTCGATGATCCGTTGTTGCTTGAGGATAGAACTGAAGGTAATACCTGCCTGTTAATCCAAGAAAGTACCAAGAAGTCTCGTACTGGTGAGGGTGGCTTGCAATTCCAATTGGATTCGGGTATTTCTTTAAAGAGTACTCGACACTACTTTGGAACTGGTGTTATCACGACCTCTTGGCTCACACAAATGACTATTCCAATTGCTGATGATACAGCAGGAGATGCATCTACAATGGCTGATGGTTGGGGCTTGAATGCCTTGAGTAACCTTAAGGCGGGTGTAGCTGATGGTAAGATTCAAATTCTATCCAATGGCACGGATATTGTTGACTTTGATTTCCATAAGATCATGTCTCCTGAAAAGACTGCTCTATTGAGAGGTAAAGCTCTTTCAGTATCCTTTGTAGGTGAGACACCTGATTGTGGCTTTGAAGTAGCCTTGATGAAGTGGGTAGGTGATGGTAAAGCTAATCCTAAGATTCTAGCTAGTAGAAGCAACACCGTTCCTACGTTCTCTCAGGGATGGGTTAAGTCTGAATCCTTCTTTGTCTCAGAAAATGTACAAGGCTCCCAAACGATTATTAATGAATTCACAGTACCGACAGATGCAAAGCAATTCGCTGTCTGTATTTATCCCGTGGATGCTCAAACTCCGTGTACGTTACGAATTAGCAAACTTCAGTGTGATGCTAAGACTCCGTTTACTACACATATTCATGCTCCTACGGGAGTTGTGGAGGATCGTTTGTTCTTCAAAGAGGGTATGCAACGCTTCATTCAAGATAATGATGGGTACTCTGCCCTGCGGTACACAGTGAACGATACATGGAGTAACTGCCCTGTAGGGTTCTCTAAGGATCAAGGAGAGGTTACTTTGAATGATAAGGTTCAGGTAATCCCTGGATCAAGTGCTACAGGGGGTGAGGGTGCTCTAGTGTTCCCGAATGATGGTGCTGCGGACATCTCAGTTACATTCCGTGTATTTAATGAGCAGAAGGATGAAAGTCTATTTACTGCTAAGCTCGTGAATGTTACTAATGCCGGGACTGTCACTGACATTAAGGCAGATGCTGTGTCTGTTAAGATCGCAGGGGGAAGTGTTGGAAGCATCGTTACTTTACGTGCTAAGGGAGTCAATATAAAGGCTAAGGATATGATTGGTATTCAATTCAAGTCGGATAAGAAAGACGGTTGCTATCTCCAAAGTAACTCTCGATTGAATCCTTTGGTTGAAACAATCGTGAACTACAAGGAACTTACTAAATAATATATGGGGTTGTCTAAAACTATTTTGCTTTAGATAACTCCTTAATAAATATAAACTAGGAGTTATATGAAAATTAGTTACAAAGAAGGAACAGTATGAAGATTATTAAGAAAGACGGTACTGTAGAAGGTTGGAACGGAGAGAAGATCAAAGAAGCTGTCTATAAGGCGGCTGCTAGAGTGAATCAATATGTGGAGCCTGATGTTCTTAACAAACTGGTTGAGAAAGTTCACTCTTGTTTAATTATTGATAGAGATGCCCCAACTAAAGACCTTCATAAGGAAGTGATTCACTCCTTGAGATACTTTGGCTTAGACGATATCGCCAACTCATATCAAGAATATAGAGACTATAAGAATACTTATGCTAAATCGTTTGAGAAAGTTAAAGATGAAGCTGATAACGTGCTTCTACTTGGGGACAGAGAGAATGCTAACTTCGATAGCTCTCTGGTGTCAACAAAAGGCTCGCTCATTAAGGGATACCTTACAAAAGAGCTCTATCGACAATTCTATCTTAGCAAGGAAGAAAAAGAGTTAACTAAGCGTGGCGATATCTACATTCACGATATGCGAGATATGCTCATGGGTTCTGTCAATTGCTGCCTGTTTGATATTGGGAATGTACTTAGGGGTGGCTTTAGTATGTCCAATGTGGACTACACGGAACCTACGAGTGTCCTTAGTGCCCTTCAGGTAATTGGAGATATCACCTTAGTTGCTACAGCTCAACAGTTCGGTGCGATCAATAGAAACTGCCGAATTAAAAGTGTGTGAACGCATGACTTGCGGTGTTGAAATTTAGGGGATACGCCCCCCTATTGTTAATATGATTTCAGCTAACGGGGAACCGAAAGGAATCCCGTGCCAAGCTACAAGAGGTATTCATACATGCAAATCGATAAATATTTTTCTACTCCCTATGAAGGCTACTTTGTCTCTAAAGATGGAGAGGTAGTCTCGTTCAGGAAACCGGCCGCTAAATCTATTCCTGATAAGAGGATTGACTATACAAGAGCTCCTAAGAAGCTTTCGTATAAGGTAGACAAAGATGGCTACTTTGAAATCCTTTTCTCTATCAACAAGAAGCGAATCTACAAGAAGGTTCATCAGGTTGTAGCAGAGACCTTTCTTGGTCCTAAGCCTGATCCTAGTTATTGTGTAGATCACATGAACAGGAATCGACAGGACAACAGGGTCGAGAACCTTAGGTGGTTGCCTTGGTCTGAAAACTCTGATGGAATGAAAGGTAAGAAGCCGGGAGTAGCTAAGAAATGCATGTATCAGGGGATCACATATGGTAGTATCAAGGATGCCTGCAAAGCAGCGGGAATTACTGTGAATTACTACTACAGTCACCCTGAGATTATCGCTAAGACTCTTGCAGAAGGTGTAGAGACTATCGAAATCCGAAAGGTGAGTAGAGTAGGCCGGAAGTGGTTACCGGTCGAAGCGCACACAAGCAGTAATGCTTAAGAGATAGTCCACAGAGCGGTTTAGGGAGATTCCGCTGGGTTTTACAATCTCCCAAATTGATATGGTTCTTCTGCCATACTGTCATAAGACTTGGAATAAGGCATACAAGCAGGCGAGCAATAGTTTCCCCGGGGCAACTGAAGTTCAGCTCCATGTGTACGCTTGGCGTACTCTTCAGGATGAACTTAAGCAAGGCTTTCAGTCTCTTGAGTTGAAACTTAATACCGTCCCCTGTTCACGAGGTGACTTTGCGTTTACTACAGTGTCCTTCGGCTGTTGGAATGACCCAGAGTTAACCAATAAAGACAAGCTCTTTCTTAAGGCAGTTTGTGAGGCTATCCTTAAGACCCGCATGAATGGCCACGGGGAGAACCATAAGCCTGTAGTGTTCCCTAAGCTAGTCTACTTGTATGATGAAGACTGCGTAGGGGGGTCTATTGAAGCTTCGGATGTCTTTGAGTTAGCTATTGAGTGCTCCAGTGAGTGCTTATATCCAGACTTCCTTAGTCTCACTGGGGACATGGAACATAATGCTGTAGCTCAGCAATATGTTAACCATAATCAAGTAGTGACACCGATAAACTGAAAGTCCTGTCGGTGTAAAACGTATCTAAACGGGGAAGGTCTATAAGCATATAGAATAATCCCGTACGAAACACTATATTTGAAACCTTGTTTTGGTTGTATATATGAAAGAAAATGAAATTTGGAAAGACGTTCCCGGTTGGGAGGGTCTCTATAAAGTATCTAATTTTGGTAGGTGTTTGTCGGTTAAGAAGAATAAGATTAAGCCTTTAGATAAAAATTCTTATGGCTATCTTAGGCTTCAATGCTATAATGGTAATAAAAGAGCTAAACTTTTTGTCCACCAGCTAGTAGCTAAGTTATTTGTGCAGGGCTATAGAGAAGGGCTTGTAGTTAACCATAAAGATGGCTGCAAACAGAATAACATGTGGAATAATTTAGAGTGGACTACTAGATCTAATAATGGCAAGCACGTTTTTGCTCTTGGCTTAAAGGAAGCAAAATATATGAAACAACCTTGTTATATAGAAAAAGAAGGTCTTAAAGTATACTTTGAAACTATTACAGCAGCCGGTAAAAGTATAGGGGTTAATGACAAAAGACTCCACCACCTAATTAAGACAAGAGGTGGCTATATACCTGAAGTAGATGCTTTCATTTTTAAGTGTGTGTCGAACGACTAATGCTGATGAGTGTAAGCATGTAGGGCAGTTTACAATGCTCGAAACGGTACGCTAGAACTAAGATTCTAGAAGATATAGTCTAACGCCCATGCGCGGGGGCGGGGATGCCGCGCTTATCTCAGTCCTTGGAAGGATCCTGAGACTGACCAATGGATCACTAATGGTCGATGTAATATTGGGGCAGTGTCTCTTAATCTCCCCCTTATTTACGCTGTAGCTAAACAAGAGAACAAAGACTTCTATGAGGTCTTGGATAACCGCTTGGAGGTAATCAGAGAGTTCCTCAAGAAACGCTATGATACCATCAGACACACTAAAGCTTGTACCAATCCTATGGCATTCATGCAAGGAGGGTTCTATAAGGGGAATCTTAAGGCAGACGATGAGGTTGGTGATTTGGTCAACTACATGACTGCATCCTTTGGTGTTACTGCTCTCAATGAACTTAATATCCTTGCTACTGGTAAGACACTCTATCAGGATCCTTGGTTTGCTGAGGGTGTACTTAAGCATATCAATGATAAGGTAGAGCAGTTCAAGAAAGAAGATGGATATCTTTATGCTATCTATGGAACGCCTAAACAAGTGTGGGCACGTCCTGAGTAATTAGGAACGTAAAATTGTGTGGACTCGCTAAAATGCGAGGTGTCTCGAAAGAGGCTAACGGGGAAGGCTAAGGCGCTTGCTATGCTAATCCCGTGGAGTTTAATAAATGCAATATAAAAAACTATCAAACTATTCAAAGTACCTGTTTTCTGAAGATGGTAATATTTATAGGATTAGAAAAGATCACCTTCAGAGGTTAAAGCTCTCAAAGCACCCTAGTGGATATACATATAAAAACCTCTATGATGACTCAGGGCGACAGAAAACTTTTAGAGTACATAGGCTGATCGCAAAGCTCTTTATTGATAACCCCCTAAATAAACCCTATGTTAACCATAAAAATGGTAAAAAAGATGATAACCGGGTAGAGAATTTAGAGTGGATGACTAATGGCGAGAATGTGTATCATGCCTATGTTAATGGGCTTTGGAAGCCGGTTAAACGGCAGAAACACTCAAGATTTGTGAGAGTAACCCGTTGGGGTACTCAAATATTCTACGGCTCGTCTAGAGACGCCGCGAAATTCTTAGGTTGTTCGGTGTCCTCTATAACAAGAGCATACAAAGAATACAACGGAGTGCTTAGAAAATATAATTGCTTTATTACGCTCTGTAACGACTATCCCAAGGCTTGCCAAAAAGAAGCAAAAGGAGTACGGCCGGAATCGGTGGGTGAGAACCCCTTAAATGGAAGCACACAACCCCTTAGTAATAAGGGTGATGATATAGTCTAATCCCCTAATAAATTTCGGGAAACCGAGGGTATAAATGGCAGAAAATTTATGTGGTGTACAAGCTAAACAATATGCTGAGTACACCGGAGATAACCAGTTTGGAGAGTACTTCACTAACAGCTTCCATATGCACGTTAGTGAGCCTATCACTCCCTTTGAGAAGCAGGATGCTGAATACAAGATGTTCCATATGTGCAACGGAGGCCACATTCAGTATGTCCGTGTGACTAACCCTGAGAACCTTCAGGCTCTTAAGGCTCTGGTTCTCCGAGGTATGGATAAAGGGTTCTATCAAGGTATTAACTTTGATAGTGTCTATTGTGAAGACTGCCATAAGCACTCCACTAATGCTATGAACAAGTGCCCTCATTGTGGGTCTACTAACTTGTCTGTCATTAGTCGTGTTTGTGGCTACTTAGGGTACACTAAAGCTAACGGAAGTACTCGTATGAATGATGCTAAGTTAGCTGAAATTAAAGATCGAGTGTCAATGTAAACCATGAACTACGCTAAGTTAGATACCTGTAGTATGACCAATGGTGATGGCATAGGCGTAGATTTGTTTGTCTCAGGGTGTTCTTTAGATTGCCGAGGGTGCTTCAATTGGAAAGCTCAGAACCCATTCTATGGAACACCGTTTACTGATGACACTCTAGACACCCTCATAGATGCTCTTAAATCGCCCTATATTGAACGATTGAGTATCTTAGGTGGTGACCCCTTAGAGCCCTATAACAAACACGCTGTAGAGCAAATCCTGAAGCGTGTGAGGGATGTCTATGGGGACACTAAGAGAATCTGGTTATGGACAGGACGTACCTATGAGGATATCAAAGATGAACCCATCTTGGATTATGTTGATGTTCTCATTGATGGCAAATTTGAATTAGATAAAAAGGAAAAACATGAATACCACGGCTCAAGCAATCAGCGAGTCTTTAGAATATTCAACGGAGGGTCTTGCGGACACTATGCAAGTATTGTTCGACAAGGCTCACCCTTCAGGGACGAACGGAAAGCTCTATCTTAAGCTCATCCTTGAGGAGTTTGAAGAATGGGCAGAGGAAGCTTCAGATTGCCCAGAGGACTTCAAAGAACTCTGTGATCTTATCTGGGTTTGCATCATGTATGCTATTGAACATAAGTATCCTCTTGAGTTAGGCATGAAGGCTCTTGCAGAGGAATTCATGAGCAAGATGGTTGATGACAATGGCAACCTTTGTCCTACCTATAGAGCTGATGGAAAGTTACTTAAAGGATCACACTTTAAGAAAGCTGACTTTAGGAGTCTCTTAGGTGTGAACTAATGAGATTCCTAGATATAGAATCTACAGTAGAGGATGGGGGATCCATAGCAAAAGATATTATTAATATGTCTCCCCCTATAGCTGTCACTGGGGTTACCATATTAGGGGTAGCCCTAAGTGATTGGGTCTACATAGGTACCATTGTGTACACTATAGTAGGCATTATAACAATGATAAAAAAGTACTGGGTAGCCCCCTACCTAGCTGCTAGGAGAGTGAGAATCAATGAAAAACAAAGAATCATTAGACAGAGAGAGCTTGCTGAGCTTGATTCAGGACAACATGTTGGAGAACATGCTGAGTGACCTCAAGGATCCTGAGAAACGTAACCCTCAGCTGTATAATGCGATTATTAAGGAGCTACAGAGGAATGGCATCAATTGTGTCCCTAAAGCAGGTGAAGATGGGGACAATGCATTAGCTTCTCTCCTTAAGGCTACTAAAGAGAACTTTGAGTTAGACTATGGAGCTAATGGCCTTGTCAACTAAAGCATTGATTCCATACTTTAATAGTTTTCCATTGTTCTGCAGCTTAGTGTGGCAGACTATTGGGTTACCACAGACTACTCCTATTCAGGTAGATATTGCTAAGACACTACAGCATCCCCCTAATGATAGATTCATTCTTATGGGGTTCCGAGGGGTAGCTAAGAGTTTCATTACTTGTGCTTATGTAGTATGGTGCCTATGGAAGAACCCTCAGCTCAAGATTATGATTGTCTCAGCTAACAAAGAAAGAGCCGATGCAAACGCTACCTTTATTAAGAAGATCATTAATGAACTGCCATTCTTAGAGCACCTAAAGGCACGAGAGGGACAGAGAGACACCCAGAACCTCTTTGACGTTGGGCCAGCCAAACCGGACCATTCACCTTCAGTTAAATCCGTAGGTATTAGAGGACAGTTGACAGGCTCTCGTGCTGATATTATCTGCGCAGACGATAAACTTTAACCATGTCGTCTTTAAACCCCTTAAATTCGGTGGAACTCAGTCCTAACTAGGAAAGACAATACCGAGCCGAGCGTATTGCAGGTGTAACGACTATTATGTAGGGCTAAGTAGCTCGAAAAATGGGGATACCTTTTGGTATAAGATATAGTCTGGTCTTCATAGAGATATGAAGCATCGTCAACTAATAAGGAACATAACTATGTACGAAATTAACAAAACTTACGAAACTCCTAAGGGTCTTATTAAGATCCTGTCTAGAACTAAGAAGCATAAGCTTCCTAACGGTAAAATTAAGCATGCTAGGGCTGTCATTCAGTTTGTCAAGACTGGTACAGTCATTGATGTTCAGACCGGCAACATTAAGGCAGGCAAGTTTGAAGACTTTATGGAACCTACAGTCTATGGTGTAGGGTTCCTTGGGTCTCCTATTAGAATCCCTGCAAGAGGTTCTAACAGCATCATCCGTAAAATTTATGACCTGTGGGCTAACATGCTTAAGAGAGCCTACGGTAACTACGGGTCTCGCTCTAGCTATACAGGCTGTGTAGTAGATCCTAGATGGCATAACTTCACCACTTTCTTGAATACTATCCATGAGGTAGAAGGATATGAAGAGTGGGAGAAGGATTCTAGCATGCACCTTGATAAGGACATTAAGAATGGTTACTGCAAGATTTATTCTAGGGATCATTGTAAGTTTGTCTCTGCCGCTGAAAATGTGGCAGATTCTGTGAAAAGACGATGGGGTAAGACTAACGACCTTACCTTAACATAAAGGTGGAAGTTCCATCTAATTCATTTACTCAGGTTCTTCGAGATCAGCTATTCGAGTTGGTGAAGGAGTTTGACGCTGTTATCAAACCTAATGGCACCATTATCTACCTTGGTACCCCTCAGAATGAAATGTCTCTCTATAATGAACTTCAGGAAAGAGGGTACACTGCTATTATCTACCCTGCAAGATATCCTTATGATGAGACCCAGAGAGCTAACTATGGTACACGTCTAGCTAAGTTCATTGCAGACAAGTATGACAGTGATCCTGAGAAGTACGCAGGTAAACCTACAGATCCCCTTAGATTCAATGAAGAGGATCTACAGAAACGAGAGCTGTCCTATAGAAGAGCAGGGTTCCTGCTGCAATTCATGCTAGACACTAGCTTATCTGATGCTGATAAGTACCCATTGAGACTTAGAGATCTCATTGTAGGCACCTTCAGTACAGATGAAGCACCTATGAAGCTTACATGGATGCCTGATCCTGCTCGTAAGGTCTCCCTTCAGGAGATCCCAAAGGTAATGGGTCTGAAAGGAGATGCTTACTATAGGTGCCACACAGCTTCCCCAGAGATGGAGAAGTATTCCTATAAGATGATGGCAGTCGATCCGTCTGGTAGGGGACGTGATGCCACGGCCTATTGCATCCTATATTACCTCAATGGATACATCTATCTGATGGATGCAGGAGGACTTATGGGAGGCTACTCTGATGTAGTCCTAAATAAACTAGCGAGCACTGCTAAGAAATGGAAGGTTAATGAGGTAGTCATTGAAGGTAACTTCGGTGATGGCATGTACCTCAAGCTGTTCGAGCCTGTCCTTAGGAAAACTTATAAAGACTGTGGCTTAACTGAAGTCAAGTCTACAGGCCAAAAAGAAGTACGTATCATAGACACACTAGAACCTGTCCTAGGTAACCATAAGATGATAGTTACCCCTGAGTGCATCAATAAGGATATCGATAGTGTACCTGAAGGTGACTATAAGTACTCCCTGTTCTATCAGCTGACTAGAATCACATCAGACAGAGGAGCACTAGTTCACGATGACGCTATCGATTGCCTAGCTATAGGTGTCAAGTATTTAGTAGATTTCATGGGAATTGATGCTGATGAAGGAATAAATGAAGTAACTTCAGAATGGCTAGAGGAATCTTTGGAAGCCTTTCATGGGTTTATTACAAGAAAAATAGGAATAAATACAATTACAGAAAATGTAAGAGAATCAGGTACTTCCAAGGGATTCAATAAATACAAATATTCAGAGGGATACAAGTTTACAAGATAAAATCATCCCTATAAGGGTGAAGTGACTACTCCGAATAAAATCTCCACTCCCAGAAGGGGCCAGAAAAAAGATATATATAAGATATCTACCTGACCCCTCCTGACAAAAAATAAGAAAATAATAATTAAAAAAAATAATGGGGTTACCTATAGACCCTTTGAGATATTCTAAAGGGGCTCATAAAGACTGACTTTAGATTTTTCTTTATGTTCCCTTTTAGTTAACTCAAAGTATACATATGCGACCATTGAATAATAAACTAGTAGTAGTAGCTATCAAGATCATCATTATTATTGTCCTTTTAGTGGTTTCCTTATTGAATGGTGATGTAGGGACAGTTGATGCACTACTTAGAGCTGCTGTGGGTGGTCTACTATAGTCACAGCTAGCAAGCTAGCCCTTTAAGGGGTGCCTATAGTTAGTCTATAGACCCTTTAAGGCGTACCTTAAGTTAACCCTTAGGTACGCCTCCTTATGTTAGCTTGCTATCTCTTGACGATAACTTGTGGTTAACTCTAGGGTAACTTAAGTGTAGCAACAGATACCTTTAGGTAAACTAAGGGTCACCTTGATTAGAATTTTATAATAAATTTGTAAGGTGGCACCTTAAGACAGACACAGGCGTGTGTCCCCCATAGGGTGCCTCTAGATTCCCTGTTGCTGCTCATATACACCTTCTGCCTACTTTACGTATATATGTGTAGGCGTGCGTAAGGGTAACCAAGGGGTACCTAAAGGTGCCCTATTGTTTTTTTCATGATACCTATTGTTTACTTAGGGATCATCTA